>OGPA01000854.1_pt1 | contig 28041 bp, 31 predicted proteins | sample 1552841 | NCBI WGS metagenome assembly OGPA01 (sample SAMEA2579916, study PRJEB22360) | human gut metagenome | reverse complement strand
CTACGACCGCAGCCGGATTGAACTGTTCGCCGATCAGGATGCGGAGCGCTGGGCTGAGTTCATCATCTTCCTGAACAGTTCCAAGCCCAGCGGCGTCACAAATCTCTCGGTCATCGACGGGCAAGTCCGCAAGGTCAAGGAGGGCAGCAGTAAGCCTGCCTACGGTATGGAGACCATCGGCGGGCTCATTATTCAATCCCGGCTTCAGACAGGCTTCTCACGCTATCCAAGGTGCGGAGAGATCGTGTGCGGCGTGTGGCCGCATATCGTCAGTGAAGGACATCTCGTGGCCTCGACGGTCATGGCGCAGGGCGGCGCATCGGGCGGCGACAATCCCTTCCCGAGAGCCGGCACATTTGCAGCCTCCGAGGAGTTCTATCACTTCGGAGCGTACACCATTTATCAGGGCTTCGCCTCGGACATTGAGGCGGGCTCGAAGGCGGCGCAGGGTGCAAAGGTCTACCTGAGATGCTCCACCTCTACGCGCTGCTCTACCAACGCGAAAGGAGGCGCAGCAGAATGAAAACATTGACTTCTATCGGTATCCAGAAGATCGGGCAGCGGTTCGTTGACTCGGTCGATCATGCGGACTACACGCTCAACGGCGTGCCACAGACAGCGGAGCCCTTCCGCCGCTTCGTGCAGGGCGCAAGCGCAAGGGTCTACATTTACTTCGACGATACCGTGATCGGTGACGTCGCCGAGGTGCAGCTCGTGGACAAAGACGGCGACATCATCGCGTCAGCGGGCGAACGGGTCTTCACAAAAACACCGGGCAAGGGGCTTTATATAGCCTTCAAATATAATATCTTAGAAGTGGAGGTCGAAAGCAGCAATGAAAGCCTATGAAAAAATCGGGTGGCTCGATCACGTCCAAGACATTGAGACGGGAGAGGTCATTCAGGAAGGAACGCCTATGAGTCAGGTGAATATGAACCACATGGACGAAGGCATTTTCACAAACCGTGAAGCGGTCATTCTCCATGAGGCTCAGATTGCCGACGCGCAGAAAGAGATTAAGGTGTTGAAGGATGCGACGCTGAACAACATGGTCAACAATGTCTTTCTCATCAACTTCAACACCGTGACCTCGGTCGCGATCACGTCAGGGATTTACGACTCTGTGGCGCGAAAAATCTATGTATAAGGTCGCTTGCAGCCGCAAGGAAGCAAGCTGCATCATCGGGAGCTTGCTCGTGGAGCTGGCCCCGGTATGCGAGAAGTGCGGCGGGGTGCCGGATGGCGTGCTGAACCTGCAGACGGAGGCGGGGCTGTCCCTCACAGGGGACGCCGACGTCCTCATCACAGGGCACAGCATCATCAGCGGCAAGCCTGTCAGGATCAAACTCACGGACTACGGCTTCGAATATTATGGTGATCACGCCGAGCTTGCCCGCGTTCGGGAAAAGAGGTGTGTGTATCATGGCAGAGCCGTCAGTCCTACAAAAGAAAACTGAGATATTTCTCGAAAGGGATATATACCCCTTGCTGAAAAACTTCCCCGCCTCCGAGAAGTTCTCCTTGTGCCAAGAGATCAAGCAATCCTGCTACAAGCTCATCCGAGCGGCTGTTATGGCCAACAACCTCACGAACGTCAACAGACGGCTCATGTGGCTGGATGAGGCGGACGCAGAGAAGACACTGCTGCTCGTGCTTTTAGGTGTCGCCAAGAACCAGAAGTACATCACGCAGAAGAAACTCTTGGAACTGCAAGGAAAGCTCGAGGAGATCGGGCGCATCATTGGAGGACTGCAAAAGTTCTTCATCAACAACCGAAAATAGACCATCAGAAAAAGTACAGCACCTACTCAGGGTTATCTCTGTCTGGCGTCGAACCGTGCGGTTCGCGGGTACAATTCGGCCCGCAACTGGAACAACAACAATGCTACGAACTCCAACCCGAACCTCGGTTTCCGCCCCGCCTTGTAGGTTATTACGTCATCTGCGGCCACGGCTTCAGGTGCGTGTCCTTGTTATACTTCAAGGGAGAGGTAATCCTTCGCCATGTTGAGAAACGGCGTAAAAACAGTGACTGAGCTTCGCCCGCCCTCTCGTATTGGGAGGCGGAGGGAGGTCTACAATGTGGGTAGCAACCCGCGTCATGGGTGCCAAGCCGTTCTAAAAGGAAAGGATGCCACGAATGACGAAATTCCCCATTATGCTCTACAACACAAAGAACACCAAGAAGGCCCTCGTGCCGCCGATCCCTCCACCCTCCAGCTATGAGGACGCCGTGGGCTGGTCAGCGATCGAGGCGGGCTACAAGACCGCCTTGCGAGGCAGCCGCAAGTTCACGCGGGAGGCCGTGCTCTACGACCTCTATTCCGAGGTGAACAACGTGCGCCTGTGGCGCGATCTCAAGAAAATTGAGAAAACGAGACAGGCGGGCGTTAGTGAGTACACGCCGGGAAAGTATCGGCACAGGATCATCATGGAGCCGAAGGAGCGCAGTCTCCACATCCCGCCGCTGCGGGACAAGATCGTGCAGCTCGTCATCCATCAGGAGCTGCAGACGCTCTTCCGCCCGGTATTCGTCAACCGTTCATTTGCGTGTATGTACGGAAAAGGCCCCATCCGAGCTGCCTTCAACGTACAGCATGACATGAGGGTCGCCCGCATGAAGTGGGGCGACGAGGCGACGGTCATCAAGATCGACGTCCGCAAGTTTTTCTACAGCATCGACCGCAGCGTGCTCAAGCAGATCATCGCGAAGCGGTTCAAGAAGCTCAAGAAGAAGTACCCCGAGAAATACGAGGACTTCCTCCGTTTTCACAGGCTTCTTTGCAAAGTGATCGACAGCTCGCCGGAGGGCGAGAGAGGGATTCCGCTGGGAAATGTGAGTTCTCAGGACTTTGCCAACATCTACCTCAACGAGCTCGATCAATTCTGCATCCGCTTCCTCGGTGCGACGCTCTACACGCGCTACATGGACGATGTCGTCGTCATAGCGCCAAACAAGGAAATCGCCCGGGAGTGGTTAGCAAAGATCAAGGTGTTCCTCCAAGAGAGACTGCACCTTGAGACCAACCAGAAGACCAAGATTTTCTATGTGCGGCAGGGCGTGAACGCCTACGGCTTCAAAATCAAAGCGACGCATCTGCTTCTCCGTACCGAGTCGAAACGGCGGGAGAAGCGGCGCATCAAGCGGATGATGGAGAAGCTGCAGGAGGGCACGATCACGAAGGCGGCGATCGTCCAATCGGTCAATTCGTGGCTCGGCTTCGCCCGATGGGCTTGCGCCTACAATCTGGCGAAGAAGATCTTCGCTCCCTACCGCTTCATCAAAACGGAAGGAGAGCTACCTTATGGCGCAATATCTCGGAACCGTCAAGCTCGGCGGATTTTACAACAACGGCGCGGCGCTGGCAAGACCCACAAAGCCGTGGCGTAACGACAGTGAACCATATTCGGGCGCGGGTAGGGGTAATATCCCCTCAATGTCCGGAGTCATTTCAAACTACAGCTTCGGCAATACGCCCTCAGACGACGCAAAGAAGCTCCAGTGGGTAAAGATCAAGGACGGCGACAAGACACTGCTCATCTGCGACCGTGTCATCCTTGTCAATGTCACTTGGAACGACCTTAACAGCGCGGGCTGGATCTTCGGCAAGGAAGTCACCATTGACGGCGCAAAGTACAAGTGCCGATCCCTGACGGGTGGCAGCAACTATCGAGGAAGCGATACCTATGCGGGCGGCACGCCCACCAACAATGAGTGGGACAGGTTTGTCACCCGCGAGGAGGTCATCACGGGTCTTCCGGCTCCTGTGTCCTCCGATCTCGACAGCAACTTCAATTCAACCGATCTCAGCAGTGCACATAATCAGCTTTGGAACTGGATGGGCGTCTATACTTGGTGCCAAGAGACGTATTCCTCGAATACGTCGTACCGTGCGGTTCGCGGGCACCATTCGGCCCGCCTCTGGAACAACGGCTATGCTTCGCGCTCCAACCCCTCCCTCGGTTTCCGCCCCGTCCTTGAAATCCTGAACACTGACCCTCTGATCTCTGACAGTGACAGAGATCTCGGAGATAAGAACAGCAATTTCACAATCACCTACACGGTCGATGACGCCGACTCCGGCGACGTCTTGACGGCGACGGAGTCGCTCGATGGGCAAACGACGAAGTCGTTTGCCCCGACGCGAAATTTGGTAAACACCATCTCCGTCGATGTCGATTCCCTGAGCCTCGGCAAGCACACTGTCAAGGTCGTCGTCAGCGATGGGCAGGGCGGCACAGCGACCCGGACGTGGACGTTCACCCGCACCAACTCCGCCCCGACCATTTCCGGCAGCGACGGCAACCTCGGGGATAAGAACCTCGGCTTCACCTACGCCTACACCATCGACGACGCGGACGGCGACACACTGACCGTCGTGGAGGAGCTCAACGACGAGACGATCCGCACGATCAACAACGCGCCCAAGGGCGAGGAGCTGACCGTGACGATCACCTCGGAAAAGCTCTACGCGCTGGGCCTCAATTCGGTCAACACCCTCAAGATCACCGTCACGGACGGCAAGGGCGGCACGGCCTACCGCCGTGTCACCTTCAAGCGCACGAACTCCGCGCCGACGATCTCCGGGCAGGACAAGGCCCTCGGTCTGAAGAACGGGAGCTTCGCGGAGAACTACACCGTGAGCGACGTCGAGGGCGACAACGTGGTCGTTACCGAGTTCGTGGACGATGCGCAGATCCGCAGCTATCAGGCGACGCTGGGACAGCAGGAAACGATCGAGCTGACCCGAGAGAAGTGGCTCTCGCTGACTAACGGACAACACCAGCTCCGCATCGAGGCGGTCGACGGCAACTTCGCTACCAGCGTCCGCGTCTTCTCCTTCAGCAAGAAAGAGACGGTCATCAAGTTTGAGCTGGCCGCGCCGGAAGAGACCGACGCAGCGGCGACCAAAGTGCTTGTGACGCCGACGTGGAAGATCGAGGGCGCGGTCGCCAAGGTGGAGGCGTGCAACAACGGCTTCGACGCCGTTCCCACATGGGAGGACATCACGGCGATGGTGCAGATCAACCGCGTCTACAACTTCACCAACAAGACCAAGACCGCGAGCAAGTGGGGCGTGAATATCCGCTTCACCATCACAAAGAATGAGGGCTTCGAGGGTGAAGTCTCCATCTCGGGCTTCGGAGGTGCGTATGAATAAGGACGTGAAGTATTTGACTCCCAAAAGGTCGGTCAAGGAGATCCACGGCACGGAGCGCCGCGCCGCATCCGCTCAGGCGGTCGCCGAGCTGATGTTTGTCAAGGCGGCACAGGAACAGCAGCTCGACGAGACCACGATCGCCGAGTACCCCGACCTCTTCGTGGAATGGGACGCCAACTGGCGCGGCAAGCAGGGTGACATCGTGCAGGACGAGGGCAACCTTTACCGCTCCATCCATGACGTCACCAACGAGGGCCAGAACACCAAGCCCTCTGCGACGCCCTCCATGTGGACGCGCATCGGCAACCCGCTCGACGAGTTCCCCGAGTGGGTGCAGCCCATCGGCGCACACGATGCTTACGCCAAGGGCGACAAGGCTTCTCACAACGGCAAGAACTGGGTGAGCACCGCTGACAACAACGTGTGGGAACCCGGCGTCTATGGGTGGGAAGAAGCCACTCAGGCGACCGCTGTGGCCGCCGACGAGGGCGACGGCGAGTAACTACTACCCCTTGGGCTTAGACGGCGCAGGAGGGGCGGCAAAACCGCTCCTCCGAGCGCCAAAAAAGCCCGCTCCTTTGCATGGGCGGCTCCCGGCTTTTTCGGGGGCCGTCGATGCATTTGAGCGAGCTCGGAAATGCTTCTTAGAATGGCGCTATTTTTTCTCAATTATCCTGTCCGAATTTCTCAAAAATCGTGTCGCGCTACATCCAGCTAATACAACAGTGAAAGCGAAGAGCAGTTTTCCGTTGGAAGTTGGAGAAGTGGTAACAATTAAGGCGACATATTCCCCGTTTTCTGCAAGCGTAGACTTTGGCCTAATTGCTCCGGATAACTTGTTTTATGGCCTAAATACAAAGAGTGGTAGTTTTGATGAAGCGATTGAGGTGACGCAAAGAGGAAACTATGTACTAGCAGTTAGAAATAACTCTTCTCAAACTATTCATGTGTCACGTCAATTATTGATGCTGAATATCATATAATTAGAATTTAAATAGTACCGGTCCGGCAGATTAACATTCTACCGGACCGGTACTGCTCTTGTGAGAAATAGAGTTGTTAGAGTAGACGAAAAAATAGTAGTTACATTTGCTTGGCCCTAACACAACTGAAAATTTTGATTTGGGAGCAGCATTCGACAGACTTTTGGCAGGAGGGTGGATTAGACTTATATGTGGGTGGATGCTATCAGCGTGGCGATATGACATGCGAGATCTTTGATGCCAGTTAGGTTGTAATCTGTCATCAAAAAACAACCAGCCGGGGCAGGGCCGGCATAGCATCCGCCCCAGCTTCATTTTTGAAATTTCTCCTTTTGATGCTCAAGCAAAGCTGCTTTTTTTGCCTTCGGGGAGAGAATTTTATATGATATCAATTTGTCCGTAACACGCATGTCTACTCGGGGATTGTAGAAAAGGTGCTTTTGGGCTACGCGGGAGATTAGGTGACAAATGAAAGGATTACCGTCGTACTCTTCACGCAAGACATGAGCGCGTTCAACGAAAGCGTCCGAATTACCCACATTTTCACACATCATAAGGTTGTGAATCTTGTGATTTGAATTTGTTAAAGGTGCATGATCCAAGACACCAATCGTATTCCAATTGGAAGAGTTGTAAGCAATGTCATTCATTACATTGAGGCTGAGAGTGGTGGCTGCATTGCTAAGCATGTTCTGTAAATCTGTTCGACTGATCCGTTCTTCAGGGGCAACGTCTGCTACATACTTTTCCAAATCATCGATAATCTCTTCGTAGTGCTCCTGATATGGCTTCAAAGCTGCATAGAGAATTTTTTGAGGGGCTTCATATAGAACATTTAACATGACTTCCAAGTCTTCTGTTTCAAGGTTGCCATATTGATCTACAAGCATTCGCCCAAGAAGCCGCACATAGCATAAGGCGCGCAGAACTTTGTACTTTTCCTTGTTAACATCTTCTTCGTTGAAGTCAAAAATATTACGAAATTCAATGAGATCATGCCGTCGCTTTTCAATCTTTTCTACTTCTTTTGTAGCTTTTTCTCGATCCTTATGGTCAGGGACGCACTCGACTTTTGTAGTCGAGCGTGAAATAAACGGAAGATTATTTTCGTCGAAATTTAGCTCGGGGTAATCAACAAGAAGCTCAGAGGCTTTAGAAGCGATATCAATAATGATACGGGTGTTGCTTCGGATGTACGACAGGAACAGAACGATAGTATTATTGATTCCAAAACATATATGGTTCATAACATAAGTTATATCATTTAAGTAATTAGGGTCTTGTTTAGAGATTTCCCGATTAACATTACGTTCTATTTCCCGGTTTATGTACTTAGCGACGAAGTAAGCAAATGTGTTATTATCACGAAATGAGATATCATATGCATTTTCAGACTCGACAAAGATACCGGCTTTTTTACATACGGAGATAAAGGACTTCGTTTCAATATTACCTAAGTGTGCCTTGTTATATTTTATAAGTTCCTTCTCAATATCAGAAATGGATAGCTTTACGGTACGACGTTCAAAGTACATTTCGTGGGCAATCGCCTCCAAAGCAGACAAGTACGGATTGATTTTATCTTTGGCGTAGGTGATCATGGCCTGACGAATGTTTGTTTCGAATACGATTGTTAGGGATTTTGTACCCTTGTCATCACTAGCATTTTGAGCATAAAACTGAATATAGGGGATTAACGCCCCTGGCTGCAAGGATACAAAACTTGCTTGGCATTGAACGATATAGTCGAGTATGGCAGTGATGGTTGATGCTCTATCGGACTGATTAATACGGGGCAGTTGGCATATACGCTCAACTAGTTCATCGCGTTTTCCTTTGTAAAACGGAACAATTTCTAGGGACCCCTGTTCTTCATCAAGTATACGTCCCTTGACTACATCAACGAGATCCAAGCGCAGAGGTTCTTTGGTTGAATAAATGAGCAGACCGCCTTTGCGGATAATGTAATCTGTAAGATTATTACGGGCCTTCTCGCTTTTAATCATATCAATATTGTCAACAAAGACGATTCTCTTTGAGAAGTCCTTTTGCATATAGGCCTCGAATCCATCAGGGGATTCTCCGTACTGATCTTCATATAGTCCTTGGAACAGCTTTTCAATTTTGCTGTCATGGTAGTCCTTCTGCTCCAAATATAAAGGGAAAAAGCCTTTTTTGATGGATATCGCATAAAGGTACTTTAACAAGGAAGTTTTACCGGCACCACTTGCGCCACTAATGCTGATAATTTTGGCTTTGGATACAGCCTCAAATATTGCGTCTATATCGAGAGCTTCGGGAATGCTTCCGTCACCTTGAAAGAGACCGCCATCGGGGACAAGCTTAGGCAATACATAATAGTCGGTGAAACGCTCAGAAAGGTTAGAACGTTCAGATAGTAGTTTGTTGAGATACCTTTCAGTTGGCTGAATTGCAGAGCGGAAACGAGGAATTACCATTTCTTTTTCTCTTGAAAAGATTTTACTATCCTTATGCCAAACGAACTCATAGAGATTCATGTGATTCGCTGTGCTGTCGAGAAGAATGGTGTTGAAGGAACAGTCATCATCGTCTGGATTTAGGCTGAATTTACCGCCCTTAATAATGTTTGAATGTGTTCCGTTATCGGTTGTAATGCTTAATCCTTCTGACACATGATCGTGACCATAGAAAACCAGATCATTTCCATAAAGGGCTTTTTTGAGCAGCTGTCGGCTATTCCACTCAAAATGCTCATAACTGTGATGCATTATGGTGACCATGAAATCGCAGGTCGGCATTCTGCGTAAAGCGACTTCTACTTCCCCAGGAAAGTAGTGTGCTTCCTTGTCGTCATGAGAAAGCGTTGAGAACGGAGCCGAATTTAACATACAGCATCCAATTTTCAGTCCATCATAATTAATAATTTTCGTATCATATAAGCGATTTCCTAGAAAGCATTTTTTGCTGTTAGCATAGTTAAAAAAACCTGACATTCTTTGAAGTTCTTCACCGATGTGATCATTTTTGATCCAACGTTGGATTTCGGTAATACCACGATCGGTGGTGGAAAGGGCAATATCATGATTGCCGGGAACAACAATTAACGGTATAAATTGGTTTAGAGCAGCTCCAAGATTGGTTAAAAATCGGCCAAGCGCTCTCTGTGCAGACTTGTATTCATTGGAATGAGCGTGATCTGTTAGATCCCCAGAGCAAAATAAAACGGCATGGTCCAAATGTCCCAAGGCTTTTATTGCGGCAATTGCATTGTCAATGCGATCGGATTTGCTTTCTTGAGCATACCCAAGACAGTGCATGTCACTGATTTGAATTAAGGCTATCCGCATATTATCTTTCTCTCTTTCTAAATTTATTTGCAGCAAGGAGAGTGACAACAGTTGTTTACGCCTATAGTGTGACCGTGAAGCGGAGACCTAATAACGTGTAACCAGCTGCTTGATGATTAACGATAGCTCTTCTGCTGCATAGATTGAAATGTACACTCCTTATTGTAATAGTGTGCCGAGAGGGGAAAAACGTTTCATCATCTGTCTCTTTTGAAAGTTGATAAAATAATTATAGCTATAGGATAAAAATAGTGCAAGAGACGGGAGAAGGGCAAAAGAGATATCTTTTTTGTGAGTTCAGACGAACATCCAAGAGAGAATGATATGTTAACAAAAGAATGATAATAAAAAAGTACCTGCCGTATGAGGGATTTCGGATTATTTGTTTGGACATAAAAACACTGCGCCCTGAAATGCAGAGTGCAGTGTTTTATGTTAATACATCATCCCAAAGCTCATATCAAGACTGGTTGTAATGCAAGGGAAGAATGTGTGCCGTGGACAGGCACTTAACGTAGCTGGCTTTGGGTTAAATGGTATGAATTTGTTATATAGCAGATTGCTACATAGCCTTGCGACAATCATGCTGCAGATAAATATCAACCAGGAATATAGATCGCTTGTGATGCGCGACGCATCATAGCATCTACTTCTTTTTGCCGAATGGCTTGAGCAACATCTGATGCCGTTATTGTCCGACCGATCCTTTCAGAGACCGCAATAGCAAATTGTGTGGCGCTCATATCGTAGGCCTTCGTCCAATAATAAACAGAATTTCCAGCGCAGTAATACCAAGCAACAGCAGCCATAGTATAACTCTCCTTTTCTATGTAGTAAGATTGAGCGGACTGTGAACAAAAGAACGTGTATTGGGTAGAGGTAGCGGTAAATAAATATTGACTACAAAGAGCCTTGTTGTTCAGAACAGTAAACTCTATGATATATGTGTGCTGAATGTCGAAAAACGTTTCAATGATGGACAATATTTTGAATTTAGCAAAATTGATAGGAAACAGATATTTACCGATAAAAGAGCCACTTTCGTATTGCATCATCAAGTAACAAAGAGTCAGCTTTTCATATTTGTCGGCAACAAAACAATAATAGGACTATCAACAGATAAGGCAATTTGTTAGCGAAAAAACGCTAAAATTTCCCAAAGTTAGCGTTTTTTCGCCAACTAAGAATGATTCTGTTGTTAAAATGAGCCTGTCGATATTGAGCGAGAGGAGGAGTCCGTATTACGCTGACAAATTTGATTGCGAATCGTATCAATCAGCTACGGAAAGCTAGAGGGCTTTCGATAAATGGCCTTGCAAATATGAGCGGACTATCTTACTCAACGGTCAATAGCATTCTCCGAGGAAAATCGGAGACACCAAATCTCGGGACTATTATCAAAATTGCTTCAGCGTTCAGTATGACAATCATTGAATTTTTTGACGTACCTGAGATAGTGGAGTATTCTTTTGACGATATGGAGGAGATTGATGAAGATAATGCGTTGAAGGAGGGAAATTCATAGTGGGGGATTATGCCCAAAGTGATTTCGACACTCTATACAGAGATAATTATAATAATCTGCTGCGCTTGGCCTACCGATCCACTAAGGATTATCATGAGTCCGAAGACTTGGTAGACGAAGCGTTTGTTATTTACCTGCAGAAATCTGGGACTGTACATATTAGCAATCCAAGAGCCTACTTGATAAAAATAATGTCAAACTTGATATGTAATTACTTGAGGTTAAAGATGCATGACAATGTACCGCTAAGTGACGCGCTGGAAAACGAAATTGGTGTGGATGGGCTGAAAAGAAGCTTAGCGGATGCGCTTCCAAAGGAACTTCAGCTGTGGGAGCGTGAGATTCTGCTAATGAGATTTGAAGATCGATTGTCATATGCTGAGATCGCGGAGCGGCTACATATCAAAGAGGTGAGTTGCCGTTCAAGATTAGTAAGAGCTAAAGCGCACTTTGCCGAACTCCGGCAAAAAGAAAAAATATTATGATGAAGGCAACGTTTTGCCAAGGTATAGACACATTACCAATAAGGAGGTGTCAAAATGTTGAAGATGTTCAGAGATCGTGAGAACGGTTTGTGTGGTGGAACTTGCCGCGATAGCGCTCAAATTTCAAGGCATCTTGAGAAAGCAGATACTGAGACTTTAGTTGATGAGTTGATGGAACTGACCGAAAGAGCGGCCAATGGTGATGTAAATCTTGAGCAAATTGACGCGTATTTGGATGCACTGGATGAGAAGAATCCTTTGCCGTTTAAGGCCGACAGCAAGGCAGCACTATCGGACTTTCACAATAGGCACGGACTGCTTATAAAAGAATCACATGCAGCCCACCAAAGACATTTGAAGACTAGGCAAAAAGCTTCGAGAATTGCCGCTGCTATTGCCGTTGTGTGTGTGATGAGTTCGCTGGTTGCCGAGGCATGCGGGATAGATTTACTGGGTACGATCGCGCGGTGGACAAGTGAAGTGTTCGTCTTCGAACAGAACGATATACCGTATGCTGAGGTGGAGCGTTATCCGATTGAAATCGGAGAAACAAAAGAATATGACACACTTCAAGATGCAGTGGAAGCGCTTGGGATTGCTGCTCCGTTGGTGCCATCTTGGGTGCCAGAACGGTATATCCTTTTGTCTGTGAGTGTCGATCATCGAGCTGCTGGTGCTGCCATTTATGCAGACTATAAATCGGAAGATGGACGATTAAACTTTCGATTTAGCGAATCGGCACGGGCAAATCAGCAAATCATCGAAAAAGACGGGACAATGGAACAAATCGTTCTTGTTAAGAACATTCGGCATCACATTCTCGCAGATCAGACGGAGACCAAAATTTCGTGGATAAATGGAGATTTTGAGTGCAGAGCAAGCGGAGATATATCGGAGCAAGAAGCAAAGGAAATTATAAATTCTATTTATAAAGAGGACTAATATGAAACTGAAACGTTTTTCCTTGATTTTTCTTGTGAGCATTTTGCTCGTTATGCAGTGCAATGTAATGGCATTAGAACGGTCAAGCAACTATTTGGATGCGTATGGCGTTTATTTAACACCACAAAGTGGCGGGAAAATTGTGATTACTGCTGATATTGATGCACTGAGGCCGATGACGAAGATAGGAGTTACTGTTCTTCATTTATATGAGTCGAGTAATGGAGTGGATTTCCATTTGGTTAGAACTTATCGATCTAGCGATTATCCAGAGATGATGGGTACGGGAATGCATTTTTTTGAAGACATTATTACCTATAACGGTACACCTGGGTATAGATATTTTGTTGACGCATTTTGCTATGCTGGGGATAAAACTGGATATGACGAAAAAGCTTACTCAAGTGTTGTTAAGACGGCCGTTAGGTAACATCTGCTTTAGTGAGAAATAAGGGATCCCCGATGGCTTATGCAAAAACGCACAGGCAAGTCACAACGACTGCCTGTGCGTTTTTCTAAACTGGATAGAGCTAAGCTTCTTGCCTATAGAGTAGAATGCTGCGGAGCTATCGCAGAAACTGATTTGAGGGGAATTGCATAAGGATAATAAACAACTTATGTTAATTTAAGATATCACGTTGTCTATTCAATTCAAATATGACATGGAGTTTCAATTGTTTCCCAAAAGAGTGGCCGTAAATTCCCCGTTTAAAAGGCTCTGCTCAATCGTGTTGTAAATATTCCAAAGGTCAAGATTATAGTTTTCAGCAGTTTGGTATTGGAGTTTAACATTCATCGGCAGATGGCATATGCATCGGCTACCGTCTTTGGCAGTAGCAAGCGTAACGCATTGTCCATAGCTTGCCTCGGGACCTTTTTCTTCAGCAAGTAACCAGTAGATTTGAGCAATAATTGAATCTTGACTATAAGTTGTATCCTCGGCAGGGTAAAGATAAATGCAGGTGATAGGGTTAAGCTGACCGCTAATGAAGCCTTCGTAACTCTCACCTTCAGCAATTGCCATAATATCTTGTAGTGCTGCGGGGTAAGAAATACTGATACCGAGTGTTGTGCTCTCATAGGTTGAATAATCGATCTCTGCATGGGAGCTTTGCGAATGCTCTGAGGCGTCTGCGTCATTCACGAACTCGTCAGATCCTTTAGAAGCTGATGGCTTAAGAGTGTTTTCCTTATCAGGAGAATCGCTACCCACAGTGCCATCGGTAGTGTTTCCCTTCTGATAGAAAAAAGCAAGGCTGGTTAGGATGATAACGACACACAGACACAGGAATGATGCTGAAATTTCCAATTTCTTCATGTGTTTCCCCTATTAATAGGCTCGTACGGTATATACATAGACTACAGGAGTAGACGACGCTGCCTTTTGAGCAGTGACAGTTATTGTATAGAGTCCTGCACTAGTAAGAGTTACGCTTTTTCCGACAGATCGACCAGAAGAATTTGCAGTGAAAGTCTGGCCGGTGGGGGACTGTACAGTTACATTTAAGCTATTACAAGTGATATCTGTAGTTCCACCAAGTGTCAACGATCTTCCCACGGGAACAGGGCGAATAAGTGTGGCTGTAATTTTTACATCAGGAGCATTACGGACCTTTATTTGCTGGGGAATAAAATAATAAATGAGTCCTGAATTCCAAAAGTCGGAAATGGCAATTGCTTTTCGATCAGCTGTATGGGAGCAAATAAGAATTTGACTTCTGGCAGGCCCATTTACATCAGTAACAATCAGAGCGTGTGCGCCATTATCGACATGTAGCAGGGCACCTTTCAGATTCTGATAAACGGATGCGAACGAATTGCTACCGCTTACCGTTCCGCTTTCTACAATCATATCGGGATCACCGGTAGCTTTCTCATTTGCAATATACTTTCTGAAGCCAATGGTGCCATTTCTTCCGTTACAGCAGGACCAAGATGCCGAGTTTACCTGATGATTACGAGTTGCACCTTTCCATTTATAGCTTCCTGCATTATCCATAATGGGAGAGTATTCCCTAGTAGATGCGTTATAGATCTGATTAACAGCGTTACTACCGTTGAAACCCGCCCAAATGCACTGAGAGGCAAAATTTTGACAATCGGTATTATCCTGTCCCCAATCATAGAAATTCTGGTTGTAATAGCTTCGTCCAGCCTCTTTAGCGTCTTTATCGAAATCGCTCCAATTGCTTTTCCCGAACATTTGCGAGACATAGGTGTAAGCATATGCGGTTGCATTAGTAGCATTATAATTATACCACGTCGTATTTCCTGCAAGAGTGGCATTGGAATTGTCAGACAGATTGTAGTCGTCCATAATTGCCTCAATTGCACTGGTATCATTTAGTGAATGAGCGTCTCGCAGGGCAATAATCTCATCAGCTTTTTCAGCAGTGAATTCCGAGCCTTTATATATAGCGTCGAAATCATCATTTGTACTGGTGACATCGCTCACATACCACGAGCCATTACATTTGATAAGATCCACATCGTAATAGTTTACAAGTTCGCTAAGAGTGTCCGGAAAGCTGGAATAGTGAAAGGAAATGTGTTCAATGATAGACAATGTTGCAACGTTATCCTCAATTGAGGCAGATGTAACGGTGTATTCCAGTGCAAAATCGTTACGCTGAATATCTTGGCGTTGTCTCATTTCCCTGAAGTACTTGGACTTCTCTTGTACAAATGTTATATTGTCCATGCTGGACAGAATTTTTTGTGTGTTAACATCGGTAGACATATCCGAGAGCAGGGAATTTCCAGATGTGTCGACTAATTCCTGAATAGTATGTTCTGCCAAATTATTAGACTCATAGAGCCACATGTTTTTAGCTGCTGCAGATAGATAGGACTCGGCAATGCTTGCTGCTTTTTCTTCATCTTCGCTTTTTTCATCTGCATATGTGCTGACGCAGGTGAACGAAAGGACACAAATTACGGATAAAAGCATTGCTAAAATTCTCTTCATATTAAAGACCTCCTTGAATAAAATATTTTTGAGTTCCCAGTTGAAATCTGTGCTGAGCTATTAACGTAGAAGAATGTCAAAATTTTAGCCAAACATTATGTGATCTTGAAGCGTGAAGTAAGCGTCCGACCCCCATTTGAGTTCCTGCCATTGTATATAAGTTACATTTTATCAACTCCGTTCTTTGTACCTACTGAGAAAAATGATTCACGTGTTATTGGCGTCTTTGTCGATTTAAGTAAGGATAGCTCTTAATTTGACTTTATTGCTGTACTTTCATAATAGGCGAGAGATTGTTGAGAGTAAACCACATGCGGTTTACATTTAGGCTGGAAATGTCAAGAAATGTGCAGTCGGGAAACACCCAAAATCTGAAAAGCATGGTAATACAGCGCAGTTTTCCGAAGTGGAGCGTAGCGGAACGCAGGAAAACTGCGGCGGCATCGAATCAGGCTGCCGTTTGCGCCTGCGCCCACTCCCGGTACTTCGCAGGCGGCAGTCCCAGCGGGTTGCGCGTATAGATCCTAACGCGGTTGTAGTAGATAAAAACATAGCGGAAAATGATCGTTTTGACCTGTTCTCTCGGTAGCTTGTATGCCGCGATCTGGTAGATCTTCTCTTTTTTGAGCGTGGCGAAAAAACTTTCCATCCGTGCGTTGTCGAAGCAATGTCCGGTGCCGCTGAGGCTTTGTATCATGCCGCAGCGAGACAGCTCGGAACGAAAGGCTAAGCTGGTGTATTGACTGCCGCGATCCGAGTGGAACACCGCTCCGCTCAGACTCGGATAGAGCCGCTCCAACTGCCGTACCGTATCAATGCACAGCTCCTTCTTCATATTGTCCCGCATCTCGAGCGCGACGATCTCGCCGCTGAAGCAGTCCATGATCGGAGACACATACAGCTTGCCGTCCGCACACTGTACCTCGGTAATATCTGTGAGAAACTTCTCCGAAGGGCGCTGGGCACTGAAGTCCCGTTTCAGAATGTTTTCCTGCTCCTGCGCTTCTGTCGTGGCTTTCGTGATTTCATGCGGAATGCGTCTTTTATGGAGCCAGCCATTCTCTTTCATCACGCGATACACCGTTCTCCGGCTGACGTCGACGCCGTCCTGCTCAAGCGCGAGGCAGACGCGATTCACGCCGTAATTGCGGTTATCCGGATGCTCTTCGAGGATCTTTTTGACCTTTTCCGCAAGAAGCTGACGGCTGCTGTGCCTGCCCCTGTTTCGAAGCCACCGGTAATAACCGGACTCGCTCAGGTGCAGAACACGGCACATCTCCTTTGCCGTGTAGACGCCCTTGCGTTCGACTACGAACAAGTGTCGTTCACACGCTTTTACTTCTTGCGGTCTTTTGCGAAAAAACCGAGTGCATCCTTGAGAATGTCGTTCGCGGTGCGAAGCTCGGCATTCTCCCGTTCAAGTTCGCGGATGCGGATCGTCTGCTCCTCTGCGCTCGGTGTCTTCGCGGGCGGTGTATTTCGGCGTATGCTGCGCCAATCCGCCAGCGTGTAGTACGCAACACCGAGCTGCTGTGCAGCCTTCTTCACGCCGATCTCGTCTGACAGCTTCAGCGCTTCATCCTTGAATTCTTTGCTGTAATGCTTCATTGCGATTCCCTCCATCTCTGTTCTTTCAGTTTAACAGATTTTTGGGGATTTTGCGACTGCACTTACAGGGTACTACTCCAGGCAATCTATGGTTTCCAAAGAGCCTCTGACCTGTAAATGAGGTGTTCATTATGCGCTATTTGTAATTGACTGCCATTTATAGGAGAACCTTTTACTTGAAAGGTGTAGACATCCATGGGGGAGCGTATCAAAAAAGAGGGGCGTCACCGTCCCTCTTTTATTTCTTTTCGCGTGCTAAATTACCCTTTGTTCCTTTCCAAAAATCAGGCAATCATCTGTTCACCCCAATGGATACGCAGGTGTCCCTCGTCATCCGTTTCACGGGTCATCAACGTGGAGAGCAGGTCATAATCCACACCGAATTTGGCATAGATCTCGTCCATATCCGCATCCTGCCCCTTCATAAACATGGTGAGCTTTTCCTTTGCCAGCACCATCTGCATGAGGTTGGATTCCAGACTTCCAATGTAGATGGGGAAATACAGATCCTTTTTCTCCGTGGAGGTGTAGCGGACGAATCGCATATAAAACTGGCTCATGCCAGCGTTGTTGTAGTGCATCTCCGGAATGATGATCTTGTTGACGAACTCGAAGTTGACGCTGGAGGGAAGACTCTGCTGTGTGCAGAGCAGGATGCCATTCTGACTGTCCCGCAATATATCCCGCAGAGCACGCCGCTTGGCGAAGGTGACGGTGGAGCCCGTCACCACAAAGAGAGGCCGCTCCGGAAGGTATTCACGGATGGCCGCGGCGTAACGGTCCAACACCGTTGTATGCCGCACGCCGATGGCTACAACTTCTTCCGGCCACCGGGCAAGGGCTTCCACAACGGCCACTTCCTTGAGCGGCGTCTCGCCCTCGTATTCCTTCATGCAGTCCGGGGCGGCGCTGATGCGCAGAAGCAGTGTGATCTGCTGAATGAGCCGCATCAGCGCGTCCTTCCGGCTGTTTCCGGTCGAATTGTAATATTCGCGCTGGATGCGGTAAAACTCCTTCAGCACGATATTGTAGATCTCCCGCTCCTCCGGGAGAAACGGGATCGGCATCTGATGGATACGGCGGATGTCCTTTCCCGTGACCTCTTCAAAGGTGCGGGTAATGACCGTCTTTCCCAGCAGCCGATCCAATTCGTCGGCGTTGTAGATGTCCTGATTTCGCTGTCCCACGCCAAAGACGGTGATTTTCTCCGGCAGATGGGAGTTTGCGAACAGGCGGTAGCCCTTTTTATAAGCGGGAATCGGCATCCCATAATAGGGGTTTTCCTTGTGCTCCATATATTCAGACCGCTTATCGTAGCTGTAAAGCGTCCGACACCACGAGATCATGTTGATGGAATTGTTGTAGAGCAGCTCCAGCTGCGGAGCAAATTCGGAGATATTGTTCCGCGTGCTGGTGCCGGTGGTCAGGAGCTTATACTTGCAGCGGCGAAAGCAGGAGAGCACGGAAAGCGTCTGCTTGGAGCTGGGGTTGGAGATATTGTCACTCTCATCAAAAATAAACTGGATTTTATAGCCAAGCTGCTTGATATAGCGCCCGATCTGCTTTTTGTACTGGCTGACCTTGTTCAGCGTTAGAATCACAAAATCGCCCGGTCGGATGCGCTGCAGATCAGCCAGACGCTCCACAAACACATAGGAAAACCCCGCGCCCTTCAAAATCACATCCCAGTTGTTGCGGATGGAGATGGCGCTGGAAATGACCCATATACTGTGGACAGCTCCCATTTCCACGCGGTGCTTCCCCGTGAAAATGGCGGCGGGTGTTTTGCCGCTGCCCTGTTCCCATTGCAGGAAGGCATACCGCTTTTGGAGCGTCAGGTTGACATCGTGGCTCTGGAGCGGATTCAGATGGATGTAAGCATGATTCTGGGCGTCCCAATATTGAAAGCGACCGATCCAGTCAGCATGCTGCGCATTTTCGGTCATCTCGGAAAAGGGCTGCTCCTGATTGTCATACTCCCGGCGTTTCCGGCGCAGCAGCCGCTCATAGCCGGGAAACCGTTCCGGCTCATCGTTCAGCACCGCCTGATAGATCGGCACCGGCGCACGCATCTCGTCCGTCAGGAGCTTTGCCATCTTCCGGCTGTATGCCTTGTAGACAAAGCTGTATTTCTGCTTGACCAGACGAATTTCGTCCCGCTCCGGCTTGGCGTTTTGGCGGCACAAAGCCTGCTTCAGATACGCCAGCACCTTTGCTTCGGTAAGCTGCACGCGCTGCCACTCCTCATAGGACATATCCCCCGGCTGCCTCTGGGTATAAAAGCGGTGAACGTAGGCAAAGCAGGCGTCGTATTTCTCCCGCGTGGCCGGATGGCTTCGGATCTGATACAGGTACTTCTTCACCTGATAGAGAAAAGTGCTCTTGGTGGTTTTGAGCTGTGCCAGTTCCAGAAAGACTTTGTTCCGATTGCCTGCCAGATCCGCCTTTGCGACCATGACAAACTTCTCGTAAAGCGCAGTCGCTGCCATGACCGGATGCCCGGAGGGAATATAGATGTCCGCGCAGTCCGTTGAGTACCGTTTGGGTGCCCAGTCCGCCGCGGTGCTTTTCTTCTGCCAGAATTGCAGCTTGGTCGGAAAGTCGTCCACGCCACTGTCTGAAAAGGCGTGCTCCGGCAGCATCACCTGCCCTAAGAAGCTGAATCGGCTCTCCATCATGCGGATGGCGCCTTTATCGGAGAAGCTGTCAGCAAGAAAGGACACCGGCACAATGACTGCCAGAATACCGAGGGGCTTGAGCAGCTTTGCCGCCTTCAGGCAGTAATACTGATGGGAAACCATAACGGTGGCGTCCGGCATGACCCAGCGCAGGTGAAAGGGCGGATTGCCCAGGACAAAATCAAAATGCGTTTGGGGCTCATAGTCCCGAATGTCACCCTGTACGATGTGTGCCTGCGGGTAGAGCTTTCGGGCAACAGCGCAGGCATTGGGATCGACCTCGCAGCCGTAGGCGATGCGTTCATTTGGCAGGAAATTGAAGAAATTTCCCATGCCGCAGGTGAGATCCGCTACCAGATCTGTGTCGGAGAGGCGCAGCGCCGAAACGATCATTTTGCAGAGGGGCGGCGGTGTGAAAAACTGGCCGTTTTCCAGCTCCTTTTTCGCCGCGCTGAATGCGTTGTAGTTTTCATAGTCGCTGCGCCGCAGTCCGTGCAGGCCGCCATCTCCGGTATAGCGATTGAAAATATCCTCGTCGGTCACACCGGCCTGCTCACAGGCTTCGCTTTGCAGCAGGCGGAGAATCTGCTCATTCAGCTCTCTGCGCTCCTGCTCCGTCCGTCTTTTCGGGTAATATTCGTATTTCATGTTCAAATCACATCCTTATGTGCAAGTAGGGGGGAGGACACCGAAAACCGGCATCCTCCCCTTGAAATGTATAGAAAGCAGGTCAATACAGCGTATGAAACGCCGCAATGATCCGCAGCCGCACCTCCGGGGTGCGGTCTGCGCTGGTAATATAGTGCCAGCCTTTCTCTGTGGTGTAAGCGTCGATCTCCTCAACGCGGCCACTGTCCAGACGGAGCCGCATAAAGATATGGGTCCCATTTGTCTGTTCAGCCAGTTTGACTGCCATTGTTGAAAGGTTCCTCCTCTGTCAGTAATGTAAGCTGTTCCTCCTTGGGCGGAGCTGGGAAACGCTGCTTGTTCAGCCGCCGCTCCTTTTGCTCCTTGCGCCGCTGCCGGGATTCCCGCTTTTTGGCGGCCTGCTCCTTTTTGAGATCGACCGCATGGACGACCTCCAAGCCGTCCGCCACATCCCGCAGGTCTTGCAGCAGATCCCTTTGCTCACTTTTGGCAATGCGGATATTCTCCACATCATAGTGAAATTCAAAGTAATCATACTCCCCGTACTGGCGGTGCATTTTGCTGAAAAAAGTCTGCCGCCGATCCTCTGGTGTCAGGTGCGGGGAGTCGATCACAGAGCTGCTCCAAAGCGGGTTGAAGTGCGCCTTTTTCATTTCCAGCCAGATCTCCGCGTCCGTTCGGGCCACAGGATGGGGAAACACACGCTCGCCCTTTGTCACCTGTACTTTCTTTTCCTCCAGAAAGCCAATGCGGGTGATCCATGTGCGGCGCACATCATAAAAGATATTGGCGCGGCTCAGGTCCCGCTCCTGCTTGCGAATGACGCAGACAGGATTCTGGCAGCGGCAGCGAATACACTGCTCCACATCGTATTTGACTTCGACACGGCCGCCTTCATAGCCATTGCAGCCTACCACACAGGCACAGTAGACCCCGCCGGTGATCTCCATGTATTGCCGGTGCTGTCTCTCGCTTCTCTCCGTTTCCACCTTCTCGACGCTTTGCTCGTAGGAATATCGCTTACCGGTGGTGTGGCAGGGGCAGAGAGGGACAGGGGAGCCGCTGATGCTGTGTGGACAGTCCTTGCGTTCATAGGGACAGCGCAGCAGCGGGTTGTCATTTTCCGGGCAGTAATCGATGCCTTGGAACGAGGCGTCGCTGCAGGCAAGGCCCCGGCCGAGAGAGCTTTCCCCCGCGACCAGAAGACCGCACGGTGTTTCCCATATAAACTTCAATAGAGCCTCAAAGAGATAGCCGAAATTCTGCCAATCGCTCCAGTACACGAAGGAGGGGTGATCCTCCCGCGTATAGCCTGCGGCGTAGAGATCCCGGGTCAGTTGATTCTGTTCCATGCTCATATCCCCGGACACGGAACCAGCCCAAAGTGGTTTTCCATCACATAGCGCAGATTTTCCACCGTGACCTGATACTCCTCTGAGATACAGCCCTCGCATACGATCTGCCGGTAACCCAGCGCACGGCTGCATCGCTTATCCCATGAGTTGACATCACCGCCGCAGACAGGGCAGGCGATGTCCGGATACCACGCCAGTTTTCCGGCGTCTGAATAGGTGGGTTTCATATCATCCTCCTAAAATAAAAAAGGACGCACAGACTTTTTTCAAGTCTGTACGTCCTTCGCAATATGCTGCCATGCGGCAGCGATTCTTTTTTTACAGGTCAGGCGACCCAAATGTTTGAAAGGAATGGCTTCCTTCCAAACGAAGCTGAGTTCTCAGCGTGAAGCGTCTTGCCTGTCCCCGCAATTCTTGCGATTAGACAATACCTTCCGCTGCCACAGGGTGCTCGTAGAGATACTCCGGAGCAATGTCAATATCGCCATCACGCCAAACGGTTACACCATAGTCAATGTAGACACCGGCAAATGTGTGTTCATCTGCCAGCGGTGCAAATCCCGGTTCTTTTAACAGCGGTGTAAAATCGAATACCTTTGCCTCTCCGGTTGTGAACCGAAGCCATAGCTTGTGACCCGCCAATGGACGGACACCACAAACCTTGATAACAGGCTCCTGCTCTCCTGCATATGCAATTCCATCAGAAATATACATAATGCGCTTCTCCTTACTCCGGTAGTTTCAAAACAAGAACCTATTATCCGCTCATATCAGTTTCTCGTAGTCCTGTCTACCATGAAAAAGCCGCATGAGATATACTATCTTTTCCGTTTCATCCACCTTGTATATCAAGATGTAGTTGCGGATCACGGCTTTTCGGTAACCGAGAGATTTCAAGTGAGGATCATTGCATGATACATACATTAAGGGAGTCTGCTGAAGATGGTCATAGCTTGCTTCAATGGTATCCAGCAGTGAAGCGGCAGCAATTTTGTTCTCCAGAGACAGGGCAATATAGGCAATTACAGCATCCAGATCCCGTTGGTAGGAGTCGGTCTTGATGAGCTTATAAGCCATATTTATCCCGCAGTGTCCGCAGGCCCTCTCGGGCATCGGATACTTTTCCTTCCTGAATATCACTTTCCGCTTCCGCAAGTTTGGCATAAACATCTGCCATGAACAGCTTTTCCTCATAGGCCTTCATGCTCATAACCACCATGTCTCCATAGCCGTTTTTGGTGATATACACGGGCTCATTGGATTCACTGCACATCTGTGAGATTGCCGAAGTATTCTTCAAATCTCGAATAGGAATAATACGTGGCATAGAAGTCAACTCCTTTCGTAGCACTATTATACCATAATTATCCCACGATTGCAAACCCTTTATTCACCACAAGATATTCCCCACAAGGTAAGTACCATATTGAAAAAGTCACGCCGAAGGCTCCAGCCGGCGGTGCATATCAAATTCCTGCCCATCCGCATAGCCCATGGCGGCATATTGGCGGTTCATGCTGCTTGTGGACGAGATCTTATAACTGCTCCGCTTCATTTTGGAAACGGCATCCTCGACCGCCTGCGGCACGACCATGACCAATCCCCATTCCTGATGTTCGGCCTCTTGCTTTTGGAAAGCGGCAGACAGCCCGCGGCAGAAGCCCCAGCCATAAGAATTGCACATCTCCCGAAGAGCCTTTGCGGAATATTCCTTTTGGGTACGGATCTGTCTGCATCGGCTTGAGATGCAATCATAGGCGTAGAGAAACGCCAGCTTACAGAGCTTGAAGTCGTCCTCCATGCCGATAAACCCGATCTCCGAAACCTTGCTGCCGTGTACGGAACTCCGATAGGGCCTGCAGCAGTAATGTGCGGCAATGAGCGTGGAGAGGTAAACCGTCCACGGCGAAGAGAGCTTCGTGCAGGTGACGCCCACACACTCCTGAATCACCTTCTTGTTCGCCTGCGGCTCAATATCCTCCGGCATGAGCTTATGCTCCGCCATCAGACGCCGGGCCTGCAGCAGCGCGGCTTTGGCTTCCTCCTCGTAGGGGCTTTCCGCCAACGCAAGGAGCTTGGCGATCTTTTCCGTAATCTTTGACATAAACAACCACCTCTTATCCGGCCATGCGCCGGGCTCTGCGCTCGGCGTGCTTCTGCTTGAGCCGCGTATAGTCCCCTTCGTAACGCTGGCAGCCGACTTTGTTCAGGCGGCGCAGCGCGGCGGAGTGGAACTGAAAAACGGCGGCAGTCCTGCGGTTTACTCCGGTATATACATCGGCATCGTAACGCTTGTAGTCCACGATGTAGCCCAGATCATTTCCCTCCATATAGTCCATGAAGGCGGTGCTGTCCACCTCCAGCATCCCGTCACAGAGAAATGCCTGATAACGGGGCAGCGGCTGGCCAAGGTTCTGCGTCATGGTGATGCGCTCTCCGGCGTTGACCGGAAGAAGCTGCACCTTGATCGCCGGGGTATTCGGGTAGCATTCCACCTTAATGCGGTAGGTGTTGCCTTTATAGGTGCCGGATAAAATATCATTCATATCGGTTCACTTCCTTATCATCATTCTGACCGGGTGAAGAAGGATTGTTGGCTTTTGCCTGCGCCTGCTCAAAGCCGAGCTTGACAGCAAGAACCATCGACTCCTATCCCACGTCGGCGTTGCGGGGCTTTTTCCCCCGCAGCTTTTGACACTTCTGCACGGCAGCATCGTAATCATAGCCGATGCCGCATTGAAACTTGTCCGCGATCTGGCGGAGCTTTTCTGCATGGTATTCATAGGTTGCCCGGTGAAATCCGCCGAGATCCCACTCGTCGCACACCGTCTCTAACAGCTTTGCATAGTCCCGCAGAGCGTTGACGATTTTTACGACATCGCCGTAACAGGTTTTCACCTCATGGGTGCCGCTGAGATCAAATACATGCAGCAGCACCTCTCTGGAAAGGCACCGCTCCAGATCAATGGATGCGGACAACTGCGGCTCATAGGTCGCAGATGGCAGCTCCAACGGCTGCTTGGCGGGCTCATTCATCTTCTGCGCACCGCTTTTCGGCGCTGCCGGATAATCTGCCGGCGAAACGGACACTCCTGGGGAATGGTATGGGGGACGCTCTGCCAGTTGTCCAACACCAGTTCATGGGAGATCTCGCAGATGCTGTCGACTTCTCCGATATAGAGGCATTCCGAGCAGGTGTCCGGATTACAGTATTTCATGTTGGGTAAACGCTCCTTTCAAATCATTATGCGGATTTTTGGCCGTACCGCATCAGCGGCACGCTTCTCCATTTTGCGCAAGCGGCCTGCACCGTTCCGGGAAGACGCAGAATACGCCAGCGCGTCATATTCGGCTGCCCCCAGCGCACACGCTCAAGCGGAGCTTTCGTTTCACAGATCGCACAGCGCAGCCAGGTGTGATGTCGGTTGGCAGTCCGAAACTCTAACACATACATTTTTCGACCTCCTGTTCCTTGAATAAAGTGAAAAGGCACAGCACCACAACGGTACTGTGCCTTTCAACCAAAATGTTACGCCGCCTGCTCCACGACCGACACCGGCACATCAGCCGCGACCGGCGAGGAGGGAGCCAGCAGGCAGTAATGGGAGTTCATCGTCTCAAAACGGATCTGCTGCGGCGTCACGCCATGAATGGCGATCACCGTAGAGGTGTGGAGATACCGCCCCTCTTCAAAGATGAGGGCGCGGCTGCCGACCTCCAGCGGATACATCAGGGTTCCGTGAACGATACGGATATTTTTCATGGGTCACAACTCCTTCTGTTTGGTTTCTTCCTGCGCAAAATAGGCGCGGTACAACGCTTTCAGCCGGTGTCGCACCCGCTTGACGCTCATGCCTTCCCTCCGCGCGGTTTCTGCCAGACTGCAGCCGTGCAGACGGTGGTGGATCAAAAGAGCCTGCTCTTTATCCGCGAGGAGAAACAGGTCGTGCAGCAGCAATCTTGCCCGAAGTGCATCAAAGGCGTCGTCAGGCGGCGGATGCGCAGCCTGATAGGAAAACTCATGGCTTTGCCGCCGCTGCTCCTGACGCCGGAAGGTATTCAGGCTGCTGTTCATGGAGCACCACGCAATCGTGGAGAAACGGTATCTGTGCAGACTCTTTTCGGTAAAATAGCGTTGGACAGCGTGAAGATAGCCGATTGCCGCAATATCGTAATACTCCCGGATCTCCAGCTTCTTTTCCAGAAGAAATCCATAGATCAGGGTGTGGTACTGAGCGGCAAAGCGGCGCTGCGCTTCGGTCAGAGGGACGGGAACAGGGGCCTCCGGCGGAGGCCCTGTTTCCCGTTTTTCTTCCTCAATGCGGGGGATCGTATCAGGCGGGAAGTTCTTCCCGTTCTCCATCAATGACCGCCCCTAACGCAAAGTGCGCGCCGTTGTCAGGCAATTCCAGGTGCGAGGTATCGCCGTCTCCGATGATGCTGGAGGCTGCGGCGCCTGCCTGCGCTCTCTGCGCGTTGATGTCCTTGATCTGCGCCACAAAGCCATCCGCGTAAGCGCGGATATGCGCCAGGTCTTCCCCGGCGAAATCCGCGATCTTGGTAAAGGTGGCGACGCAGTATTCGTGGCTGCCGCTGACGGCCTTCTTCAGCCCGATCCGCACCACGCCGGTACAAACCTTGCGGCGGCGGGGGAGGGACGCTTCATTGACGAAGCGGGTATAGGGCGTCAGGCTGGTAGGCGGCAGCGCGATCTGAATGGGCATATACTCGCCGCTGCGCAGCAGATAGAGCATTCTCATGTTCTTGCACGCCTTCCCCTTGTTGTTCCCATCGCTGCCGAACTGGTTGAGAACGCAGTCCGCGCAGGTGCCGCCGGGCTCACCGTAGCCGACCTTCCCATCGAAGGACTGGCACAGGGGCGGCTGGTCATCATCGTACTCGCTGCCCTCCGGCCAGTAGGCGTTGGAGTTGTGGCTGTAGAGAATGACGCCCTCCAGATAAGGCGCATAGTCCGGCACATCCGGGTTTCCGGACGGGATCTCGAACTGCAGGTGCCCGCCGCCGGGGATCTTGATGCGGGTGAAGCTCAGGCGCAGGCCCTCCATATCATCCGCAAGGTCTTCACTGGTGAAGTCGTCTCCGTCAAGAAGCTGCGGGATCTGGAAAGAGGTCTTGGTCTCCATCATGGTGTTGGTCTGTTCGTACATAATCGTATCCTCCTTAAAATTGTTCCGACCGCTCAGGCGGCCAGCAGTTCCGTTCGGTTCATCTGCCGGAAGAGGGCGGGCGACATCGTCATAACGCTGTACCCGATCTCTTCCAGCTTCGTTGCTCGGTCATAGCTCTCCACGTCCTGACTGAAGCGGGTCACGGCATTGGCGAGCCCGTAGAGGGAAAAATCGCCGCCGGTGATCAGATGCTCCAGAACGCCGTTGCTCTCGTCCTCCGTAATGCCGAAGCTGGAAGAAGCCAGCTTGACAATGGCAGGGAGCTGCTTGGTATCCAGCATGGCCTCCGTACTCTCCCGCATCCGGCTCACTACCTGGGCAAACCTTGCCTCAGAGATGGCGGCGCGGACGGTGTCCTTGATCTTCAGCACAAAGGCGTGGTCATCGGCCAACAGCGTTTCGTTGGAATAGATGGAAAAGTCCTCTTCGCTGGTCGCGGCACGCCCCACATGATTGCGGCGGGTTTTGGCGTCGTTGATCACCATGCCATTGGAGCACACCAGGCGATAGATCAACGGCTGGATGGTAACGGAGCCCAGTCCTGTCTCACTGTTGGAGATGATGACGCCGGCCTGTACCACATCGCCCGGGACAACATCCGCCTGCAAGCGGGGATTGACCACCTTGATATACATGAAATCATCGGTGATCTGCGTGCTGACGAACCGTGCCTCCGGCAGCTCCCCAATGACGGGCAGCGTTACACTGGCAATATCCAGATTGTCAATGCGGCGATAGCGGTTGCTCAAAAATGCTCGTACAGTGCCATCCAGAGTGCGGACCATACGCTGGGTAGGTTCCCGCTGGAACCAGGAATTCACATTCTCTGCCAGCAGTTCCGGATAATCGGAAAGCATACGGTCATAGTAAGCAGCCGGAATCTTCAGATGTGTGCCGATCTGCCGATGGGCGATCTGGTTGATCTCCAGTGGCTCCACCAGTGGGTCATCGTGGTCATCAAAGGTGTGGAGATAAAGTTGAGAACCAAAAGGTTCTACTTGAAGCCGCCTGGTATCAAGCAAATAGTCTTGCTTGAGTTTGGATTGGCGTTCAATCTGCTGTGCCATTTCCACGATGGTAAGTCCTGATTTCATTCGTCAAGTTCACTCCTTTCTCTACTACAATATATTTATGGTTAATATCCCTTACAGCCAGTAAGGAATTATCCA
>OGPA01000840.1_pt1 | contig 28567 bp, 30 predicted proteins | sample 1552841 | NCBI WGS metagenome assembly OGPA01 (sample SAMEA2579916, study PRJEB22360) | human gut metagenome | reverse complement strand
AATGTTCGTGCCGCCCATGATGGACGAAGGAACGGAGATGCTGCCCGGAGTCGAGGGTGCGGTATTAGTCGAGACCGTGCCATCGTCAGACACCCAGAGAGTAGAGGGCAAAATCAAAGCGGGACGAACACCACAGGTGTTTTGGTCGCAGACCTTGTTGTCACAGGAACCATCAGTCAGGACAGTCCAGGCGGTATCTCTGTTGACGGTATACGGAGAACGAAGCCACCACGTGGAAGCGTTGCTGCCGTTGTATGCGACACGCTTACTATTGCCGCCAGAACCGCTGCCGAAGTAGTCCAGCTTTGCGCCATCTTTCGGAAGGGCATTGTGCGCCCAGCCAACTTCATAGCCGGACAGCAGAAATACTTTGGTGGAAAGACCATTTTCACCTGTCGCAAGGCTGCCCCAGCCGGTGCCCTTCTGGTACGGAATTTTCACCTGTTTGATAGCCGCTCTAATTTCGGAATCAATCAGGTTATAGAAGTTATCGTTCAGATAGGAATGGGTGGTGCTACCAGCATAGTCGTTGGTGTTTGTTCTATGCCACTGGCGGTTTTCGTAGATGTCCTTCATCAGCAGCCAAGTACCGTTGCAGCTATCGTCATAGACGCTGGACGGCTTGCCCTGATGCACGATGATGAAATCTTTGGCCGCACCGTTGACTTTGATTTTGACGATGCTGCCAACGGCCTTTGCGCCTAATCTTACATTTGCCATAAAAATTCACCTCCTTACTCAAAATTCAATCCTTGACAGATCGGCGTTCCACACACCTGTCACGGTCAAGCCGTCCAGCGACTCAAAGGTGACGGAGAACGGATTTGCCGTTACGTCGGTCGCGATCTTCAATTGAAGGATATCGATATCCGCCTGCATCTTTGCAGCGGCGATGCGCAAGTCTTTGTGAGACTCCGGGGACAGGTCGTGCTCCTGAATCCGCTCTTCGACAAACAGCTGCAAGCTCTGCATCTCAGCGCTCAGATTGATCACGATCTCCGCATCCCGGGAGATCACGATCACCACAGTGAAAACGAACTCAAACTCCTGATCGGTGGAAGCCGCCGGGATCTCGACACCGCGGTCATCCTGCACGAGGAGCAGGAGCGTATCTTCTGCCGCCCCGGTCTGCCGCCCGAAGAGGGCAATCTGATGCAGGGTGTAGGTATCCTCCGCGCCGGTAATGCGAATCTTCACGCGGCGGGCAGCGCTGCCGTTTTCTTCAACAGACTTGATGCCCAGCAGCTCAAGCGCATGCCGCTCGCCGGTGACGTCGGTCTGCGCGTGGAGCACAGCGGCATTTGCAAGACCGCTTCCTCCGACAGCCTGCGTAATCGTGAGCTGCTTGCCCGATACGGCATCCATCAGCAGCTCAATGCCGGCATCGGTATAAGCCAGCGTTTCCCAACTCATTGCGTGTCCTCCTTTTTGATTTCAGGCATCCGCACCGATGCAAGGATGCTTGTGCCGCAGGGTGCGGCGGCAATGTATCCTTCTGGCGGATTCCGAGGTTCTGTTACATAGGTTATTTTTTCGAGATGAGCTGTCAGCCTTTTTGTGTATCCCAGAAGATTTTCTATCTCATCTACCGTTCGATGCTGCACTTCTGCATCGGTGATGTTTGCTCGAAGCCGCCAGTGTCCAGGTGTTCCGTCATAGTCGTACCATTCCACAATCTCAGAGTTTGGATAGATTGCAGAAATCGCCTGCTTCACCGCCCACTCAGTGCCGCAATACCGCCGCACCTCCATGGCCGTCTTGATAACTCTGCGCTTGGTTTCGATGGGGTAATCATCCCTGTACCAGTCCACCTTGAACTGCGCCGCCAGAATATCCAGAATGTTCTCCGGGACAGAATCAATGGCCGTGTAGACAAAGACTTTGCGGACCGCTTTCAGCTCCCTCTTTTGCCGCTCCCGGAATACTGCGTCCAGCACTTTCACCCAATGCTGCTCTGCAATGCCGGGCGGCAGGCCCTCGATCAGGCCTGTATCTTGGAGTTTAATCATCCTCGATTCCTCCGTAGACAATGTTGCAGCTTGCCATCTTCGCCACCTGGATTTCAGATACTTTCGTGTCCACCGGGGCTGTCAGCTTCGGTCGTTTCGCTCCTGCCTCCCGAACGCGCATGATAAGCTCCGCCGGGTCAATATCCCGACCGATTTTTCTCTGCCACGTCTGGTAGCTCTCCACCGCCTGCTTCACATTCGCTTGGATTGTGTAAGCGTTCTTCGCATTGCTGGATGCAATGTAATAGGTTAGGTCGATGTTGTATGGCACTTCCGCCGGGGGCGTTCCGACCACCAGATCACCCATCGGTTTCTTTACCTCCGCAAAATACCGTTCCAGCTCCCGACATTCCTCCGTGGTAGGTAAGCGACCATTCGCCAGTAGGAAATAGATGTAGATGGTATAACCATCCTCGCAGATAATCTTCGTATCCGAAATATCGCTGCGCCAGCTCTTTGTGAAATACTCATACAGATCATGCGGTCCCGCCACCGACGTGTTAGACGGTGCGAGGTACGCCCGCTCTGTAAGGGAATCGTCGCTTTCCGTTTCGGTTCCTCCGCTGGTAGCCGATACATTCGTCACGGCGGCAACATACGGAATTGGATCCACAAGCACGTTGACCTCGCCAGCCGCAATGCCGGTGCTGTCTGCGCCAGCATTCGCCGCCACCGCCGGAACATCCACCGTCAGCTCGCCCGCCGGAATCTCTGCATACTCCGACGTGTAGAAGTACCGTTTGTCCGCCGTGCGCACCTGCACTCCTTCCGGGATGCTGGTGACACCGGCTCTTTCAGCGGACAGGGTAAACCGCAGCACCGTCGTGGCACATCCGGCCTGCAGCCGTTCCGCGCCCACCAGAGCAGCCACGTTGTCCAGATTGGTGCCTGTGCTGGTTGGGAGCAGCTGTGCTTTCAGGGCTGCCGTCGCGTACTCGATCACATGGTGGGAGCGGTGCGCCAGCGTCAGCAGGAGAAGCCGCGCCTCATTGCATCGTGCCAACGGGGTACTTTCCGTTCCGTCAAGCTCCTTGTCGAACTTTGCATATAGGGCTTTGCAGTCCTCGACCGCCTCTTCCAGCGTTTCCGCTCCGTCAATGTTGATCTCAGGAATGTTCTCAAACTCTTTGATTTTAGACAAGCTCGTACACCACCTTCGGGATCACTTCGCCCTGTTTCAGTTTGCTTTCCAGCCAGTCCACCCGTACCACCTGTACGCGGGGTTCAAATTCTGCTGTGCGTTCCGTCACCTCCCGCACATACAGGGCCTTTGCCACTTCCATGGGCTTATCAAGAAAAACACCTTGGTCAATGCCAAGGCTTCGGTCTCCCTCCTGACTGCCAAGAGGGGTTGAGTACAGCGTGCGCAAGCACTGGGTAACATCCTGTACTTCTTCCTGCGCTGCACTGTCTTCGGACAGAGCAAGCACCGTGCTGCTGATGTCGATCATCCCACATACTCCTTTATCGTCAGGTTCACCTTACACTGCACCAGCAGGCCATGCTTTATCACAGCATCCCAGCTGTCGCTCATGCTGGTAATGGTGAACCTGTTTTTTGACAATGGGGCAAAACCGATGATGAAATAATGGACTTCTCCGTTTTCCGTCATCTGCTTCAACCGATTCAGCATCTTTCTCGGATTCACGCCGTGGTCGGCATCAAGCAGAATGTCGCAGGTGTACTCCATGAGCTTTGGAGCGATGTACTCCGACTTTGCCTTTCCGCCGATCACTTCATGGTCCACCCACTTTGCGCCGGAAGTCCCCTTGAAGTTGGAGAGCGTCAGCGTCCGCAGGTGTCCCACGGAGAATATCACGTCTCCGAAAATTCCCACATACATATCAGCACCTCCTTACACGGGCGGAGTAGTGTCGCCAGAGAGGCTATCCTTGTGCGTGTGGTTCACCAAGGACTTGCCGGACACCACCACGTCGCCACCGCCGCCGGTGATGTTCACCGTTCCGGCACTGGCCGTGATGGTGCTGGCGGACAGTTCCATGGTTCCCGCGGCCTTGATGGTGATACCCGCCCCGCTTTTGCCCACCGTTACCGTTGCACCGCCCACTTTTATTTCCAGATTTTCGGCTTCGAGGATTTTCTTTCCCTTCACCTTATCCGTCAGTTCCTTTGCGTCTGCATCGAACTTTCGGTACGCCTCTCCGTTCTTGTTGGAATACTCCTTGCGGTAGATCCCCTTCTTGCCCTCTGCCGGTTTGATTTTCACGTTCCAGATCGTACCCAGCACGACAGCGTCTTCCGGGCTGTCTCCCGGGTGCAGAACCGCCACGAGGTCTTCCACCTCCGGCATACGGTATTCCCGATTGGAAATGAACGGCACTTTCTCGGTTACAGTATCGTCCCGATCCGGGTAGTGGACTTCACACAAACCGTTCTCGTAGTCGATGGAACTCACATAGCCGATTCTGAACTCACTCATGCAAATTCCTCCTGTTCTACCTTGCTGGCCTTGATCTGCGTTTTGTAGCCGCCGGAGGGAGAATAGCTGTGCTCCATCTCGTCGATGAAGTATTTTCCGGCCATTTTCCCAAAACCCACCACATTGATGCACTGGGCAGACGCTCCCACCGGGTAGCCCGGAACAGTAAAGCTGATGGTTGTTGCGCCGTGGTTGGCGTTTTTCAGCTTTGCAATCAGCCGGGCTTTTGCATCCGCCTCACTGCTTACCTTGCCGGATAGTTTCAGCTGCCGTTCCTCGGTACCAACCTTGACGTTGATGTTGATCTTCTTTTGCTTGTTTGTGTAGGTGTACACGCCGCCGGTGTATGTCCCGGTCAGCTTTGTGTTCCACTTAAAGCTGCCCTCTTCCACGCATAGAGCGGTCTTGTCTGTGAGCGGAGCCACCTCGTATACCGTCCACACGGCATCCTTGGCCTTGTACTTTTCCCGGTCATACACCCACAGCTTTTCCGTGTATACCTTGATAACCAGCGCATAGGTGTCGCAGAGGTCCTGCAAAAACGCGCTATCCGTTGCATCCTGCTCCTTTGCGTCAATGTCGTGGTCGTCACCGTCGAACTTCAATTCCAGCCCGTACCGTCCGGCGATTTCCTCCGCAATCTTCTTCACGCTGGTTTTCTTCCATGTGAAGGTACGGTTTCGTTCGCTGAAACTGGTGTCGTTCGGCTTTGCCACGCCGCCCATCGTCAGCGTATCCGGGGTACTGGAAAAGCTCAGATCGTCCAGCACAAAAGCACCGCACTCGGCACTGTAATCCCGGTAGCCACTGCCGACGCCGCCGATGTTCCAGTTCTTGACGGCAATGGTTGGGTAGAGTTTCACGCCCTTCTTCGGCATCCAGTCGTTTTTCCACTTCTCGGCTCTGGCGTTTACCGTGATGCTCACGCTGTCGCTCTGAGATGCAGCCACATCCGTATACCGAAAACTTTCAACGTCAGGGGCGATCTCTTTCGAAATATCTTCGTTCTCATATTTCAGCAGGATTGCTGCCTGTCTTCCTTTGGGTCTCGCTGCTGTCAACAACATATCAGGCACCTGCTTTCCATGGCGGCAGGGTGCCGCTCTTTTCAGTTGGGAGGTCTGGTGTTGACAGCACCGTCCCGGAATCGAACCGAGTAATCTCGATATACTCAGGGTTTGCCTGCATCAGCCAGTCGGTTTTCAGCTCGCTGCCATACACGTTGTAGGCGATCTGGTCCCATGTGTCGCCGGACTTCGTTGTGTAATCAAGTGCCATATTGTGTGCGCCTCTTTTCGCGTTCGTACCGTTCCACATACTCGCAGAACTTTTCATAGCCCTCATCCAGCAGAGACCGCAGGTCGTTTGCATCCATGCTGCCGTAGATCACAAAGTTCGGAGCGTAAACGTAGGTGTTGCCGCTGGAACTGGTGTAGCTTCTCTGGTAGCCACCGCCACCGGAGCTTTCGCCCTGCCCGGAAGAACCAGAGCCGCCGATGTCCGGCACGCTCACTTCCTGCTTCCGGTTCTGCAGGTTCTCCATCATGGCAAGGTTCTGCCTTGTCAGCTCAGGATTACCCGCCGTCGGGAACAGGGACACATTGCTCAGGTCGTAGTTATCCAGATTGGACAGCCACTCAAGCTGTGCCTGCGCTACGTCCGCCCTGCGGACAAGGCTCAGTGCCTGCTGCACTGCGGAATTATCCAGTATCTTCTGCACCGTTGCATTGCCCGATGCAGCCGCACCTTCCAGTGCATCCGCCGCATAGTTGGCAAGTTCCGTCGTGCGCCGGAATGCCACGCCAAAATCGGATCCTTGGAACATGGCCGATGCAATAGGAACGCCAAGCATCTTGCCAGCCTGCATCCATGTGTCGATGTTCTGCTCACGCTGAGAGCGGCGGAAGCTGATGATTGCTTCGGTGCCTGCTTCGCCAGCCAGAGACGGGCCATTTGTAAAGCCACCGTCTGCAAACTTCGGCAGTGCCACTTCGGTCAGGTTGAAGCCGAACTGCTTTCCGCGCAGGCCGGGCACCCAGTCTGGAACCGTGAAGTTGATCTTGTTCAGCGTGCGGATGATTGCGTTCGCCACGTTCACGACAACGCTGACAATGCCCTTCACCAGCCCGATGATGCCCAGCACCACAGGCTCTACCACCGGCAGCAGCTTACCGATCACGTCAATTACCGTCTTGATGGCATTTACGAGAATCGTACCCACCAGACTGACGACGGTAGAAAGCAGCGGCATGACCGCCGGGATGCCCTGGTTCACAACAAAGCCGAACACCTCAACCAACAGCGGTTTGATGTGGTTCACGCCGAGGTCTACGATCTGGCTGAACACCCCCGCAAAGGACTGGATCAGCGGCATGACTGTCTGGATGGCAGGCATTGCCGCCGAGAACACATCGCCCAGATTCAGGCCGCCGATGTTGAAGCCAGACAATTTCTGCTGGATGCTCTGCAGCCCTTCGGTGGTGGTGAGCTGGCCGAAGACCTGTTTGATTTTGTCTCCAATGCCAGAGATTTTCCCGGTGAACGCATCAAAGACGGCAAGGCCACCCTCACCAAATATCTGGCCGACGATGTTCCGCACATCTTCAAAATGGTCGCCCAGCAGGGAAACCACCGCAACCATGGTTCCAAGGCTTGTAATCGCTGGGCCGAAGGTTCTAAGCAGTGACATAAAGCCACCGCCCAGCTTTCCAGCCACAGCACCAATGCCGCCCGTCAGGTTCAAGCCACCTTTGCCAAAGACAGCCTTTGCACCAGCACCAAGGACATTTCCGATAGTTGCCGTCGCCGTGCCCGCCGGGTTCGCCGCTGCGATCATGGCGTTCACTGCATTGGTCGGAATGTTCGCCACGTTGTTGATGTAGCCAGTCGCCCCGAAGATTTTCCCAGCAACAGCCTGCATCGGCTTCTTCTTCCCGCTCGTCAACGCATCTGAGTTCAAAGCGCCGATCGCGCCGCCTGCCAAAGAACTCAACCGTCCGGCAATGCCGCCCTGTCCAGAGCTGTTTGCCATCCATGCGCCCATTTTTGCAGATCGCAGGATATTTTCCCGGTTGCTCCACAGCCCCTTTCCGCCGGAAACGGTGTTCTGGAAAAGGCTGATCGGACTGAGCAGCCCCATCAGGTTGCCGACGGTGATTCCGCCGAATCGTCCGCCGGGTGCACCACTGGCCTTGCCGCCGATTGTCAGGTTCTTTACCGCGCTCAGTGCGGTGCTTCCTGCGCTATATGCAGCAGGAGCCATGCTCATGGCTCCAAACGCTGCAATAATCGCAGCAATGCCGCCTGCCGCCTGCGGGCCGTTGTTCGCAAGATAGTCAATGCCCTTCTGAATCCACGGCAATGCCCACTGTGCTGCCGCCCCGATGCCCTCAACCGCCGTGCGCAGCAGCGGCAGGATGGAGTTCGCCAGATTGGACAGATCGGGCAAGTTTTCGTCGATGCCCTTGTAGATGTCCAGCTGCAACCGGGTCAATTCTTTCTGCGCCGGCAGGAAAGAATCTCCGAGGTCCTGCATCAGCACCGTCTTGGCGTTATCCCGCATGGTGCGCAGGCTTTCTTCCGTTCCCGTATTGATAGCAAACTCTCGCTCCATACTGCCGGAGTAAGCAGATTCATCGCCCACTTCGGACAGCGTTTTCATCAGCAGGTCAAGGTTGTTTGTGACCTTTGCGCCACCTTCAACCGCCCACTGGTTAAACAGCGTATTCAGTGCGGCAATTTTCCGTTCGTCCGGCAGTTTGTTGATGGCTCCGAAGACCTTCATCAAGGTTCCCGTTCCGTCTTTCTGCATGGAGGATGCAATGCCCGTGGCCGTGAATCCCAGTTCCTCCCACATTTCCTTTTGGGCTTTGGTTGCGTTGCTTCCCTTGGAGATGTTGGTATAGATTCTGGAAATCGTGGTGCCCGTGCGTTCCGTGTCAACGCCTGTCGCCTGCATCGCCGTCGCAATGGCCGCCGTGGTCGAAGGATCAACGCCAGCCAACTGGCCGATGGAGGCCGACTTATTCACGCTGGATGCAATTTCTGCCGCCGTGGTAGCGTTATTGGCACCCAGATAGTTGATCTGGTTCATCAGGCGCATAACATCATCATGGCTATAGTTGGTCTTGTTGCCCTCAGTGTCTCTCTTGGTGAAAGCAACCTCCCACTTTGCCATGTAGTCGCCAGCAGTCTGGTCATCCAAATCCATAGCGGTGGCGGCAACAGCCGTATCACGCAGAATACCGCTTTGCAGCTGCTCCGTTACATCCTTGCCAGACTGTCCCAGAGCAGCGCTCATGGTCGTGATCTGTTCCGTGGTACGGGGAATTTCCGTACTCAGGTCTTGGATGTAATTCTTCATGTCGGCATAGTTCTGGGCGAATGTTTTGCCATTCTGCGCCATCGCATTGGATGCCTTGCCGGAAGCATCTGCCAGACCATCCACATAGCGCATGACCGGGGCCATCTGCGCTTCCAACTTTGCCGCCTCGTTTGTGACCTGCTTCATGCCAACCAATACGCTACCTGTCAGCGTTGCGCCGAGCGCAAGGCCAGTCTTTCCGACTACGCCCAGTGTTTTTGCCACTGTGCCCGCCAGAAAATTTGTGCTTTTCAGCCCATCCGTCAGAGAGCCGGTCAGTCCTTTTACTTGGCTGATGCTTCGTGCCAGTGAAGGATCAACCTTGCCCATGATTCGGATACTGAGGTCTAGTGCCCCATTTCCTGCCATACGTCTGACACCTCCTGGCACAGCTCAATCAAATCTTTCCTTGGCATGGAAAGATAGTCCGTCAGGTTAGAGTGCGTCGCAATGGACAGTTGGATCGCTGCTTTTCGCAGTGCCTTTGCTCCGCCTTTTACTCGAAAAAATCAGCGTCCACAGCGTCACGCAGCTTTGCTGCCTCGCGCAACGGCAGCCCGGTGAAAAAGTCCTCCGGGTAGCCGGTGCCCATGCTGGCGATGATGCAGACGTACAGGTAGTTGCGGCCGGTATTCACCGGAGAGAAGCCGCCAGCTACCATGCGGTTTTCCGCCATGGATTCGCTCATGGTGTTCAGCTCTCCCACGCCGGAAAGGTCCACAGATTCAAAGGTCTTGCCCTTGATGTCCTCTTTTCCGTCGCCGTTGTAGGTGTAGGCATTGTCGAACTTTACAACGTGGGTTTTGGGGTCGTTCTTGACCTTTGCGTTCAGGTTGTTCAGAATCGCCGTCTGCACCTGCTTGATCTTTGCACGGGGCATGAGCTTGAAGAACTCAACGGGTTTGCCGCTGGCCTTGGTTGCCACTTCCTGCGCAAAAGAGGTGGTAGCCTCCACTGCTGCCAGCGTTGCGATCTCGCCCGCCAGATTCTTCTGAATGTCGACCATATCCTGGATCGTCATACCGTCCATGCCGGACAGGTCCACTTCGTCGTACTCGGTGCCCTCGAACTTATAAGGCTTTGCGAATTTCACAGTAAGATTACCCATCTTGATGTTTCCTTTCCTTAAAAAATCAGCCGCCCCACACGGAGCGGCTGAAATCATCCTCTTATCAGATCAGAGCGTTCACTTCGGCAAGGATATCCTCGCCGTCCACATAGTATCTGCCAGCATACTTGTCGATGTCAATGACGGTCACACCGTCGATTTCCACCAGATAGCGAGTCACTTCCAGCGTGGTGGAGCTATCCATGGTAGATGCCCGCTTCAGCTTGCCGGGGTCAAGCTCTTTCGGCTTGCCGCCCAGCACGATGCGCAGGCCCTTATAGGAATAGCCGCCGTTTTTGTTCTCGTTCTGCATGGCTGCACGCAAGGTGATCTGGACAGACTTTCCGGGGTGCAGCATTTTGGTGGCGTAGCTGTACAGGGTGTTCCAGGTCAGCGTTGCCTCCATGCTCTCGAACTGGCCCGGCACGGGGCTGTCAACGTCGCCGCCGATGCCCATGCCGTTCACAGTAGTGGTTTTGTTCTTGATCTTGGGCAGAGTTACTTCATCCGCCAGACCGATCATCTTGTCGTCCCCGGTGTAGGCGTTATAGTTATTAACGACCTGCGGGACGAGATCGCTCGAAATATTCAGGCTCATGGTTCATATCCTCCTATCACAGGTTCAGAGCGGTCACGAGGGAGGAAGATTCATACTCCATCGTGTTGTTGACCTGCTTCATGGGCGGGAACGGAGTGCAGTACATCCAGAAGTGATAGTGGCCTGCCACCAGCTCTGCTTCGGTGTTCTTCTCCGTATCGGCCACCATGCGGTAGCTGGCGCAGACCCCGTTGGAGACGTAGGTGCTGCCCTTCATGTTCTCGCTGTCGATGATACTCTGCAGCCGCTTCGGGTTCATGGGCTTGTCCAGCTTGCCCATGTTGTCCAGCACAAAGCTAGTCCACGCATGGTTGAAGAAGCGGCGGACACACAGGAACATATCCTTGGGATCCGTGTTCTTCGGGTAGCAGGCCGTCTCGTTGCCCCAGACCACGAAGTCGCTGCTGGAACGGATAAAGGTTGCAATGCCCTGATCGTTCAGGAAGGTGCCCTGCTCCTGATCCAGCAGCATCTCGGTGCCATCTTCCAGACAGGCGGCAGAGATAGGCACGGTGACGTTGGAGGGGCTTGCATTGGGGCAGTCGTTGTTCTGGCCGTCGTTATACACGGTGGCCGCTGCCGCCATGGTGCTGCCGCTGTACACAGTACCGCCCACCTTGCAGAACAGCCACAGGGCGTATGCCTCACGGGAGGTTGCGGTCTGCTTCGTCTTCTGTCCCGCCACGTCGGTGTACTTCTTTGCGCCGGAAGTGCCGCAATCGAGGTCGATGTAGCAGACGGCATTGAAAACGCCGTTGATCTTCCGGCACTTGGCCTGCAGAGCAGCGCACACCAGCGCATCTTTGGAGAATCGGGGTGCCAGCAGAATACCGGGAACCTTGCCAAACTTCGGGTAGACCTGACGCACCACCTCAAGTCCAGTTTCCTCCCCGGTGGTAGTGCTTACGCCGCCCACGATGTCGGCGGCGGTCACCTTGGTCGGGTCCAGAATGGAGCCGGAAACACTCAGCGTGGTTGCGTCCTTGCCCTTGCCACCATCGAGCAGCGCGATGTTCACAGTACCGTCGTCGTTGAAGGTGGCGATGTAATCCGTTCCCTCGGTCAGAGCCGTTGTGTCCTTCTTGACGACCAGCTTTTTCAGCAGCAGGCCCGTCTTGTTGATCTGCGCCACGCCGTCGTTGACCTGAACGGTTGTAGCATCCAGAGGGGTGGTATGCTTCCCGGGATCCAGCACGTTGATAACGACAATGGGAGCCGTGCCCATCACCTGAAAGTTTGCGCTGATTGCCTCGCACAGAGTGTACTTTGCAAAGTCGTCAGACCAGCCCACAGCAGCCACAGCCTCCTTGTAGGTGCTGAGGTACAGCGGGGTATTCACCGCCGCTTCCGGGTTTGCCAGCTGGTTGACAGGCGCAGTGCCCACGATGACCTGCAGGCCGGAGCTTACCTGTACCGGCGCAGAAACGCTGGTGGTCGCTTCGGTCAGGTTAAAGCCATGAGAAGTAGCCATTGTTTCATCCTCCTATCACAGCACAGAAACGGCGTTCTGGTAGAGAAGGTTCTCCCGGGTGCCGTTCTGCTCCACTTTCACCCGCATCTCTGCGAGTTTTTCACGAGGAACGATCAGAGCTTTTACGACCGGGTGTTCCTCTGCGATCTCGGCCAGCTTTTCGGGGATTCCGTCCACAAAAACGGTGTACTGCGGTGCAACGCCCTTGATGGTCGGGCCGCAGTAGGCAACAGCCTGCACCGCCGGAGCCTTGTCCACTGCGGCAGCGGTTTTCTTTTCGTCACTCATATCAAAGCCTCCACTTCTTCGTTTCTCAGACCGTTGGGGGTCTTGCAAACGAGATTCACGATTCCCCAGTAGTAGTAATCCATGTCATCTTCAGAAAGCTCCCACTTGCGGGGATACGTCACTTCAAACGCACCGCCAAAGACGGGCTTGCGCTTGAAGTGCTGCATAATAGTTTCCTTGATGTTCACGGTATCTACATACCCCTGTCGGTCTATCCCGCGGTCATAGCAGCAGATCACGAGCTGGATCAGCACAAGCTGCGGGTCCTGCTCATTGTTCTGCTCACCGCTGGTCTCGATCACGATGATGCAGGGGTACATGGAATCGTTTGTGTCCACATCATCGTCGTCATTGGTCTGGATTGGCAGGAACTGTTTGAAAATCTGCAAGGACTTCGGGCTTTCCTGCCCATTGAACTTCATATCCCGAAACAATTCTTTCAGCTCGTCGATCATAGCCTGCTGGCACATCTCGCTGGTATATCCAGCGATTTTCTCCGCCATATCAGATCACGCCCTTTCTCTTGGCATTGGCAATTAGCTGCCGCACACGGCGTTCTGTGTTCTGCTGCAGCATCTGCTCCACCGTCTGCTCCTGCATCTCCCACACGGTATGGTGCATGGCAGAGCCGGAAGGACTGGACAGCGTTGCCAGCTTCTCGTTTGGTTTCCAGCGTTTCTTTCCGCTCTCCGTGTAATCCTTATCCGCAGGTACGCCGAGCTGACGCTGCACCATGCCGACATGCCCCGACTTAAACTTCACGAGGAAGCCTTTGCTCTTTGCGCTGGTTCCGCCGAGGTCTATCATCGGGCTGCCTTTCAGGACGTGCGCCTGAAAGAACGGTGGCGCATTGCGGACAGACGGTCCCATGTAGGGTTTCGTGGGGCTGGTTCGGAAATAGCCCAAGTCTGCCCGGAATGCGCCGGGATCGTTCTTCATAATGGCAAGGATCGCCGCAGGGCGGCGGTTGGTCGCTTTCTGACGCTGGCGCAGGTCTTCGATCATGCGCTTCCCAGCAGCATTGAGGTCGTATCGGTTCTTAACTTCCTGCAGCATGAGTTTTCTCGTCTGACGTGCGGTGGTATTGACAGCCACCTTCAACGCCGCCGGTGCCTTATCTGCCAGAACGCCGAGTGCCCGGTAAACTTCCTCATCGTTGACGGAAACCGTCATGGTGGAAGCATCGTACCCAGTTTTGAAATACGCCATTTACCTCACCCTCTCAAGCTCCATGCGGTACACGCCAGCTTTCAGGGAGCAGGATTTAATTCTGTAATCCCGCTTCTTGTCCAGCGTTATGAGCTTGTCGTTCTTCGGCATTGGGCCGTACTCTTCCTGTTTGACGAACAGGAGCAGATCAGCCTTGTACATACCTTGGTCGAAGCTCTGTTTTGCGCCGCCCTCCCAGTGCGCTGCACGTTCGCCAGTTCCCGGGTGCTGGGTGATGCAGACCATCTCTTTACCATCGACAAATCGCTTCTCTGCAAATTCATTCAGGTTAAAGAAGACGTTCTGCACATCCAGTGCCACCCGGTCTTTGAACGTCGGCAGCGGCTTCGGGTCGCTTGGCGTACCGTACTCTTCATCCACGTCCAGCATAGTCTTAGCACACCTCAGCAACCAGCCAGCTGTCCACCTTGTCCGGGATGGTCAGCGGGCGGGTCTGCAGTTCGAGGATCATGCGGTCGGGGCCGTGCTTCACATAGGTGCGCAGCAGACGGTTGGTCTGGGCGGTGATGGTGCGCTTGGTATCGTCGATGTAGGAAGTCAGGCCGTAAGCGCGCATGAAGTTGGGGTTAGAGGGCAGCAGAGCGATCTTGTTGTCATCCACCAGCCGCTTGGTAACGGGGGCAGAAGGATCGGTCCAGTCGTCCATATAAACCTCACCATAGGTGTAAATATCCAGACTGGGCTTGCTCAGGTGGCCGATGTAGCGCGCGCCATTGGGCAGGTCCTTGGGGTTGATAATGCCCAGTTCGATGCGGCGGTTGTCCAGCATATTCTGCACGTTGGTGTCAGCCAGGAAGTTGCGCAGGGCAGTCTTGCCCATAACAACGTGATCCACATTGGCAAAGCCGTTTTCCAGCACCTGATCCACCCAGTCTTCCAGATTATCCAGAGGCTTGGCGGCAGATGCGCCCCATTTCTTCGTGCCGTCCAGCTTCACCTTGTTGGTAAAGCCGAAGTCGATCACCTTGTTCACGCCGGGTCCGACAACGGGAATCTGGCCATCCATGATGGTGCGCACTGCCATCCACTCCTCGCGGCGGGTAGCAGCATCGTTCAGACGCTGGTAGTCCTCGATCAACTGCTTGGCGGCACGTTCTTCGGGGGTCATGCCGGAATACAGGTCCTCACCAGGCATACGCTCCATTGCATCGTTTGCGGTGGTGACAGTCATAGGGTTAATCAGGGGCGGAGTAAAGCTCTCGGTCTGATAGCCCTCATTCTTGAGCACCTGGCCGCCGGCCAGAGGATGCACGAAGGAAGCCATGCGGCGGTCGCCCTTCACAACGTCGATGTCCACGCTCTTGGTGGCAAAGGTCTTGATGTTGGTGAAATAGTTGTCCAGGAAGAAAGTGCGCACCGGGGGAGTGGTGCGCACGACCTCGGCCAGACACCGAGGCTCATAGATGCTGATTTCGTTAGCCATAGTTGTTACCTCCTATCACTTCAGGAAGATGCCCAGATTGCGCAGGGCAACTTCCACGTCTGCTGCTTTCACGCCCTCGGGCAGCGCCAGACCGTCAGCGAAAAACTCACCCGTCAGATAGATGGGTACTTCCTCGTCTGCCGCTGCGCTGTCTGCGGTGATGCCGTACAGCCCGGTAACGGACAGAGGATTACTGCCGTCCACCTTTGCGATGGGCTTCACCTTGCCATCGGCCAGCAGCACCGGGGCGTGTGCCTCAACTGCTGCGCTGGCCTTTTTGGTAGCCTTGGCGATGCCGATGTCCGTGCCGGCAATGAAATACTCCGGGGCGGTGGAATAGGTCTTTCTTTCCATATCCATGCTCATAACCTTGTCCTCCTTACTTCACACCGTTCATCTTGTGAATTGCGTTCATCAGGCCCTTTTCCTGTGCGTTTTCCGGCTTCGGATCCGCAGGGGGCGGATTCTGGATGTCGTTTGCGCCGGAGTTCTGGGCAGACTTCTTCGCCTTGTCCAGATAGTCCTTGCCCTGAGCGTTCTGCTTTGCCTTCATGTTGGCAATCACCGCCTTGGCAAACGCCGCAGAATCCACAGGCTTCACAAACTTTGCCTCGTTTGCCTCGTCCTCAGCACCGGGAATGGTGCTGTCCTCGATCTCCTTGATGCGGGTACGCTCGGTAGTGGCAGCGTCATTCTCGATCTGTGCCACCATATCGGGGTACGCCTTGCGGAGATCATCAACGGTCTTGATTTCCATGTCTTTTACCTCCCCATGGTCGTTGTGTCCCGGCAGTTCCGCCGGGGTTTTATTTTCAGGCCGGGTGACAGGCTTTTTTGCCTTTGCCCGGTTTCTGACAAATTCGGGTGCCTCGTTGAAAGGCAGGTGGGTGCCGACGCTGTTGACGAACAGGATGCCGTTGCGGTTCTCCACCACAGCGTCTTCCTCAGCGTCGTCCACCTCGTCCACAAAGCCGTTTTCCTTGGCTTCATCTGCCGTCCACCAGTTTGTTTCATCCATCCACTTTGCGCACTCGTCTGCATCGTGGCCGGTCTTCTTGGCGTACAGGGAGACAATGCTCTCTCTGGTAGTGTCCAATGCCTTCAGGTAATCCCGCATCTCAGCCGCCGTCAGGTAGCCACAGATTCCCATACTCACCGGGTGGACCATGTAGGTGCTGTCAGCTGCTGCCACCACCTTATCAGCGTGGCAGGCAACGATAGTGGCAGCACTGGCGCACAGGCCGTCGATATGGGCGGTCACAGTGGCAGCATTGCGTTCCAGCTGATTGCCAATGGCCTGAGCTGCAAACACGTCACCGCCGCCGGAGTTGATGTACACGGTGATCTCGGTCACATCGCCCAGAGCGGCGAGATCGTCCGCAAACTGTTTCGGGGTGACTTCATCGCCCCACCAGCTTGTTTCGGAAATGTCGCCGTAAAGAAAAAGCTCCGCTTTCTGGCTATCAGCCAGATTGCAGAACTTCCAGAACTTGTTATTTGTCGTCTTCGGGGTCGTCTTGGAACTGGGTTTGCCCATCGCACCCTACCTCCTTTATTTTCTCCATTTCGGACTTGCGCTGGCGCATATTTGCCCGCCAGCTTCCTCCTGTCATCTGCGCCGTTTCCTGCTCGGCAGTGCTGATACCCTTGTCCATGCGCAGGATCGCCGCCTCGATTTCTTTCTTCGCGTCCAAGTTGGTTCTGGCCGGACCATTCCATGTGCAGCCCATGTAGGCTTTCGCCACCGCCGGATCATCAAAGAATCCCGGGGCATTGATACGCCCGCGGGCCACCGCCTCGGCAAACCACTTTTCGTAGGTCGGCTGGCAGAAATCGTCTGCAAAGCTGTCCCGCAGCGTTCCGCAGGTGCGCCAGAACTCGTTCAATGCTCCGCGGCTGGCGGAGTAGTTGGACGAAAACTTTTTGTACAGCACCTCCGACGGGATTTCTACGCTCGTCGCCACCTGATTGGACATCGCCATCATAAAACCGTCGTAGGTGGTGGTCGGGTGTTTCGGGTCGATCAGGTTTGCTTTTTCGCCCGGGGCAAGGTCAAACACCGCCGCCGGGCTGAGGTTGATTGCCAGCTCATCGGCAGGAGTATCCGGGTTGTCCGCTTTTTCGGGCGGGTCTTCTCCGAAGGGAGCCATATCGCTCTGCCCATCTCTCTGGATGAACAGGGTAGCGCAGGACGAAACGATTGCTGCGGAAAGCTCTGCGTCCGTGTATCTTCCAAGCTGTTTCAAACTTTCAATGACTGGCGCAAGGAATGGAACGCCCCTGCGCTGTCCTATTCTTTCCCGGTTCATCATGTGAAGCACGTTTCTTCTTCCGGTCTTTTGTCCGTATGCTTCAACCCTCTGCCAGCTTATGTCATTGTATGCGTATGACAACGGGTGGTGGTTCGCTATGTGATACGCTATCACTTCCCCGGACTTGTCAACCTCTACACCTCCAACAATCTTGTTGTCTATGGTGTCGCAGTCGTCCGGGCTGCAAAGTCTGTCTGCTTCTATCAGCTGCACACGCAGGTCATACGGCTGGTTTATTCGTGGTTTGACTGGCAATACCGCCAGACAATCCCCAGAAATAAGCCAGTTCATAAAAGCCAACTGCTGCAACTCGTAAAAGTTATCTATCCTTGACATATCGCAATCATTGCTTTCAGCCCAGATAGACCACTCTTTTTCAATCTTTTTTTCAAGGTTTCGGCGTTCTTCTGGTGAAATTCCCAGCGTTTCTGCGTCAATGGTCGATTTCAACCGCAGCCCACGTCCAACAACGTTGGTGCGCATGGTTTTGACTGCCCCGTTTGCCAGTGGCACGCCCATGTATAAATCACGGGTACGCTGGCGCAATATAGATACATTGTCTTCTATGTCCTCACGACTGCTGCCGCCTGCATGAAGCCAGCCTGCAAGTGATTTCTTTGTGACGCTGGCGCCATAATTGCCATACCCACTGTCTAAAATCTGCATTTTCTGCCTTGCAACCGTTCTTTTCAGTGCTGCTTGCGGTGCTATGACTGCTATTGCCTTATCAATTCCCGCTGCAATTCCCACGCTTTCACCTCCTTTATTGCATGAAAAAAGCACCTTTTCACGGGTGCTTTTTGTCTTTTCTCACTTATTCACGCTACAATATTACCCCATTTTTGCGGGCAATGGGGGGAAATAAAGCCCCAAAACGGGCAATCACGGGCAATGTTTTATAAATCCCGTGGTACAAATCGTTTTGCACGGTTCCTACCGCCATATTTTGCCGCATTTTCAAGCGCAGTGACTTTCCCTTGCCAATATTCAATAGACTTTCTAATTTCGGTCAGATTGGCTTTTGTCATAGTCCTGCTGCCTATCGTGTATGACTGGGCGTTTGTCACTGCCAGTTCTGCTTCCAGCCATGCGTCAAGGTGTCTTTTTGCTGTTTCCAGTGTAATTCCTGCCATTTATAAAATTCCTCCACTTCTTCTTCTGCCACGTTTTACAATTTTCTTTGCTTGTGTGGCGTCTTTCTTTTTGTCTGGTTTTTTCAATGGTACGTTGATAATTTCAATGGCTGCCGTTGCGTAGTTTCGGCAGTCCAGCGCTTCATTTCGTTTGTGTTCGCCTTTGTCTTTCAGTTCCCATGCAAAATATGGTCTGCCCATCTTGTAACGCATTACCTTTTTTTCTGACGTTAAGCCCTTGAAATACTTTTCGTCATATCCCTTGCCCTCTTCTTTTGGAAAATGACAAAAGCCGGGTCCCTCTTCCTCCAGCTTTAGTCTGTCCATAAGCAGGCTTTTTCCGGTATCAACTCCCAGTGTGAAAAGATATGCGCCCTCACGGTTGCTTTTTGACGGCTTCTGGATATACGCTGCGGCGCTATCATTTGAACCTTTGATTGCAAATACTCTGCGATTGAACCGGGCTTTGCAGAATTTATATACTTGATTGGTTCTGTGTCCTCCACTATCAATGCAGACGCATGACAGCTTCATTTTCGTTCCGTCTGGTTTTTCAAAGGTCTGCAATAAGAATGTGTCAAGGTCTTGCCAGACTTGATTGTTGATGTCTGAATTGTCGCCGTATATTGCCGCATACCTAATGCCCCAGCTTTCATATTCTGGACCCCAGCCCACAACTTCAATTTCAAATCTGTCGTCCTGCGTATCCACGCCAGCTGTCAAGTACAGCACTTCTTCTGGTACTTCGCACTTGTATTTCTCCCGGCGTTTCATCAGTTCGTCGTCTTCTATGGTTTCCCCGTCTTCTTCCCACGTTTGCCCCATTTCGGTATTAGTCCATACTTTCATAAGTTCCACGTTGCCTTTTTTCATCTGGTCATTTGCCGTCAGGAACTTTTCAACAACTTCTTGCCATGTGGTCAATGTGGAAGCAAGCGTGTTCAAGTGGAACCCACGCACGGGGTTGTCTGGGTCTTCATGTACAAAGGTTCCGTCAATAAAGTGTTCTTTCCATTCTGCTTCACTGGATATGACGCCGCACTTGCTGCAAGCGTATCTGATTTCTGATAGGTCGTTTTTGTCAAACACAACATTTGACCAGACCAGCGGTTGCAGTTCTCCGCAGCACGGGCACGGTGCGTTCCATTCTCCCCGGCTGCTGTTTTCGTACTCCACTTCTATTCTGGAAGCCCCTTTGACTGTCGGTGTTGAAATGTCCACCTGCTTTTTATTCCAGAATGTTGTCTGACGCTTTGAAGCCAGCAAAAGTGGGTCGCCCTCTTTTCCTGCACTGGCTGGGTATGCGTCTATCTCGTCTGCAAGCAATATTCTGATTGTGTGGCTTCGCAGTCCCGTTGGGCTGTTTGCGCCTGCAATCGTTATGAAGCCGCCCGGAAATATCTTTTGCATGATTGTGTTGCCGCTGTTGCGGCTCTTCTCATTGATACGGTCAGCCAGTACGGGTGTATCACGCAACATAGGTGACAACTTTTCTTTTGAAAACTTCTCTGCCATGTCGATTGTCGGTTGTATAACCATAATCGGTGATGGGTCATAATGCACATAATATCCAATAGGGTTCAACACCATTGCGTCTGTCTTTCCCACCTGCGCTGCTGACATAATCACAACTTTTTTTATTGTAATATCTGTTATGGCGTCCATAATCTCTTTTTGATACGGCGCCTTTGCTGTCTTCCAGCGTCCCGGCTCTGCGGAAGACCCGGCAGACAGTCTGCGGAACTTATCTGCCCACTGCGAAAGTGTCATTTCCGGCGGTGGTTGTAGCACTTTGAAAATCCGTGTGAACATATCAACTGTGTTTTTCTTCATTGTCTACACCATACCCAAACACTGTCTGAAAGTCTGAAAGTTCTTCCAGCACTTCATCAATGGCGCTTTTCAGCAGCTTAAATATTTCTGTCTGGTTCTTTGATAAAATGGGGCTTAACTTTGCAGGTATAGCCATAAGCCTTGTTTTGAACCTAACAAGTGTGTCTGTCATTACCTGTTCCACGTCCTCTGTGGTGTGTACCTCATTTCTGCGCAGCTGCAATTCCAGTTCTTGTGCTTCTCTTTTTGCTCTGACCAGCTTTGCACGTTCTGCGTTGTAATCTATTGCGCTTTCACTTTCCGGGTTGTTTTTGCGCAAATAATTTATGTACTGGTGGTTTACGGTCTTCAAGTCGTACAGCCCCGGTCTGATTTCCGTTATAACCTTTTCGTCACGCAGCTGGCGCACTCTGCGTTCTGAAATATCCAGCCAAGCGGCAACCGCCTTTGAAGTGTACGCTTTCAAAAACCGCACCCCCTTTCTTTTGTGTCCGAATTGGTCACATTTTTCTTTTTTTAGCCCATACCCCTTTATTTTTTACCGGGTCGGAAGCGGAAATGGAATTTTCAAAATTATATCTGGGCAGGTTTTGGGCGTCTCCGTACCCGCAGTGCTTCCAGACCGCCAGAAGAACCTATCAAACGTCGTCCACAACGTCTGTGATTTCGTCGTTTTCTGTGCTTCCGTCCGGGTTAATCTCAAATTCTCCCGTTAGCTTCTGTTTGTTCAATTCAAGTTGCTTTTCCGCAAGCTGTAAGCGTCTGTCCTCTAACTCATACGCCTTGATACTGTCCAGCTGCTTGATGATACGCCCATGTAGCTTGTTTAGTTCAGCTTCCACTTTCATTGCTCTTTCAAATGGGCTGGACTTAATGACAGACTTCATGGCTGTTTTATATGTTTCACTCTTGCTGCCCTCTGGGTCTGCGCACTGCTGGTGTTCCATGCCGCAGTCCTCTTCCTGCTGTCTTTCTTCCATGCTCTTTGGTACAATCATGTGTACTATTTTATCTGTGTAAAAGCCGCCTGCTTCTGGGCTTTCATACTCTTTCAATAGGCTTTCCAGATAGGCTTTGCGCAGGTACAATGCCTGCAATTCCTCCATCATTTGAGATAGTGCGGACGGTGTGCCCATGTTCTGTATTGCTGCCGCCTGCGCTGGGTCTATGTCTTCATAGCCTGCCTGTGCAAAAGCTCCGTGTGTGACGGCATTTTTGTTCCCCTTTTTTGCCGGGGTTTTTCCCGCAGCATTTTTATTGCCTTTTTGTCCACCCCTTTTTTTAGGCTTCTTTTTCAAGGCTTCGTCCCAGCCGTCTTCTGACTTCCATTTTCTTATCCTTACTTCTGGCACCCCTGCCAGTTTTGCCAGTTCCGCTGTTTCAATCTTGCCGTCTGCGTCCAGATAGCGTTGCATTGACTTGTCCCGTTCTGGGTTTCGTGGTCTTCCCATCTTCTCACCTCTTTTCGTTCGTTTTCATTCTTTTCAAGTCTTCCGGTTTACGGAAGTATAAAAAATTATGGGCTTTGTAAATTCAAAAAATCCCAAAGCCCACTATTGCCAACGTGCAATTTATAACGGCTTAAAGCCTGCTTCACTGGCTTAAATTATACCAGTAAAACGCAGGCAATGGCGGGCAATGATTGCTTATGCAATCCTCTGAAATTGTGAAATAATCTGGTTCTTTTCAAACCTCTGTGAAAGTGTTTCAACTGCTGTATCTCTGATATTTTTGCACTGTCTTTCGCTGTATGAATTTCGTACCGCTACTTGTTCCCATTTGAGGTTGTGCATGTAAAAATCAAAAATAATGCGCTTTTCTTTCAGTTTCAGTCTTGAAACTTCTTGCAAAATCTGTGCTTTTAGCGCTTGTAACTGCTGCGCCTTTGCTTCATACTCTCTGATTTCGCCGCTGACATAATCTGGAATATTAAGCGCCATATTTTCTGTTTGTCGTGATATATTATTTTTTCCTTTTGGTAGACCGTCGCACTGTATAGCGCCAATGGGGTTGTAGTATTGGTCCGTTAAGTCACTTATAATCTTTCTGTATATATTCACCTCCCCGTCTATGTCTTTATAGTATTCCAGCAATTCAATAACCCTGTCTTTTTCCATTGCCTGCGCCATTTGCTTTTCCTCCATTCTTTGTTTTGCCAGTTTTGCCCGGCTGCTATCCGTCTTGCACGTCAACTGCGTGTTCTCCTGCTGCCTGCTGCCGCTCTTTCTCTTTGTACCCCATGCACTTTATGTATCTTTCCGGCTTTCCGCAGCTTTCATAATATTTGCAGTCTACGCAAACATTTTCTTTCATTTGCGCTTCCTCCGTGATATGTAGCCTGCGCACTCCGGTTCCCCTCTCAATAGCCGCATTGAACATGAACCGCCGCACTCATAGGCTTTTGAAATGTGCTTTGCGCATTTTGTATTTGCGCACTGGTTTCGGCAAAACACGGGCATATTGTCTGTATTAAGCATTATTATTGGTCTTTCCATCTGCTGCACCTCCGTTTCTTCTCACAAACTGAAAGCACCACGCTTCATCACGTATGGTTTTTATTGTTCCGTCTTCGTCAATGTATACTGCGTCAATAAACTTCGGCTTTGGTGGTTCCCCCTCTTCTAACGGTCCTGCAAAATCAATCATAATTTGCAATACGTTGTATACTCTTTCGTTGATAATCATTCTATAATCTGTCATGTTTATTGGCATTTTCCGCACCTCCTATGCTGTTTCATGCAAAATTATCTTTCTGAACATACTTTCAAATATCTGTACCACGTCTACACCTCCTGCAACGCTATTACACAATAGCCCTCTTCAAGTGCGCTGCTGGTCGTGTCGTCGTCCATGCAGATAATTTTCATGTCAGCCGTGTTTCCGGTTGCTCTTCCCTCTGCAAACTCAATCAGCTTCACTGTGTCGCCCTCTCTGTAATCGTCATTTTTCAAAATCATATATGGTCTTGTATGGTCGATTGCAACGGCTTTCATTTTGTCCGGTGATACTCTGATTGTTTTTTCTTTTCTATCATCAGACGGCAAATGCTGCATTTTCTCTTCCTGCTGCATTTCACGCAATTTCTTTTGTGTTTCCCGGTCAATAGCTGCCTGCTCTTCGTTGTACCGCTCTTCGTCCGTTTTCTGGGCTTCTCTGCGGTTTTCATAGGCATTGCAGTTTGTCACGGTTGCTGTCTTGTCGTGGCAGTCCTCATAATGCGTGCAGCTGTAACAAAGTGATGTTATCTGTTCCGGTTGCGGGTCAATGTATTCTGACTGCTGCCCGGCTGCGTCTTCTGTGCCCTCCGTGACTTCTCCTGCTCCCTCTGTGGCTGTTTCTTCCTGCTGCTGGTCTGTTTCATTGCCTGCGGTGCTTTCTCCCGCTCCTGCGGCTTCCTGCTTCTCTTCCATCTGGCTAATGTCCATCTGTCCCGGTATCTGCTGCGACGCTTCCCAGTTCTTCTTTAACTGCTTAATGTCTGATAACGTCAGCACTTCATTTTCCCGGAATACCTCTGCCGCCTGCTTCTGGTAATCTTCCGGCAGCCCGGACGCTTCATAAATGACAGATACAACAATTCTGTTTGCCTTAAATTCTGCCATCAGTTCTGGAATGATATTGTTATAAATTGCCTTATATCTTCCAACCTGTGCCGGGGACGTTTCTATAATTTCCGCTAATAAGTCACGGGTCCTGCCCGGAATGTTCATGCTTTCTTTTAATTCCAGCACCAGTTTTTCTGTTTCCAGCGCTTCTGTCATTCTTTCCCAGTCCGTTTTCTCTCTGAAACGGTTTGCCATAATCAGTGCCAATCTGTCCAGTATGGCGTTTTTCTTCGGCTTGATTAAGATTGGAACCCGTCTGAAACGCTCTTTTCCCTCGTCTACCAGCTGCATGACCGCCAGCCGTCTTCTGTGTCCTGCAATGATACGGCGCTTGCCGTCTTCCTCTTCATCAGTCACCAGAAGCGGTTGCAGCACTCCCAGAAGTTCAATAGACTGTTTTAAGTCCTGCACGTCTTCTACGCTGTAAAAATTACCTTTTGACGGTATAAGGTCGTAAATATCAGCTGTGCTGCTCACGCCCTCTTCGGACGTGACAACCTCTGCACCTGCTGCCGCCTGCTGCTGTTCTGTTTTCTGCTGCTCCCCAGCTTCCTTTGACCGCTGGTTTAATAACTCTGTCAAGTTGAATTTCTTTGCTCCTGCCATTGTCTTTCCCTCCTAACGTGTCCGAATTGGTCACATTCTCAACCATTCTTCCACTAACGCTTTATAGTCGGCACTTGCGCCGCAGCGTGGGGAATATAAAATGATTGGCAATCTTTCAAATGTGCTGGGTTTCATTTTCGGTGTCTTTCTGATATGTGTATCGAACACCGGATATTCAAGCGTCTTCAAGAACTCTTCGCCCTGTGTGTCTGCTTCATTGGTTCTGTCGTACTGTGTGACAAAGCAGCCGCAGAAGCGCAACTGTGGGTTTAAGTCCTCACGGGTGTTGTCAATCTGTTCTTTCAGTTCTGCCAGCCCATCTATTGCAAAATCATCAATGGTTATAGGCACCATCACATCATCAGAAGCCACCAGTGCATTTATGGTTGAAATGTTAATGTCTGGGGCGTTGTCAATAATGCAGTAGTCATATTCATTCTGTAAGCCGTCCAGAAACTTTTTGAAGCGTGTCTGTTGCGGTCTTGACTGGTCCAGCATGACTTCAAGGTTGGCTGTAAGCAAATTCATGTTCGCTGTGATAATGTCTAAGCCCTCAAAGTCCGTGTGCTGGATAACCTCTGCCGGGTCAATGCCCCGCTGTGTCATTACCTCTGCCGTGCCCTTATGGTCATAGCTGTGGCGGTTCATAATCTTGCTTGCGTTGCCCTGCTTATCATTGTCAATCAGCAGGACTTTGAAGCCGTGAACTGTCGCCAGAATATGTGCCATATTTACGCTGGAAATGGTCTTTGCCACTCCCCCTTTGAGATTGATAATTGATAATGTTTTCATGTGGTATTCCTCCTTGTATCTGGTATGAATTTATAGTTGCTTCCCAGTAATGCACGGGGCGGGACTTGAACCCGCACCCAAGCAATATGGACTAGATCCTTAGTCTAGCGCGTATGCCAATTCCGCCACGACTGCTTGTTTTGTTTTCGTGTCGTTCGCTGCTCGCTGACGACTTGATTATAATATCATCATGCACACACATTGTCAACAACTTTTTTAAAATTTTTTTAAAAAAATTCATGTTTAACTTTTTTAGTCATTCATATTGACACATTTTAAATTCTCTTATAAAATATCAATGTTGTGTAACTTATATTAAGTTCGTTACATATTATATATGCAGAAGTGTCGGAATGGCAGACGAGCAAGATTCAGATTCTTGTGCGGGTTACCGCGTGTGGGTTCAAGTCCCATCTTCTGCACTGATTAAAAGAACCGTGTGATTTTGTGTCACACGGTTCTTTTTTCATATCAATTATATAACTTTCCTTTTCAATATCTCCTGCATAACAAAAGCCTTGCGCATCTCATTCTTATCAAACTTAAGGTCATCAAGAATAACTTTACCTCCCGTCTGACTCTGTGGAACAATCTCATCATTATATTCATGTCCGCAGTCATACTGTGTAAATGTATGTCCGCCTGTCATATCAGAATATGTTCCAGTGCTTCCCGCCTGCATAACCGGTGAATGAAATTCTGCTTTATCAAGTGTCTTCATTGCAGGTGCTGCATTATCTGCTGCTGGTGGTGGAGTAACATATTGCGGAACCGGTGCCTCTGCTCTATGCGAAGTAACATTCTTGCCATTAAAGTTATTTCTTGAACGAATCTCCTGCTTAAGCTTTTCAGTTTCTGCACTTGTCATCTTCTGAGAACCTGAATATGTCTGTACAGACGGATCAATGTACTGCTTTTCACCATAAGAATTCACCATGTATGGTGCAGACTGTGCATGGCTGTCATCCTTCTTATTCAGATTAGCACCGTGGCTTAATGAGCCATTCCCGGAACTGTTATTCTGCATCCGATGCATATTACTACCATACTCCGGCACATTCTGGTTATGTTCCTGCATATTACGCTGGTGTTCCTGCATGCGCTCCTGCTGCATCTTCTTGGCTTTATTCATATTCATTATAACTATAATAATGAATATTGCCCATATAATTATTATTTCCATACAAATCCGCTTTCCTTTTAATTCACAAGTTCATTAAATAGTTGCCGGCTTCTCTGTTTCTCCTGCTATCGACTGTCTCATTTTGGTATCAGCCTTTAAATTCTGAAGGTCATAATAATCCTTAAAGCCCATTCTGCCTGTTCTTAAAGCTTCAGCCAAAGCCTTAGGTACTTCTGCCTCAGCAGCTACAACGCTTGCTTTCATCTCCTGTTCAAGAGCAACAGCGGCTGCTCTTCTTTCCTCTGCCTTAGCCTGTGCAATATTCTTATCAGCCTCAGCCTGAAGGCTCTGAAGATGAGCACCTATATTTCTTCCGATATCAACATCCGCAATATCAATAGAAAGAATCTGGAATGCTGTTCCAATATCAAGACCCTTCTGCAATATAGCCTTAGAGATAGAATCAGGATTCTCAAGCACGCTCTTGTGCGAATCTGCTGAACCAACTGTTGTTACAATACCCTCACCAACTCTGGCAATTACAGTAGCCTCGCCTGCACCACCAACCAACTGGTTAATATTAGTTCTAACAGTAACTCTTGCCTTAACTAACAGTTCAATACCATCCTTGGCAACTGCTGAAATATTAGGTGTCTCAATAACCTTAGGATTAACACTCATTCTGACAGCCTCTAAAACATCACGGCCTGCAAGGTCGATAGCTGCAGCCATCTCAAATGGTATGTTCATACCAGCTCTGCTTGATGCAATAAGTGCATTAACAACAGCATCTACATGGCCACCTGCCATATAATGTGACTCGAGCTGATTAGTGTTAAGCTGTAATCCGGCTTTTCTTGCCTGAATAAGTGGAAGCACAATTTTTGCTGGTGGAACCTTTCTCAGTCTCATACCGATAAGAGTTCCTATACCGACATGGCTTCCTGATGCTAATGCTGTAATCCATAATCTCATTGGTACAAATGCGAATAACAATATAAGCAGTACCACAATAATGATTGGAATAATTGGAATGTAAGGCATAATTAATCCCCCTTTATATATTTTGATTTTCAAAAACATTATTACATATAATGAGAAAAAATACCACATTTATATAGAATCATTTTAAAAAATCTGCTATAGTAATTAGTAATCGATAATTTTTTGTCAATCATTACAAAGGAGGTTTCATTATGTTATCTAATGATGCTACTATTCAGAATATCAAGCATGAAATCCTGTATGAAGTTGCCAAGCTCGCATATGCAGGAAGGTTTGAAGAAGAAAAGGACGAACTGGCATACAAGATGTTTCCCGGTCCTAAAGCAAGATTCCGCTGTTGTGTATATAAAGAAAGAGAAATCGCAAGACAGCGAATCCGCCTTGCAGAAGGCAAATGTCCAACAGAAAGTGACCATCCGGGTGCCAATAACATAATCCAGGTAATTGAAGCCGCATGTGCCGACTGTCCACTTTCTCACTATATCGTAACTGATAATTGTAGAAAATGTATGATGAAAGCCTGCCAGCAGGCATGTAAGTTCGGTGCTGTAAGCATGACAAGAGACAGAGCCTACATAGACCCTGACAAATGCAAGGAATGCGGCATGTGTGCCAAAGCCTGTCCATACAATGCAATCGCAGACCTCATAAGGCCATGTAAGAAAATCTGTCCAGCCAATGCTATTACAATGGATGAGAATGGCATCTGTGAAATAGATGAAAACAAATGTATCCAGTGCGGACAGTGTATCCACGCCTGTCCATTCGGTGCTATCGGTTCTAAAACTGATATAGTTGATGTAATAAAGGCAATCGTAGACGGAAAGAAAGTCGTTGCCATGGTAGCACCTGCTGTTGAAGGACAGTTTGGAGACACAATAACAATGAGCAGCATCCGCACAGCATGCAAGAAGCTGGGCTTTAATGATATGTATGAGGTAGGTCTTGGCGGAGACCTTACTGCACAGGCCGAGGCAGAAGAATGGCTTGAAGCAGCTAAAGAAGGAAAGAAGCTTACAACCTCATGCTGTCCTGCATTTGTTAATCTGATTAAGAAACAGTATCCTGAGCTTGCAGAACATATATCAACAACAATATCACCTATGTTTGCACTTTCAAGACTTCTTAAATCAGAAGACCCTGATACAATAACCGTATTCATCGGACCATGTATTGCCAAGAAGAGTGAAAAGCAGGAATATAAGGGTCAGGGAAATGCTGATTTCGT
>OGPA01000836.1_pt1 | contig 28701 bp, 25 predicted proteins | sample 1552841 | NCBI WGS metagenome assembly OGPA01 (sample SAMEA2579916, study PRJEB22360) | human gut metagenome | reverse complement strand
CCAATGTTAGAAATACTATTTAATGACATGGCTAAGGATGGGTACTTTACAAAAGAAACTCTTGAAAACTTTGTAATAATGGATCCAACATGCGGCGTTGGTACTTTGTTAATTGAAAGTTCCAATCACTTTACTAGGTTTTTAGAAAAAAACTATAAACAATATGCATCTTCTTTAATCTCAAGATTTCGAACAAATGGAATTGTTGGGCAGGATAAGGTTGATCGAATGGTCAGATTGTCTAAAATCAATGCATTGCTTTTAGGATCTAATATTTCAAATATAAATATTGGAAACAGTATAACGGGTGAGAGCAGCATTGATAAATATAGTTCACGCGCAGATGTAATATTTACAAATCCTCCCTTCGGTGCAGAACATGAAATCGGATTACTTAATTTAGAGAAATATCCGATTTTGCAAAAGTTAAATATCGCAGAAGGAAGTGTTAATTCTGAATTGCTAATGCTAGACAGATGTATTGGATTACTAAAAGATAACGGATATCTTGTAATTGTTTTACCAGATTCAGTATTTGCTTCAAAAGGAATGAACTCTTTATATCGGGATGAAATACTAAAAACAATGCAAGTTCGAGGTGTTATTGAGTTACCTTCCGTAACATTTGCACAGGCTGGTACCAGAACAAATACTTGCATATTTTATTTGCAGAAGAAGAAACCTTTGCAAACTTCCAAGTTCTTTATGGCATCATGTAAAGAATTGGGATATGTAGTAAAAGAAAAAATGGGTGTTCCTGTCAAAATCAGCAAAGGACAAAATCAGATGGAAATTATTGCTAGGGCATTAGTTCATGATAATAAAAAGAACACTATTGTTTCAGAAACACCATCAATAACCAATATTAGCAAAGAGGATTTGACAGATAATATTTTAAAACCCGGTTTTTATTCTGCCGAAAGAATACAAACTATTGAAAAACTGTCAAATACTTCATCGGACATTGAAATAAAGAAATTATCAGAATTGGTTGATTTTGTTACAAAAAGCAGAAAGGGATTTATGGTATCCGATAAAATCAAACATATTAGCGTATTACATATAAATCCTGATTGTACAATAAATTTTGACGAAGTTGAACAATTTGAACCAATATCAAAAGGACGTTCTTGTCAGGATGGCGACCTGATTTTTTCAAAATTGAATCCTAGCATTCCTAGAATGGCTATTGTTCCCAAAAAAGAATATTCAATGGTTTGTTCTAATGAATTTGAGATAATGAGAACAAAAGGGGAAATAGATGCTTATACTTTATGTTTCCTTCTTAGAACAGAAAATGTTCAAAATCAGATTGAACATCTAACCTCAGGTACATCATCTTCTCATAGCAGAATTAAACAGGAACAGCTAGCAGAAATCATGATACCCGTACCCAAAAGTAAACAGAAGATGTTAGAATATAAACAAGCAAATGAACAGATAAAAAAATCAATTGATATGATATATGAAGCCAAAAATAATATAAAAAAGCAATTAAAGTTACTATCAGGTATATAAAAAAATGAGGCTGTAAAAAAACTTTCGTTTTTTTCACAGCCTCTTAAAAATTCAAAAAACACTGATTACCACTTCGTCATTTATCACTTCGGCTTTGAAAATCAACTCTGAACCCGATACATTTTCAAGTGGGATCTGGATTGGAGGCAATTCGCCATAACGATTGCTTCCATGTCTTGCAAATGTTTCGTTAGTTTTATTTCGAGGTGGAAATAATTGAAAATTCACATCATGCCTAATTGCACTATCATTAAATTTTGGATAACCTTTTACATTCATCCATTCAATGTATCGATCACGTAGGATAGGGTGGCTATTTAAATCAAGCTGCCAGATTCTAATTCGACAGTTGTTATCTGGATTTAAATCAATTGAAGTCAGATAGAGCATACGATATCGCAAAAATTGTTCCATTTTTGCAACATTATTTGCACTAAAATCCCATCGCGGAGCAGTTTTGCCTTTTTTATCAAGAGAACCAATAAAATTTGCACTTTTTACTTCTGAACCATCGCACAAATCATCTCCTTTTCCTCGCATTCCTTGTCCTGAAATCTGAGTTTGAAGTGATACCAAATGTTGTGCAATGTAACCAGTATCAATAATAAATGACTGAGCAGTCAACGTTCCCCAGTGAGACAGCATTTTCCTTTGATTTACAATCTGCTCTTCTATTAATATTCTGGCTAATTCCTTTCTTTGTTCACGAGACAATAATTTTAAAGCATATGTAGCAATTCGTACTCTGTCTTGAATAGTAACTTCATCAATAGTAAGCATTGAAGTGGCTTTCTCTAATAATCCATTTACTTCATCTGCTGGTGTATTGTGATTTATTAACGAAGATAATAATTCGCAATAAGCTAAAATTCGTTCTTCCAAACCAATCTTCCTCCTTTACGTATCACTGGGACTATCCCAGTGATACACCATAATGTCCCCAACCTAACTTTACACGTTTCGCGATTACGCAACGACAATCTTCTTAAAGTTCTTCTTGCCCTTCTTAATTACGAGTCCTTCTGCCGGGATTTCATTTGCTGCAAAGCTCATGCGGATATCTGTTACCTTCTCATCGTTTACACTGACACCACCCTGCTCTACTGCACGGCGCGCCTCTGAACGTGACTTAGCAAGACCTGCCTTTACAAGAAGGCTTAAGATATCAAGCTTCTCGCCTTCACCTTCTGCAAAATCAGCTGCGCTAAGCTCAACTGCAGGAATCTCTGCTGCATTTCCTGCACCAAACAATGCCTTTGCTGCGCTCTCAGCCTTCTTTGCTTCTTCCTCACCGTGAACAAGCTTTGTCAGCTCAAATGCTAAGATTTCCTTTGCCTTATTTAACTGGCTTCCTTCCCACTTATCCATCTCATCGATCTGCTCAAGCGGAAGGAAGGTCAGCATACGGATACACTTTAAAACGTCTGCATCTGCAACGTTTCTCCAATACTGGTAGAAATCGTATGGGCTTGTCTTCTCTGGATCCAGCCATACAGCACCTGAAACAGTCTTACCCATCTTCTTACCCTCAGAGTTTAACAGCAACGTGATGGTCATTGCACCAGCGTCCTCTCCCAGCTTACGACGGATCAGCTCGGTACCGCCTAACATGTTGGACCACTGGTCATCACCGCCAAACTGAAGGTTGCAGCCGTATTTCTGGAACAGCATATAGAAGTCGTAGCTCTGCATAATCATGTAGTTGAACTCTAAGAAGCTTAAACCTCTCTCCATTCTCTGCTTATAGCACTCAGCCGTCAGCATGCGGTTAACGGAAAAATGAGCACCAACCTCGCGTAATACATCAATATAGTTTAAATCCATCAGCCAGTCTGCATTGTTGACCATCAGTGCTTTTCCTTCAGAAAAGTCGATGAATTTGCTCATCTGCTCTTTGAAGCAGTCGCAGTTGTGCTGAATGGTTTCCGGTGTCATCATCTGACGCATATCGGTACGGCCGGATGGATCACCGATCATGGCGGTACCGCCACCAATCAGTGCAATGGGTTTATTGCCAGCCATCTGGAGGCGTTTCATCAGGCACAATGCCATGAAATGACCTACATGAAGACTGTCTGCGGTTGGATCGAAGCCTATATAGAATACTGCTTTACCTGCATTTATCAGTTTTTTGATTTCTTCTTCATTAGTTACCTGGGCGATGAGACCGCGGGCTACTAATTCGTCATACAATTCCATCTTTTTTCTCCTTTATATTATTTTGGCAATGGGGAATTTCCCTAAAAACATACCTTTCCTCATTATATGGGATGGAAAAATGTTTGTCAAGAAACGGATGTGTTTTCCTTGAAAAATGGCTGGTTTGTATTTATAATAGATAAGTAGATCAGGACATGAGGTATAAAAATGAAAAATATATTTATTGTTGTTTTGTGGATTCTGGCTTTTTCATTGATTTTCTGTTATATGACAATCAGGAAGAAAAAGTCCGAGGTAAAAAAACTGACACAGGTCCTTTTGCTGGCGACAGCTCTGACAGAAATTGTATTTTCTGTGACTTTTTTTAATTCAAGACCATTGGTGATCGACCTGGCTTTTGGATTATATTTAGCCTGTGTGGATTGGCTTTTGTATATATTGATGATGTATACAAAACAATATACAAAGGTATTTAATGAAATAAAATATGTACGCTTTGGAATGATGATTTTCTGCGTGATAGATACTGTATCTATGATCGCAAACAGTTTTTTACATCACAGTTTTACATTATATCCGGTGAAATTTTTGAATCAATCCTATTATGTGATCGGGGAGAAAACACCGTTTTTTATCGTGCATGTGGCCTTTGTGGATGTGTGGATCTTTGCTATCTTGCTGGGGTATATATTTAAGACCATGCGGGTGGCCAGCATGTACAAGTGTAAATATTACCCGGTGATGATCCTGACTATCACGATCATTATTGCCAGTGCTTACTTTGAGTTCAGCAGTATTCCGGTGGACTTTTCGGTGATCGTATATGCGCTGGCTGCTCTGGCTCTGTGCTGGTTTTCCATGTATGTCATACCACAGGATCTTGTATACAATGCGTTTTCTTTTGTGATCAATGATTATAATGATGGTATTATGTGCTTCGATAACGAGGACCAGTGTATTTACATTAACGATATTATGAGTGGATATATCTGTGTGAGAGAAGAGGAAAAGGAACTGATTCATCAAAATTTTCAGGAATGGAAAAAAGAGCATCTGACTGCAGATAAAAAGTATCTTTCCTGGGAGCAGATCGAGGTAATAGACGGAGAACGCCGTTTGTTTGAACATAACTATAGGAAACTTTATGATAAAAGGGGGCGTTACATCGGATGTTATTTTGCTTTGAAAGATAAGTCTGTACTGTTAGAACAGCTGAGAAAAGAACATTACCGTGTGACTCACGATTCCCTCACGGATATCTATAATGAGCAGCAGTTTTATGAGGTGACTCAGGATAAACTGGAACCGGGGAAAGATTACTTTATGGTTTGCTTTAACATTGATGATTTTAAAAAGTATAATCATATCTGTGGCAGAGAAAAAGGAGACGAAGTGCTGCGTGTGTTGTCTATGTTGCTGCGCAAAAATAAGGAACGCCTGGTTACTTACGGCAGGCTGCGCGAGGATAAGTTCGTGTTTGCCCTGAAACGGGATGAACTGGATTTTTCTTATATGGAAAAGCAATTGGAGAGAATTCAGCAGCGGTTTGGCACGGAGGATGATGCTCCGTTACATATTTATGTTGGAGTTTACCCGATAGAGGATCCGGGGGAAAAAGTGGAGTCGATGTGTCGCAAGGCGGAATGGGTATCTCACGCAGAAAATAAACAGGATCATACAATGACAAGTTATTACCAGGAGGACTAATACAATGGAAATAGAAAAAAATCTGCCCATCGGATTTATGGATTCCGGTCTGGGAGGACTGAGTGTTTTGAAGGAAGCACTTCGTGTTATGCCTTATGAGGATTTTATCTATTATGGAGACTCTGCCCATGCACCTTATGGTACAAAAGAGCCGGAGCAGATCAGAGAACTTACGTTTCATGTAGTGGAGCATTTGCTGGACCGGGGAATCAAGGGGCTTGCTATCGCCTGTAATACGGCTACCAGCGCGGCAGTGCGTTATCTGCGGCAGATGTATCCGGATCTTCCTCTGGTAGGTATCGAACCGGCCATCAAACCGGCGGTAGAAAGTAGTCATGGGGGCACTATATTGGTTATGGCCACGCCTATGACCATTCAGCAGGAAAAATTTCAGAAACTTTTGGCTATATACAGACAGGATTCAAAGATTGTGCCGGTGCCTTGCAAGGGATTGATGGAGTTTGTGGAAAAAGGGGATCTGGATGGCGAATTTTTAGATGAGTATTTTACAGAGCATCTTCTGCCATACTTAACAGAGGATACCGAGACAATTGTTCTTGGATGTACTCACTATCCGTTTTTGCGGCCGCATTTGAGAGAATTTCTGGGAAATGAAAATATATCGTTGATTGACGGAAGTCTGGGAACAGCCAGGGAACTGAAACGGCGGATCCAGGAGAAAGGGCTTTTGCAGGAAGAAGAGCGGGAGAGAAGTGTGGTGATTGAAAACTCACTGCAGGATGATCAGATGATCGAGAGAAGTTACCGCCTGCTGCAGGCACCGATCAACTGATAAAAGAAAAAGGCGTCTTACGAGACGCCCAGAACTAAGGTGTTATGAGAAAATCAACGATGGCGTCATTGATTTCTATTTTTTATCAGCATTTTTGACTTGATGATTCGCTGAAGATCATCAACAATCATTATCATAAACGGTATGTCGGCAGAAGTCAAGGGGATAACAGCAACACAAAAGAGTATATATTTTTTGTGTAAAAAACTTAATTTTAATGGGAAAAAGACAAATAAACTTAATTTAATAAAGGGGAATAAAGATTGTGAATATATTAGGACTGGACAAAATAGACCGCAGGATCATGGAGATTTTGCAGCAGGATGCGAGAACACCAATAAAAGACATTGCTAAAGAAGTATTTTTGACATCTCCGGCCGTGTCGGCCCGGATCAACCGGCTGGTGGAAGAAGGGTATATCGTGGGATTTCATGCGGAGATCAATCCGAAAAAGCTGGGCTACCACATCAAGGCGTTCATCAACCTGGAAGTGCAGCCGGAGGATAAAAGCGAATTTTATCCGTATATAGAAAAATGTCCTAATGTGATTGAGTGTAACTGTGTCACCGGAGATTATTCCATGATCCTGGAAGTCCAGTTTCCATCTACTACCGACCTGGATCAGTTCATTGGAGAACTGCAGGAGTTTGGCAGAACGAAAACATTGATCGTGTTTTCTACCAATGTGGAGCACAGAGGGGTCTGGGTGCAGGAGTAAACAGTTAAAAGAAGTTCATTCGTTGGAGACGGGAAACGCTTCTCGTTTAAGTCTCCAGCCGAATGGAACTTCTTTTTTTATGGAAAAGGGGGACAGATTTAATGAAATATAATATACAAAAATAATATAATGATAAAATATAACTAACAAAATTAACAAATAATATTGACGAAAAAACAAAGAAATGATAACATAAATATTGTAAGTGATGATGCGTATTAAACATGGAGGGAGCAAAATGAGCAGAGCAATACATATCAGAAAAATTATAACATTCTTAGTTATCATGACATTCTTTTTAACAGCGTGTTCCGCTGATTCTCTGGTAGAAATAGAAAACAAAGATGCACAATTCCAGGAAGTAAATAAACAATTGAAAGATTTAAAACAGATTAAGGTAAAAGATATAGATGTCAGTAAGGTAGAAAAGATGAAAGACATTATTTACCAAAATTACTTCCGTCGTCGAGAGGATACAAAACATCAAGAGGAAGAATATACAAATGAAATCCATAATCTCATATACAAAGCTGATGATATGCATCAATTACTTACTTGGGATGATGTGAGTGTTGAATATGCTGGTGAATTTTTTGGAGAGGATTACAAGTATAAAGGAACAGACGATGCGGTAATCGAAAAAGAAACCAAACTTTTATTAAAGCGTCTAGGTTTGAATTACAACGATAAAAACAATGGTTATGCCATCGGTAAAAAAATGATTCATGGAGATAACAGTGTAGAGGTTCATTTAAAAAAGTATGTAGAAGGAAAAGAAATATCACTGGCAGCTAGTAATCAAGAAGATGTGTCTGTATTGGATGAAATGGATATTATATTTGGAGATGATCAGGTTATTGGCATTCGTATTTATAGATTAACAGAGACAGTTGAAGTGAAGAACCTTAAGGAAGATGCACTGGTAAATAATGCGGATAAAGCGTACAAACTTATGACCAGTTTTGTTAATGAAGCCTATGGATTGGAAAAAAGAACTATGGATACAGTGTGGGTTTCATACGCTATAAAAGAAGAGGACAATGGTACTTTTATAATGAGACCGGTGGTGGATTTCTACGACAAAGGTTTTATAGGACGGATTATACAGGTTGATGTGTGCACAAAAGGAGTGGAGTCAGCTTTGTGGGGGAGTCCGATGAATGTGGAACAGTAATATATAATATATTATATAAAAATAATCTAATGATAAAATATAATCAATAATTAATAAAAATAATATTGACAAAGAAGAAAGAATATGGTAATATAAATATCGTAAATATATACGCGTATATTAATAATTATTAAAAGGGAGGTAAACATTTATGTTTAATAAGAAGAAACTATTCACAAAAGCAGTAGCTTTGATAGCACTAGGGGTTGTTTTAGCAACAGGCAGTGCATCAGCAGCAAGACAAAATACTACTCGTTTTGACCAAGATCTCAATCTTAATCTCAAAAAATTATGTAGTGGAACAGTTGGGTCAGGGGCGCAGAATGCAACACAGGAAATTACAAGTCGTGTGGCACAACATGCAAATGGTTATTGTCCTGTGTACTTTGTACATAAAAAGGCTTCAAAGAAGACGTATGTTACTATAGGTACATGGATAAGGACTACCTTTGGTAAATGTAATAGTAAATATTTATCAAACTCAGGTGTAACAAGTAATATGGCATTAGAAACACAGTCTAAAACAATGAAGAATGCTAATAGTGGTGCTACTACCACATCTATAAGAGGCACAGTAAAATATTAATAAAAATTGCTAAGGGCGATGTAATACATCGTCCTTAGTTTAGTGGTAAAAAACATGGAGGGAGCAAAATGAGCAGAGTAATACATATCAGAAAAAGTATAGCATTCTTAGTTATCATGACATTCTTTTTAACAGCGTGTTCCGCTGATTCTCTGGTAGAAATAGAAAACAAAGATGCACAATTCCAGGAAGTAAATAAACAATTGAAAGATTTAAAACAGATTAAGGTAAAAGATATAGATGTCAGTAAGGTAGAAAAGATGAAAGACATTATTTACCAAAATTACTTCCGTCGTCGAGAGGATACAAAACATCAAGAGGAAGAATATACAAATGAAATCCATAATCTCATATACAAAGCTGATGATATGCATCAATTACTTACTTGGGATGATGTGAGTGTTGAATATGCTGGTGAATTTTTTGGAGAGGATTACAAGTATAAAGGAACAGACGATGCGGTAATCGAAAAAGAAACCAAACTTTTATTAAAGCGTCTAGGTTTGAATTACAACGATAAAAACAATGGTTATGCCATCGGTAAAAAAATGATTCAGGGAGATAACAGTGTAGAGGTTCATCTAAAAAAGTATGTAGAAGGAAAAGAAATATCGCTGGCAGCTGGTGATCAGGAGGATGTGACCAGATTGGATGAAGTGGATATTATATTTGGAGATAATCAGGTTATTGGTATTCGTATTTATAGATTAACAGAGACAGTTGAAGTGAAGAAACTTAAGGAAGATGCACTGGTAAATAATGCGGACAAAGCGTACAAACTTATGACCAGTTTTGTCAATGAAGCTTATGGATTGGAAAAAAGGCCTATGGATACAGTGTGGGTTTCATATGCTATAAAAGAAGAGGACAATGGTACTTTTACAATGAGGCCTGTGGTGGATTTCTATGACAAGAGTTTTATAGGACGGATCATACAAGTTGATGTGTGCACAAAAGGAGTGGAGTCAGCTTTGTGGGCCAGTCCAACAAGTGTAGAATAATATACAAGGGGGGATTTAATTTGCTAAGGACAGAGTTAAAAAAGATTATTTTTTCACCGCAGTACATTATTTGTGTTGTTGTACTGTTCGTGTTATTAATGGTTGGAACGGTAGGATTCTGGTCACAGAAGCTGGGTGACCAGACTATTTCCATGATTGCGCATTTTTTCAATGCCTGGGATACATTTGGGCATGTGTGCATTGTTGTGCCGCTGCTGGCAGCGGTTCCGGTTACTTTTCTTCTGCATGACGAGTTGAACAGTGGATATATTCATTTTTCCCTTATTCGTGCCGGAAAGAAAAAGTATATTCTTGTGAAGTTAATTGCCGGCATATTGTCGGGAATGTTGATGGTTTTGACAGCGGAGGTGTTATTTACAGTTACTTTGATCGTGCTGACACCGGGAGAGATCAATTTTTTGGATCAGCAGAATCTTCTGGGAGAGGATTCCTGTTTTTATCTGGATCTGGTAAGGAGCGGCAACGGATATATTGCTTACATTATCTGGTCGTTACTTGCCGGGTTGTATGGTGCGGTTTTTTCAGCTATGGCAGTGGCATGCAGTGCTGTGGCAAAAAATAAATATGTGGCTGCTGTGATACCTTTTATCATATTTTTGCTGGTGGAGAATCTACTCTTTTCCATGATGTACATACCAACAGTGATCCGGGTTGGATTTGAGGCTATTTTTTACCCTTATATGCTCACGGATTGGCTCAGTGGAATTCCGACCTCGGTGTGTGATGCGCTGATATGGATACTGGCAAGTGCAGTATTATTCTGGTTTGTAGTTCAACGCAGAGTGAAAGGGAAGGGGTGAGAAGATATGCTAAAATTGTTAAAGAGAAATATAGTAAAGCGGTTTATATCATGGAAAACCATTGTGCTGATGATTGTGGGACTGGGAACCATGTTTACCTGTTATCAGCATGTGCCGGGCAGAGATGGGATACACTTTTCGTATTTAATCCTGGAAGGACCGTTTGCTGTGTTTTATCAGGTGGTTTCGCCCCAAAATTCTATCTTGATCGCATCGGTTTTACTGGCGATCATGATTTTATATTTTATGGAATCTCCTATTATTAACCAGGATGACCGTTTTTTCATTATAAGGACTGGAAAAAAGCCGTGGATCATAACGGAAATGATCGGTATTTTGTGCAGCAGTGTCATTTGGATCCTTCTTATCAACATAATGGGATGCATATCCAGTTATAACCATATGGACTGGGCGGATTATCATATTTATACGAGTAACATGAAATGTATGCTCATATATCTGTTGGCATATACTTGTATCGGTCTGTTGATCCTATTGTTCCATCTGCTGAACATAAAAGCACTGGGAACAGCTGTGATGGTTACATTGTTTTTGCTGGAAAATTTTATTTTAGATGTGCTGCCTAACAATATCAGTGTGTTCAGTGACAGTGCGGACAGCGGGGAAATTTTGTCTGTGATAAAAAAGTTTACATTCATGAACCGGATGGAAAATGGATATATGGGAGATAGTTTTCTCACCAGTATTTTGTATTTTGGAATTATCATAGTTGTATTGGTGCAGTTGAATCTGACTTATGCGGGGAAACATGAAATTGGGTAAAAAAGGAAATTATGTAGTTAATATCATATTGGTGGCATGTGTGTATGCTGTCATATTTGCTCTTTGCAAACTGGATGTTAAGGATTATGCAAAGTCATATCAGGATATAGAAGAGTTACTGTGTGCTGTATCGGGATTTAGGATGACGGATCTGCCTATGGATATCCAGGGACAGATGATAAAGTGGATGCTGTCTCTTTCAGTGGTTTACATATTGGTGGGGAGAGACATTTATGATCCGTTGAATCATTTGAAATACATTGCCATGGTCCGCTATGGTTCGTACCGGAGATTTTACCAGACTCTTATGAATAAGACAGTGGTAAGTACTCTTTTGTACGGCGTTTGCGGAGCAGGGATAACATATGTGTTGTATCTGTTTGGAGGAAACGGGCAGGTAAGTGCAGCAGTATTTATAAAAATGAGTATGATCTATATTTTACAGCTGATACTGTTATGTCTCGTGCAGACAGTCTGCATGATCTTGTTTTCAGGATATACAGCCAGTGTGCTGGTTCTGATCTCCTGGTTTGTGCTGGTTCTGTGTGGTTCCTTCCTTGCGGGGGCTCACTGGCGGTGGCTGCCGGCAAACTGGGGAATGTATATGAGAAGGGCAGAGATGACAGAAGGCGGTGTAACCGTGACATCGTATTACATAGAGGGGATTCTGTGTGTGTTATTGTGGATCGTAGTGCCACGAATCGTTAAAAGAGAAAAATAAGAAAGGGCGGTAGAACATGATAGAATTGACAAAAGTAACAAAAGCATTTAAAAATGAAGAGGTTTTGAAAGAAACAACCATTGAGTTTGAAAAGGGAAAAATTACAGGTATTGTAGGAAGAAACGGATCCGGAAAAACGGTTCTTATGAAAATTATCTGTGGTTTATTGAAACCCACGACAGGAACGGTAGTAGTCAATGGACAGCGGATCGGAAAGGATGTGGATTTTCCGGGGGATATTGGTATTATTATCGAAACACCTATTTTTGTGCCATATCAGTCTGCCATGACGAATTTAAAGAATCTGGCGGCAATCCGGGGAAAAATCAAAGACGACCGCATCCGGGAGGTGATCCGGATGGTTGGTCTGAATCCGGATGATAAAAAGAGAGTAGGTAAATTCTCTCTGGGTATGCGGCAGCGTCTGGGAATCGCACAGGCAATCATGGAAGATCCTTCTTTGCTGGTGTTAGATGAGCCTATGAACGGACTGGACAAGGACGGTGTAGAAGATATGCGCCAGTTGTTCAAGAAGTTGAAAGAAGAAGGAAAGACGATCCTGCTCTGCAGCCACAATGCAGAAGACATTGCTGTTTTGTGTGATGAAGTGTACGAGATGGAAAAAGGAGAAATTAAAAGGGTAGTTTCTGATCAGGAAAATTAAAAAAAGAAGTTCATTCGTTGGAGACGGGAAACGCTTCGCGTTTCAGTCTCCAGCCGAATGGAACTTCTTTTTTTAATTAAGCTGGTAATACAACCCTTTTAGTTTCATAAGTTCTTCATGGGTGCCGGACTCGGCAATTCCTTTGTTGGCGATATAGAGGATCCGGTCGGCGTTGCGGATAGTGGAAAGCCGGTGGGCAACCATGAAGGCTGTTTTGTCCTTTAACATAATGTCCAGGGCTTCCTTGATCAGGATCTCTGTTTCAGTATCAATGGAACTGGTAGCCTCATCCAGAATGACGATGGATGGGTTCTTCAGCACGATACGGGCAAAGGAGATCAGCTGTTTTTCTCCGGCAGACAGGCCGGCACCACGCTCATCTAATACATGATAATAGCCGTTTTTCAACTTCTGGATAAAGGAGTCGGCAAAAATCTTTTTGGCAGCTTCTATACATTCTTCGTCCGTTGCGTCCAATCGTCCATAGCGTATATTTTCCATTACGGTTCCATGGAAAATAAAAGGATCCTGCATCAGCACGCCTACCTCTTTGCGCAGGGACTGGATAGTCACATCCCGCACATCCCGGTCATCAATGCACACGCTTCCCTCCGCTACATCATAAAATCGTGTCAGCATGTTGATAACTGTGGTTTTTCCGGCACCGGTAGGACCTACTAAGGCAATGGTCTCACCTGGTTTTACATGAAGATCAAAATCCTGCAGGATCGGAACGCCTTCATCATAGCAGAAAGTCACATGGTTAAAATCCACTTTTCCTTTTACATGTTCCAGCGTTACGGCATTTTCTTTGTCCTCAATGTCTACCGGATGGTCGATGGTATCAAATACCTGCTCTAAGTTGGAGCTGACCTGTGCTAACTGCTGGATGATGATGGCAATCTGGGTCAGAGGACCGCTGAACTGTGTCATGTAAGAAGTAAAAGCAACTACAATACCGGCATTTAAGTAACTGTTACCCTGAAGCATCAGATACAGACTCAGGCCGTAGAGACACAGTGTACCCAGGTTCCAGAAGATTTCTACGATAGGGGTATTTAATTCGTTGCGGTAAACGATCTTCATCCATTGTTTCACACTGGCATCGTGTACGATACCGTATGTTTCTTCCGAGCGGTCGCACTGGTTGTAACTTTTCACGATCTTTTCACCCATAATGGTTTCAATCAAAAAGGCACTCCGGTTGGACAGCTTGGCCCGGTGTCCCGCAAAGAGACGGCGGATGGAATAACGAAGTGTAAATACCAGCACCATCATAGGAATGACGGCTGCCAGCACTACAGCAGTCAAAACAGGACTAAGGCCTAACATGAAGAAAATCACAATGATGATCTTCAAAATGTAAGTTATCAACAAAAGAAGGAAATTTGTGAAGAAATTGGCCAGATCATTGACATAATCGGTCACTCTTACAACGATTTTTCCATCTGGTTTGGAGTCAAAGTAATCAAATGACAGCTGCTGCAGCCGGTAAAATGCATCCTGGCGGATCTTAGCGATCGCTTTGTGTCCCATAACACCCATAAGCCGCTGGTGGATCAGGGTAACTCCGATTTCCAGCACGGCCAGTGCGGCCATGCCACTGATAAGCAGTGCCAGGGTTTTGTACTCGTCTGATACCACAACCTGGTCAATGATGGTGCGGAGTAACAAAGGTGTGATCATGGCTGTCACAGAGGAGATGATCATGAGGATCAATACAAGGATCACCGTCTTTTTGTAAGGCATCATGTATTTAAGAATCCGCCCAAACTGATGGATATCTATCTTTCGTTCAATCTCTTCATCCTGAAAATAGGTATTTCTTTTAGCCAAGAGTCTCACCTCCCTCGATGTGGTCAAAGTCTACCACAGACGCCTTCTGCGCTTCCTGTGTGTGGTATACTTTGGCAAAATGTCCGTCTAGTTTCATCAATTCATCAAAGGTACCACGCTCTACGATCTTTCCTTCCGAGAGGTAAATGATCTCGTCACAGTCCATAACAGAAGTCATGCGGTGGGCGGAGATGATCAGGGTCTTGTCATTGTAGTGTTCTTTGATGCTTGCCAGAAGTTTTTTCTCTGTATCCATATCCAGAGCAGAGGTGGAATCATCCAGGATCAGGACCGGAGAATTTTTTAACAAAGCTCTGGCAATGGAAACACGCTGTTTCTGGCCACCGGAGATACCTAATCCCCGTTCACCTACAATGGTTTCATAGCCGTCATCCAACTGCTGGATGAAGCTGTCTGCCTGGGCGTGGAGAGCACAGCGGTACATGGTTTCTTCGTCTGCTTCCGGATCTGCGTAGTCAATGTTGGATTCAATGGTATTACTGAACAAAAATACATCCTGAAATACATAGGCAAACTGGCTCCGGAGGGATTCCAGGCGGCAGTCTTTTATGTCAACGCCATTGATGGTGATAGAACCGCCAGTCGTATCATGAATGCGGATCAGAGATTCTAACAATACACTTTTTCCGCTTCCTGTTCCGCCTACAACACCTATTTTTTTGCCGGCAGGAATGGACAGGCAGATGTCATCTAAAATCTTCTGGTCATCCAGTTCAATGGTTACATGGTTAAAGTTGATATCTGGTTTTTCGGTGGATGAAATTTCTTTGGTTCCGTCAGGAATCCGGGATTCGCATGCCATGAAATTCATCATTTTCTGTCCGGATACCAGCTGCTGCTGCATCTGGAAGATCATGTTGTTGATCATGGTAATGTAGTTCATGATCTTCAGGATATAGTCCGCACAGGCCACCAGAAATCCTACCCGCACATAGCCTTTCATAACCAGAAGGGCGCTGACACCGATACTTCCGATATAGGCAAACTGAATGATACACTTAAACACGGCATCAAAGTTAGCGGACAGTTTTACCTGCTTTACATAGGCATCCTTCAACTGGTCGTTGGAATGATCAAATTTGCTTCGTTCCTGTTCTTCATTGGTAAAAGAACGGACCAGGCGGACGGCCTCTATGTTTTCCTGTACCGTCAGGTTCATTTCACTGTTTCGCTGGCGGATCTCCCGGAAGTTCAGCATGGCTTTTTTCTTAAACTTAACTAACGCTGCGAAAAATACCGGAATCATAATGACCGGGATGATCAGCAGGTACAAGTTAATGGTTGCCAGCAGAATGACGGCCACAATAAGTACAAAAATACTGTCAAAGATATTAGGAATGATACGACAAAACATATCTTTGAACATAATGGTGTCGGAACTTAAAGTAGTCAGAAGTTCACCGGTGTTGTACTGGGAGATGGTGGCACTGTCCAAAGTCATAAGTTTATGAAATGTGGCAATACGCATATCCGTCTCCATGCGGAGACCCAGTTTCTGGTTGACAATGTTTTTTACATAAACAAGGATCAGCTTAGTTAAAAGCAGGGTGCCGAATAAAATGGCCAAATGCCAGAATAAATTCATGGTATGAGGGGCACCGTACTTGCCTGACAACATGAAAGAAAAAATGTTGTCCTGTTGGATCTTGCTGTCTTTTATTACATAATCTACAAACAAGGCGGTGATCATTGGCAGCAGAAGATCTGCTGTCAATGCCAGGCCGCTCATAAGCTTTGCCAGAATGGACAAAGCCAGGTTCCTTTTCCAGTAGCGGAACCCAAATTTAATTACATCCATAATTGTTTTACTCCTTAACTGCTAATGTAGCAGGTGGTTTGGAAAGGATACCATAAACAGGAACAATACTGATGAAGATATGGACTGCATAGATGCAGACTAACAAAAGCAGTATGCTCCACCATGGGAAGTTCATGCTGATCTGGAGGGATGGGATGGAACTGATGAATTTGATCACACCACTGGTTACCAGCACAGCAGGCAGAGAAGTGTAACTGGTCATCAGGACCATTTCCAGCATATAAGCTTTCAAGATGCTGCCACGGGAAATTCCAATCAGGCGGTAAACCGTCAGTTCTTCGCTTCGGGATACCGCATTGGACTTGATGGTAAAGTATACCATGATCATGGAGATCAGCATAATGACAAGAGTAATAAGCTGTTTCGCATCCATATCCACAGAATGTTGTTCTTTGTATTCTTTTATTTCCGTTTCGGAAGGAATGGAAAGAGTCATTTCAAATCCTACCATGGCTCCTTTTCCCAATGCTTTTAATTGTTTTACGGTTTCAGCCGGATTATCTGTGTAAAGCCGGCATGTTTTGTTTTCAACGACCATGCTGTTTAAAGCGGTCTGAGCTCCTTTATCTGTCAGTACATAACTGTAATCTACATCATCCGGAAAGGTTCCGGCAATGGTATAGGAATTGGAATTCGTAGAATCACCGGAATCATCGATGTATTCCAGTCCAATGCCATACTGGTCGCCTACTTTCAGGTCGGCGGATTCCATGAATCCTTTTCTCAGAAGGATTTCATGGTCTTTTAGTTTTACATCGGTGTAACCTTTCAGTCCTTCTGCTTCCAGTTCACTGACGGTGGCAAGAGAAATACCTTTGGCGGCATTCAGTCCCAGAAGCAGGGTCTGACTGCCGAAAATATCCGGTTCTTTCGTATCACTGATACCTACAATGGTCAGCTGTATATCATAGGAACCGATCTTTATCTTGCATCCAAGGTAGGATTCCAGAGAGTCGTGGAGCATGGACACAGCACCGTTGGAATTTTGTGCCCGCTCTAACAGTTCTTTGTCAATGACCACCTCGGAGCGTTTTTCCGGCATTTTGCCGTAGATGAGTTTGTTTTTATCCAGATGTTCTTTCGTGACAAAACTGTATTTTTCGATCATCTGGGTCAGTTTTGGCAGCTGTTTGTAGCCACTTCCTACCAGGTAGATACTGACGGACGGTAAAAAAGCCATATCGCCGTATTTTCCACTGGAAAGGTCTTTGGTCACATAGTTGTTAATGGCATCCATATCCTCATAGGACAGCCTTAGGTTGGATTTGGTAAAGTCCAGGTTTACATAGTGGGAATCGGTGCCCCGGATACGGGTGTCATCGGTGATGCGGCTGTCTGCAAACTGTGCTGTGGTAATGGAAAGCAGCACTGCCGTTACCAGGAGGATACCGATTACAAAGGCTTGTTTTTTACCCATCATCCGTATGTTTTCCATGGCCATATGCCAGATCTCCCGCAGTGGAAGACGAGACTTTCCTTTACTCTTCATTTTAGAAAGGTGATAGTCAAAATTGGCCACATCCTCCAAGTTGATGTGAGGCCGTTCCTCATCTCGGATCTCCACGCCGTTTTCCACACCCTCGATCAGGATGTTGTATGGCATATTGTTCTGGATGTAAAGTTTGTCGTCTTTCCAGGCAAGAGTCAGTTCGATCTTCTTTGGCTCCTCGTTCTTTGGGAAAAACATATGGAACTGTCCCATGTCGCTTTCCAGGCTGGAGGAGTTCATTTCTTTTAAGTAAATATTGGAATCGTCGCTTCGCTCATAAGAATCCAGAGGGATGTTCTTTTCATCCCGGACTACCTTGCCGTCACAGATCTCAATAATGCGGTCTGCAAAGAAATGGGCAATCCTTTTTTCGTGGGTTACCAGCAGTACCAGACATTCTTTGGAAATATTTTTCAGAATGCTCATGGTACGGAGAGTGTTTTCTTCATCCAGGTTGCCGGTAGGCTCGTCGGCAAAGATCACATCCGGGGATTTTACCAAAGCTCTGGCAATGGAAACACGCTGCTTCTGGCCGCCGGAGAGTTTGGAAACTTGTTTTTTCTTGTATTTGGAAATACCAAGCACATCTAATACATAGTCAATCCGCTCTTCCTTTTCTTCCTCGCTGATATCGTAGCGGTTCAGAGCCAGGCGGATATTGTAAGCTACCGTGTAATCCTGCAGCAGGTAGTAGTTCTGGAACACATAGTCAAAATGATCGTTCCGGATAGGCTCCATAACTTTAGGATTGTAATTTTTGATGGTTTTTCCATCAATGTCAATGACGCCGCCGGAAAAAGTATCAATACCACCGATGGTATTTAACAGAGTGGTTTTTCCGGAGCCACTTTCGCCCAAGATACATACAAGGCCGGTGTTTCCAAGCTCCAGGTTGATGTCATTTAAAACATGCTGTTCATTTTTTCGGCCCTTATTATAGAATTTATGTAAGTTTGTTATTTTAATCATGAATTCAACCGTCCTTTCAAAATGCGATTAAAGGATCCTACTGTCAAGAGGATCAGCAGAATGTTGTAGAGGATAAAAAGGATATAAGTAAGTGGAGAATAATACCACATGATATCCTCAACAATACTAACTCCTGCCAGACGCAGAATCCACATAATTACAATAGTTACAAGAACGGCAATGGCCGTATATAAAAGCATCTCAAAATAACTGATAGAGCGGATGATACGCATCTTCATTCCGATGAATTTCAGCACAAAATAATCTTTGATCCGGATCTTCATTAAGGAGCGCAGGATCAGGATTTCAGCAAACAGGATTGCTAACAGTCCGAAAGCGGAAATACAGATGATGATAAGACGCTGGTTTACCAGATCTTCCTTATATTCTGTAGCACTGACGCGGAATGTGCTGATGGCATCATACCCAAGTTTATTTAATTTTTTGATCACAGAATCGGTGACAGCATAACTGGCGATATAAACAGAAGCCTGGTCACTGTTTTTAGTGTAGTAGCGATCGAAAAATTCCTGGCTGACTTCCATAATGCCGGCCGTGTATTCGTGAAAACTGCCGTCAATGCTGACAGTACCAGTCTGGATTTCGCCAATTTCTTTACCCTGATCGTCTTTTTCCTGATATGTAAATTCAGTCTCACCGGAAGGCTTCTCTTCCAGTTTCCCGGAAATACGGACGGTATTGCCTTCAAGGTCGTCGGCAATTACCGGGATCAGGTCCGGTTTGCATTTGTAATCTTCCAGTGATTCGTCGTAGGAATACAACAGGCGGTATATACCGGAGTCGACCCGCATGGAAAGCATGCGGCACATATCTTTGGAGAAATAAACCTGGTCAGACGGTTCTTTCAACAGACCTACGACCTTTAATTTGGTTCCGTAATACTGGTCATTTCCCCAGATATTATGGGACTTAAAGTAGGTCATGATCTCCTGGCCGTATTTACTTCCGCTTTGAGAGTATAAAACAATCTCATTCCGGGACTTTGGAAGGCGTCCTTTGGAAAGGTCGGCTTCCGTAATACAGTCTGTGGACTGCATCAGCCGTTTTTCATTCAAAAACTGAACGGAAGTTGCTACTTTATCGCTGTCCCAGGACTGGGCATAAAGATATTTGTAATCAAAGCCCTCATCCATGTAGAAATTGATATCGTTTGCCAGGTCGCAGGTATCGACTTTGGCTACACCGGACAGTTTGGAAATCGCTTCCTTGTCTTCTTTTACAATGTCTTTTCCGTCTTTTCTCTTTATCACCAGACGGGTATCGTCTTCCCGGTAGAAAGTATCCTGGGAATACTGCCTGGTAGCGTAGTCATCTTTGTGCATAAACAGTTCTCCGATAAAGAGAAATGATACGCTGGAGATGATCAGAAGAAATACGATAAACAAAGCAGCTCTTGCCTTCTGAGTCTGGAAGTTACGGCGGGCAAACAAACCGGCGATCTGGTTCTGACGCTTGAAGGTAACGGCTTTGTGTTCTGGTGCCGGAATTGGTTCTTTGAAAGAATCGGATTCCTCTTCCCGGGAGTTTACCGGCACATCCGATATGATCTGTCCGTCATGAACCCGGACCTTTCTTGTTACATAAGGTTCTGCCTGATCGTAGTTGTGGGTAACCATGATCACCAGTTTGTCTTTGGAAAGTTCTTTTAAAAGCTGTATGATCTGGTTACCTGTCTCGCTGTCCAGGTTGCCGGTAGGCTCATCTGCAACGATGATCTCTGTGTTTTTGGCAAGAGCTCTGGCAATGGATAATCGCTGTTTCTGGCCGCTGGAAAGTTCTGAAGCACGGTGGGTTTCATAACCAGCCAGACCTACCTGAGCCAGATATTTCATAGCTGTCTCTCTGGCATCTTTTTTCTCAACGCCAAGGATCAAAAGAGCACTCATCACATTGTCCAGTGCGGTGTAGTGTCCTACCAGACTGTAGTCCTGGAAAATATATCCGATCTTATTGCGGCGGAATGCTTCCCAGTCCTGATCGTCATACTGAAAAGTAGGTTCTCCATCTACGAACATTTCCCCTTCATCGAAAGTGTCCATACCGCCGATGATATTGAGCAGTGTGGATTTACCACTGCCGCTTTCACCGGTAATGGCTACAAATTCGCCCATGGAAAATTCCAGATTGATCTTTCTCAGTGCTTGAGTTACTGCTGTTTCCGAGTAATAACTTTTACTGATATTTTGTAGTCTAATTTTTACTTGTTCCATGATAAACCTCGATTCTATCGTTTTTACTACTTAATGTTAAGCCAATGGATCGTTAGCCCACATGGCGGCTGAATGGCTTAAATCCCAGGATTTTTTCAATTTCTTTCAGCGCGTCGGCAGGAATCTTGAATCCGGCAGCGGCTAAATTATTCTCTAACTGGGATGGTTTGCTGGCACCGGTGATTACGCTGCTGATGCAGTCTTTCCGAAGGATCCAGGCAAGTGCCAGGACGGACATATTAGTTCCCAGTTCTGCGGCGATGGCAGACAGGGCTTCTACTTTGTCCAGATTTTCATCGGTGAGCAGGGCATTTACCTGCTTGTCAGCCTGGTGGGTAGCACGGGATCCTTCCGGATAAGGCTGGCCTTTTTTGTATTTGCCGGTCAGCAGTCCCTGTGCCAAAGGCGAAAATGGTGTAATACCAATTCCATTTTTCTCACAGATATCCATCAATTCATGTTCAATATAACGATCCATCATGTTATATTGAGGCTGAATGACGGTCAGTGGGTGCAGGCCGTATTTTTCAATAATGGCCTGGGCTTTTTCGATACGGGCACCGCCCCATTCTTCACTGACACCGTAGTAGAGAATCTTACCCTGATCTACCAGAGCACTCAGTGCCCGCAGTGTCTCTTCCATAGGAGTGGTAGGATCAAAACGGTGACAATAGTACAGGTCGATGTAGTCCAGTCCCATGTTTTTCAAAGAACGATCTGCATTTTCAAAAATATGCTTTCTGGACAGGCCCCATTCGTTGACGCCGGGTCCGGTTGGGAAAAAGACCTTGCTGGAAACTACATAAGAACTACGACGGTAGTCTTTTAAAACGCGTCCCAGAAACTTTTCCGCTTCACCACCACTGTAGGCATCTGCACAGTCAAAAAAATTGACTCCCTGGTCATAAGCCAGGCGAATGGTTTCTTCTGCGATGCGGGCTTTCTCGCTGCCCGCCAGATCGGTCATCCAGCTTCCTACAGCGATCTCGCTGACTTTCAGGCCGGATGCACCAACATTACGATACTCCATAAGTTACACCTCCGTTTTTATTCCCTCGAATTTATCATGGACAGAAGACGGATCTTCTGTTTACAAATTCTAATACTTCAAGTATACTTGAAGTCAATAGGGAATTAAAAAAATTATCTCGGAATTTTTCCGATACCTTCCCCAAAGAAAGGATGATGGGATGAAAACATACAACATACGGGAAATAGGCCAGATTTTTGATGTACCATCCTCCACGCTTCGTTATTACGAAGAATTAGGTATTCTTCCGGAAGTGAAGAGGGATGAACACAAACAAAGAGTCTACACAGATGAACATATAGACAGACTGCAGGCAATTACCTGTTTTAAACGCACCGGTCTTCCCATGTCTAAAATCCATGACTTCTTTGAGTACGCAGAAAATCTGCGGGATAATATTGATAAAGTGGTAGACATGATGGAAAATCACGAAAAGTACATTGTAGATCAAATGGAGAAAATGCAGCAGGACCTGGATCATATAAGACAGAAAGTCCGCTTCTACAATGGAATTAAAAAAGCCATTGAAAAAGATGAACCTTGGCCCTGTTTTGATGATTTTCAGTGATCGTTCAGGTTGTGACAGACTTTGTCCATGAGAGAGAAAAGCTGGTCTTTTTCTTCCTGGGAAAAATCCGCCAGGGTAAGTTCTTCCAGTTTTTCCATTTCATCATGGACTTTTTTTGCGATTTTTCTTCCATTTTCTGTCAAATAAATCTGAAATGCCCGTTTTCCGTTGGATAGTTGTGTCTTCTTCCTTTTTACAAGATTTTTTTTCTCCATATTGTTTAATAGAATAGTCATAGAAGCAGGTGAAATTTTGCAAAACTCGGCCAGATCTTTTTGCAGCCATCCATCCTCTGCAAGTAATATGTAAAGGATCTTAGGCTGGGCATCCGAAACGCCGAGAGTAGTGAAAATTTCCCTGCTTTTTTTTGCGTGGGCTGCGGACAGCTCAAGCAAAGATAAAAAAAACAGTTTATTCAATGTAAGTTTCCCCTCCTTACAATCAAAGAGATGTTTTAAAAAGGACATTCCCCTTTTTTGTGTCCTTTTAAACACCATAATTTGATTTCTAATTTATATTTTAATCCATGGTTTGGGAGTGTGTCAAGAATTGCTTGTTTTTTTTGCAAATTTCTTCCTATATTCATGGTTCAATTAAAATTTTTGTAGTATAATGAGGGGCAAAGACAGAAAGAAGGAAAGATTATGAAAGCAAATTATCATACCCATACAAAGCGGTGCGGTCATGCATCGGGAGAAGATAGAGAATATGTAGAAAGTGCCATTGAGGCTGGACTTGAGGTGCTGGGATTCGCAGATCACTGTCCTTTTGTGTATCCGGATGGTTATGTGTCGGGGATCCGGATGACACCGGCAGAGGTAGATGGGTATTTTTCCTCTCTGGAGGGATTGAAAAAAGAGTATGAAAAAGATATACGGATCTACATAGGGTTTGAGGCGGAGTATCTGCCGGCACTGATCGAGAAGCAGAAAGAACTTCTTTCCGGTTATCCTCTGGACTATATGATCCAGGGACAGCATTTTCTGGGACCGGACAAAGAGCAGGTATATGTGGGACATCCATTCAAAGAGGAGGCTTACCTGGCAGAGTACGCCCGTCTGTCTATCGAGGGGATTGAGTCTGGGGATTACCTGTATCTGGCTCATCCGGATCTTCCTCATTTTCTGGATGACGATAAGACATACCGCAAGTATATGCTGCCGGTTTGTGAAGCATTGAAGAAGGAGAATAAGCCGGCAGAAATCAATATACTGGGACTTGCGGATCAGAGACACTATCCGGTGGACCGCTTCTGGAAACTGGCAAAAGAAGTGGGAGTTAAGGCTATTTTGGGCGTGGATGCCCATTCACCGGCGCAGCTTTTGAACCGGGAAGGAATCAAACAAGGAGAGCTGTGGGCCGAAAAGTACGGTATCAAGCTGCTGGAGAAAATGCCGGAACTGGCGTAGAAGGAGGGGAAAATGGAACAGATTTTAATCGGAGTATTGTCCGGGGTAGTCACAGCTGTAATCCTGGGATTATGTTTTTACCATAAGATAGAAAGCACCATGGAACAGAAAATGCACAAATACGCAGAGGCTCTGCTTAAATTCCAGCAGAACCAGGGGGTGCAGCAGACGAAGGAAATGGCAGCCATCTCAGGAAAGGTGCAGCAGCTTGGGTCCGGTGTGGATCAGATCGGAAAGGCTCTTTCTAATGTAAAGACAAGAGGAATTTACGGAGAGTGGCAGTTAGGCTCTTTGATGGAACAGCTTCTGCGGCCGGAACAGTATGAGACGGAATGTATGGTGATCCCGGGAAGCAGCAAGCGGGTAGAATATGCGGTGAAAATGCCGGGAAAGAACCGGCAGACGGTGTACCTGCCTGTTGATTCCAAATTTCCGCTGGATGCCTATATGCAGTTAATGGAAGCCAGACAGGAAGGGGAAGACATGGCGGCGGACGCACTGGACCTGTTTAAAAGCCGTGTGAAACGCTTTGCTAAAGAGGTTCATGACAAGTATATCATGCCGCCTTATACAACGGATTTTGCCATCTTGTTTTTCCCATTTGAGGGGGTGTATACCGAGGTGCTTCAGACAGGGATCGTAGAAGAACTGATGGTGAAGTACCGGATCACTGTGGCGGGACCAAGCACTCTGGGAGCTATATTAAATGGTCTGCAGGTAGGATTCCGCAGTGTGGCACTGGATGAAAAGACGGAAGAAGTGCGGCAGGCACTTTCGGGAGCCGGTGAGGAAGTGAAGCGGTTTGAGGCATGCCTTTTGGATCTTCAGAAGCGTCTGGATCAAAGTAATAAGGAACTGGAGCAGTTAATGGGAGTGCGTCTCAGAAAATTAAAGAAAAAACTGGAATATTTTGACATATAAAATTGACAAAAACCAGGAATCGTGCTATAAATTCATGAGAGCGGTATTCATAGGAAACTGCATCCGATGAAAATGTGTTGTCACAGCTTAGGAGGTGATAACATGCAAATAGGAATAATTGGTGCCGGAAAAGTTGGCTGTTCTGTAGGAAAATACTTACAGGAAAACGATGCCTTGAGAAAGGCCGGTTACCATATTACCGGGTATGCCGGCAGAAGAAAAGAAAGCGTGGAAGAAGCTGCGACTTTTACAGGGACAACACCCTTTTATCTGCTGTCAGAACTAGTTAAAAAAAATGATATAGTCTGTGTTGCCACGCCGGATTCACAGATAAAGACGGTGTGGGAAGAGTTGTGTAAATTTTCTCTTGAGGGAAAGATTGTTTGTCATTTTAGTGGCTCATTATCATCTGATCTTTTTACAGGACGGGAAAAGAAAGGCGTAAGTGCCTGTTCCGTTCATCCTATGTATGCGTTCAGCAACCGATTTACCAGTTATGAACAACTAAATACAGTGAAACTCACCATAGAGGGCGATCCGGAGGCCGTTGCCGTTTTTCGTGAAATCTGGAATTTGTGCGGTAACGAGACAGGAGTTGTGTCTACCGAGAAAAAGATGCAGTATCATGCTGCGGCAGCCATAGCCAGCAATCTTATGATCGGTCTGTATGCAAAAAGTGTCAGGCTGCTGGAGGATTGTGGTTTTGCAGGGGAAGAGGCAGAGAACTTTTTACGCCCGCTGGTAGAGAACAATATCCGCAGAATGTTGGAATCATCGCCGGAGGAGGCTCTCAGCGGTCCGGTGGAGAGAAACGATGTGGAGACGGTACAGAAACATCTGCAGACACTGCAGGGAAGTGACCGGACTGTGTATCTGGCTTTGTCGGAAGAGGTCCTTTCTGTGGCAAAGAAGAAGAATCCACAGCGGGACTACAAGGAACTGGAACGATTGTTAAGAGAGGACAGGAGACAATAAGACTGTCCCGGATCAAAAAGGGTGTGAAACATCGCAACCCACAGGAGGTAAAACATGAAGAATACAGTAATCACTTTGCAGCAAATGAAAGAACAGGGACAAAAAATTTCCATGCTGACAGCTTATGATTATTCTACAGCCAAGCTGGAGGATGAAGCCGGGGTCAACATGATCTTGGTAGGAGATTCCCTGGGAAATGTTATATTAGGATATGAAGATACCATTTCTGTCACCATGGAGGATATGATCCACCACGGAGCAGCGGTATCCAGAGGGGCAAAAAATGCCATGGTTGTCATTGATATGCCGTTTATGTCCTACCAGACTTCCGTATATGATGCGGTGGTAAACGCCGGCCGTCTGATGAAAGAAGGAAGAGGCGGTGCCGTAAAACTGGAAGGAGGCAAGGAAGTGTGTCCGCAGATCAAGGCGATCGTAGACGCAGGGATTCCGGTGTGTGCCCACCTGGGTCTGACACCACAGTCCATCAATGCATTTGGCGGATTTAAGGTACAGGGTAAATCCGAAGAGGCTGCCCGCAAGATCCTGGAAGATGCCAAAGCCGTAGAAGAAGCAGGAGCTTTTGCCGTAGTACTGGAGGGAATTCCATCCAAACTGGCAGCCCTTGTGACAAAGGAACTGACCATTCCTACCATTGGTATCGGGGCCGGCAGAGACTGTGACGGTCAGGTACTTGTGTACCAGGATCTGCTGGGAATGTTTACAGATTTCACACCGAAGTTTGTAAAACGGTATGCCAACATAGGTGAAGTGATGAAAAATGCTTTTAAACAATATTTTGAAGAGATTCAGTCCGGTGTTTTTCCGGGAGAAGAAAACCAGTATTCCATCGATGATGAGATTATAGAAAAATTATACTAGAAGAATGGAGATAGAACGATGAAAATTGTATCCACAGTAGAACAGGTAAGAGAAGAAGTAAAAAAATGGAGACAGCAGGGACTGACAGTTGGTCTGGTGCCAACTATGGGATATCTGCACGAAGGACACAAAAGCCTGATCGATAAGGCAGTTGCCCAGAATGATAAGGTGGTTGTCAGTGTGTTTGTCAATCCTATCCAGTTTGGTCCAACAGAGGATCTGGCTACTTATCCGAGAGATCTGGAAAGAGACGCGGCTCTTTGCGAAGATGCCGGTGCTGCCCTTATTTTCCATCCGGAGAAAGAGGATATGTACTTTGATGATTTCTGCACTTATATCGATATGGACGGTCTTACCAAAGGACTTTGCGGTAAAACAAGACCGATTCATTTCCGTGGTGTATGTACCGTAGTAGGAAAATTGTTTAATATTGTTCATCCGGACCGCGCTTATTTTGGACAAAAGGATGCACAGCAGTTAGCAGTAGTAAGAAGAATGGTAAGAGACCTTAACTTTGACCTCGAGATCGTAGGATGCCCGATCATCCGCGAGGAAGACGGACTGGCAAAAAGTTCCAGAAATACTTATTTGTCTGAGGAAGAGAGAAAGGCAGCTGTGATTCTTCACAAAGGCCTGGTAAAGGGCGAGGAAATGGTGAGTGCCGGTGAAAAAGATGTGAAAAAAGTGCTGGATGCCATTACAGAGATCATTGAGTCCGAACCGCTGGCACGGATTGATTATGTAGAAGCGGTTGATTTTGATAACATTGAGACGATTGACACCATCGAAGGAAGTGTTTTGGTAGCAGTGGCCGTTTATATTGGAAAAACTCGTCTCATCGATAACTTTATTGTAGGTTTATAAGGAGGAAAACAATGACGATTCAGATGTTAAAAGGAAAGATCCACCGTGCTGTGGTAGTGCAGGCAGAACTGAACTATGTAGGAAGTATCACGGTTGATCCGGAACTGATGGACGCAGCCGGAATTTGTGAATATGAAAAAGTACAGATCGTAGATGTGGAAAACGGCAGCCGTTTTGAGACTTATACCATCGCCGGAGAGCCGGGAAGTGGTATGATCTGTCTGAATGGGGCAGCAGCCCGCCAGGTTCTCACAGGAGATCATGTGATCATCATGAGTTATTGCGATCTGACACCGGAAGAAGCTAAAAACCATAAACCATCGGTTGTTTTTGTGGATGAAAAAAATCACATCAAGCGGGTTGCCAGTTATGAAAAACATGGTGAGCTCTCAGATTGATCACAGCCAGAGAGGAAGTAAAATCATATGTTAGAAGGAAAAACCGTTGTTTTGGGCGTTACAGGCAGCATTGCGGCTTATAAGATTGCCAATCTTACCAGTATGTTAGTAAAACTGCATGCGGATGTACATGTGTTGATGACGAAAAATGCAACGAATTTTATCAATCCCATTACTTTTGAAACCCTTACCAATCACAAATGTCTGGTAGATACATTTGATCGGAATTTTAACTACAATATTGAGCATGTGGCACTGGGTGACAAGGCAGATGTGGTGTTAGTGGCACCGGCTTCTGCCAATGTCATCGCCAAGATGGCTCATGGCATCGCAGATGATATGCTGACGACCACGGTACTTGCCTGCCGCTGCAAGAAGATCGTGGCTCCGGCCATGAATACCAACATGTATGACAATCCGGTTACTCAGGACAATCTGGAGATCCTGCGCCGGTATGGCATGGAAGTGATCGAACCGGATACGGGACGACTGGCCTGCAACACAGTAGGAAAGGGCAAAATGCCGTCGGAAGAGGTGCTTTTGGCACATATTTTGCAGGAAATACAGTACGAGAAAGATCTGGCTGGCAAGAAGGTTCTTATTACGGCAGGTGCCACCTTGAAAACCATTGCTATCTGCCACA
>OGPA01000832.1_pt1 | contig 28844 bp, 25 predicted proteins | sample 1552841 | NCBI WGS metagenome assembly OGPA01 (sample SAMEA2579916, study PRJEB22360) | human gut metagenome | reverse complement strand
GCGACCGAACCGGTGACGACGGGGAGATAGAATACGCAGCGGAAGAGGCTGGTGGCCCACTCGGGCAGATCGACGATGGCCGAGCTGACCCACAGCGAGAACGCACAGGTCACAGGCACCGAGACGACCACGATGATGAAGGTGTTGCGCAAAGCGCCGATGAAGATGGGGTCTGCGAACAGCTCTGCGTAGTTGGCAAAACCCACAAAGATGTCGGCACGGTTCATGGTCGAGTCAAAAAAGCTCGTGACCACGCAGAGTATCATGGGGTAAATGACGAAGCCGAGAAAAAAGATGAGGCTGGGCAGAAGGAACAGGTAGGAAGCGATGGTCTCCTGCCGAACCAGTGCGCTGCTGCGCTTCGGCTCTTTGATGCTTGCAGTCTTTGCAGCCAAAGAAATCACCAGACCTTTCGTTCGGATTGGGTGCTTGTCTTACACAAAATGCCCCTCCCTCGCCGGGATGTTCGAGGGAGGGGCAGTCATTACTTATTTGCCCTCAGGCGGAGAAGCTCAGGCTTCGGCGGCTGCGGCTGCGTTGGCGTTCTGGACAAAGGTTGCAACGGAAGTGGCAACGTCTTCGCCAGTGCCTACACGCTGGAGCATGTTCCACCACTCGGTGCGGGCAGTTGCCCAGCCCGGAGTGATCTGGTAGTAGTCGCCCAGATAGGCCATGAACTTGGTGTACTCGCTCATGATGGCATTGTCGGCGTAGATGTCGCCCACACTGGCACGGACCGGGAAGTAGGTGGAAGCCAGAACGCTGTCCTTCACCTGGTCAGGGTCAGCAGCGATGAACTCAATGAAGGTCTTGGCTGCCTTGACCTTGGCCTCATCGCCATTGTCGAAGACGCCAAAGCCCCAGATGCCGCCGCAGAGCTTCGGGTCGCCGCTTGCAGTCGGGAATGCCATGGGCATGATCTCGTCGCCGTCGTTGGTCAGGCCGGCGTCGTTGTTGTCGGCGTTCAGCTGCTGAGCGATGTTCCAGCAGAAAGCCATCTGCAGGGTGCCGTTGCGGAACAGGGTGATCTCGTCGCCGCCGGCGATGGAAGCGTCAAAGTTGATGCCGTCGGTGTCGTACAGGGTCTGGATGGCCTTGATGTTCTCGGCAGAGTCTGCAGTGTACTTGGTGTGAGCGTCGTCGGTGAAGGTGCCGCCGTACATATTATTGATAATAGCGCGGGTACCCTGGTCGCCGCCCTGACCGCCGCAGTAGACGGCTGCCACGTTCTCGTAGCCGCCCTTGTACAGAGCGTCAACGGTGTTCAGGAAGCCTTCGGTGCTCCAGGTGTGCTTATCGGTGTCGAGATACTTGTCAGCGCCCACTTCCTTGACCTTGGTCATGTTGACGGCCATGCAGTGTGCGGTCATGCACAGGGGGTACTCGTAGTAGTCGCCCTTGTCGTTGTGGCAGGCGGAGTTGACGGACTCGTAAATGTCCTTCTTGGCGTCGTCGGTCCACAAATCGTTCAGCGGAGCCATGACACCCTTTGCGCCCCAGTTGGCCACCAGACGCTCGGGGCCTTCCATGATGAGGTCGGGTGCGCTGCCGCCCTCGATCGCGGTGTTCACCTGGTCATCGCCGTTGGTGTAGTCCAGATACTCAACGGCCACTTTAATGTCAGGATACTTTGCGTTGAAGCTGGCGATGAGCTCCTGCACGGTCTCGTCCTTGCCCCAGCCGCCGATAGGGTATGTCCACAGCTTGATGCTTGCGCCGGATGCAGAGCCGGAAGCGGCAGTGGAAGCAGCAGTAGAAGCTGCCGTGCTGGTAGAAGCGGACTTGCCGCCGCAGGCAGCCAGCGCACCCGCTGCGCTCATAATACCAACGGCCTTCAAGAAGGAGCGACGAGAAATGGCGTTCTTCATAATAAGTTCTCCTTACCTATCATCATATCGGCGGTCCTTCATCCCTGACCGCTCTTGTTGGCCTTATTATAGAAAACTTCTTTCATTTTGTCCATCGGTCGCATACACAATTTTCAGAAAGTTTTCTTGTGCATTCCGCACAAATATCTGGGATACCAGCCAGTTTTTGGCCGCTTTCACTAGTTTTGCCGCCAGTTGTAGCCGTTTTGTAATCATTTCTGCGTAGTTTGTCATTTTCGGTTTGAAAATCATTTTCGTTCTTCCTGCCGCAGTTTTGAAATTTATTTTCAGCAATAAGTCCTACTTTTCCTCGATTTTTAGATGCTCTGCACAGCTTTTCCTTCCGAATTATGGTGAAAGGCACACTTGTCAAGCGGCCAAACTTCTTTTATACTTTTTATAAAGATGCCCCCTTCCCTGTGCAGCGGAAGGGGGGCAAAAGAAGGTATAAGGAATAGTGCGGGCATTGCGGCCCGCTCGAAGGAGCTTGACCATGGGTACAAATTTTTGGGAATTGCTGCATCAACGACAGGACCAGCTGACCAGATCCGGCCACGCGGTCGCCGACTACCTGCTGCAGCACGCGGACGAAGCGCAGTATCTCTCCATTTCCTCGCTGGCCCGGGAGTGCAACGTCGCCGAGGCGACAGTGTTCCGGTTCTGCCGGGCTTTGGGGTTCGACGGCTACCATGAGATGCGCATTGCGCTGGCGCAGGCCAACGCCACCGGCACACCTTCCAGCCAGAGGGAGCTGCAGCCCGGTGCCACCACCGCAGAACTTTGCGAGCACGCATACGCCCGCTTTCTCACCGCCATCAACGGCACCCAGAACGCCCTCTCTGCCGAGGCCGTGGACGAGGCCGTACACCTGATGCAGGAGGCCAGGCAGGTGTTCTGCCTCGGCCAGGGCGGCAGTATGCTCCTGGCAAACGACATCTGCGCCCGCTTCGCCAGCCTTTCCACCAAGTTCCGCACCGCAGGCGACAGCCATTTACAGCTGCTGACTGCCAGTCTGATGAACGAGGCCGACGTTGTGCTCTTCGTTTCCTACTCCGGCGCGACCCGCGACATGATGGAGACACTGCGCACCGCCAAGGCCGCCGGGGCAAAAATCATCCTCCTGACCCATTACGAGGACTCCCCCGGCGCATTGCTCGCAGATGTCGTCCTTCTTTGCGGCGCACAGGAAAGCCCGCTGGACTCCGGCAGCATCCCCATCAAGGCAGCATTCCTCTATGTAGGCGAAGTTCTGGTGCTGCGGTATATGCTGGATGACCCTGCCCATAGCAACACCGCTCAGGACCTCACCAGCGAGGCTCTGACCGTGAAAATGCTGTAAAAAGTTCTTTTCCATATACTGCTAAAATCGCCCGGAACGACCTTTTCCTATCGTTCCGGGCAGTTTTTTTGTGTTATGCAGTAAAAATGACAGCGACACGCCCGTTGACTCATCTGATTCAAGGCATTATAATCGACGTATGGCAAAGTTTGTCGAAGAGCAGGAGCGAAAAAAGTATGGATCATAGTCACCGCGATCGCACCTACAAAAAGAGCCGCTTTCAGCAGGAGCTGGAGCAGAGCGTCTCCCGTAAGCTGATCTCAAGCCTGCTGCTGGGATGTCTTTTGTTCTGCATTGCAATCGCTGTTGTGAATGCTCTCAACCAGAACGCCCGGCGGGAAGACCATCTGGAGAGTGTCGCCTCCACCTTCCATGAGGTGTACAATAGCACGTCCGCCTTTCTGCTGGACGCTGGACACACCGAACTGTTCCTCTCCGAGCTGCGGAATGATCAGGACAACCTGCGTTATCTTATCAGCCATTACAACGTCTCGGCTCTTGTGGAGATACAGCTCATCCTTACCGACTCCAGGGGAAATGTTCGGTTCACGACCTTTTCGGAGGGAGAGATGAATCTCCACCGGCAGGAATTCAACGGCATCGCCGTGGACAACGCCTGCCATCTTATGCGGGCCGTCTACACCACGGTCTACCACTTCCGAGCCAACAGCTCAGAATACGTTATGATCCATCCGCTCTACCGGGATGGCGAATATCAGGGTGCTGCGGCAGTTTATCTGAATGAGAACGACTGGACAAAACTGTTCAGCCAGTACCAGTACGATGCTATCCTCACCAAATCCAACGGTGATGTCATTACCTGTTCAAACTCCTCCTTCCTCTCCCAGAAGAACGCTAACAAGTATCTGCCCGCCGATGCGGCGCAGTATGTGCGAGTGAACGGGAACCGCTATCTGCGCAGCAGCCGCTCGCTGGAAAACGGCACGGTGTTGGCTTACCCCTTCATCTACTCGCCCACAAATTACAGTTATCTCTTCGTGGGTCTGCTCCTGATCGTACTGCTGGGACTGAGTTGGGCAGCAATGTTCGTCCGTATCATGCACGCTATGACTGAGCAGATGGTAAAGTCGGTGGACACCCTCGTGCGGGAGATCCGCATCATCCGCAAGGAGGACCCTGATCACATCATCGAGATCGACACCGGCGATGAGATCGAGGAGATCGCCCGTCAGGTCAACAAGATGGTTCGCAGCATTCAGGAGCTGAGCCAGCGCAACATCGCTCTTGCCGAAGTGAACAACCGGATGGAGATGCAGAATCTTCAGGCGCAGATCAATCCCCACTTTATTTATAACACGCTGGACAATATCCGCTATCTTATCCCGACAGACCCCCAGCGAGCCCAGCAGCTGATCGGGCGGTTTATCGGCATCCTGCGCTACAGCATCAACAACACAAAGCACAATGTCACCGTTAAAGATGATCTGAAATATCTGCAGGATTACCTTGTGATCCAGTCCACCCGCTTCGGTGCGAATTTCTCCTACGAGATCGACATCGACGACGCCTGCATGGAGTTCATCATCCCGAAGCTGCTTTTACAGCCCTTGCTGGAAAACAGCATCAAATATGGATTCCAGAAAAAGCCCTGCATCCATATAAGGGTACGGGGCTGGCTGGGGGAGGATGCGCTCTATTTCACGGTAGAGGACAACGGCGGAGGCGTGGACGAGACCATGCTGGAACAGCTGCGAGACATCCTGCGCTCGGATGAAGTGAACATCGAGCACAATGGTCTGCAGAACATCAACCGCCGCATCTGGCTGGGCTACGGCGGTGACAGCGGACTGACCATCGACAGCACCGAGGGCGAAGGCTTCACGGTGAAACTCAAGCTCCGGCTGGGAGGAATGTAAACCATGTATCGCGTTCTGCTTGTAGAAGATGAAGAGATCATCCGCAAGGGCATTCGCTACTCGGTGCCGTGGGAGGAGTGCGGCTGCTCGGTGGTGGGCGAGGCAGAGAATGGGGCGGCAGGTGAAGAAAAGATCGCTGAACTGCAGCCTGACATCGTCATTACCGACATTACCATGCCGGTAAAAAACGGTCTTGAGATGATCGCCGACACCCGGGAGAAATTCAACTATATCGCCATCATCCTGACAGGCTACTCGGAGTTTGAGTACGCCCAGCAGGCTATCCGGAACGGCGTATCGGATTATGTGCTCAAGCCTCTCGACATGGACGAGATGCGTACTGCGCTGGAGAAGGCTGTCCGCCTTGCGGGGGATAACCAGTACCTCCAACAGCGGGAGGACGAGGCAGAGGCCGTCCGCAGCCGGACAGCTCTGCCGCCATTAAGCGAAGATAAGGTCACTGACCCGCTGGTGCTGCGCATCGTAGCCTATCTGAAAGAGAATTACCGGAGCAAGATAACACTTGCTGACCTTCAGGAACAGTTCCACTACTCGGAACGGTACATCAACCAGAAGTTTCAGAAAGAGCTTGGCACAACGGTCATTGACTACCTCAACCGCTGCCGTATTCAGAACGCTCTGGAACTCATCCGGAAAGGAAAACTGCCCATCTCCCAAATCGGCTGGGAGTGCGGCATTGGTGAGTACAAATATTTTAACCACGTTTTCAAAAAATACATCGGCTGCTCGGTGCGGGAGTACCAGAGCACCTTGAAATAAGTGTCTATGAAAAAATACCGGACAGCCGCTGTTCGGTATTTTTTCCATTTGTTCTGCAATTTGAGTGTTATTTTTGTGCTAGAAGCATTAAAATGGGACTATCGAAAGGTTTCAGGTAAAAAATGGAGGTTTTTACTATGAAAAAGATTTCTCGTCGTTCGTTCCTGATGGCTACCGGTGTTATCGCAGCTTCTGCTGCTCTGAGCGCTTGCGGCGGCTCCTCCGCCAGCACCTCTTCTGCCGGTTCTACCGCTGCTTCCACTGCCGCTTCTGGTTCTGCTGCACAGGGCGGCGGCGACCTCGTGATCTACTCGCCCAACTCTGAGGGCCTGCTGAACGCCACCATTCCTCTGTTTGAGGAGAAATACGGCGTCAATGTCGAGCTGATCCAGGCCGGCACCGGCGAACTGGTCAAGCGTATCCAGTCCGAAAAGAACGATCCCTACGCAGATGTCCTGTTCGGCGGCTCCTGGTCGCAGATGTACACCAACGAGGACCTGTGGGAGCCGTATGTTTCCGCCAACGATGCAAACGTCATCGACGCCTACAAGAACAAGTGCGGCTTCATCACCGGCAATGTGCTGGACGGCAGCGTCCTCATCGTCAACACCGACCTCATCGGTGACATCAAGATCGAGGGCTACGAGGATCTGCTGAACCCGGCCCTGAAGGGCAAGATCGCCACTGCCGACCCCGCCAACTCCTCTTCCGCTTTCGCACACCTGACCAATATGCTGCTTGCAATGGGCGGCTACGAGGACGATAAGGCATGGCAGTACGTCCACGACCTGTTTGAGAATGTGGACGGCAAGATCTGCGAAAGCTCCAGCGGCGTTTACAAGGGAGTTGCCGATGGCGAGTATGTGGTGGGTCTGTCCTATGAGGATCCCTGTGCTCAGCTGGTTCTGGACGGCGCACCTGTCAAGATCGTTTACATGAAGGAAGGTACTGTCTTCCTTCCTGCTTCTGCCACCATCATCAAGGGCGCAAAGAACATTGACAATGCCAAGCTGTTCATTGACTTCATCCTGAGTGAGGAAGTCCAGAACATCTGGGGCAGCACCCTGACCAACCGTCCTGTTATGAAGGATGCTGCCACCAACGATGCCATGACCCCGATGGCAGACATCAATGTCATCGAAGAGGACATTCCCTACGTCAGCGCCCACAAGTCGGAGCTGGTGGACAAGTACACTGAGATCTTCACCGATCTGCAGAGCAAGTAATTCAAAGGGCAGCAGGAGGCTAGTATGAGCAGAATATCAGTCAAAGACGCAGTAAAGCGCTACGGGAATAATACGGTCATCCCGGACCTGGATCTGGAGATCGGAGATGGTGAGCTGTTCACCCTGCTGGGTCCCTCCGGCTGCGGCAAGACCACTCTTCTCCGTATGATCGCAGGCTTCAACTCCATTGAGGGCGGCGACATCTTCTTCAACGAGAAGCGCATCAACGATATGGACCCCAGCAAGCGCAACATCGGCATGGTGTTCCAGAACTATGCCATCTTCCCGAACCTCTCCGTCCGGGACAATGTGGCATTCGGTCTGAAAAACCGCAAGGTGGACAAGGCCGAGATCAAGAAGCGGACGGATGAGTTTCTGAACCTGATGCAGATCATGCAGTATGCCGACCGTATGCCCAACCAGCTTTCCGGCGGTCAGCAGCAGCGTATCGCACTGGCTCGCGCACTGGTCATCTCGCCGGATGTGCTGCTGATGGACGAGCCGCTTTCCAATCTGGACGCAAAGCTCCGTGTCGAGATGCGCAGCGTCATCCGCCACACCCAGAAGAGCGTTGGCATTACCACCGTGTACGTCACCCATGATCAGGAAGAGGCAATGGCCATCAGCGACCGTATCGCCGTTATGAAGGAGGGCGTCATCCAGCACGTTGGCACTCCCCGCGACATCTACCAGCGCCCGAAGAATGTCTTCGTTGCCACCTTTATCGGCCGCACCAACATCGTGAATGCCCACGTCAAGGACGGCATCATCACCTTTGCCGACGGCTACCATGAGCACATCGATGCTCTGGACAAGGCTGCCGAGCAGGATGTGCGCTGTTCCATCCGCCCGGAGGAGTTCATTATCTGCAAGGACGGCACCGATGGCATCCACGGCACCGTGCAGGAATGCACCTACCTCGGTCTCAACACCCACTACACCATTGACACCGATCAGGGCGACTCGGTGGAGATCGTAGAGGAGTCCTCCATTGGCGAGGGCCTCAAGAAGGGCGAGAAGGTGCTGCTGAAGGTCAAGAAAGAGAAGATCAACGTCTTTACCAAGGACGGTGGTACCAATCTCATCAGGAGCGACGCTTATGAAAAACAATAATAAGTTCCGTCTTGATGTCTGGGGAGCCATTACGCTGGGGACCATCGCACTCTATGCACTGTTCCTGCTTTACCCGATGGCATACCTGATCCGCCAGTCTGTGCTGGACCCCGACACCGGCGGTTTCACGCTGGCTTATTTCACGAAGTTCTTTTCCAAGAGCTACTATTTCGATACCCTGATCAACAGCTTCAAGGTGTCCATCACAGCGACGGTGCTCTCCATCGCCATTGGCACCCCACTGGCATACCTGTTCACGATCTTTAAGATCAAAGGCAAGTCGGTGCTGAATATCCTCATTGTGGTGGCATCCATGTCGGCTCCCTTCATCGGTGCCTACTCATGGATCCTGCTGCTGGGTCGCAGCGGTGTCATCACCGCCTTCTTCAAAAACCTCGGCATCGCCATCCCGGACATCTACGGCTTCGGCGGCATCGTGCTGGTCATGACGCTCCAGCTGTTCCCGCTGGTGTTCCTCTACGCCAAGGGTGCATTGAAGAACATCGACAACTCCCTCATCGAGGCGGCTGAGAACCTCGGATGCTCTGGCATTGCCTGCTTCTTCAAAGTGGTCGTACCCCTGATCATGCCCACCCTGCTGGCTGCGGCTCTGCTGGTGTTCATGCGATCCTTTGCAGACTTCGGCACCCCGATGCTGATCGGTGAGGGCTACCGTACCTTCCCTGTTGTCCTTTACACTGAGTTCATCAACGAGGTGGGCGGCAGCGACGGCTTTGCAGCCGCTATCGCCGTCATCGCTATCGTCGTCACCACGCTGGTGTTCCTCGTCCAGAAGTACGTTTCCAACAAGAACGCCTTCGCTCTGAACAGTATGCACCCCGTGGAGGAGCGGGAGGCCCGCAAGGGCATCAACGCTCTGGTGCATCTGGTCGTCTACCTTGTAGTGGGCATCGCCATCATGCCGCAGGCCTACGTCATCTACACCTCGTTCAAGAACACGCAGGGTAAGATCTTTGTGGACGGCTACTCGCTGCAGAGCTACCAGACCGCCATCGGCAAGCTGGGTCGCAGCATTCAGAATACCATCATCATCCCCCTGCTGGCACTGGTCGTCATCGTGCTGCTGGCTGTTCTCATCGCTTATCTGGTGGTGCGCCGCCGCAATGCCCTGACCAACGTGGTGGACGTCCTCTCGATGATCCCCTACATCGTGCCCGGCACGGTCCTTGGCATCGCACTGCTCATCGGCTTCAATAAGCCCCCGCTCCTCATCAGCGGCACCATGCTCATCATGGTAGTAGCCCTCATCATCCGGCGTCTGCCCTATACCATCCGCTCGTCGGTGGCTATCCTGCAGCAGATCCCCATGAGCATTGAGGAAGCTGCTATCTCGCTGGGCGCTTCCAAGATGAAGGCATTCTTCCGCATCACGGTTCCCATGATGGCTTCCGGCATCATCTCTGGTGCTATCCTGAGCTGGGTCACCATGATCAGTGAACTGTCTACCGCAATCATCCTGTATACCGGCAAGACCAAGACCCTGACAGTCGCAATCTATACCGAGGTCATCCGCGGCAACTACGGCACTGCAGCCGCATTGTCCACCATCATGACCATCCTCACCGTCATTTCCCTGCTGGCCTTCAGCAAGCTCAATGGCGGAAAGGATATCAGCCTTTAAGTGATCCCCCGTTCTCCTTCGATCACTGAGTTTCCAAACCGGGCTGTTTCTCAGCAATGCAAATAGCCCCCAACGGAAAAATGAGACAGGCTTTCCGAAAGGTGGGTCGCCTGTCTCATTTTTGTTGTAAGTTGGACGCTTGGGGACTTTAGACCTTTGCGATCCCGTCCATTCCTTCGCATGTAAAGATCTGAGATGTTTTTCAGATCACGCTTTCCGAGTTTTTTGCAAAGGCAGAGGGAAGTGAGTCTAAAAGGTCATGGCATCCTCAGTATCCGTCACCTGTTCAATGTCTGGGTTGGCAAATCCACGGCGGATGCGGTCTACGGCTTCTTCCCAGCTCATTCCTTCCGGCAAAGGCAGCTGGCCTCTGTCATGCTCCGGGCCATAGACTTTTTTATAGACATCATCCCGGAAGCCAAAATAGATCACTGCGGCGATCAGAAGCCCCAAAAGAACCGACACTGCTCCGGCACCGGTTGCAACACCTGTCACCACGCCCACAACGAACCCCGGCAGCAGCCAGATTTTTAAGGAATCCAGCGCAATGCTTCTGCGCGCAGATGCGGTAAACAGCGGATGAAAGCCGCTCAGATTTTTGGATTTTCCTTTGGCTTTTTAGCTTCTGCACTGCCATCATAGATTTCAAATCGTTCTTTCATGATGTTTCCTCCCATCTCAATGGATGCGTAACCTTTTCCGTTCGGAATGATTCAAATAAATCACTTTTGTGCTTTTATTATAAAGCGTTGTTTGGACACCAATATTGTCCATCCGGCAAACTTCCATTGGGATTTTTCTATATAGCTTTGCATAGAAAAACCGCCCCGGCTTCCTGCTATGGAAACCGAGGCGGTTCGTTTACTTTATGGGTGCTTTTTCAAGCACTCAATGCCTACCAACTGGCATTCAGTTTTTGAAGTTTTAGTCATATCTGTATTTAGAGGACTTTCCATACACCTTCCGGAGCGATTTTTTCAGGCTGACCACCGTTTCTTTGATGATCTTTGCCTCATCGGCAGAGCAATCTGCAAGCTGTTCGGTCATCCAGCTGTCGAACACCGGCTTTGCTTTTTTGATCTCAATGCACAGCAGTTCGTCCGCCGAACAGTCCAGTGCGTTGATGATGTCGATGAGCGTTTTCAGGCTGGGCACGGAGTTGCCTGTTTCGATATGGCTGATGTGCGTGACCACCACGCCGACCTCATTGGCCAGCTGCTCCTGCGTCATGCCCTTTGCAAGGCGGCAGGCACGGATGCGTTTTCCGATGTCGGCGTAGTCCACCATAATACAAGTCCCCTCCGTTTTGTGAAGTGATACTTGTATTGTATGTGCAACCGACCGGGATTGTAATAACCTGAAAGTGCAGTGGACTTATAAATACTGATCGTTCAGAAATACTTTAACTTCCTGCTTTCCGTCAATCGTTGTCACTGCAGTAATGGCATCCGGGCGGAAGGAGTCTCCCGGATAATGCATCTCCAATTTCAGATTGACTTTTTTCCCAGCTTCCACTTCCTGTGCCAGTTTATTCTCAAAATTTTTGAATTCGTTCCGATTTAGTCCAGAATCCTGCGGAATGAGATTTTCCAAATCGTTTGCCCCACCAAAGCGGTCTGCAATTGCATGACCTCGATCATCGGTACTTTTTTCATATCCTTTTCCAATGTCATGGATGCTGTCTTTAATTTGCAGACGACCATCATGCTCTTTCAGATGCAGGTCTCCTTCGGCTGTAAACAGCCTTCCAAGGTGATCGGTAGTATACTCATATCCGTTTCTTTTATACTCTGCATCCGACAAAAGATCCTGCTCCATACGGTACGGCATTCCATCATCGTTATTTTTGTATTCCAGCTCTTTTTCTAGCTCTGCAAATGACTTTTCCGTAGCAGCATCCAGTTTTTCTTCTGGCTTTTCTATCGCGCCTTTCTGTAGACGCTCAAATGACTGTTTGACGACATCATCCAACCCAATGTGCATTTTTGCTTCCATCGGTTTCGTTTCTGAGATTTCTCGCCTCACAGCACACGACCTCCCTGCTGTTCAAAATTCGTCCTTAGATTATCTACAGCCTTTGCATCCGGGTTCAGGCTCATGCCCATGCTTATCACGCTATTCAGCACCCAGTCTGCGGCAGCAGCTTTCAGGCCGTACTGTCCCTGCAACTGTTCCAGAAATTCTTTACGGGGTGTGAACGATTTTTCGGCTGCGGCACAGTAATCAACGACCGTGCTAATCCCACCAAAGAAATCAAACACAGCTTTCCGGGTCTTAGCCACATCCAGTTCGCCGCCTGCAAAGACCCGTTCCAGGTAGCGGCCGTCCTCCGGCTTCAACATCATCTCATGGCGTTTCAGCCAGAGCTTCAGCTGCTCCATCTCCGAAATGCTCAGCGGTTCCAGCTCTTTGCCCGCTGCCAGTTGTCCAAATACAAACTCTGCGTTGATTTCATGCGGCATTTTTGAGGGTTTGTGGTAAACAGCATTTTCCGGCATGGGATACGCCTCAATCTTGCAGAGCACCGCCTCCGGCCACTCGTTCTGGTAAACGGCAGCCACACCCAGCGGCAGCTTGGACAATTCATCGATCTGTGCCTCCTTCAGAGCGGCAGACTTGCCTACCAGCTTGCGATCCTCTTCGTCCGGCAGGCGCAGGATAATTTTCGTGTTGGTGTTGCGGATGACCGACATATCCAGCAGTCCGGGTGCCTGGTCTGCAATGATAAAGCCTTCTCCGTCGGTGCGCATTTCCGCAATGGCGTTGGCCAGCATCTCCACCGACTTGCCCTGCAGATTTGCCCCTTCCTGCGACTGTTCCGCCGACGTCTTGCGCAACAGGTTGTGTGCTTCTTCCAGCACGGTAACATGGCGCAGCCTACTGTTCATCTCGCTGCCACACATCCGGTATTCCTGTAGCTTCATGACCAGAATGCCCATCAGCAGCGATTTTGTCTCCATCGACCCCACCCGGCTCAGGTCCACGACCACATTGCAGTCAAACAGCTCTGCGTCGCTCAGCGCGTCCTCTGCGCAGAACACACTGCCGTAAATGCCGTTGGTCAGCGACTTCACACGGGTACACAAAGCGCCCACATAATCGCTCTGGGTGTCCTTGGAGTAGTGCGATTCCTCAATGACGCCCGGCAGAATATCCAGCAGGTCGAAGAAGGTCGGGAAAACCCCCTTCTCACTTTCCGAATTGCGTAGGTTCCAACCGGCTTTCTGGTAGCTGCGCTCGATGGCATCCTTCAGCACGGCAGGCATGGCCGCATACATGGGCCAGCAGGCATTGAAGATTTCCACCAGACGATCGATATGTTCCAGAATGTGGATGTCCTGCGGGAACGCAAAGGGATTGATGCGCAGCAGCGGAGTTTCTCTGGGGTTGGTGCCGAACACCTTTACATCCGCGCGGCTGCCGAACACATTCTTGTACTCGCCCTTGGCCGGTTCCACCACAAGAAACGACGTCCGTCCATCCTTTGTTATCTCGTCCAGAAGATGGTAGACTGCGTTGGACTTGCCCGTACCCGTAGAGCCTGTGACAAAGGTATGGGAGGCCATTGCCTGCCGGTTCAGGATAAGGTCCGCTTTTTCCTCCCTGCCCATATGGTAGATTTTGCCCAGCTCCATCTTGTCCGCATCCGGCACCGTTTCGTCCGGCACATTGCGGCCGAACTCCGCGTGCTCGATGATTGGCAAGCCGTGCACTGAGCGGGTGGGCAAGCCAAGGTGCATCGGAAGTTCCCGACCGCTGACCAGTGTTGCTGGCGTGTAAAGCAGGCTGTCCGGCGCACCCGCCCACAGCGGACGGGCAAAGACCGGGTGCATGAATCGCTTGAGGTACTCCCGCAGCTGGGCCACCTGTGCCTCATCGTTCTGCCAGACATTCACAGCGCCGCTCTCCACCGAGGAGCCCTCGCCCACCATCAATGCGCGGTAAGTATTGGCTGCCAGAAGCGCCGTAGACGGGGTAGACGAAAGGAAATAAGCCGCACATTTATAACAGCCGTAATCCTCGCTCTCCTTGGCGCGCTTGAGCTGGTTTTCAATTCGTTCCAGCAATTCTTCCACCGATTTGTTGCACAGCTCGACCTGCTGGGTACGGCCCATGCCGCGGGTGTCTGTTGTGCCGTGGCTCTCCTGCTGGCTGATGGTGTCCGATGTTCCATGCGACGTCCCATCGGAGGTGCTGTGCGAAGTGCCGATCTGCTCGGTGGCAGAGTGGCTGGTACCCCACGAGGTGTTTACGCCCATGGAGCCGCCGATGTTCCGGGCAATGCTGTTAAAAGCCGTTCTGGATGGTGCCATGCCTCCTATGGCCCTGCCAGCCGTGCCCAGCAGCGGTCCAATAACAGCACCTGCCACCGGAATCGCAACCGAGGCTACTGCGCCGCCCAGACCCAGAATGCCTGCAATGCCGCCAGCCACCGGCGAGACCTTTGTGACCGAGGTGCCGGAGCTGCTGCCGACACCGCCGTTGATGCCGCCGCTGACCCCTTTCGTTTTCTGGGTGCCATCCGTCACCGAGGAGGACTGGCTCGTGCCGTCCGTTGTGGTCGTGCTGACGGTATCGCTGATGGTGTGGGAAGTCCCGCTGCACAGGCTCTCCATCACAGCCATGCTCTGATTCTCGCTATAGGACCATGTGCTCTTGCGGAAGGGCGAAAGACTGCTGTAGAGGTTTTCGTACCCGCTGCGTATCTCCGCCTGCGTTTCTGCCGAGACAGGCTCTGCCAAAAACAGCGCCGTGTACACCTCGCCGTCCATGGCGTCCATAAAGCGCTCGATGCCCTGCACAAAAGCTTTGTCTTCTGTCTTGGATTTATCCCGCAGTGCCGCCACGCAGGACACCGAGGCCACAGCTTCCTGATACTCACCAAATGCTCCTTCTGCCGGATCATTCAGGAGCTTATCTTCCTCCTTCTGTGAAACCGCGGTCACTTCTGAACCGGGAAAGTTGGAGAGCAAAACCTTTTGCAATGTCTTTCCTGAAATATCCAGTTTTCGATTTTCCATACTTTTCTGAGCAGGATCTTCCCGAACGCCAAGATAGATGTTGGCTCCACTTCCTGCATCCGGCACATCGATCATCACCGCCAGACTGCAGCCCTGCGCCATGCTGGAATAGTACACCGTAGAAAGCTTCTGGAACATATCCTCGCCCTTTTTCAGGGTCAATTTCTGCAGCTGGAACAGCTGGATGCACTGGGCAGGGTCCTGCACGTCCAGCATCTGCTGGGAAAGCTCCACCATGCCATAGTTCTGCAGTTCCGTCAGATATTTTTTATACACCAGATGGTCTGCAAGGGTCAGCTGGTCCGTCAGGTCATTCAGCGACCGCTGCGCAGAAAGCTGCTGTTTTTCAAGCACCTCAAGCTCGTCTGCCATGATTTATTTTCCTTTCTGCTGTTAAATCCTCAAAATCTTCCATATCAGGCCCGTCGCAGCCAGTGCCACACCGCCTGCGACAGCAGCACCCATGCCGCCGCTCTCCATCCCGTCAATGGCTTCCTTTGCGCTTTCATGGCCCTGATCGGCCGCTTTCTTGTACCATTGCATAGCCTGTTCTTTGTCTTTTGTCACGCCGTACCCTTTTTCATAACAGTAGCCAAGGTTGTACTGTGCATTTGCAATTCCCTGTTCTGCCGCTTTCTCATACCATTTCACCGCTGCGGATTTGTTTTCCGGCTCACCTCGACCATAGAAGTAGCATTCACCAAGCCGGTTCTGTGCTTCTGCAGATCCCTGCTCTGCGGCTTTCTGGTACCACTCTGCCGCCTTGACAAGATCTTTCGTTACGCCTTTGCCACACTCATAACAAAGTCCTAGATTGCACTGCGCCAATTCATTACCATTATCTGCAGATTTACGATACCACTCGATTGCTTTTCCAAGATCTTTTGCTACCCCTTCTCCCCTTTCATAGTAATAGCCCAGACTATTCTGTGCATCTGCATCACCCTGCTCTGCCGCTTTCCGATACCATTTTACTGCCTCTTCTTTGTTTTGTGCCACGCCATATCCATTGGCATATAATTCTGCAAGAGTATATTGAGCTTCTGCGCATCCCTGCTCTGCAGATTTACGATACCACTCCGCTGCCTTGGCATAGTCTTTTGTCACACCCATACCGTTAGCGTAACAATAACCCAGATTGTGCTGCGCGTCCGCATAGCCTTGTTCTGCGGCTTTCCGGTACCATTTTACTTCTTCTTCTCTGTTTTGCGCCACACCATATCCATGCCCATAGCAAACGCCAAGATTGTACTGCGCCATATCAACGCCTTGTTCTGCAGCTTTCCGGAACCACTCCTCTGCCTTGGCAATGTCTTTTGCCACACCCATGCCGTTAGCGTAACAAGTACCCAGATTGTATTGCGCTACATCATAACCCTGCTCTGCGGCTTTCCGGTACCACTCCACTGCCTTGGCAAGATCTTTTGCTACGCCTTCTCCATACTCATAACAGTAACCAAACCTATTCTGTGCATTTGCATCGCCCTGTTCTGCCGCTTTCCGATACCATTTCACGGCTTCACTATAATTCATTTCTGTGCCATTTCCATCATAATAGCACTTGCCCAGAGCAAATTGTGCTTTCACATTGCCACTCTCTGCAGCTTTGCGGTACCACTCTGCCGCCCTAGCAAGGTCTTTTGTTACGCCTTTTCCATCTTCGTAGCAACAGCCAAGATAGTACTGTGCAACTGCTATTCCCTGTTCTGCAGCTTTTTCGCACCACATCGCAGCCTTTTTCGGGTCTTTTTCTACGCCTTCTCCGTTATTGTAGCAACGGCCAAGATAATACTGTGCCTCTGCAAGTCCCTGCTCTGCTGCTCTTTCATACCATTCAACTGCCTGCACGAGGTCTTTCGTTACGCCATTACCCTTCATATAGCAAAGGCCCAGATTGTACTGCGCTTTCACATTGCCCTGTTTTGCCGCCTTGCTGTAGCATTCAAACGCCTGTTCCAAATCTTTTGCGACGCCTATGCCATGAGTATAGCAGTCACCCAGTTTTTTCTGTGCCTCCGCATAGCCCTGCACTGCCGCCTTACGGTACAGTCCTGCGGCTTTTGCCTCGTCCTTGCCGACGCCGTCGCCGGCCTCATAGCACACACCCAGCTCATACTGTGCTTCCGGGCATTCCTGCTCTGCCGCTTTGGTGTACCACTTCACAGCCGGTACATTGTACGAGAGTTCCGCATACAGCCGCCCGGTCATATACTGGGCCGTCACATTTCCCTGAGTCGCCGCCGCTTCGTACCACTTGCGGGCCTCTTTGTCGTCCTTTTCAACGCCCCGAGCCTGATAATAGCACTCGCCCAGCGCGCACTGTGCCTCGGCATCGCCCTGCTCTGCGGCCTTTTTGTACCACACGACCGCATTTTCTTCGTTTTTTTTCCACACCCGTGCCGTTCTGATAGCACCGTGCCACCTCAAACTGTGCCTCGGGGTGTCCGTAATCTCTGGCCGCGACCATGTACTGCTGGAACGCCATTTCCGCATTGCCTGCCTGCTGATTTTTCTTAGCCTCCTGCAGGTAGTCCTGCACAGTCTTCTTTTTTGTTTCCTGCTGTGCTTCCTCGCCCAGGCAGAAGCGTTCCACACAAGCCATAAACTCCTGCTTTTTGTCCTCCGGGCCGTTGAACAGGAAACTGTACGCGGCATCCTTCTCTCCGCCGAAATCCATTTCCTTTATCTCAGCGCCCAGTCCGCCCCACTTCACGCGGCCCGCAGCCGGTTCAAACCACTCCTCGACGGGCTTTGCCTTCACGGCTTTCGGGATTTCCATCGCCTTTCCGCCCACGCGGACAGACTCCAGCTTGTCCGTAAAACACACTTCCACCTGAATTTCGCTCATATTCTATCGCTCCTTATGGTTTTATAATCTTTAATGTAATCTCCCTGACTTCTCACCCACATATCGATGCCCGTACCAAACACCTCGGCTTCCACGATCCAGCCCTTTTCTGTTACACGCAAAACCTTTGCAGTGGGCAGTCGGTCAAGTACAGATTCCAGACTTGGCCCGGTATACTCGAACCGGATGATCTGCAACTCGCCGCCGTACATAAACTGGATGCGCTTGCGCATCTCACCCTCCTGAAAACGATTCGTGTATCTCTGGGCAAAGTGTCGGTCGAGGGTCTTATAGTTCTGGATACGGTCGATGCGATAAATGGTCGGAGAATTATCCTGTGGGTTCCGGAAGTGCTTATCCTTGTCGATGCCTTCGATGAACGCCGCCAGATAGAAATAATACTCGCTGAACAGGATGCCAACCGGCTCGATGGTGCGCACACGAGTCTCGCCATCGTGGGTGCGGCAGTAGGTAATTTCCATAACATTGTGATTTTCTACTGCCGTGCCGATCTCCCACAGGCTCTCGATAAACTTCCGGCCATGCTGCGGCTCGACATAGTGAAAACGTTCGTTGCTGATGAGGTCTTTGACCTGATTCAGCCTATCCAGCGGTGTACAGGCCCAGATCAGCTTGTCCAGAATCGGGAACATCTCCTCCTTGACCATGGAGCGGCTTTCCAGCAGGATCTTGCACACTGCCAGAATCTCGCTGCTGGTGAGGAAGCGCGAAAGCGTGTCATCCAGCAGATAGCCGCCCTTTGCGGAGTTGTATAAGATCTCCCGGCGCGGCTCGCTGTCTGCAAAATGATTCCGCAGGGTGTCAAGGTCGCGCTGGATGGTTTTCTCACTGACACCGAAGCGGTCAGCCGTCTGCTGTTTGTTCAGCACACCGCCCTGTACCAGCACCTGCTGGATATAGAGTATACGGTCCAATCTACTATTACGCACAGTCCATTCTCCTTCTCTGCTCATTGTAACACAACACAACTATCCCTGCAATTCTTTGTATGAACTTTTGTCGTTTTACAGAATTACAAAAAAATTTTGTCTCTTTTGCACAACCCCAGTATACAAAAAAAGATGGACAGCCCGTCTGTCCATCTTCTATAGCAGTTTGCGTTTTTAATGCACAAGCAACATCCGCAAACTGCATATCGCAAATATGCCGTTTTGATTGGCGCTATTTTTGAAAATTGCGATAAAAAGTCAAGGTAGACTATTCTTAAATTGCCAACCTCTTTTGAAGCGATAGGCACTGTTCATCAACTCGTCTGTGATGGTGTAAAGAGCCCGGCGTGGCGAACCATATCCGCCAATCAGCCCAATCACAATCGCAAGATTCAGCACAAATGCAATGCTCAACAGCACCATCAAAAATTTTTTCATACGTTTTTCTCCTATTTGACTTATTTTTCTGCCCCTATTATACGGATTGGGCTGGACGGTATGGTTGTCCATCCTATACAAACCCACAAAAAAGGAACACTGCATTCTCATTTTGAATGTACCGTGTTCCTTCTATCATCTTTTAAGGTTGGCTCTTTTACAAAGCTCAACCTTGCGTTTTAGCTTCCTCCCGAATCTGCCTCTTATATCGAAAAAATCAAAAAGCGCAAGCTGAACTACGCTGCCATGCGTGCAGACGGCGAACTGCCAAGAGAGGAATCCCAAGCCCTCTGCAAACAGGCAGATGACGAGATTGCCCGCTTAGAGCAGGAGTTGAAATCCCTCTCCCCTGCGCCCGAACCGCAGACGGTTTCTTCGGACATGAAAGCGATCTACGATTTTCTCTCTCAGAAGGTCGATGTGCACGGTGCCCGTCTTGCTCCCGAATTGATTGAGCAGTTCGTTGAAGTGGTCACCCCCTTTGCCGATTACGCCTACCGCTGGAAGCTGAACACCGGCTGCAAGAAGTCCAAAGAGGAGCGCACTGATCTGATGGCTGTATCGGAAAAGCCCATCCTTACCTTCACCATCGACTTTGAAACCGCCAAGCGTTACCGGGAAGCCAACAAGATGCCCCACCAGTTCCGCCGTGCAGCGTGGACCGACCTGACCGTGGAGGTGTATCTGTGATGCTTCTGGGAAGCGGCCCTGCGTTAAACGCAATTCACCTCATACATGAGCAAACAAACAAGGCCCACCGCCAAAATTGACGCTGAGCCTTGTTTTATACTTGATTTTTAACGGAGAGCCGTTGCAAGATCCTTACGCTCTCGGGTTCTTGATAGCAGCCTGAGCGGGTGCCAAAATTACAGAGCGTTCGTTTTACTCCACCATGACATTAATCATTACCGAATGACCTTTCTCGAAAGAAGCACCAAGAAATAGCTTGTCATTGTCACTCCAGAGAACGCCTCTACCAATGAAACCATCTTCGTTGCAAGTGTAGCAGGAAAAAGATCGCCATAGCCTACTGCAAAAAAAGTAATGGCACTCGCATAAATGCACTCTAGCCATCCACTTACTCCTTGATATTGTAAACATGGTATTACATAATATGCCGTTCCGAATATTAAAATCAGAAGAATTATAGTTAAAAATGTTCGGCACGGTTTGGTTCCATATCCGCTAATCCAATCCAGCAGCCTGCGTAATCCTCTTATATAATATCTTTTTTCTTCTTTCGTTTTCGCTTTTTGATAATGAAGATGACAAATATCTTCATTATCATATTCCCCGAGCTGTCTAAAATTTTCCTTTAGCATCAAGAGTTGTTCATTCTTTTTTTCGGTAATCTTTTCAACTAGTTTAGGAAAGTCTTTAAAATAAATTCTCCCACTATTGATTGCATCCTCAAATGATACTTCTTCTGTATCTTCTAATGCAATCCTTAAAATATTTGTATTTATGCAATCATTAAATAGAAATCTTTTTATGCTTCCACTAAGATTACTTTTACCCAAAATTTCACAACGCAGCAATTCCAAGCAATCAAATCTTGCTTCTCTAATGTCTAATTCTTTTATTGACGCATTAGACAACTTTACTTGAGAAATATTTGATTTCACAAAACACAAATTTTCAAAAGTCTTCGGCAGCGGATCCAAGCAAACCTCTGTTTCTTCTGTTTTGGCACATAAAAAATCCAAACTTAAAGATTGCGTCATTAGCATCGTTAAAATTTTCGATTTGCGGGCTTTTATGTAACGAAATGATACTTCTGGTGTAAAATATCTACTTCCGCCACACTCAATTCCTCCTAATGAAATCTCCGTTTCTATAATATGAGCATCGCTAAATTCAACATTTCCATTTACAAGGGTAATATCGCATATATCAAGATTTAGATTATAAAATCCTGCATATGAAAAATCCAAATCTTCACTTTGAATCTTTAACTGCATAAGATGAATCAGTTTTGGCTCTTCAGAATAAAAAATCGCTGCCCTAGCTGTTATTTTTTCATATTCTCTATAAGGATTTCCTTCTACTTCATAAGGTGCTTTATCTCCAAGCCACTCAAATTCATCTATATACGTATAATCCAAACATATCTCTTTTTCTTGCCAATAATACTCCTCCAATTTTTTATAATCTGGAATTTCTAGTTGTGCAATCTGTTCTTCCTTGCCACTCTCGCTTAGTTGGTATACCGCAACGCTTTTCCCGGATCCTACGTTCGTTGTATTATGAGGGTAAATTCGCCCATCTTGTTTATTTGTGATTTTTTCATCCCAAATCCAGAATTTTTTCTCAGGATTTGAAACTTCTTTCGTTATAAGTTTCATATTTTGCCTCGCACCTTTTTCATGTGCATCTTCCAATTTACTCCGGTTTCCCTTTCATCATCTGACCCAGAATCGCATTCTTCGTGCTATCACTCAAATAGGCCTTGTTTAGCGTTTTCTTAGTATAATTCAGATATGTCCCAGCCGCTTTCTCTATCAAAAGTGCCGTAAAGTAGCGCTCCCAGCTAAAATATTCCTTGCTATCGATGTAGCCAGACGGTGTCTGCAAGATCTGTGCAATCTCTGTATCTTTCAGAATTCCAGAAGAAAGCACTAACCACTCAAAAGATTCCGGCAAATAGAGTGCCAGATTCTCTCTTGTCTGCACCAACTGCAGCACTCTGTCCATCTCCGGGCCAAATGCTGCACCATCTGCAATCACCAGAATTTTTTCATTCCTATGAGCCTTCAAATAGGAAAACACATTGGACTTTCCATTTGCAGTATCACACTGCATTTGATGCTCTGCACAGACCGCGTCAAAAAACTGATAACCCGAATTGCTGTCCTCGGTCAGAATTTTCTCCGGCTTAATATTCTCAGTCGTACTATCCGGGTAAATTCGATAGAACGAATGATAACTCTGTTTCAGTGCCCCATACTTTCCAGAGGTTCGGATACCATACACTTCTTCCACACTGTATGGCAAGGCTGGCAAACCCTCTCTGGTCACGATAACATAATAGTTATCCGTCTGCTGAATCGCACCCGCAAAATCTTTGGTCTTGACAAACTCGTTTCCTTCGTCGATAAAAACAATGCTGTCCTGAATATTGTCAAGTTGTCCCTTCCAAAGATTTCCTTCTACCACATAGCAACCTTTGTCACAATTCAGAGTGACCGGTCCACTTTCTCCATCGTTCATATGTGTACGAATCATATCCACGAGGGTCGTTTTACCCGTTGCGCTATCCCCGCGAATGATAGTTAAGTTGCGCCGCAGTTCAAATTCATATTTCAGGTACTTTGTGCCAACGACCACTTTATGAATGCCTTTCATTTCTGTCAGCCCCTTTACACAAATTCCCCTGCGACCCAAATCAGTTCTTCCATACTGTGAACGATTTGATTCGTATTTAATACTTTTACTGTAAATGGCTTTTTGCCAAAATCCATCAGGTGGCGCAGATTCACTGTGCGATCTTCCCTCTCTGCAATTTTAAGCAGCCACTTTGCGCAATTGTCACCACAAGTCGATACATTGAACACTTTCTCCGGCTCAAACTTTACCAAAATCAGTGTCTTTACGCCACCAGACAAACCAATCGGTGGAATTTTACCCAAGACCGGGCTGTCAATGATACCACTGTCAATCACAGTGGATCTATCTACATCCTGAATCATTTCCTTGACCATCGGGTCAACGATCCAGCCTTCCTCGTAATCATATTTGAAATAGGAAGCTGTATTATACACAGCTTCCTTCATATCACCGTAAAAAATGTTCAGCATCTTATCACCTCATCGATGTGCGTACTTCTGCTATCATTGTACCCTCTTTCAGCTTACAAAACAAGATGCAAAAAGCTCTTGGCCTCCATTACAGAAACCAAGAGCTTTTATCTTCTTTGTCCTATCAGATTTTATTTCCGGGGAGACTTAATCGCAGCCTGAGCGGGTGCCAAAATTACAGGGCGTTTGCGGTAGCAATGTGTTTTCCTTTTAATAAACCGTATTTTCAAAGAATGGCTTTATACTTCGTTTTATTCCACCGCGTAAATCTCATCCTGCAATTTGCCGTCACGGCCCATGACCTTAGCCACCACGCGGTCTGAATGCCGGACATAGGCTGCCGCCGGGCCGTTGATTTGTAGCGCAAGCTTTCGCAGCTCCCGGATGTCCTTCACCGGCAGGCGGGCGGCTGCTAGTTTCTGCTTCAAATCCGGGCGGGCAGGGTTCACGGCGATGCCGTATTGAGTCACCAGCAGGTCTACCGAGCTGCCCGGCGTCGAGGTGGTGATGACCTTGTCCACCACGATAGACATTCTCGCTCGGGTCAGCGGTGCCACGATGACGGTCAGCTTTGCTTCCTCGGCCACATCGGTATGGCCGCCGGAGCCGCCGATGATACGCCCATTGGAGTCCGTGTGGACATTTACGTTGAAATCGGTATCGATTTCGGTGGCACCCAGCACCACCACATCCAGATTGGACGCCGCCGTGCTCTTGGAGTCTGGGCTGGCATACTGTGCCGCCGTAATCTCCATATGCTTCGGGTTCTCCCGGATGGATTCCACTGCTTTCAAGTCAAAGCACTGCACGTCCTGAATCGCGGCAAAGCATCCGGCTTCCAGCATTCCGACGATATAGCCCGTGATGCCGCCCAGCGCAAAGCTGCCCTTGATGTTCTTGCGCAGCATGATTTGCTTGAGGTATTCTGCAACGGCCAGCGAAGCGCCGCCGGCACCAGTCTGAAAGGAGAAGCCATCTTTCAGCAGACCGGAAGCATCGATGGCCTGTGCGGCGAGGTCGGCAATCTTGAGGGCAATCGGGTCTTTCGGCATACGGGTCGTGCCCGACACGATGCCCAGAGGGTCGCCGATGGCAGGAACATTTACCACATAGTCCACATAATCCTCAGTGATGGAGGCGTCCGTCAGAGGATAGTCCATCAGGTGGTCGGTGATGACCACCACTTTTTTTGCCTTCATGGCGTCTGCAAAGGCGTAGCCCAGCGAGCCGCAGGCCGACGGGCCGTACTTGCCCGAGCAGTTGCCCATAGAATCTGACGCCGGGGCTGCAATAAAGGCAATGTCGATGAGGCTGCGCCCGCTGAGAATGTCCGCCGGGCGGGAGCCATGCGTGCGGAAGATGATGGGTTTGGGCAGGATGCCCTTGCTCAGCTCCCGGCCAATGCCCGGTGCAATGTAATCCGTTTCCAACCCAGTAACAACGCCGTTTCGGATGTGGTCGAGCATCGGCTCGTAGCAGTCAAAAACCGAGCTGGCGTTCACGGTCAAATCTTTCACGCCCATCTTCGCGGCTTCGTCCAGAACCATGTTCAGCACATAGTCGCCGTTGCGCAGATGATGATGGAACGAAATGGTCATACCGTCCCGCAGGCCGGCTTGTTCCATTGCCTGCCGGAGTGTTTCGCAGAGCTTACGCAAGGTAATCCACCCCCTCAATTTCAGATGCTGCTTCCAATGTCGTACGAGCACGCTGCACGATGGGGGCATCTATCATCTTGCCCCGCAGAGCAATCGCGCCCTTGCCCTTCCGCTTAGCCTCGGCAATGGCTGCAAACACATCCTTTGCGTAGGCGATTTCCGCCTCACTGGGCGAGAAAATCCGGTTCACGATACCCACATGGGCCGGGCTGATGCAGGCTTTGCCAGAAAAGCCGAGTCCCCGGGCATAGGCGGCATCTTTTTCAAGACCTTCCAAGTCCTGCACGTCCGTAAACGGCGTGTCGTACACGCGCATTCCCGCAGCGCGGGCGGCACAGACGATGCGGCCGCGGGCATAGAGAATCTCGCTGCCCTCTTTGGTGCGGCGGCTGTGCAAATCGGCGGTCAAATCCTCGGCTCCGAGGAAAAGGCCGGTCATGCGGGGAGATGCGCAGGCCACTTCATAGGCGTTTTCAATGCCTGCTGCGGTTTCCAGCAGCGCAAGGATTTTGGTGGAGCCAGAGGGGATTCCCAGTTCTGCTTCCAGCGCAGTCAGCGCCTCGTCCAGCTGGTGGATGTAGGCCGCGCCGCTGACTTTGGGCGGCATGATAGTCTCCGGGCGAAGCGGTAGAATCGCGCGCAAATCCTCCATCCAGTAATCGGTGTCCAAGCCGTTGATGCGGACGATTCGCTCGCACTTGCCAAAATCCAGCGATTCCAGCGTATTTTTCAGAAGCTCACGGGCGGCGTCCTTCTCGTCGGGCGAAACTGCATCCTCAAGGTCAAAAATCAGACTGTCTGCGCCCAGCTGACCGCCATTGATCAGCATATTGGGGTTATTGGAAGGCAAAAACAGCATTGTCCGTCTCATTGTACAGCCTCCTCTTTCACAGCTCGCCGGACGGCGGTGGTCGTCCGTGCACGAATCGTGCAATCCAACGCACCGTGGTCTACAGCCTTTACAACGGCATTTTCAACGCCCATCTCGGCCAGCACTTTCTGTATCATGGCCCGGATGGAGTCCCCGTAATAAGCAGCGACGGAAGAAGTCAAATCGATTTTTACCCCATCTGTGCCGGGATGTATCGTTATCATAATGTCGCTTGATTCCAGCGTTCCAGCGACAGCGCCATGTTTAAGCTCCATAAGAACCGTTTCCTCCTTCTGCATGATTTGTGTGCATCTTTTGCGTTATGCTATATGAATTCTCAACAGAATTCATATATTCTGTACACTTATTGTAAATCATTTCACAGAAGTCCGCCATTCTTCGCCAACTAAGGAAAGCTTTTGTAACTAAACAAAACCTTGCTCGTTTATCGTTTGAGCAGGTACAGCACGCGCGGCCGGCCTCCTGTCTCATAATCAATGGAGCTGACCATTTCCTGAATTTCGATGAGGTAGTTCAGGTAGCGGCGGATGGTCACTTTGGAGAGTCCAAGGGCAGCGGAAAGGCTTTCACAGGTGTGCTTTTCATCCGGGCGCTCCCGCAGATAGCTCTTCACACGGTCAAGGGTCATCTGGTTCAACCCTTTGCGCAAATCCTGCGTCTCAAAATTGAGGTTTGCCGGGGCGGCATTCAGAAGCTGGTCCAGCATGGTCTGGTTGGCCGTATGGCTGTGCTTGAGTACATCTTCCTTGCGCAGGTACTTCTGCACCGCCTCCTGAAACCGTGCAAACGAAAACGGCTTGATAAGGTAATCCACAATGCCCAGCTGCAGAGCTTCGGCCACGGTCTGGATTTCGGTGGCCGCCGTCACCATAATGACCGAGAGGTTCCGGTGATCGCCCCGAATCCAGCGCAGCAGTTCGATGCCATTCATGCCGGGCATATAAATATCCACGATGGCAAGGTCGGCTTCGTTTTCCTTCAGATATTCCTGTGCGGCCGCTCCACTGTTGAAAATGCCGTCGATTTGAAAATCCCCCAGAGGCTGCAGATACTGGCAGTTGATTTGAGCTACCATCGGGTCATCCTCTATTATAATTGTGCGAATCACTGAGAACCCTCCTTCTGTCTCTTAATCTGGAAAATCAGAGTAAAGGTCGTACCCGCGCCCTGCTCTGTGTCTACATCGATGGTGCCGTCGTGGCGGACGACGATGTTCTGAATCATGGACATTCCAAAGCCTCGTCCCTCTGCCGCCTTGGTGCTGAAGCCAAAGTCGTAAATATGGGACAGCATTTCCTGCGGGATGCCGATGCCGGTATCCGATACGACAATCAGGAGGCTCTTTTCGTCCTCGGTGATTTGCACCGCCACGCTGCGGGAATTTCCGCTTCCCTGTGCGTTCACGGCCTCGATGGCGTTGCCCAGCAGGTTGCCCAGCACGGTAACGAGTTCATTGGTCGAAAGATAGGCACTGTGGGGCGGAAGAGTGCTGCCCGAAAGCAGGGTGAGTCCGATTTCCAGCTCGTGGGCATGGTTGGCTTTGCCCAGAAGCAGCGCCGCCACACTGGGGTTCTGGATATTCTGGATAATCGGGCCGATGGCCTGCGAGTGGATGGACGCCACATTTCCGATGTAATCAAGTGCTTCCTGCGTGCGGCCGATTTGGAGCAGGCCGGCAATGACCTGCAAACGGTTCATAAACTCGTGGTTGTTGGCCCGCAGCGCCGTCACGATATGCTGCGTGCCGTTCAGCTGTTCTGCCTTGCGGACAGCTTCGGTTTTATCTTTCAAGATAAGGGTCAGGCCGGGCTTTTTGTTCTGGTCATCCCGCACCAGAATATTTGCCAGCACATTGGGCCGGGAGGTGGAAAGGTTTTCGCCGGTGCAGTCCAGCAGCGTCGTTTCTTCGCGGGTGCGCAGAATCGCATCCAGCGGAGCGCCCTCCAATTTGCTGCGCTTCTGGCCCAGAATGTTTTCCGCCGCCTGATTGACCAGCTGGACTTTTCCCTTCGGGTCAACAAAAACGACCCCCTCATCCAGACTATCCAGCATTTCGCTCTGGGTCAGGTAAGTGTTGGCCAGCCCCTGCGGCGTAAAGCCCAGAAGCATCCGCCGGACCATGAGCGAGATAATACCCGAGATGATGCCCAGTGCAAGAAACAGCACCAGCGCTATCCAGAAATACATAGAAAAAATATTCTTCTTGAGGGAGTTGATACAGGTCATGGTAGCGCTCACTGTAATGAAGCCGAGAATCGAGCCGTCTGTACCCCGAACCGGCGTCAGAAAGCGGTGCTGCAATCCCAGTGTACCAATGGCATCCGAAAAGTAGCTTTTCCCCGCCAATGCATCTCCTTGGTCGCCGCCCACAAACTCCTCGCCAATCAATGCATGGTTGACGTGATACAGCCGAATCAAATTGCAGTCTGACAGCGTCAGCACGTCCATATTGTCCGCTGTATCCACCAGCGTATCGAAATAATGTATCATCTCATCGGTGCAGTATCCCTGATGATACGCCTCCCGAACCATCGCGCTGTCTGCCAGTGACAGTGCGGTGGTTTTCAGCATATCGTCCAGCTGCGTCTGGAATGTAGAGATGGAAAAATGCAGCGTAATGCCCAGTGCAAACCCCAGAAGGAGCGTACCCGTGATGCTGCAGCAGAGAAATATCTGTTGAAACAGCCGAGAGGAATCCAGTTTTGATTTCTGCGTTTCAGGTGCAGAGATATTTTCTTCCATGCCGTTTCCTCTTTTCCAAATCGTATATTGTATACCACGGAAGATGCAACATTTTCCTCTCAGTTCAGGGGGTGCCGCTTCTGTTTCTGCTTTTCCCTAGAATTCCCCCTTATAGTATCACAGTTTCCACAAAAAAACCACGCCGAAAGCCATTCGAGAGGTGATTCTGCACACTTTCTTTAGTTTCTAAAGGTTTCCATAGCTTGCAAACGCTTTGAATAGTTTCTAAAGCATTCCCAAATCCGACCAAAGCGGCTAATATTTGTGTCAGAAAAGCACAAAAGCAATTCACATTTTAGAATGTCTTTTGTGGAAAGAGAGTGTTCTTGAAAAGGAGGGCAAGCGCATGGATTTCAACAAAGCAGCTCTGGAAATGCACGAGACACACCACGGCAAAGTGGGCATCGTGAGCAAGGTGGAGGTCAAGAACCGCGACCAGCTGGCAACAGCTTACACGCCCGGTGTTGCCGAACCCTGCCGCAAGATCAAAGAGAATCCCGACGACGTGTACAAGTACACCTTCAAGGGCAATATGGTGGCCGTCGTCTCCAATGGCACGGCTGTGCTGGGGCTGGGGGACATCGGCCCCGAGGCCGGTCTGCCGGTCATGGAGGGCAAGGCTGTGCTGTTCAAGGAGTTCGGCGGCGTGGACG
>OGPA01000823.1_pt1 | contig 29007 bp, 18 predicted proteins | sample 1552841 | NCBI WGS metagenome assembly OGPA01 (sample SAMEA2579916, study PRJEB22360) | human gut metagenome | reverse complement strand
GAGCGCAGCGAGTTCGCAGCCGTCCGCGTAGTCTTTCACCGTAGCAGCGAAGCCGGTGCAGCCTTGATCTTTTGATTACTTTTCTATCAAGAGAAAAGTAATATCTACTGTAACATCTGATAGAGCTTGTCGAGCTTCGGAGCCATGATGATCTCCGTGCGACGGTTTTTGCTGCGGCCTTCAGCCGATTCATTGTCGGCGACAGGCATATATTCGCCTCGTCCGCAAGGCTGTATCTGCAACGGATTCACCCCGTAATCCTTCGTCAATATGCGAACAACCGATGTCGCACGTATCACGCTCAAATCCCAGTTGTCCTTGAATTGTGCCGTATTGATCGGCTTGCTATCCGTATGCCCTTCGATATATACATCTATATCCGTCTGCTTGTTGAGGACTTCCGCCAACTTTGCCAGCGCCTCCTTGCCGCGCTTGTCTACGCGGGCGCTACCTGATTCGAATAATAACTTATCCGACATCGCAACGTACACTTTACCATCCTTCTCCGTAATCGTCAACTCTTCGCTGCTGAAGCCCAGTAATGCATCCTTTACACTGTTCAATAACCGCTGTACCTTCTCGTTCTGAGCGTTAATCATATCCTGCAATTCGTTGATCGTCCGTTCCCGTTCGTTTAATTCCTCCATTTTCTGGCTGAGCAGGCTGTTCAGTTTCTCCTGTTGTGTCATGTTCGAGTTCAGCATCGTCTGGTAATTGCGGATGTTGGAACCCAGCCGTGCCGTATCCCGTTGCAGTGCGGCCAGCCGTTCATTCAGTTTGTCACCGGTATCTTTGCAGTCGACAAGTTGTTCCTGCAAAGCATTCCCGCGGCCAATTGCTTCCAGCCGCCCGTTTTCAGCCTCTAAGTATTTCTTTTTCGTTACACATGATGTGCAAATCAGCAGTGCGGAGACTGCCATGAATAAAACCTTTCTCATTTGACAAATAAATTTTGTGCAATGTAATATATATTACACTTTACCTGTACCCGAATTAAGATATTTGTCAAGAATTAAACTTTAATTAAGGCTGTATGAAGATAAAAGAGATAATAAACTCGATTCTCCCCACAAGGCGATGGAAACTGTTCACCATAATTGCCGGGGGAGCTATCTGCGGTTTAGGCTTTTATACATTTTATGTATCAAAGGCTTGGAGTTACTTGTCTGATGAGCCGTCTACCTGTGTGAACTGCCATATCATGGGGCCTTATTATGCCACCTGGAACCATAGTTCGCATAGCCGTAACGCCACTTGCAACGACTGCCATGTGCCGCACGAAAATGCTGCGAAGAAATGGTTCTTCAAAGGAATGGACGGTATGCGCCACGCCACTGTCTTTATGATGCGCGGTGAACCTCAGGTGATCCAGGCCATCGACGAAAGCGCCGAAGTGATCATGAACAACTGCATTCGTTGCCACACGCAGCTGAATACCGAATTTGTTAACACCGGACGGGTCGACCACAACATGGCAATGGCCGGCGAAGGGAAAGCATGCTGGGATTGCCACCGCGATGTCCCTCATGGAGGTTCGAACAGTCTCTCATCGACTCCCTCGGCAATTGTTCCTTACCCGAAAACCAATACGCCTGAATGGCTGAAAGATATGCTTAAGTAAAACGAATAAATAAAAATCAACGAATATGGAAAAGAAACTTAAATCATGGCAAGGCTGGTTATTGTTTGCCGGAACAATGGTAGTCGTTTTTGTACTGGGCGTGCTGGCCGCTTCTATCAATGAACGGAGGGCGGAGATCGCCAGTGTTATGAATAATAAGAAGGTAGAGATCACAGGGATCGAGTCGGTGAATGAAAAATTCCAGCCGAACTATCCGCGTGAATATGAAACATGGACACAGACGGTGGATACCAGCTTCCAGAGCAAGTATAACGGAAACCAGGCGGTCGATGTACTGGCTGCCCGCCCCGAAATGGTGATCTTATGGGCCGGATATGCTTTCTCCAAGGACTATTCTTCCCCCCGCGGACACATGCATGCTATCGATGATATGCGTCATACACTGCGTGTAGGTTCTCCGATGACACCCGACGAAGGTCCTCAGCCCGCAACTTGCTGGACTTGTAAGAGCCCGGACGTTCCCCGCATGATGCAGGCTGTCGGTGTGGATAATTTTTATAAGGCTAAATGGGCTTCTATGGGTAACGAGATCGTGAACCCGATCGGTTGTGCCGATTGCCATGAACCTACTACAATGAACCTGCAGATCAGCCGTCCGGCTTTGATCGAAGCTTTCCAGCGCCAGGGACGCGATATCACCAAAGCGACCCAACAGGAAATGCGCTCGTTGGTTTGTGCACAGTGCCATGTGGAATATTATTTCAAGGGTGATGGCAAATATCTGACTTTCCCTTGGGATAAAGGTTTCACGGTGGAAGATATGGAAGCTTATTACGATGAAGAAGGTTTTGCAGACTATACACATAAATTGAGCAAAGCGCCGATCCTGAAAGCGCAGCATCCTGATTATGAACTGGCCATGATGGGGATCCACGGACAGCGTGGCGTTTCCTGTGCCGATTGCCACATGCCGTACAAGAGCGAAGGCGGTGTGAAATACAGCGACCATCATATCATGAGCCCGCTTGCAATGATAGACCGAACTTGTCAGGTTTGCCACCGCGAAAGTGAAGAGACTTTACGTAACAACGTTTACGAACGCCAGAACAAGGCAAACGAAATGCGTAACCGTCTGGAAGCGGAACTGGCCAAAGCGCATATCGAAGCGAAGTTTGCCTGGGACAAGGGAGCTACGGAAGCACAAATGGCCCCTGTATTGCAGTTGATCCGCCAGGCTCAATGGCGTTGGGACTTCGGAGTGGCTTCCCACGGAGCTTCTTTCCATGCCCCGCAGGAAATACAACGTATCCTGGGCAATGGCCTGGATAGAACGATGCAGGCTCGTCTGGCAGTTTCCAAAGTATTGGCTAAATTAGGTTACACGGATGAAGTTCCAATGCCGGATATCTCGACAAAAGATAAAGCACAACAGTATATCGGTTTGGATATAGCTTCCGAACGTCAGGCAAAAGAAAAGTTCCTGAATACTGTCGTGCCCGAATGGATCAAAGAAGCAAAAGCAAACAAACGTTTAGCAGATAAGATCTGATTATGTGGAAACAACCGTGGGGATATACCGAAGGGTGGGCTATTAGTATCGGCCTGTTTATTACCGGTGTCGTTTTGCAACTGACGACCGGGAAGGTGGATGCGACGCTTTTCCAGTATCCCCTCAATGCCTTAACAGGTGGAGTGTATTTGTTTTTCTTGATAATGGTTTATGTCGTGAGCCGTAAAGCCGTTGCCTTGCAATGGTTTTACAGCTTGACGGCGAGTATTACGTCTTTGACGGCCTGGATGGTTTTGGTTATCATCATGGGACTGACCCGGCAGATGGCTCCCTCCGCAACGGTTACTCACGGAGGACTACTGTCAGGGTTGGGTTTCATGCAAATGACGGTTTCATGGCCTTTTATGTTACTGTTCTTTTATTTCCTGTCTGTATTGGGGCTGGTCACGATCCGTAAGATCAGCCGTTTCTGCTGGAAAGATACGCCTTTTATATTGAATCATGCCGGCCTCTTCATCACGCTGTTGGCTGCTATTCTCGGTAACGGCGACCTGCAACGTCTCCGCATGACGGCTTCCCTCGATGGTCCCGAATGGCGAGCTACCGACGAAACCGGCGAAATGGTGGAACTTCCTCTGGCTATCGAACTGAAGTCATTTACGATCGACGAATACCCTCCCAAACTATTAGCGATAGATAATACGACAGGTAAAGCCTTGCCGGAAAACAATCCGGAAAACGTATTGGTGGAAAATGCTCCCTTCTCCGGCTGTTTGCTCGATTGGGATATTGAAGTTTCCCATTCTCTACCGCTGGCAGCTTGTGTGCGTAGTATCGATACCTTAAACTTTGTAGCTTTCCACTCCGAAGGTGCTACTACCGCTTTAATGGTAAAAGCCCGGAATAGAGTGGACGGAACGGAGAAAAGCGGGTGGGTCAGTTGTGGCAGTTTCATGTTCCCGTACGTTTCCCTGCCCTTAAGTGATTCTGTAAGCCTGGTGATGCCGGAACGCGAACCCAAACGTTTTGCTTCCGAAGTTACCGTTTACACCAAAAGCGGGGAACGGGCAGATGCACTTATCGAAGTGAACAAGCCGTTAAGTATGGAAGGATGGAAAATCTATCAGCTTAGTTATGACGAAACAAAAGGAAAATGGAGCCGTACCAGTATTTTTGAACTGGTTAGAGACCCGTGGCTTCCAGTCGTATATATCGGTATCCTGATGATGTTGCTTGGTTCTGTCTGTCTCTTTGTTTTAGCCCCTGGGAATAAACAGGGGAAAACGGCCGCTAACGATACAAAAACTGTGTGATTATGGAATGGAGTCATTTTATATATTTCTCTTTGCCTGCCGTGGCTTGCTGGTCGATAGGGGCAGCTATGGCATATCGCCCGAATAAATCCGGGCTGGTGCTTCTATGGACAATCCTTGGACTGGCAATCTTTATGGCATTCATTGTCGGAATGTGGTTGTCGCTCGAACGTCCGCCGCTTCGTACGATGGGAGAGACTCGTTTATGGTATTCTTTCTTTCTGCCTGTGGCCGGGATCATAACGTATATACGTTGGCGGTATAAATGGATTTTATCGTTTAGTACGGTTTTGTCATTCGTCTTTATCTGTATCAATATCTTTAAACCGGAGATACATAACAAGACGTTGATGCCTGCTTTGCAAAGTCCGTGGTTTGCCCCGCACGTTATTGTCTATATGTTTGCGTATGCGATGCTGGGGGCTGCGGCTGTCGTTGCCATTTATTTATTGGTTCGTTCAAGGAAGACTGCGATCGATCCGAACGTGATGAGCCTATGCGATAATCTGGTGTATGTAGGAACCGCTTTCCTTACTATCGGAATGCTCTTCGGGGCGCTCTGGGCCAAAGAGGCTTGGGGACATTACTGGGGCTGGGACCCGAAAGAAACATGGGCTGCTGCTACGTGGCTGGGAAATCTATTATACATTCATTTTCGGCTTCATCGGCATACGCGATATAAGGCGGCTCTCGGATTATTGGTATTTGCATTTCTTCTCCTGCAGGTATGTTGGTTCGGTGTGAATTATCTGCCGTCGGCACAGGGAAACAGTGTGCATGTTTATAATATGGAATAAGAAGTGTATTGGTATAATATTGAACTTATAAAAACTTAAAACATAATCGATATGAAAAAACGGATGATTGTATTTTCCGGATTACTATTGTTAGGTTCGGTGTGGATGAAGGCTGATGAAAATGAAACAGCTAAAGATAAGGAGAACACATTCTCCATGAGTGCACAGATACGTCCGCGGGCGGAATACAGGAATGGGGCATCCAATCCTCGTGAAGAAGGACAGACCCCAACAGGTTTCATCAGTAATCGTGCCCGTCTGTCTATGAACTATGAACGCGATCGTCTGTCTCTGGGTCTTTCTGCCCAACATGTCGGTGTATGGGGACAAGATCCGCAGATCGACAAGAATGGTCGTTTTATACTGAACGAAGCTTGGGCTCAACTTGATTTCGGTCATGGTATCTTCGCCAAACTTGGTCGTCAATCCCTGATTTATGATGACGAACGTATCCTTGGCGGATTAGACTGGAATGTCGCTGGCCGTTATCATGATGCTCTAAAACTAGGGTATGAAAACTCTCAAAACAAACTACATTTGATTTTAGCTTTTAATCAGAACAATGACAACAGGAATGCAGGTGGAACCTACTATAATCCGGGAGCCCAACCTTATAAAAACATGCAGACTTTATGGTATAAGCATGTTTGTAGTAAAGTTTTCAATGCTTCTTTTATGTTTATGAACCTGGGGTTGGAAGCGGGAGATCCGGAGACTCAAAAGTCTGACACTAAATATATGCAATTATTTGGAACAAACCTGTATTATGCTCCGGGCGACTGGACATTTGGAGGAACTTTCTATTATGAGTTCGGAAAGAACATGGCAAATCGCGATGTATCCGCTTTCCTTTGGGCCTTGAATGCTGCTTATAAGATCAATTCACAATGGAGCATAGCTCTTGGTAGTGACTATTTGAGCGGTGCAAACAATACAGATGGTCCGGATGCCAAATATAAAGCTTTTGATCCATTATATGGAACGCATCATAAGTTTTATGGAGCAATGGATTATTATTATGCAACACCTTTCAAGACAGGCTTTAATCCGGGGCTATGGGATAATCAGGTGAAACTAGCCTATAATGTTTCTTCAAAGGTTAATCTGTCATTAGCATATCATTACTTCTCTATCACCAGTGACTTGGTGATAGATAACAAAGAATTGGATCGTGGTCTGGGTTCCGAAGTCGATCTTCAGGTAGACTGGCAGATCATGAAGGATGTCAAACTATCCGCCGGATATTCAACAATGTTCGGTACTTCTACTATGGAAATTGTAAAAGGAGGCAGTAAGGGCAGTTGGCAAGACTGGGGTTGGCTGTCGTTAAACATAAACCCACGCATATTTATGGCGAAGTGGTGATTTGTTTGTGTCGGAAATGTTCTTAACTTTGTATAAACATTTCCGACACTAAATCTATACTGATGGACATAACCGATATCTTTAAAATACCTCTGTTCAGGAATTTTACGCAGAAAATGCAAGAAGATTTTCTTGAAAACCTTGAGTATACGCTTGAAAACTATCCGAAAGGAAAAACTATTATCCATCAGGGATCTCCCTGTCAGGCTATACATGTATTGTTGGAAGGCAAATTGAACGTTGATGTTGTCGATGTTTCCGGGGTGGAAGTCCGGGTAGAAGTAATCCAGGCCCCACGAACCTTTGCCACGCCTCATGTCTTTTCCGAAAAGAATCTTTTTCCCGCTACATTTTCTGTTGAGGAAGACGTCGTACTGATGAAGATAGCCAAAGACTCTTTTTTTAAGATGATGCATTCAATGCCTCTATTGCTCCATAACTTCCTATGTGTAAGTACGAGTTGTAATAAATGTACTATGACTCGTCTCCGTGTATTGTCTTTTCGTGGAATCCGTAGCCGCTATATTTATTATTTATTGGATCATTTGAAAGAGGGAGAAGATATAGTGGATATGGAACACAATCAGGTACAGTTAGCTGAATATTTCGGTGTAACGCGGCCGGCTCTATCTAAAGAAATAGGCAAACTGGTCGATAGTAATTTTATCAGTATTTCCCGTGGGAAAGTAAAAATATTGAATAAACAAGCCTTGATCAGTCTGCTTTAGATTTCATATTATATATGTAGCCTTCTTGCAGAAACGAATAATATTGTACATTTGCCGTTGTTTTCAGAAACCAAGCGAGATGGGAAAAGTATTGATCATTGACGACGAGAAACAGATTTTAAATTTACTGTCACGTATTATTGAACTGGAGGGTTATGAAGTCCTTCAGGCTTCTTGTTGCAAAGCAGGATTAAAACAACTGGAGCAGTATAGTCCGGAAGTCGTATTGTGTGATGTTCGACTACCCGATGGAAGTGGCGTGGAGTTGGTTACAGAATTGAAGAAGTCGCGCCCTCTTTCTGAAGTGATCTTATTGACTGCACACGGGAATATACCGGATGGTGTGCAAGCTATAAAGAACGGAGCCTTTGATTATATAACTAAAGGTGACGACAATAATAAAATTCTTCCATTGATCGCTAAGGCAACGGAAAAAGCAACGGCTGCCTATTGTTTGGCAAAAGTATCAAAATCTCCCGTAGGTCAACAGTATTCGTTTAATACAATTGTAGGAAAGTCTCCGGCTATTCAGGAAGCGATAGCATTGGCTCGTAAAGTAGCTCAGACCGATGTTCCCGTTTTGCTGACGGGCGAAACCGGTACAGGTAAAGAAGTCTTTGCACAATCCATCCATCAGGCTAGCAGTCGTCAGGGGAAAGCATTTGTTGCAATTAACTGTTCGTCTTTCAGTCGTGATTTGCTGGAGAGCGAAATGTTCGGCCATAAAGCAGGAGCATTTACCGGTGCTATGAAGGATACGAAAGGGTTATTTGAAGAAGCGAACGACGGAACGATCTTTTTGGATGAAATAGGTGAAATGGCTTTTGATTTGCAGGCTAAATTATTGCGTATACTCGAAACCGGTGAGTTTATAAAAATTGGAGATACACGTCCGGTCAAAGTAAATGTGCGTATAATAGCAGCCACAAACCGTGATCTGTCAAAGGAAATTGCCGAAGGACATTTTCGTGAAGATTTATTCTATCGTTTGTCAGTGTTTCAAATCCACCTGTCGCCGCTACGCGAACGCATTGAAGATATTCCGCTGCATATAAAATCTTTTGTAGATTCTCTATCTGTCAAGATGGGAAAGATTATTCAAATTGTTTCACCTGAATATATCAATATTCTGAAACAACATAGTTGGAAAGGAAACGTGCGAGAGCTCCGCAATGTTGTTGAACGCAGCCTGATCATAGCCGATGGCAATACACTCACTCCAGAGTCACTCCCGTTAAACTTGCAGCATCCTGAAATGGCGAATTCCGACACTTATTCCGGCTTCGACTTGAGTGGAGTTGAAAAAATGCATATCCAAAAGGTTTTAAAGCATACAAACGGCAATAAAACCGAGACATCCCGTTTGCTGGGTATCGGCCTGACTACCTTGTATCGAAAGATAGAAGAATATAAATTGCAATTATAGCAATATGCTTCAACTACAGTTTATTGATTTGAACCATTTAATACCAGTATGATATCATGAAAAGGCCTTGGGTTTCTAAACTTGTTTTTTATCTGTATTTTCTATGTGTGTTCACTCTTCACGCACAGAATAATATTCATTATTACTTTAAAACACTGGATATAAAAGATGGTCTTTCACAAAATACCGTGAATACCATTTTGCAGGATAAACAAGGTTTTATGTGGTTTGGAACCAAGGACGGATTAAACCGTTTCGATGGACTGTCTTTTCGTATTTTCAAAAAAGAAGAATCAGATTTAGGTAATAACTTTATAACGGCTCTTCATGAAGATAAAGCGGGTAATATCTGGGTCGGTACTGATGCCGGTGTATTTATATATGATCCCATGTTAGAAACTTTTACCCGTTTTGATGTGGTTAGCAATACTGGAAGTGTGATTGAACGGGCTGTCACTATGATTGGAGAAGATGAGAATAATGATATATGGATATCCGTAGATTATCAGGGATTGTTCCACTATCACCTTCGGGATAAACAATTGACTAATTATTTAGATAGGGATGAACATGGAAATAAATTAGCCAATGTAACCCGCTTTTGGTTTAATGGAAATACTTGCTGGTTTAGTCTGTACGATGATAATCTATACTATACAGAAGATAACTTTAAGACCGAACCTATTTCTTTTAAAGATATTAATGGTCATGAACCATTTAAAGATGATATAATAAATACCCGGATTATAGGCTCCCACAATTGTATGTATATTGGTTCTTCCAATGGATTAACAGAAGTCAATATGACAACGCGTAAAGTTCGTCGGTTGCTGGATTATTATGTTCGTGATATTCAGTTTAAATCAGACAAGGAACTATGGGTAGGGACAGAGTCCGGTTTATATATTTATGATCTGGGTAAAGAAAGCCATATTCATTTGATGCAGTCAAATGAATATGATCCCTATGCATTATCTGATAATGCGATTTACTCTTTGCATCGCGATAAAGAAGGAGGTATGTGGATAGGCTCTTATTTTGGAGGGGTGAATTATTATCCCCGGCAATGGACTTATTTTGAAAAGTTTTATCCCCGCGAAAATATAGAAAAGTTCGGACGCCGTGTTCGTGAATTTTGTGAAAGTAATGATGGTACTTTATGGATCGGTACGGAGGATAAAGGGCTGTTTAATTTTGATCCCGCAACAGGAAAAATAGAACCATTCCAACATCCGTTGATTTATCATAATGTACATGGTTTGTGTCTGGACAATAATTATTTGTGGGTCGGTACTTTTTCCGGTGGCTTGATCCGTATAGACTTATCAACCAAACAACTTAAACATTATCAGAAAGGCCTTGACGTTAATTCTCTGGATGCGAACAATATTTTTTCCATATACAAAACAACAACCGGAGATTTATGGATCGGTACTACATCTGGATTACTAAAATATAACCGTGCTACAGATGATTTTACGCGTATCCCGGAACTGACCAATATGTTTGTTTATAACATATTAGAAGACTTTAATGGTAATCTATGGTTAGCCACTTATTCAAATGGAGTTTTTCGCTATGATATCAATAGAAAAGAATGGAAGAACTTCGTTTATCAGTATAATGACTCAACTTCTTTACCGTATGATAAGGTTATCAGTATTTATGAAGATAGCCAGAAGCGTTTATGGTTTATGACTCAAGGGGCGGGCTTTTGTCGCTTCAATCCTCAAACAGAAGATTTTACCCGCTATGATATGTCAAAAGGCTTTCCTTGTAATATTATTTATAAGATGTTGGAAGATAACCAAGGAAATTTCTGGTTGACAACAAACAACGGGTTGGTCTGTTTTAATCCGGATACGAATTATAAACGGGTGTATACTACGGCAAATGGGTTGCTTAGCAATCAGTTTAATTATCAATCGGGCTATAAAGACAAGAGAGGGCATCTCTATTTTGGTAGTATAAACGGGTTTATAGCATTTGATCCGGCTACATTTGTTGAGAATAGATTTATTCCTCCTGTAGTCATTACGGATTTCTTTTTATTTAATAAACGACTTCCTGTTAACCGGGAACATTCTCCATTAGAAAAAAGTATCACTTGTTCGGAAGAAATAGAGTTGGATGCTGATCAAAATTCTTTTTCTTTTCATACAGCAGCTTTAAGTTATCAGGCTCCTGAAATGAATCAGCTGATTTATAAACTGGAAGGGTTTGATCAGGAATGGTATACTGTGGGACGAAATGCTTTGATTAATTATTCAAATTTGCCATATGGAACTTATTGGTTCCGTTTGAAAGGTTCAAATAGTGACGGTAAGTGGAATGAAATTGAGCGTACTTTGAAGATTCATATATGCCCTCCTTTTTATTTGTCTACCTGGGCCTATATATTGTATTTCTTATTGCTTATCATTTCCATAGTTGGGGTTATTTATTATTTCAGGAAGAGAAACAGACAAAAGCATCAACAAGCGATGGAGAAGTTTGAGCGGGAAAAGGAACGTGAATTATACACTGCTAAAATTGACTTTTTCACGAATGTGGCACACGAGATCCGAACTCCGCTGACATTGATAAAAAGCCCGCTTGAAAATGTACTGGTTTCTCAAAATATACCGGGGGAAATACGTGATGACCTTGAAATTATGGATCTGAATACTAACCGTTTGTTAGATCTTGTCAATCAGTTGCTTGATTTCAGAAAAACGGAGACTCAAAAATTTAAGTTGAATTTTGTTAATTGTGATATTGCAGGATCTTTACAACAAATATATACGCGTTTCACTCCTTTAGCTCGTCAAAAAGGATTGGAGTTCACAATTGATTGTCCTGAGCAATTGTATGCCTCGGTAGATCGCGAAGGTCTGACGAAAATAGTAAGTAATTTGTTTTCAAATGCTATAAAATATTCTGAGACTTATATTCATGTGAAGTTATTGCATAATACAATAGATGAAACCTTCGTATTGTCAGTTTGCAATGATGGCAATGTTATACCATTGGAAATGCGAGAAAAGATTTTTGAACCATTTATACAATATAAAGACGGCATATCGAATATGATATCAGGTACAGGTATTGGGTTGGCTTTAGCACGTTCATTAGCAGAGCTTCATGATGGGACATTATCAATGGATGATTCTGTAGAGTATAATTGCTTCCTTTTAACTTTACCCCTTAATCAGGAACATACAATCGCAGTAGTGAAAAATGACCGGGAAACTCAGAATATATTAAAAGAAGAGTTACAAACAGTTCGGAAACAGAATCGCCATACCGTATTGGTCGTGGAGGACAATCCCGAAATGTTATCGTTTGTAGTTAAGCAATTATCTCCGGTTTATTTGGTCTTAACGGCTACAAATGGAGTAGAAGCTTTGGATGTGCTTGAAAATCAAATAGTAAATCTGGTTGTTTCGGATATAATGATGCCGGAAATGGATGGATTAGAGTTGTGCGACCATATTAAGTCTGATTTGAATTACAGTCATATACCGATTATTTTATTGACAGCAAAGACAACTATGCAATCAAAAATAGATGGTTTAAAATCCGGTGCAGATGCTTATGTAGATAAACCTTTCTCTGTTGAGTATCTGAAAGTGGCTATAGCCAATCTTCTGATGAATCGTGAGAAATTACATGCCGCTTTTGCACATTCTCCATTTGTTCAAACAAATACGATGGCAATGACGAAAGCGGATGAATCATTTTTGAAAACATTAAATGATGTTGTCATGACCAATATGCAAAATCCGGATTTCAGCCTGGATGATATGGCAAGTTTGTTAAATATGAGCCGGTCGAGTTTGAATCGTAAAATAAAAGGATTGTTGGATATGACTCCGAACGACTACATCCGTTTGGAGCGATTGAAGAAAGCGGCGCAATTATTGAAGGAGGGAGAATGTAAAGTAAACGAGATTTGCTATATGGTAGGCTTCAATACACCTTCTTATTTTACTAAATGTTTCCAGAAACAGTTTGGTATCTTACCTAAGGATTTTGTGAAATAAAACGATCAGATAATAAAATAGAACAATAGGATCAAACGCCTTCAGAAAACACTCTGAAGGCGTTTTTTGATTATATAATTGTATTAATTGGAAAAATAGTTGCAGTTGTTATTGTCATATTGAAATACATTTGTGATCAGGAGTTCTAAACAAAAATAAATAATACCGTGAAAAAAGAAAAGCCTATGACATAAGTATTGTAATCTTTGAATCTTTACATCTCGTGTATGTAGAAAATACATACATATTGATTAACTGAAAAGGCGGAAGATCGGCTTTCGCAAAGTTTAAAATCTAATTCTATAAAAAATGATTAAGAAATTATTAGTTCTGTTTTTTACTGTATTTACGGTAACAGCATTTGCCCAGAATGTAACTATTTCCGGAACAGTAGTGGATGCAGAAAAAATGCCGTTGATCGGTGTTAATGTTTTAATAAAAGGAACAACTGTTGGTACGACAACAGATTTTGATGGAAAGTTCTCTTTATCGGGAGAAAATGGTAACACGCTAGTTTTTTCCTATATAGGTATGACTTCTCAAGAGATGACGTATAAAGGAAACCCTTTGTATGTAATTATGGAGGATGATTCCAAAGCATTGGAAGAAATAGTTGTGATTGGTTATCAGACCGTAAAAAAATCTGATTTAACAGGAGCTGTAGCAGTTGTTGACACAAAAGAAATGAAAAAGAGTGCTGCCGGTACAATCGCAAATCAGTTGCAAGGACTGGCTACAGGTGTAAACGTTCGTAGTACCGGAAAAGCAGGTGAAGATGCATCAATCGAAATTCGAGGTGTCGGCTCCTTAAGTGACAATAGCCCATTGTGGGTAGTAGATGGAATGATCACTTCTCCGGGTGTGGATTTTAATCCTTCAGATATAGAATCTATTCAAATATTGAAAGATGCTTCGGCAACAGCTATTTATGGTTCGCGTGCAGCAAACGGAGTGATCATTGTCACGACAAAGAAGGGTACTAAAGGCCCGATGAAAGTAGGTGTCAGTGTAAAGGAAACATTGGAGTGGACTCCGCGCTACAATTTAATGAATGCTGCCGAATATAAGAAATATAATGATATTGCCTATAATGAAGCAATAAAAGATGGCATTGCCAGTATTACAGCAACGCAGCAGCATTCTGAATTTGATACAGACTGGCAAGATGAAGTATTTAAGACTGCTTTAGTTCAAGATTATAATGTGTCACTTTCCGGTGGTGGAGATTCGGGTAATTATTTTGTGTCTGCCGGTTATTATAATAATGACGGTGTTTCTTATGGTAATAATTTCGACAGATACAGCTTCCGTGTCAATACACAGGGTAAAAGAGGCATGTTCTCTTTTGGTGAAAATCTGGCTTATTCATTAATAAACAAAGACCCTCTTCAAACAAACCCATATAATGATGTGGTTCGTATGATGCCGACAATTCCTGTGTATGATGCAAACAACCCAGGGGGATATGGTTATGGAGATGCAGCAAAATATAATACTTTTGGAACGAATCCGATAGCCCGTGAAAATCTGGAGAAGATGAAAGAAAAACAAAATCGTTTAAATGGTTCTGTTTGGTTAGAATTTAAACCATTTGATTTTCTGTCTTATAAATTCAATGGCGGTATAGACTTATATTTTTATGAAAAATCATGGTTCAGAGGAGAAGGTAACTGGACTCAGAACCAGGAACACCGTGATCCGGAAAGTCAGAAGCAACGTGATAACACCTATAATATGTTGGTGGAGCATACGCTGAACTTTAATAAAGATATCAAGAAACATCATATTGATGCCGTGGTAGGTACTACTTATCAAAAAAATGAATGGGAAGGCTTATGGGCTTCTCGTCTGAACTTTCCACAGTTGGGTACTGATGATTATTTGACAGTACTGAATGCTGGTCAAAGTAATCAGCAAAATACTAACAGCATCAGGAAAAGTGCAATGATCTCTTATTTAGGCCGTGTTAATTATGTATACGATAATAAGTATTATGTAACCGGAACATTCCGTCGGGATGGGACTTCCCGTTTATCGAAAGAAAATCGTTGGGGTAACTTTCCGTCTGTTTCTGCCGCCTGGAGAATTTCAAAAGAAAACTTCTTTAATGTTCCATGGATCAATGATTTAAAGATCAGAGGAAACTGGGGACGCCTGGGTAACTCCTCCATTGATGAATGGGATTATTTAGGAACGATCAATCAAAGTATTGTTACCTTGTTGGGAGGTACAATTGTTCCAGGGGCATCACAGGTTAAAATCGTAAATAGCAATCTGGTATGGGAAACCAAAGAAACAATGAATTATGGTTTTGATGCTGCTTTCTTGGATCAACGATTAAGTTTAAGTGCAGAATACTATGTGGCTAAAACCCGTGATGTGTTAACTGATATGCCTATTGCATTATCTACAGGTAATCAGGGAGGTGCTCCGAAGGCTAATGCTGCAAGTTTAAAAAATCAGGGATTTGAAATGACTGTCGGTTGGAGAGATCAGGTGGAAGATTTCAAATATAATGTAAATATGAATATAACAACCCTAAGTAATAAGGTTATAGATCTGGGATACGGAAAGGATGTCTATTATTCAGGCCAGGCTAAAACAGAGATCGGTCAGTCTTTATCTATGTTCTATTTATATAAAACAGATGGTATCTTTAAAACTCAGGAACAGATTAATAATTATGTGAATTCGAAGGGTGAACCGATCATGATCAACGGTAAACGCCCTCAACTGGGTGATGTTAAATATATAGATACCGATGATAATGCCAATATCACAGCGGATGATCGTCAGATATGTGGAAGTCCGTGGGCAAAAATGCAACTCTCACTCATGCTCAATGCTGAATGGAAGAATTTTGATTTCGGAATGATGTGGTATGGACAATTTGGAAATAAAATTTACAATGTTACGAAATGGCAGGGACGCCTGTTCTCCGATAACTCGAACTATATTCGCTACGATAAAGGGGAAGAACCTTATCAGGTAAATCCTGATTCAGATACGCCTCGAATTATATATGGTGACCAGCGTAATTCGATGGATAGTGATCGCTTCCTTGAAAATGGTTCATTCTTCAGAATGAAAAATATTTCATTGGGATATAGTCTCCCCCAAGAGTTACTAAACAACTTCGGTATAGATAAGCTCCGCTTATATGTTGCAGGGAACAACCTGATTACTTTTACTAAATATAGCGGTTTGGATCCTGATTTTGTGAATACCAATGTATGGAATAGAGGAACAGACAGTTTTGCATTCCCTAATACCCGCTCTGTAATGTTCGGATTGGATTTGACCTTTTAATTTATAATCAAGAGAAGATATGAAAAAAATATATGAATTATTAGTTGTTAGCGCTTTATCATTATGTACAGCTTGTAGTGCGGATCTATTGGATATAGATAATCCCAATGAAGCAACTGTCCCTACCTTCTGGAAAACAGCGTCAGATGCAGAAGCTGGAGTGAAAGCTTGCTATAGCGCACTTTACAAAGAACCTACCTGGATGCGTTGGCTGTCGTTTCGTTACGATTTATCTTCCGACGAAGGATGGAGTTCTTCTCCATGGATTGAACTTGGCGACTGGACACGTTTTCTGTATACGAATTACAATTTTAATGAAGGGAATAACCAGCATTGGGAATTCTTCTATATGGGAATTTACCGCTGTAACCAGGTTTTACAGTATGTTCCTGAAATAGAGATGGATGAAGCCCAGAAAAGTAAAGTATTGGCTCAGGCTTCTTTTATGAGGGCTTTATGGTATTTTCAGATCAATTTGCTGTGGGAAAAAGGAACATTGATATTAGAACCGGCAAATGCAGATTATGTGCCTTCGGATGCATCTGAAGAAGAAATATGGACACAGATAGAAAAAGATTTACTATCTGCAGCAGAAAATCTACCGGAAGCATGGGATGCAGCCAATGTCGGCAGAGCAACAAAAGGTGCAGCGAAAGCTTTACTGGGTAAAGCTTATATGCAGCAACACAAATTCGATAAGGCTAAAGAACAACTTCAATGGTTAATAGATAAGGAAGGCTCACTATACGGATTGATCGATAACAGAGAAAATAACTTCACAGATCTGGATGAAAATAACAAAGAAGGTGTTTTTGAGATCCAGTTTGATGATCAGAATAAAGGAGGTACAGGTAATGATGCAAGTATGGCTATGGGATTTCAGCGTACACAATTTTATGCACCGAGTGGTATCGGTTGGGGAGACGGAAAAGCACGCAGATGGCTGGTGGATGAATTCCTGAAAGAGAAGAGGGCGGATGGCTCGAATGACCTCCGTTTGTATACTAGTATTTTGTATCACGGTTTCTCGCAGGATTTCCCGGATCAGTCCCGGAAATATTATAAAATAGCAGACGCGGATGATAACACACAATGGGATAACTGGGGACAAAGTAAAGAAGATTGCTATATCCGTAAATATAATACCTCTTATTATCGTGAAACGGAAGATTATTTTGCCCGCAACAATTATCGTATCATACGTTATGCCGATATCCTGTTGAATTATGCAGAATGTATTGTCGAGACTGGAGGTTCGATTACGGAGGCTGCCGGCTATGTAGATAAAGTCAGAGAACGTGCCGGACTTGTTAAATTAGCAGAAAGTCAGTGGAAGGGGGCTCTGAATTCAAAAGAAACCTTTATGAAACGTCTACAGATGGAACGTTCGCTGGAACTTTGTTTCGAAGGCTGGCGTTGGGCTGACCTGAAACGTTGGGGACTTCTGGATACCCAGACCGGCATTGATGAGTTGAAGAGTAGAGATGCAGATTTTAACAACTTCATTATAGGTAAGCATAAACGTATGCCGATCCCGCAAATAGAAGTGGATAATAGTGAAGGGCAACTGACACAGAATCCGATGTATTAATATTTTATGTTAACAAAGTATCCTTTATCTTCACACTCTAATTGTGAGTATGAAGATTAAAGGATACTTTTATAATAATCTTTACCATGAATATCAGTAAAAAAGTAATATTATTATTAATACTTTCCTATGCTTTAGACTTGTGTGCGCAAAATATCCAAAATCCGGTACTACCAGGAGTCGCAGATGCCGGCGTAATGAAATACAATGGAAAATATTATATCGGAGGAGTTTTTACGAACGGTGATTTTTATGTGTCTAAAGATATTGTTCATTGGGGAACTCCAGTACATGTAGTATCTATGGATAATGACTGGACAAAAGGTAGCGGAGCCGGAGATAACCAGATTCATGCAAATGATATGTTCTATTTGAATGGAGATTTTCATTTATATTGGTCAGTCAATTATTGGGGGAAAGATAAACATGCCGTACATATCGTACATGCACAGGGTAAAGATATATTAGGCCCCTATATGGAACCGGATAAAGCAACTTGGATGGATAACCGGATCGATCCTATGGTCTTTAAAGATGATGACGGACAGTTATATATGTATATGGTTCGTTTTACAGACGGGAATACGATCTGGGGACGTAAAATGAAATCTCCATCAGAGTTTTCCGGTGAACCGGTTTGTCAGTTTGCTTCTTTACCCGACACCTGGGAGACAATGGACAATCGCGTAGCTGAAGGCCCCTGGGTTATGAAGTACAGAGATCGTTATTATATGATGTATAATGCTAATCATACATCGACAGAATGGGGAAATTACCAATTAGGTGTAGCAGAGGCGGATTCTCCACTGACTTTTCAGAATGGAGGTAAATACAGTTATCCGGTAGTTTTATCCAATCAGACTTCCTTGGAAGAGGACTATGTGGATTTATTAAGATATGGCAAAGTTTATGAGCCGTACTTCGCTTATATGGAAGAACGGCCGGAAGGTAACTGGATACAACCCAATTATAATGCTACCGGTTGGAAAAAGGGAGAATCCGGATTTGCTTCAAAAGAGGTGGAAGGATCGACTACACGTCATAAGGGAACAGAATGGCAGGCTTCTTTCTTATGGTTACGCAAGACCTTCCAAATAAGTAATACGATAAAGAATGCCGCTTTGCGTGTAGCCCATGACGGAGACACTAAGATCTATTTGAACGGGGAGTTGATTTATAATAAGCAAGGGGCAGATTATTGTATCCTTAATTTGAGTGAAAAGCAAGTTGCCATATTGAAGAAAGATACTCCTAACGTCCTGGCTATTGAAACGAATAAAGGACGTAGAACGAACTTTTTTGATGTTTCTTTATTCGATATGAAAGAAGATAAAGCAGACGATATCTTTTTAACTCCCGGACAACCTAATATTTTACGTGGACCGAATGGTTTTGAATGGTGGCTTATTTATATGGCGAATAAAAACCATGAACCTCGCGGACAATACATAAACCGTGTGCAATTCTTTGATAAAACACTTTATGTAGACGGGATAACCGGCCCCAATACAAAAGGATATCATCCGGAACCGGCCAAACCGACTTACGGCGATACTTTTGATGATGCGTCTTTGCTGAAAAGCTGGACTTTCCCGGCAAACGATCAATGGGGTATTACCGGAGGTGAGTTGGTATGGCAAAACCCAAAATCTTCTTATGGGTTACTAGACAAGGTACAATCAGGCACATCCTATTTGTTTGAAGCCGGAGTAAACGCGACAAATGAAGCCGGAGTCATAGCCTATTGGAAAGATGCGGAGAATTATATAAATGCAGGCTTGGATTCAATCCGCTCCGGTTGGTATCTGCAAACTTGTACACAAGGCAAGGAGCGAAAAGAATTTTTCAATTTACCGGAAGATTTTCGTTTTGGAGTATACCATACTTTTACGATAGAAAAAAATATGGATAATATAAAAGTGCTTCTGGATGGCATTCCTGCTCCGGGGAAGTCACAATTTGAAGGAATACTACCGGGATCAGAAGCAGGTGTCCCCGGTCTGTTTGTTAAAGAGGGAAAGGCTGCTTTTGACGGAATAATATATACGCTAGGCTTTGATGATTACGATTGCTCCATGCCCGGTTGGGAATGTATCAATGGAAAATATGAATGTGTGGCAAATGGCTTGAAGGTTACGGATAATAACAAAACTGAGATACTGAAGGGGGATATGCTGAATAATTATGAATATTCATTTCAGGTATCCAACCTCTCCGAAAAGGGTCTTGCAGGCGGTTATCCGGTCTATATGGATAAGGACAACTATGTGAAAGCTGTAATTAACGGAAGTACACGTACGCTAAATGTAACAATGGTCAAAAACGGCAAGACCTTACAGAAAAACAGTTTTCCTCTGGAATGCCTGAGAACCATTTATCCGGATGTCAAATATACAGACTTTATAGAGAAAGGCTATCGCTTTCAAAGCCCTGTCTGGTTAGATGCTCTTTATTTGAATCGCCATGATGTCGGAGATAAGCATGATTTTGTGGAGAATATGTTCGATCAATTCGTGATAGAATATGTGAAAGACGGGAAATGGTATCCTCTTGGGGAGAACAGCCAAAGTGAAATTGCTTCACATCCGGCCTATAACAAGCTATCATTCTCTCCGGTAAAGACCGATGCATTGAGATTCATTAATAAAGACCCGCAGGATCTGTCACGGCACATAGACAAGATCAGGATCAATGAATTATTGAAGACATTTTATAACATACGTGCCGTAAAAAAAGACAATGACCTTTATCTGTTTATAGACGGAAAAGAAATATGTCATTTGGAGGCTGCTTACCCGCTATCGAAAGTCGGACTTTATTCAGAAGATTGTCAACCGGCCTATAATGGTGTTTTACGATATCATATTGGAAAGTAAATTATTCATAGAAAATATAAGACCATGAAAAAAAGTTTTGTTTACATTGGAATTCTAGTATTGATTGTTCTTGTCGGATGTTCATCCAACAAAGCAAAGGAAAGAGAAAATGTGGAGATAGCAGCGGAAACAATCCCCTTGGGCGATCCGTTTATTCTGTTGCATAACGGAGTTTACTACGCGTATGGAACACATTCCGATCAGGGGATCGAGGTGTATACCTCCGATGATCTGAATACTTGGAAACTCGCCGGGCTGGCATTGAATAAAGAAGACAGCTGGGCTGACAAATGGTTTTGGGCCCCCGAGATCTATAAAGTAAATGACACCTTCTATATGTATTATTCAGCGGATGAACATATTTGTGTTGCCACTTCCGATTCCCCTCTGGGCCCGTTCAGGCAAAAAGAACAGAAGCCGATGATAACAACCGAGAAGAGCATTGACAACTCGCTCTTCATCGATGATGACGGTACACCTTATCTCTTCTATGTCCCTTTTAACGACGGAAATAATATATGGGTTGCCAGGTTGGAGGAAGACCTCATTACTATAAAGGAAGATACCTCCCACCCTTGTATTCACGTCTCGCAGGAATGGGAAACCGTCTGGCCACGCGTAAATGAAGGCCCTTATGTTCTTAAGCGCAACGGACTTTATTACATGACCTATTCCGCCAACAGTTATGAAAGCCCTTTATATGGAGTAGGCTGTGCAACGGCAACAGATATTATGGGAGAATGGACAAAATATGACGAAAATCCTTTGTTGCAGACACCGGGAGAATTGGTCGGTGTAGGGCACAGCGCGATGTTCACGGATAAAGAGGGAAACCTCCGGATCGTTTATCATGCGCATAAGGATAAAGATAATATTCATCCGCGTGCCATGCACATCGGTAACGTCAGTTTCGAAAAAGTCGACGGTATTGACCGTATGAGAATCAGCAAAGAATATATAACCCCTAAATTGGCAAAATGAAAAAAGAATTATTACTACTGGCACTATGCAGTTTTACCGCTTGTTCCTCGTCCGGCTCTAAAGACGAAGACAAAGGCGGTAGCACCGGAAAAAAGACGGAAACCTATCAAAATCCCGTGATCGCCTACAGCCTTCCCGACCCTTCGGTTATCCGGGGGGACGACGGCTATTTCTACCTGTATGCGACAGAGGATATTCGCAATTTACCTATCCACCGGTCGAAAGATTTGGTTAACTGGGAAATGGTCGGTACCGCATTTACTGACCAGACACGTCCGGACTTCGAACCCGACGGCGGACTGTGGGCTCCTGATATCAACAAGATCGGTGGCCGGTACGTACTCTATTATTCCATGTCGGTCTGGGGAGGCGAATGGACTTGCGGTATCGGTTGTGCTACCGCCGATCGTCTGTCAGGCCCTTTCAGCGACCACGGGATGATGTTCCGTAGCAACGAGATCAATGTGCAGAACTCTATCGACCCCTTTTATATAGAAGAAGGCAACCGGAAATACCTTTTCTGGGGAAGTTTCCGTGGTATTTACGGCATCGAACTGAGTGACGACGGACTATCCCTGAAAGAAGGTTCTCAACCCGTGCAGGTCGCAGGAACGGCTTACGAAGGAACCTATATCCATAAAAAGGACGGATATTATTATCTATTCGCCTCGATTGGCTCCTGCTGTGAGGGACTGAAAAGTACCTACACGACAGTCGTAGGACGTTCGAAGGAACTGTTTGGTCCCTATGTGGACAAGAGCGGACAACCGATGCTGGAAAACCATCACGAAGTCTTGATCCACAAAAATGGATCTTTCGTTGGAACAGGCCACAATTCCGAGATTATTACAGATGAGGCTGGCAACGACTGGGTATTCTACCACGCAGTTAATGTGAATGACCCTTCCGGCCGTGTCCTGATGATGGATTGTATCGGCTGGAAAGATAGTTGGCCTACCGTCGCAAATGACTCTCCCTCTTTGAAATCAGAAAATCCAGTATTCTAACTTTTAAATATATCAATATGAATTTGAAAAACGTAGCCCTTTCTTTGCTACTCTTGGCCGGAACAACCGGCGCGGAGGCTGTGAACTATTCACCGGAAAACGTAAAAGTCTCGATTGCCCTAAAAGTACCTGGAAACGATGCCCGGCAGTACCCGTTGACAATGCAGAAGTTGCAGGATAATTATTTCGATTACCAACTCAAAGCAGGAGACAAACTCCCCCTTTTGATCTACCAGAAGGTAGAGGACAAGGAAGGTAAACAACAGATCACAGTCAGTATCACTGCATACGAAGATATCTGGTTCAATTTCGCGGAGCAGATCAAGACCGGTTTCAGCCACGGCGATTGTCAGTTCTACCTACCCGGCTTCTGGTACCGCCGTAACCTCCGCTCGCCGGAGAAAGCCCCTTCTTTCCACACGTCCGACAGCTGGATCGTACGGGAAGACCGCTTAAGTACCCCCATGACCACTATCTTCGATGCCAAAAATGGCAAAACAATTTCCGTGATCCGTCTCGACGAGTTCAAGACAGATGCCCTGACCACCCATAAAGAAGGCGAAGTGATTCTCTCCGGTAAGACCTCCATCGGATACACTGGTTTCGAGAACGTTTCGGGAACAGCCGCCTTATCTTTCGGTTTCCCCTACAAGGAAGCTCCGAAAACCTATATCCGCAAACTCACACTTGCTCCCGCCGTAGAAGCCTTCCAACTGCTCCGCAAAGACGAAAGTATCACTTTGACCTGGGAAGTGAATGAGTTCAGTGCCACCGACTTCTCCCAATGCGTGCAACAAGCCTGGGAATACAGTTTCGACACCAACTGTCCGCAACCGGTGGAGACTGCCTATTCTCCCGAAAAAATGAAAGAGGTAATGAGTAACTTCTTTGTGGAAAGCTATGTGAGCGATAAGCCGACACATTATTATTCCGGCGTGCATATGGAAACTGCTACCTGCAAGAATACCGGAACAGCCGAAGTCGGTTTCGTCGGGCGTACCCTGCTCAACGCATTTAATGCCCTTGAATACGGTGAGAAGCAACAGCGTCCCGAATTGGTTAAAAGTGCTAACGCTATCTTTGACACATACTTGACCAACGGCTTTTCCGATGCCGGACTTTTTAACGAGGTTATCTACTACCAACGCGATGAAGTAGAAGGTACACATAGTATCCGTCGCCAATCGGAAGGAGTATATGCTGTGCTTTATTATCTTAATTACGAAAGAGAACGGGGTCGTAAGCATCCGCAATGGGAACAACGTATCAAAGGTATGCTGGATAACTTCCTGCGTTTGCAGAACGAAGACGGTAGCTTCCCACGTAAATTTAAGGATGACTTCTCCATCGTTGATAAAAGTGGTGGTAGTACGCCGTCAGCAACTTTACCATTGGTAATGGCTTCTAAATACTTTAAAGACAAACGTTATCTGGAAGCAGCCAAACGTTCTGTCAATTATCTGGAAAATGAACTGATCTCAAAGTCTGATTATTTCTCTTCTACGCTGGATGCCAATTGCGAAGATAAAGAAGCTTCTCTGTATGCTTCTACGGCTGCTTACTACTTAGCCCTGGCTACCAAAGGAGCTGAACGTGCTCATTACGCAGGATTAGCAAAGAAAGCCGCCTACTTTGCTCTGTCATGGTATTATACCTGGGATGTGCCTTTTGCTCCCGGACAAATGTTAGGTGATATAGGACTGCAAACCCGCGGATGGGGAAATGTTTCTGTCGAAAACAACCATATCGATGTTTTTATTTTCGATTTTGTAGACGTTCTTCATTGGTTATCAAAAGAGTATAAAGAAGATCGCTTCTCCACCTTCGCTGAGGTTATCAGCACTTCCATGCGCCAGTTGTTACCTTACGAAGGACATATGTGTGGGGTTGCCAAGAAGGGGTATTATCCGGAAGTGGTACAACATACCAATTGGGATTACGGAAAGAATGGCAAGGGATATTATAATGATATCTTTGCTCCCGGATGGACAGTTGCTTCCCTGTGGGAATTGTTTTCTCCGGGAAGAGCGGAAGCCTTTTTAGAATGATCCGTCAATAGGTTTACTGCTGAAAATTTAGATTAAAAGAAGCTGTTTCTAAAGTTCTTTTTTACTTTTGAAACAGCTTCTCCTTTTTATGCAGACTTTTACTTTAAATATTCCTCCGTTTTCCGGAAAAAGTCGGAGATGTGTGCCCCATCCACAAAACCATGATGCACATAAATGGCTACCGGCATAACTAACCGGCCTTCCCGTGTCACGGCTTTCCCGACATTCAGCAGGGGATAACTCGAACCACTCTTCCGTTCCTGTGTATATGTGATCGATGTGAAATAAAGATCGGGTGTTGCACTTACGAGGATAACACTGTACCGGCTGTCTTCCGTTGCAGTATTTTCAGATTCGTACGGATTGCCGTCTTCCGGTATTGAGTCGATGATATGGCGGGCTTCCTTGTAAAAGGCATCGAAATCTTCAATCCACGGTATCCTTACTGTAAAGAACTTCCCATTTTGATGCATGCGTATCGGACACAATACATCAACTGTCTCATAACAAACTATCTCTCCGCTGTTTTTTATCCTGAAACGCAGCTCCTTTATTTCATTAGCCGCCCGCAGTATGGCATACAGATAATAGAGAAAGAAGGATTGTCCATTCTTTTTTGCCCGATCTTTTGCTCTGGCGCACTCCACTTCGGAGGTGATAGATATACTTGGATTTTCAAAGTCACGGAAGAAATTGTAATTGTCTTTCCGTTCCCAGTTCTCAAAATCAATGAGGTGTCCCTTGGGAAAAACAGGTTGCGTATCCATATAAACTAAATATTGTTGATAGGCTGCAAAGATAGTTATTTAATCAGTATCAGTATATCCGTACTCCCCTTCATAAGCCTTGTAAGCTGGCTCGAACAATTAAAGTCTATCCATTTTTTCTAATTCGGCCCTATCAGATTCTTTTTTCTTCACCTTTTCATTTTGAAAGATATTATCGTTTTGGAAAGGCTACCTTTTCAAAATGGAAGGGTTGTTACCGGAGCTATTTTCTTCTGGTTATTCTTAATTTGCTGTATTTGAGTCGATAATAATCCTGTGCGTTTTTTTGGCACGCCTTTGGCATATAGAATAGCGAAACGATTAGTATTAACTATTAAATAAACAAAGGTATGTTAGACAACGTATTTGTAGGATTTGGATTTTTATGTGTGGTGGGAACAGCCTGCTACTGGTTTTTCTTTAAGTGTGTAGATTGGTTTGAAAAGATTTAAGAAAGGAGAGAAAATATGTTTGTAGCTTTATTTATACTCTGCGTAGTGATCTTCGGGTATCTGATGTATGTATTGATCAAACCCGAGAAGTTTTAATCGTAAATTTAAGGTGAAAAGATGAATACTGAATTAATAGGTAGTATTGCGCAAATCGTATTGATGGTCGTTTTGGCCTACCCGCTGGGGATGTACATTGCGAAGGTATATAAGGAGGAGAAGACCTGGTTGGACTTCATGGCTCCGGTTGAAAGATGGATTTACAAACTCTGCGGTATCGATCCGAAAGAAGAAATGAGTTGGAAGAGCTTCCTGAAAGCACTTCTTACTGTCAATGTTTTTTGGTTTTTCTGGGGGATGATCCTTCTCTGTACACAGGCGTATTTGCCGTTGAACCCGGACGGTAATGCGAACCAAAGCCCCGATCTGGCATTTAATACATGTATCAGTTTTATGGTGAACTGCAACCTGCAACATTATAGTGGCGAAAGCGGGTTGACTTATTTCACACAGTTGTTTGTTATCATGCTGTTCCAGTTTATTACGGCGGCTACCGGTATGGCGGCACTGGCCGGAATCTTCAAGGCGATGGCAGCAAAGAGCACCACGACGATCGGTAACTTCTGGAATTACCTGGTAAAGAGTTGTACACGTATCCTATTGCCCTTGTCGCTCGTGGTAGGTTTTATCCTTATCCTGCAAGGTGTCCCGATGGGCTTCGACGGCAAGATGGCCGTGACCACTATGGAAGGTGCCGAACAGATGGTTTCGCAAGGGCCTACCGCTGCTATCGTTCCTATTAAACAGTTGGGAACCAATGGAGGAGGTTACTTCGGCGTAAACTCTTCGCATCCGCTGGAAAACCCGACCTACCTGTCCAATATGGTGGAATGCTGGTCAATCCTGATCCTGCCGATGGCAATGATTTTTGCACTGGGCTTTTATCTGAAACGGAAGAAGCTGGGGTATACGATCTTCGGTGTGATGTTGTTTGCTTACCTGGCAAGCGTGGCGATCAATACGTATTATGAAATGAACGGTAACCCCAAAATTACCGAAATGGGTATCGACCAGGCTTGTGGGGCGATGGAAGGCAAGGAAACACGTCTGGGGCCGGCTGCTACCGCACTCTGGAGTTGTACGACAACGGTTACTTCCAACGGCTCGGTGAATGGTATGCACGACAGTACGATGCCGCTTTCAGGCATGATGGAAATGTTGAATATGCAGATCAATACCTGGTTCGGCGGTGTGGGAGTCGGTTTTATGAACTATTATGCTTTCCTTATCATTGCTGTCTTTATCAGCGGGCTGATGGTTGGGCGTACGCCGGAATTCCTCGGCAAGAAAGTGGAAGCGCGTGAGATGAAGATCGCTACGATCGTGGCGCTGGCGCATCCGTTCGTGATTCTGATCTTTACGGCTATTGCAAATTATATTTATGTTTATCACCCTGCCTTTGTGGAGGGCGAAGGTGGATGGTTAAATAATCCGGGTTTCCACGGTTTCAGTGAAATGCTTTACGAATATACCTCTGCTTCGGCCAATAACGGTTCGGGTTTCGAGGGATTGGGAGATAATACCTGGTTCTGGAACTTTACGACAGGCTTGGCATTGATCATTTCGCGTTACCTTCCGATCGTGGGACAGGTGGCCATCGCAGGATTGCTGGCACAGAAGAAGTTCATCCCCGAAAGCGCAGGGACATTGAAGACCGACACGGTGACGTTTGCTGTAATGACATTCAGCGTGATCTTTATCGTTGCCGCCCTGTCCTTCTTCCCCGCACTGACACTGGGACCGATTGCCGAATATTTTAGCATTTACTAATTAGCTGATAGTTAAGAAAGAAATAAGATGAAAGAGAATAAATCCGCTTCTTTGTTTCCAAAGGAGCTTGTCATAGAAAGCATGAAACAGTCGTTCGCAAAACTGGACCCGCGTACGATGTTTCGCAATCCGATCATGTTCATAGTCGAGATAGTGACGTTTGTGATGTTGATCGTTACGATTTGGGCTGTCGCCACCGGAGCACAAAACCAGGGAACGTTCGGATATAACTTATTTGTTTTTATTGTGTTGTTTCTCACGCTGCTCTTTGCCAACTTCGCCGAAGCGATTGCCGAGGCACGTGGCAAAGCCCAGGCGGACAGCTTGCGCAAAACCCGTGAAGAGACACCGGCCAAGTTGATTGGTGCTGGCGGTTCTATCACATCCGTAAGCAGTTCGAAGTTGAAAAAAGGCGATGTATTTATTTGTGAAGCCGGTGATATGATCCCGTCCGACGGCGAGATCATCGAAGGGCTTGCTTCTATCGACGAAAGTGCCATTACAGGCGAATCGGCCCCGGTGATCCGCGAAGCAGGTGGTGATAAGAGTTCCGTAACCGGCGGTACGAAGGTACTTTCAGACCAGATTCGGGTGGTGGTGACCACACAACCGGGCGAGAGCTTCCTCGATAAGATGATTGTCCTGGTAGAAGGTGCTTCAAGGAAAAAGACTCCGAATGAGATCGCGTTGACGATCCTGCTGGCCGGTTTTACATTGGTATTCGTGGTTGTTTGCGGTACGTTGAAACCGATGGCCGATTATTCGAATACGCAGATCACGATTGCGGCTTTCATTTCTTTGTTTGTCTGCCTGATCCCGACAACGATCGGCGGTTTGCTGTCGGCGATCGGTATTGCAGGTATGGATCGTGCCTTGCGTGCCAATGTGATTACCAAATCGGGTAAGGCGGTGGAAACGGCCGGCGATATAGATACTTTGTTATTGGATAAAACCGGAACGATAACGATCGGTAACCGTAAGGCTACGCAGTTCTACCCGGTATCCGGTATCGAGGAACAGGCATTCGTGCAGGCTTGCTTGTTGGCTTCCCTGTCGGATGAAACGCCTGAAGGTAAATCGATTGTCGAACTGGGACGTGAACGGGGTATTCGTATCCGCGATCTGAGTACTTCGGGTTCGAAGATGATTAAGTTTACCGCAGAAACCAAATGTTCGGGTGTCGACCTGAAAGACGGTATCCGTATCCGTAAAGGGGCTTTCGATGCGATCCGCAAGATGAGTGAGGCTGCCGGGAATAAATATCCGGAAGAGGTGGCCGACCTTGTACAGAAGATCACGAGTAACGGGGGGACGCCGCTGGTGGTTTCGCAGGACGACTTTATTATCGGTGTGATTGAATTGCAGGATATTATCAAACCGGGTATTCAGGAACGTTTCGAACG
>OGPA01000818.1_pt1 | contig 29053 bp, 21 predicted proteins | sample 1552841 | NCBI WGS metagenome assembly OGPA01 (sample SAMEA2579916, study PRJEB22360) | human gut metagenome | reverse complement strand
AGCTTTTTTGATATTGATAACAGCAATATTAATTATAGAAGGCGGTGGTTGTGGAATGAATAGCAACGATATTGCAAAGGAGCAAGAAATGTTTAATGAATGGCTAAAAGAATTTCTTGAAGAACAGGAATTGCCTAATGATTATTCAAAGCTTAACGATGGTCAGCAATATTCTGTAAAGAGAATTTATGAGATGATTATGTATCTTGAAGATAAGTATGGAATTGAATATACAGGCTATGTAAGAGCCCAGATACTGGAAAATGAGCATTTAACTGCTATTCCTAAAGGCGGAAATGAAAAAACAGATACTGTTACAGTAACCTGTGAAGATGATGGAACATTCACGGATGATTACCCAAATGTTGCGGTAAGACCTTATTATGAGCAGATGATAACTGATTATATCAAGAATTATTTTGGCTCGGATAAGATAAGAGTATTTTCTAAAATAACTGAAACAACTGTAGAAAATTTGTCTAATATAAACGAAGATACTATAAAAAGTAATGTATATGGTGTAAATTATATTTTCATTGAAAATAGTATATGTACATTAGATAAATTCAAGACTTTTATAAATGAATATGCTGAATGGTCAAAAGAATATGAGTATGCCAGTACAAATAGAATTATGCTATTTTTTAATGGAGACATATCTGAACTAACACATTCAAATTTTACAGATTATTACGGGAAAGAACACTTAGTTGCAAGATACATGTGTTATATTGAAAAAAACGGTGAAATACAAATTAATGAACGAGAAGTTAGATAAGGAGTTAAAAATGAATATTACAGATGAAGAATTATTGATGTTGGAACATTTAACTTATTTAAATGGTGAAGTTGCAGAGGCTGCTGAAGTAGATGGTTTTACTACTGTGAATTTAGAAACTTTTGAAGGTGATACTGTCTATGAAATACTCCAACAATTTGATTCAAATGCAATTGCGGCACTTGAAGCTAAAGGTGATGAGCCATTGGCAGCAGAGGTCAGCGGAAAAGAGTGGGCACAAATAATAACATATTTGAAAAATGATATAAGAATAAATAACTTAGTCTTGACAGAAACGATGGAAACATCTGGTGGAACACCATTAGCGCTTTGCTTTACAAACGGTTCAGAAAATACAAAAGAAGCAGTAGTTGCGTTTAAAGGAACTACTGGCGGAGCAGAATGGAAAGATAATGTTGAAGGCGCTATTCTTCGTGATACACCCGATCAAATTGCAGCTCTTAAATTTGTACAAGGACTTGAATATACAGATATAACATTAACAGGTCATTCAAAAGGTGGCAACAAGGTTAATTATATTACGATATTGTGTGATAAGGTGAGCCGCTGTGTAGGATTTGATCCACAGGGTTTTTCAAAACTCTTTTTAGAAGATCCGGAATACAGTAAACGAATTGAGGAAAGAGCGCACCTGATAAAAAATTATTCTTTATCAACCGATTTTGTACATATTTTGCTTTATGAGATTCCGGGAGCAGAACAAATTTTTTGCAAAGGATTTGGTGTTGATTCTACCGGACAGCATCACAGTCCAAATTCATTCTTATATACAGATGATTATGGCAAACTTGTTTTAAATGGAAATTATTATCCAATATTTATTGAAGAAGATGAATCTGAGTCTGTGGCATTGCTTCGTGGCTGTGTACAATATTTACTTGAAACTGGTAATGAGCAGGAAATACAAGATATAGTTGAATATGTGTCAGAAATTATGTATAGAAAAGGCAACACGGACAATATGATTAATTACGCACTTAGTGACTTTGATAGGTTATCAACGGTTATTGGAGGATTATTAAGTTATGTTGATAAGAACGATATAAGCAATGATCAGATAGAAGAACTTACAGACACATTAATAGGCGGTTTTGTAGGATGGTTAATAGGAAAAGCTATAGCAATTGTTATTGATCAGGGTATAGATGATGATGAATACGATCCTATTTTTGTTGATATGATATGGAGTATAGGCAATGGAGCATCCAATATTACAGGTCTATTTTCAGGAGTACGTTTAACTGATTATATTAGTAAAAGCGAATTCAATAAGCTATGGGATTTAATTGAATCTAAATATAGAGAATATAATGAGAAAAACAGTATGGAGCCTCCAAAACGGTTTCAAATTACGGAAGATGTACAAAAATACATATATAATAAACTAATAAGTGGGGATTATGTATTAGTTGACGGCACTTCCGGTAATGACCATCTGCGAAGTGGGTATGAAAATTCTATGATTTTCGGCTTTTCCGGAGATGATATACTAGAAGGTTCATTTGGTGATGATATCATTTTAGGTGGCCTTGGTAATGATAAACTATCTGGGGGTGACGGTGACGATTTATTATATGATATGTATGGAGATAACTTTATGTGGGGCGATTCCGGTGATGACATGATGTATGCCGGTGATGGAGAAGATCATTTATACGGCGAAGAGGGAAATGATTATATGTATGGTGGAGCCGGAAATGATACACTTTATGGAGATGCGGGTCACGACAAGTTATATGGAGAAGAAGATAACGACACTCTCTTTGGCGGAGAAGGTAATGACGAGCTTTACGGTGAAAATGGAAGCGACACTCTTTTCGGCGATGCCGGAAATGACAAATTATTCGGCGGAGATGGAGAAGATTATCTCTATGGCGGTGAAGATGATGATGAACTGTTTGGAGAAGAAGGCGACGATCATCTTTATGGCGGCAACGGCAATGACTATTTAGAAGGCGGTAACGGAAATAACGATCTTCATGGCGGCGAAGGAGATGATACACTTGTAGGCGGAGACGATACCGACTATATGTACGGCGACGGAGGTAACGATACATTCTACGGCGGAAACGGACCGAACTATATGTACGGCGGGTCAGGAGACGATAACTTCACAGGCGGTGAAGGCAACGATGTAATTTACGACGGTAACGACGGAAGTAAAATCTACGGCGGTACAGGAAATGACATTATTTATGCAGGAGGCGGCAACGACTATATTGATCCGGGCGAAGGCGATGACTATATTCAAGATGATCACGGTGACGATACCATCATATTCAAAGCCGGTTACGGTACGGATACTATCTCCGACGCAGCAGGACATAATACGATCCTGCTTTCAGGACTTTCAATTGAAAGCGCAGTGATGTCAAGAATAAACGGAAGCGATTTGCAAATATCGTTCGGGGCTGATAATATCATTATCAAGCAGTATTTTGACGGAGCCGGATTCCAAAACTTTAATATCAATGGAACAATGATAAATGACCTTATTACAGCTCTTCACGGTTCTGACAGTAATGACTGGATGTCCGCATGGAGTGACTCAGGAGTTACTATCCACGGAGAGGGCGGAAATGATACGCTTTATGGAGGTAACGGCGACGACGTACTCGACGGCGGAACAGGCGATGACTGGCTGTATGGAGGAAACGGAAACGATACATATATCTTCGGTAAGGGATATGGTAACGATACAATTGAAGATTGGGGCGGAAGCAGCACAGTTAAATTCAAGGACGTTAACTCCTGCGATGTGACAATAACAAATCTTTGGGATTCAACACTTGAAATGACAGTAAACGGAACAGAGGATAAGCTTACAATCAACGGCTACAAGTGGAATCAGGGCGGATATACATTTGAGTTTGCAGACGGAGCAGTAGGAACAGTCAATAAAGATACCTGGGAACTTGAACTTACTCAGACTGTAAATAATACGGCTCTTGCAGAAGTTCCAATAAAGAGCGAAGCTGATACCATTCAGGCCAACGCCGATATTCTTAGCAGCCTGTATGCAGATGACGGTATTGAATCAGATATTTTCTCTGATTCGGAAAATAAGGCTCTTCTTGATTCAGCGGCAGTATCGGTAAATGAAACGGAAGAAATTGCAGATCAGACAGACCTTCAGGTAATGATACTTACTGAAAACATGTCAGCATTTGTAAACGAGGATAATATTTCAGATGGGATCAACGTTCTTGATCCTGCAAATGATACAGCTGTCATGAATCAGATGCTTGTTGATTCTCAGATCCGGTAAAATAAATTTTATTAATGCAGCGGCATTTTTGCTGCTGCATATTTTTGGAAAAAGGAGGTCGAAGTATGGAGAAAAAGCAAGACAGCGGCTTGTCCTGCTTTATGATCGTAATGAAATTTCACGGTATCCCGATAACAAAGGAGCAGGCGGAAAATCTGTCCGTACTTGATCCGGAGCAGAAAACGGGAGAAATTGAAATAATACAATCTGCAAAAGCCTTGAAAATGAGAGCTAAGCTGTGTAAGCTTAAACTGAATAAGCTGAAAAGCGTAACTGCGCCCATTATAGCAAAGGATAAAAACGACGAATTCTTTATCATTGCAAAGTCCAAAGAAGATAAATTTATGGTTCTTTTTGCCGATAAAACGCAGCCTGAGATAAAGTCCCATGAAGAACTTGCGCAAATATGGGACGGAACAGCGATCCTTATTACCAAAAAAGGAATCATGGACAGAGAGGCTGTTTTCAGCTTTAAATGGTTTATTCCCACGATCCTGAAATTCAAAAAAGAGTTCATTCAAGTACTTATAGCCGTTTTTACAATTCAGATCTTAGGGATACTTACTCCGGTAATGACTCAGGTAGTCGTGGATAAGGTGCTTGTGCACAAAAGTATGTCAACTCTTAACGTGCTTGCGATAGGTATAGGAATTGTTTACATATATGAATTGATACTTGGACTTGCAAAGAATTATGTGTTTACTCACACCACCAATAGAATAGACGTAATGCTGAGTTTTAAGCTGTTCAAGCATCTGTTCGCACTGCCGCTTAAATACTTTGAATCTCGCAGAGTAGGTGAAACGGTTGCACGAGTAAGAGAACTGGACAGCATCAGAAACTTTCTGACAGGAACTCCCCTGTCATCAATGATAGATTTGATCTTTATTATCGTGTACATCGTGGTGTTGTTTTTCTATAGTAAAATGCTGACGGTCATCGTTATCTGTTCAATACCCGTATATGCAATACTTTCGGCGATTGTAACTCCGCTTTTTAAGAAAAGGCTTGACGAAAAATTTGAAACAGGAGCAAATACCCAATCATTTTTAGTGGAATCTATCACAGGCGTTCAGACTGTAAAATCCTATGCATTAGAGCCGAAATTCGAGAAAAAATGGGGAGACTTGCAGTCCGACTATGTAAAGGCAAGCTATAAGACGTCAATGGTATCTGCTACCGCAGGAACTACAGGACAGTTTATTCAGAAAGTGTTTGATTTACTTATTCTGTTTTTCGGAGCAAAAGCAGTAATGGACGGCAATTTCACAGTCGGACAGCTTGTAGCGTTTCGTATGCTTTCAGGCAGAGTAAGCGGACCTGTCCTCAGACTTGTTCAGCTCTGGCAGGAGTATCAGCAAGCCTCATTGTCTGTAAAACGAATCGGAGATATTTTCAATACCGCTCCCGAACCGATACTTAATACCAATCAGACAGCAATGCCGAAAATTAACGGAAAAATCGTGTTTGATAAGGTGCATTTCAGATATAATCCACAAGGCGGCGAAGTAATCAAGGGTATGAGTTTTGAAATCGAACCCGGAACAATTGTCGGCGTTGTGGGACGAAGCGGTTCGGGAAAAAGTACTATCTCCAAGCTGATTCAGAGATTGTACATTCCGGAGGGCGGTAAGATATCCATTGACGGTATGGACATTTCACTTGTAAATCCTGCAATGCTAAGAAAGCAGATAGGCGTGGTTTTACAGGAAAATTTCATGTTCAACGGCACGGTTGCAGAGAATATTTCTATCCATTGCCCTACTGCAAGTATGGATCAGATCATACAATGTGCGAAAATTGCAGGTGCCCATGATTTCATTCTTGAACTTCCAAACGGCTACAACACAATTATCGGAGAAAAAGGAATGGGACTGTCAGGCGGACAGAAACAGCGAGTTGCTATTGCAAGAGCTATTCTTGCCAATCCGAGGATACTCATTTTTGACGAGGCGACTTCTGCACTTGATTATGAATCTGAGAGCATTATTCAGAATAATCTCAAAGAGATCTGCAAGGGCAGAACAGTCCTGATTATTGCCCACAGACTTTCCACGCTGAAGGACGCTCAGAAAATCATGGTTATCGATAAGGGCAGCTTGGTGGAATACGACACTCACGAAAATCTTATGGGGCAAAAAGGACTGTACTGCCACCTTTACAATCAACAGCAGAGGGGTGACGTTGATGGATAATAAAATGACAGAGTACATACTGAAACACAGCAGAAAAAAGGATAAAGAGCTGAAATACGACTTCATGCCGTCACTTCTGGAAATCATTGAACGTCCTGCACATAAAGCAGGAACAGTTATTATTCTCGGAGTTTTCACACTTCTGATCGCAGCTATCGTATGGGCATGTTTGTCTGAAATCGACGTAGTCATCACTTCAAGCGGAAGCATACAGCCAGTCGGAAACCTGAATGTTGTGCAGTCATATGCAAACGGGTCAGTAAAAGCCATTAATATTACCGAGGGCGATTATGTGGAAAAGGACGATGTTCTTATAGAGCTTGATACGCAAAGTCTGGATATAGATGCAGAGCAGCTTGACAGTCAGAAGAAGATACTTGATGCTCAGCTGAAGATATACACTAAAATCAAGGACGGTGAAAAATTATCAGAAATAAAGATTGATGATTATGACGACGAATTAAAGACGTATATTCAATCTATTCTGGATAATGATAAAAGCTATCATAATACTCTGGACAATCTGGAAAAGGATAAGGAAAACGCTGATTTAAATCATCAGATAGCGCAGATAGAGCTTGAGGAGTATGAAGCAAACGGAACTGAGCGTGAAGCTGAAATGCAGGAACTGATGGTACAGCAGTATGAACTTGCAAAGGATCAAGCAGATGTTAAGATTAAGGATACTAAAACTCAGTACAGCTCACAAGTAAATTCCAAGATTTCGGAGATCAGCGGGCAACTTGATGAAATAGAAACCAACCTTGAAAAATACAGCTTGTCCAAGGATTATCAATATATAACCGCACCTGTCAGCGGACATATAAACAGCATAAACGTAAATACGATCGGTGCAGCGGTAACCTCGGCTCAGGAGCTTGTTACCATCGTTCCCGACAATACGCCTGTTGAGATGGTGTGCTACGTAAAGAATATGGATATTGCCGATGTTGAAATTGGTATGGAAACTGAAATAAAACTTGAAGCGTATCCGTATAACAAGTACGGAACGGTCAAGGGTAAGGTAAAATACATAAGTCCAAGCGCTTTTGTAAGCGAGCAAATGGGCAGCGTATATCTTGTGAAAATTGAAATCACTGATAAACACGATGATATCGACATTATTTCAGGACTTTCGGGAAGTGTTGAAATAAAGACTGATAAACGCACAGTTATGGATTATTTCCTTGAGCCTATAAAGAAAGGATTCGGGGAGAGTCTGAAAGAAAAATAATTTTATCGGCGGAGCGAAAATAAGAATTTTGCTCCGCCTTTTATTTATTCAGAACTGGCAATTTTTTAGGCAAAAAATAACGCCCTCTGAATTATTTCAAAGGACGTAACTGCTTTGGTGCGCCAGGAGGGACTCGAACCCCCGACCTACTGGTTCGTAGCCAGTCACTCTATCCAGCTGAGCTACTGGCGCATAACTTAAAGCTTTATTATTATATCACGTTATAATAAAAATGTCAAGAGAAATTTTCAAAAAAATGTAAAACTAATAAATATTTTTAAAAATAGGCGAAAAAAATAATAAAACTCTTGACAAATGAAAAAAATAGGAATATAATTAATGGGTATGCAAGTGTATTTTGTACTTGCATTAAAGATTTTTTGGAAAAGGAGGAAGAATATGCCAACATTTAATCAATTGGTTCGTAAGGGAAGACAGGTTCTTGATGTTAAGTCAACAGCTCCGGCACTTCAGAAAGGTTATAATGCCAAGAAGAAGACAGCTATTGATCAGAGCTCACCTCAGAAGCGTGGTGTCTGCACAGCAGTTAGAACTTCAACACCTAAAAAGCCTAACTCAGCTATGAGAAAGATCGCCAGAGTAAAGCTTACAAATGGTCACGAAGTTACAGCTTATATTCCTGGTATCGGTCATAACCTTCAGGAACACAGCGTTGTTCTTATCAGAGGCGGACGTGTTAAGGATCTCCCGGGTGTACGTTACCATATCATCAGAGGCACACTTGATGCACAGGGCGTTGCTAACAGAATGCAGGCTCGTTCAAAGTACGGTGCAAAGAGACCAAAGGCAAAATAATTGAAATAGGATAACTGCCACAGGATTATATGTGGAGATTTAATATATTAAATCCTCTGCATTGGTCTTGACGTCAGAAAAATGACGAGTACCTATGAATTCATGAAAAAATGTGAAGGAGGGAAGCGAAATGCCAAGAAGAGGTAAAATCGCAAAACGTGATGTACTGCAGGACCCAGTATACAACTCAAAGCTTGTTACACGTCTTATCAATAATATAATGTTAGACGGTAAAAAGGGTGTTGCACAGAAAATAGTTTACGGTGCATTTGATATTGTAGCTGAAAAGACAGGCAAGGACGCTCTGGAAGCTTTTGAAGAAGCAATGGAAAATGTTATGCCGGTTCTTGAGGTTAAGGCTCGCAGAATGGGCGGTGCCACATATCAGGTTCCAATGGAAGTACGTCCTGAAAGACGTCAGACACTGGGTCTGAGATGGATCACAAAGTACTCAAGAGAAAGAAACGAAAAGACAATGAAGGAAAGACTTGCCGGTGAAATCATGGACGCAATCAACGGTACAGGCGGCGCCTGCAAGAAGCGTGATGATACACACAAGATGGCGGAAGCAAACAAGGCGTTTGCACACTACCGCTGGTAATCTGCAATTGTAAAATTTAAGGAGGAGAATTATGCCAAGAGATTGTTCGCTTGAACATACAAGAAATATAGGTATAATGGCTCACATTGACGCAGGTAAAACCACAACAACAGAGCGTATCCTGTTTTATACCGGTATTAACCATAAAATAGGCGAGACTCATGAAGGTGCTGCTACAATGGACTGGATGGAGCAGGAGCAGGAAAGAGGTATTACAATTACTTCTGCTGCTACTACTGCATACTGGGCAGGCCACAGACTTAATATTATCGACACTCCCGGACACGTTGACTTTACAGTTGAGGTTGAACGTTCACTGAGAGTTCTTGACGGCTCAGTAACAGTATTATGTGCTAAGGGCGGTGTTGAACCTCAGTCTGAAACCGTTTGGAGACAGGCTGATGAATACAAGGTACCGAGAATGGCTTATGTCAATAAGATGGATATTATGGGCGCAGACTTCTACAATGTAGTTGATATGATGAAGACCAGACTTCATTGCAATGCTGTTCCAGTTCAGCTACCTATCGGTGCAGAGGAAACATTCAAGGGAATCATTGACCTTATTGAAATGAAAGCGTATGTTTACTATGATGATCTTGGAAAAGATATCAGAGTAGAAGACATTCCTGCTGATATGGCTGAAAAGGCTCAGGAATATCATGATGCACTTATGGAATCAGTTGCTGAACAGGATGACGCATTGATGGAAAAATATTTTGCAGGTGAAGAACTTACAATTGATGAAATCAAGGCTGCTATAAGAAAAGCAACAATTGCTAATGAAATGGTTCCGGTAACATGCGGTACTTCATATAAAAATAAGGGTGTTCAGAAGCTTCTTGACGCTATTGTAGATTATATGCCGTCACCGCTTGATGTTCCTGCAATCAAGGGTATTAATCCTGATACTGATGAAGAATGTGTAAGACATTCTTCAGATGATGAACCGTTTTCAGCGCTTGCATTCAAGATCGCTACTGACCCATTTGTTGGTAAGCTCTGCTTCTTCAGAGTTTATTCAGGTACAGTAAATGCAGGTTCAACAGTACTGAATGCTACAAAGGATAACAAAGAAAGACTTGGTCGTATCCTTCAAATGCACTCAAACCACAGAAAAGACATTGAAACAGTTTATGCAGGTGATATTGCCGCAGCTGTTGGTCTTAAAAATACAACTACAGGCGATACGCTTTGTGACGAAAAGCACCCCGTAATTCTTGAATCTATGGAATTCCCTGAACCGGTTATTCAGCTGGCTATCGAGCCAAAGACAAAGGCTGGTCAGGAAAAAATGGGCATTGCTCTTGCAAAGCTTGCAGAAGAAGACCCGACATTCAGAACTTATACTGATGAAGAAACAGGTCAGACAATTATTGCCGGAATGGGAGAACTTCACCTTGAAATCATTGTAGACAGACTGCTTCGTGAATTCAAGGTAGAAGCAAATGTCGGCGCTCCTCAGGTTTCTTATAAGGAAACAATTAAGGGTAATGCCGATGTTGACCATAAATATGCAAGACAGTCCGGTGGTAAGGGTCAATACGGTCATGTTAAGATCAGAGTTTCACCTAATGAATCCGGTAAGGGTTATGAATTCAAAAATTCAATTGTCGGCGGTGCTATTCCTAAGGAATACATTCCAGCAGTTGATAAGGGTATTCAGGGCGCTATGAAGTCCGGTATTCTTGCAGGCTACGAAGTTGTTGACGTTTGCGTTGAACTGTATGACGGTTCTTATCATGAAGTTGACTCTTCTGAAATGGCATTCCAGATTGCCGGTTCAATGGCATTTAAGGAAGCTATGAAAAAGGCAACTCCGGTTCTGATGGAACCTATCATGAAGGTTTCGGTTATTGTTCCTGATGATTATACAGGTACTGTAATCGGTGATTTGAGTTCACGCCGTGGACAGATTCAGGGTCAGGAAACAAGACCTGGTGCTGTTCAGGTTGACGCTCTTGTACCGCTTTCAGAAATGTTCGGATATTCTAATGATCTTCGTTCAAATACACAAGGTCGCGGACAGTATTCAATGGAACCGCACAGCTATCTTGAAGTTCCTAAGAATATTGCAGAAAAGATTATGACATCAAGAAATAAAAATGCTTGATTAAAATAATCAGAAATATTTTCTAAAAACTCTTGAATTTTATTTTAATATATGATAAAATGATATTCATAAGTAATCTATATTATTTTTAAGGAGGACTTTTCCAATGGCAAAGGCTAAATTTGAAAGAAATAAACCGCATGTTAACATTGGTACAATCGGACACGTTGACCACGGTAAGACAACTCTTACAGCTGCTATTACTAAGACACTGGCTCTCAAGGGTCAGGCTCAGTATGAAGCTTACGACATGATCGATAAGGCACCGGAAGAAAGAGAACGTGGTATCACAATTAATACAGCTCACGTTGAATACGAAACAGACAATCGTCACTATGCACACGTTGACTGCCCTGGACACGCTGACTATGTAAAGAACATGATCACAGGTGCTGCTCAGATGGACGGTGCTATCCTCGTAGTTGCTTCTTCTGACGGCCCTATGGCTCAGACAAAGGAACATTTGCTTCTCGCTCGTCAGGTTGGCGTTCCTTACATTGTTGTATTCATGAACAAGGCTGATCAGGTTGATGATCCTGAGCTTCTTGAACTTGTTGAAATGGATATCAGAGCTACTCTGGACGAATATGAATTCCCTGGTGATGACACACCTATCATCAAGGGTTCAGCTCTTGCTGCACTGAATGCTCCTGATGATATCAATGATCCGGCATATGCTCCAATCATTGAACTTATGGATGCAGTTGACAGCTACATTCCTACTCCAGAACGTAAGTCAGACCTTCCTTTCCTTATGCCTATCGAAGATACTATGACAATTTCCGGTCGTGGTACTGTTGTTACAGGTAGAGTTGAAAGAGGTCAGCTCAAGACTGGTGACGAAGTTGAAATCGTTGGTCTTTCTACTGAAAAGGGCAAGACAGTTGTTACTGGTATCGAAATGTTCAGAAAGACTCTTGATTATGCTGAAGCAGGCGATAATATCGGTGCTCTTCTCCGTGGTGTTACAAGAGATCAGGTTGAAAGAGGACAGGTTCTTTGCCAGCCAGGTTCTATCCACCCACATACAAAGTTTAAGGGTCAGGTTTATGTACTGAAGAAGGAAGAAGGCGGACGTCATACTCCATTCTTCACAAACTACAGACCACAGTTCTATTTCAGAACAACTGACGTTACTGGTATCATCACTCTTCCAGAAGGCGTTGAAATGTGTACTCCTGGTGATAACGTTGAAATGAACGTTGAACTGATTACACCAATCGCTATCGAAGAAGGTTTGCGTTTTGCTATCCGTGAAGGCGGACGTACAGTAGGTTCAGGTGTCGTTACAGCTATTAACGAATAATTTAAAATTTTTATATGAAACAGGAATGACGAAGTCATTCCTGTTTTTGTTTTGTATAAAAATAATAATTACAGTAATAATATAAAACAGAATATTTTATTGGAGAAAAAATATGGAATATATACGAACTGAAAAAAAATCTATTTTTAACATATTAATTTTAGCAATTTTTGCATCAATAGAAATTATTTTTTGCTTTACTCCTTTGGGATCTATTCCTATTGGACCTGGAATCGTTGCTACATTAGCCCATATTCCGGTTATAATTTCTGCTTTTTTACTTGAAAAAAAATATAGCTTAATTATGGGCGGTATTATGGGTTTGTGCTCGTTCATATGGTGGTCTACAATTGGTTTGGCGAGTCCGACTTCTTTTGCTTTTACTCCATTTTCTGAATTTGGAAATTTCTACAGCATAATAATTTGCTTTATTCCAAGATTATTAATACCATTTTTTACATCTGTGACATTTGATTTTCTGAAAAGAAAAATAAATATAAGCGTATCAGCCGGTATTTCAGCTGCATTTTCTACTTTTCTACACTCAGTTATGGTTTTGGGTATGATTTATTTATTTTTTCATAAAAACACAAATGTTTCAGAATTACTGGGAAAAAATTTTTTGAGCTTTATAATTTTATGGGCAGGTGTAAATTCGATAATTGAAATAATTACTGCGGGTTTCGTTGCAGCGATGGTGATAAAGCCTTTAAAATCGTTAAAAAGTGATAAAATATAATAACAAATAATTTATATTATATAGGCAGACTGATTAAATAAATTAGTCTGCTTTGTGCATTATTAACAAAAATAAGACATGATTTTCAGCTTCTTTTATTTTAGTATATCTTTAATTTTTCTTGACGTTTTCTTATAATTGAGTTATAATAATATGTACACGGTGGTGAAGTGTGGTAAAGTAGTGTAAAAAATTCATTTTTTTGGTGAAATCAGTCCAAAAAATCCGAAAGGTGGTGTCTGGAATGGCTTTGACGGCTCTTATGGGTACATATCATCATAATATTGATGCCAAGGGCAGAATGAGCTTTCCGACAAAACTAAGGGATTTGCTAGGCGGAGAATTTTATATTACGAAAAGCATAAACCAGAAGTGTCTGACTATTTATTCAAAATCAGAATGGGAAAAACTTGCCAATAAAATTGCAGAGCTTCCTGATTCTATGGGCGGACTTGATATTAAAAGATGGCTGTTTTCCGGTGCCGGAGAACTTGTTCCGGACAAGCAGGGACGTGTTTTAATACCGTCTGATCTCAGAGAGTTTGCGGGACTGAAAAAAGACGTTGTCGTAATCGGTCTGGATGATAAAGCTGAAATCTGGGATAAGGAATTATGGGACGCACAGCAGAGCAATATGGATATGTCGGCAATGCTGGCAGCGATGCAGCAGCTTGGTATTTAAGGAGTAATTATGGAATTTTCTCATGTTTCGGTTTTGCTTAATGAATGCATAGAAGGACTTGATATCAAGCCGGACGGAATTTATGTTGACTGTACTGTCGGAGGCGCCGGCCATTCAATAGAAATTGCCAAAAGGCTTGGAGAAAATGGAAAATTAATTGGTCTGGATCGTGATCCGGACGCAGTTAAAGCTGCCGGAGAAAGACTCAAATGCTATAATGCACAGGTCGTAAGGAGCAATTATTCAGATCTAAGAAATGTTCTTGATTTACTGGGTATTGATTCCGTTGACGGAGTGCTTATGGATCTTGGAGTTTCGTCTCATCAGCTGGATACTCCTGAAAGAGGATTTTCTTATCATTATGACGCTCCTTTAGACATGCGTATGAGTCAGGATGGAATCAGCGCTTATGATATTGTAAACGGCTGGTCCGAAGAACAATTGGTCAGAATCATATTTGAATTCGGTGAAGAAAAGTTCTCCAGAAGAATTGCCAGAAATATTGTTTTAAGCAGAGAAGTAAAGCCTGTTGAAACAACGCTTGAGCTTGCTGAAATAATAAAAAGAAGTGTTCCGGCAGCGGTGAAGAGGGAAAAGAATCCCTGCAAGAAAACTTTTCAAGCTATAAGAATTGCTGTTAATGGTGAATTTGACCATTTATCCTGCGGTTTAAATGCCGCATTTGACTGTCTTAAACCTCATGGAAGGCTGGCAGTTATAACGTTTCATTCATTGGAAGACAGACTTGTAAAACAGTGTTTTGCAGGTTTGTGTAAGGGTTGTATATGTCCTCCGGATTTTCCTCAGTGTGTATGCGGAAGAGAACCCAGAGGGAAGCTTGTAAACAGAAAACCTATAGAGGCTTCACCTTATGAGCTTGAACATAACAATCGCAGCAGAAGTGCAAAACTAAGAATCATAGAAAGGAGATAGGTGCTTTGTTATGGCGGCAGATAATTCAGCTTATGATTATTTTTTACAAAACAATCCTCACAAACCGGAAAATAATAAACCTGTTAGTAATGCAGAAAAAAGAATACCTGCCGAAGAACCGGAAACAGTACGTGTACCTAACATCGCTATGAAAGTAACGCCTCCTAAAAGAGGTTCAGCATCAAAAGTGTTTATTGCTGCACTGTCTGCTTTACTTGTATTTTTCTGTGTTATTTACGGAAGAGTAGAAACAAACAGGATGTATCAACAGATTGCTGCACAGAATCAGAAGCTTGAAGTTGTTCAGAGTGAGAATGTACGGTTAAAATCAGAACTTGAAAGTAAAATGACTCTGAAAAATGTTGAAGATTATGCAGTAAATGTATTGGGTCTGCAAAAGCTTGATAATTCACAAATAAAATATGTGCAGACGCAGACTGATGATATAATCGAAATCCCTGAAGAAAATAAAAACATATTTGTGAGAGCAAAAGAGAAAATTAACAGCTTTCTGGAATATATTTTTGGATAGGGCATATTATTAATTAGAAAGACGGCTGATAAAAAGAAAAAGCATGCTGTCGAGGCTATATTGGAGAATCAAAACGGGTGTACGGAAATAGGAAGAAAGGTGCAGTCACGTCTGCAAGTGACTGTACTGGTCTTCCGCATTAAATAATTTCTTATTGCCGTTTACCGGTAAAAGTTTATGTGATTGAATCTTGAATGATTTTTATTTTTAAGATTTAAAAATATTTAAGTTTTAGAAATGGATTAAGCATTTGCCTGGCAGGGAGAAGTTTAAGGAATCCCTGCTATTTTTATAAGCAATATCGGTACATGAATGCGATCGTATTAACAACAGGTATTACGGAGGTTTTTATGGCAGATAAGCCCACTATTCAAATGAAAAAGCGTACCAATAGATTTATATTGATCGGTATGATGGCGTTTGCCGGAGCCATTATTGCTCAGCTTTTTAAATTATCTATAGTTGATAATAGCTTTTATCAAGAAAAAGCAAACGAATATCATTTTGGTGAAATTTCAATATCGGCTAACAGAGGTTCTATATATGATGCAAACGGTGTAATTTTAGCGCAGAGCGCTACGGTTTATAAAATATTTATGGATCCTGATTTGTTCAGAAGCGAATTGGAAAAGAAAAAAGAAAATGCCGAAGCACAGCAAAAACAAATAGCAAACGGCGAATTGCCTTCCGGAACCGTGGTAAAAACGGCTGATCAGGTTCAGGAAGAGATAATTTCATTTCTTGCCGAAAAGCTTGAAATTAAAGAAGAAACTGTAAGATCGGCTATGGAGGAAAATACTCAGTATAAAATTCTGAAAACTCAGGTTGAAAAACCTGTTGCCGATGAAATTATCGCTTTTATGGACGAAAACTCATTAAATTCAATACAAATTGAAGAAGATACGAAAAGATATTATCCTCAGGATGAATTGGCAGCATCAGTAATCGGATTTACAAACGGAGACGGAGACGGTCAGTACGGTATAGAATATCAATATGACGATTACCTTTCCGGTACGGATGGAAAAGTAATATCAGCAAAAGATGCGTACGGAAACGAAATGCCTTACAGATATGCAAAAACCTATGAGGCACAGGACGGAAATTCGGTTTATCTTACTATAGACAGGACTTTGCAGTATTCCTTAGAAAAGAATCTTGAAGAAACTGTAAGCCAGTTTGAAATTGAAGACAGAGCATGCGGTATTATTATGAATGCCAAAACAGGAGCAATTCTTGCTATGGCTACAGCTCCGGGTTTCAATCTGAATGAACCGTCGGAGGTTCCGGATTTGCAGATAGCTCAGGCCGCACAGGATATGGAGCTTCTTGATATTGATAAAAATGAAGTTATAAAAAAAGACAATGCAAAGTCTTATCTCGACCAGCTTACCGAGGAACAGCTTGACGAAGCGTATGTTGCGGCAAGAGAACAGCAATGGAAAAATAAAGCGATAACGGAGCTGTATATTCCAGGATCGGTATTTAAGGTAGTTACGAGTTCGGCGGCGCTTGAGGAAAAAGCGATTTCTGTAAACGATAGTTTTGACTGTACCGGTGCTTTGGTTGTCGTGGAGGGCACTGATCCTATTCACTGCTGGAAAACTTCAGGACATGGGTTACAAACGTTTACAGAAGCTATTACTCATTCATGTAATCCGGCATTTATGGAAATCGGACGAAGATTGGGTGCAGAAAGCTTTTTCAATTATTTTAAGGCTTTCGGACTTACTGAAAGAACAGGAATAGACCTTCCTGCGGAGGCAACCAGCTATTATCAGGGACTTAATGGAATGGGTGCTGTAGAGCTTGCGTCTTGTTCTTTCGGACAGACTAATAAGGTCACTCCTATAGAAATGATAACTGCGTATGCAGCAGTAATTAACGGAGGAGAACTGGTTACTCCTTATGTTGTAAGCAAAATTGTCGATACCGACGGAAACGTTGTTCTGACAAATGAAAAGACAGTTAAGAGACAGGTCATTTCAGCAGATACTTCAAAAATTATGTGTGAAACACTTGAAACCGTAGCAATTGAAAACGGCGCTTACATAAAAGGATATCATGTAGGAGGAAAGAGCGGTACGTCTGAAAAGCTTGACGAATATGCGGGTACTGACGAAGATCCTATGAGATATGTTGCGTCATACTGTTGTTTTGCTCCGGCAGATGATCCGGAAATTATAATGCTTATTATGGCAGACGAGCCAATGTCCGGGGAATATTACGGAAGTAAGGTTGCAGTACCGTGTTCAAGAAAAGTCATGGAAGAAATTCTGCCTTACCTTGGTTATTATCCGGAATATACTGATGAAGAAGCAGAAAATCTGGACGTTTCAGTTCCGTTTGTTGAAGATTTATCCCTTGAGGACGCTAAAAAAGCTGTAGAAGAAAAGGGTCTTACATGTCAGGTCGTAGGTGAGGGAGATACCGTCTGCGGTCAGATGCCTATTACAGGCAGCGTTGTAGCTCAGGGCTGTACGGTTGTCCTTTATACTGAAAATAATTATAAACCGGAATATGTTGAAGTGCCGGATCTTTCCGGATACGGACTTTCTGATGCGAATTATATTCTTACGAATATGGGATTGAATTTTATTGCAGGAGGCGCTTCAACTGATTCAAGCTCTGCTGTTGTACAGTCTCAGTCGGAACCGGCAGGGTCTAAAGTTCCGGTAGGTACTGTTATAGAATTGACCTTTGGCGTTAATGATCAGTCAGGTTGAATATAGCAGAGAGTAAAAGCCAAAAATAAATGATGATTAATGATTTTATACAGGCGGTGTAAATAATGAGACTTTATAAACTTATTGAGGGTTTAGCCGATATAAATATTCCGGACAGAGAAATCAGTTCGGTAACTGATAATACAAAAAAAGTACGGAAAGATTGTATTTTTGTCTGTGTGAAAGGCGGTTCTTTTGACGGTCATGACGCTGCGGCAGAAATGCTGGAAAAAGGTGCGGCAGTTATTGTTGCTGAAAGGGATCTGGGATTGGGAAACAAACAGATCATTACCGATAATTCAAGGAAATTTTACGGTGAATTGTGTGCCGCATGGTTTGATCATCCGGAAAAAAAATTAAAAATAATCGGCGTCACCGGAACAAACGGCAAAACAACCATTACAAATGTTATTAAAAATATTTTTATGAAAAACGGCGTAAAAACTGGTCTTATCGGTACTATATGCAATGAAATAGGAGATGAAACTGTTCATACCGATAATACGACTCCAATGGCTTTTGATTATATGTGTCTTTTGGATAAGATGGTAAAGGCAGGATGTAAATATGCAGTTATGGAGGTTTCCTCTTTCGGATTGGTTCAGCATAGAATAGGACCTACACATTTTGATATGGGAATTTTTACAAATCTCACTCAGGATCATTTGGATTATCATAAAACGATGGAGAATTATTATCAGGCAAAAAAAATGATGTTTGATGAATGTGATTATGCTCTGATCAATACAGACGATGAATACGGCAGAAGAATTTTTAGTGAGATTAGCTGCAAAAAAGAAAGATACGGAATCAGTTCCGAAGCTGATTATTATGCAGATGCAATTAAAATTAAATCGGACGGAACAAGCTTCTGGTACTGTTATAACGGAAAATCACAGCTTGTTAATATGAAAATGACGGGAATGTTCAACGTATCAAATGTGACTGCGGCAATTTCTGTTTGTCTGAAAGCCGGTTTGCCGATAGAAGATATTTTAAAAGCAGTTTCCGAATATAATGGAGTAAAGGGAAGATGTGAAATTATTCCTACAGGCAGGGATTTTACTGTGATTTGTGATTATGCTCATACTCCCGACGCAGTTGAAAATATACTTAAAAGCGTAAGGGAATATACCGAAGGAAGGCTTATCTGTCTGTTTGGGTGCGGAGGAAACCGAGACGCCAAAAAGCGTCCGCTTATGGCAAAGGCGGCTGCAAAGTTTGCAGACAGACTTATAATTACGTCTGATAATCCAAGAGACGAGATTCCGGAAGCCATTATTGACGATATTCTTGCCGGTCTTAAAGACAGTGAAATTCCCTTTGATGTGGTGGTTGACAGAACGAAAGCTATTCATCATTCCCTTAAAATAGCTGAAAAAGGTGATATTATAGTTCTTGCGGGTAAGGGACACGAAGATTATCAGGTGCTTCCCGGAAATGAACATATACATTTTGATGAAAGAGAGATAGTTTCAGAGGGTCTGAAGCTGATAGACTAATGGAAAAATTATTATTATCTGAAATTGCACATTGTTTGAATGCAGAATGTCCTGAAGAAAAGGTAATTACGGAGATTTCTACCGATACGAGAAATCTTCCTGCCGGATGCTTGTTTATAGCTATAAAGGGTGAAAGATTTGACGGTCATGCATTTATTAAGCAGGCAATAGAAAATGGAGCTGCGGCAGCTGTGTCTGAATATCCTGTTGACGGCTGTCCCTGTATTGTTGTAAAAAATACAAGAACTGCATTGCTTAAATTAGCTAAATATTATCGCAGTAAATTTAATCCGATACTTGTGGGAATTACCGGAAGTGTGGGTAAGACTACGACAAAGGAAATGATAGCTCTTGTTTTATCGGAAAAATATAAAACGTTAAAGACACAAGGTAATTTAAATAATGAAATCGGTTTACCTAAAACGTTGTTTAATCTTGATTCGTCCTATCAGGCTGCTGTTATTGAAATGGGTATGTCAGATTTTGGTGAGATTGAACGACTTTCAAATACAGCTGTGCCAACAATAGGAGTTATAACAAATATAGGATTTTCCCATATTGAGAACCTTAAATCCCAAGAGGGGATTTTAAAGGCAAAGCTTGAAATATTAAGCGGAATGAAGTCGGACGCACCTCTGATCGTTAATGGTGATGACAGATATCTTGCTCCTTTAAAAGAAGAATTTAAAAGTTCACGTTCTGTTTATTTGTACGGTACCGATGATAAATGCGACTTCAGAGCAAAAAATATTATTGAGGAAAATGGTATAACAAGATTTACCCTTGTATATAATGGAGTTAATACTGAAATTGAAATTCCATGTGCAGGAAAGCATAACGTTTTAAATGCTTCAGCAGCATTCTGTGTTGGAATTCTCAGCGGACTTAATGAAAATGAAATAGTTTCTGCACTGAAAAAATACAAGTCTGACGGAATGCGTCAGAACATTGTTAAAAAGGGAGATAAAACGGTAATAATCGATTGTTACAATGCCAGTCCGGATTCTATGAAAGCAACGTTGAATGTGCTTGCGGATATGAAATGCAAAGGAAGAAAAATTGCCGTACTGGGAGATATGCTCGAACTTGGAGATATGTCGGAAAAATTACATAGACTTGTTGGAGAATATGCTGCGCAATGTCATCCCGACAGGTTGTACTGCTATGGGGAAAATGCAATGTATATTGCTGCGGAAGCTTCGGAGCATGGACTTGCAAGCTGTGCGTTCCATAAGGATTCCAAGGATTTAATGGCTGAAAAAATTAAGGAAGATTTACAAAGCGGCGATATAATCCTGTTTAAGGCAAGCAGAGGTATGAAGCTTGAAGAAGTGATAGACGAAATATTTGGATAACCGGAGGAGAGTTTATATGTCATATTGGATAACGATCGGTACTGCGCTTATTTCATGTGCAATTGCAGCATTGACGGGTATAGTGCTTATACCGTTTCTGAAAAAAATTCATTTCGGACAGACAATTCTTGAAATTGGTCCGAAGTGGCATAAATCCAAGCAGGGGACGCCTATCATGGGCGGATTTATGTTCATAATCAGCAGCATAATTGCGGTTATAATTGGATATTTGCTTTATCGTTCCAGAAATATGGTGGATATAACTGAGAAAACAGCATCTTATAATGCAATAAGACTGCTTGCGTGCATATTATTTTCGGTTTTGTTTTCCGGTATAGGTTTTCTTGACGACTATATAAAAGCTGTAAAAAAACAGAATCTTGGACTTAATCCTAAACAGAAAATGATTTTTCAGTTTATTCTGTCCGCAGCATTTCTAGCGGTACTTTATGCGTTAGGCGATAAATCTACTAAACTGGATCTGATTTTCTTCCAGCTTGATTTAGGAATTTTTTATTATCCAATAATGATACTGTTTATGATCTATGTTTCAAATGCAGTAAATCTTACAGACGGCGTAGACGGACTGTGCGGTTCGGTAACTTTTGTTACAATGCTTGCATTTTCAGCGGTATGTGGTATAATGAAATCCTACGAGATTTCAATTTATGCTATAGCGATTGCAGGAGGCTGTCTGGGATTTCTGATCTGGAATCTTCATCCTGCAAAATGCTTTATGGGTGATACAGGTTCAATGTATCTGGGTGGAGCGTTTGTGGCGATTGGTCTGACAACCCATAAGCATCTGCTTATGGTTCTTGTGGGACTTGTATACATTCTTGAAGCATTATCGGTTGTTATACAGGTAACATATTTTAAAATTACTGCAAGACAGCATTATAAAAAAACCGGTGAAAAGGGAAAAGGCAAAAGAATATTTAAAATGTCTCCTATTCATCATCATTTTGAAATGTGCGGTTTCAGTGAGTATAAAATTGTAATTATGTTTTCAATTGCGGCAATTATTGTTTCTGCATTAGGTGTGCTTACTGTTATTTAGTTTTTTACCAATTCAAAGGAGGAAGAAAATTGGCTGGAAATTACGGTGCCGGCGCCGGCTCAATTGAACGTCATGCGTCTGCTTCCGGCAGGAACAGACAAAAAAAACAGGTACATTCTCTTTTTTCAAGAGGGGTAATGGATCTTACATTTTTCCTTATTGTAATGACGCTGCTTGTTATAGGGATTATTATGATGTTTTCAGCAAGCTATGCGAAAGCGCTTAATGAGTCCGGCGGTACAAACGGAACTAGCTATGCTACCAAACAGATCACAATGGCAGCTATAGGAATATTCTGCATGTTCTTTTTCTCCTTTTTTGATTATCGTCATTTTGCCAATCCGAAAATTGCTATAACAAGCTATGTAGGCTGCGTCATACTTTTGATTGCAGTATTGGTAAACGGAGTTACAGAAGGCGGCGCAACCAGATGGATTGTTATCGGACCGATAAATTTTCAGCCGTCGGAACTTATGAAATTTTCAATTATAATTCTGTTTTCGTATCTTATTGTGAAGAATTATAATAAAATGCAGAAATTTTCTGTGGGTATTTTACCTTTTGGTATTTTACTTAGTATTGTTGTCGTACTTCTTATGCTTCAGCCGCATCTGTCATGTACGATTTTGATATGTGCTATCGGAGTGTGCCTGATGTTTGTCGGAGGAGTAAGATGGAAGCATATTTTTATTCTTTGTCTATTGGGCGTCGGAGCATTGGCTTTAATAGTATATATGAAAACTCAGGGCGAGGACGGATTTACTTATTTTCAGACTCGTTTTCAGTCATGGCTTGATCCGTTTTCCGATGAAAAGGGCGGTACGTGGCAGACATGTCAGTCACTTGTAGCTATCGGTTCGGGAGGACTTTTCGGTCTGGGACTGGGAGGCTCAAGACAGAAATTTATGTATCTTCCTGAAAGTCAGAACGACTTCGTTTTTTCAATTGTATGCGAGGAACTTGGCTTTATCGGAGCAGTTACAATAATTCTTCTTTTTGCACTGCTGATTATCAGAGGATTTTATATTGCTTCAAAGGCACAAGACCGATTCGGAATGCTTATTACAATTGGTATAACTGTTCAGATAGGCATACAAGCTTTTTTGAATATTGCCGTTGTAAGCAATTTAATCCCTAATACCGGTATCAGTTTGCCGTTCTTCAGCTATGGCGGTACTGCGTTGATAATGCAGTTGGCAGAAATGGGGATAATTCTTAATGTTTCCAGACAATCGTCAATTGAAACATAATAAAATGAAAGGAGATTATACTTTTAGTATAATGACTATATGAGAGTATTATTAGCCGGCGGCGGAACTGCCGGGCATATTAATCCGGCTCTTGCCATTGCTTCTGTAATAAAAGAGCATTATCCGGATACGGAATTTTTATTTGTCGGAACGCCAAATGGAATGGAAGCAAGACTTATTCCGGAAGCGGGCTATAATTTTGCATCTATGAAAGTTGCAGGCTTTCAGAGAAAAATTACTTTGAAAAATGTTAAACGCAACTGTCAGGCGTTATATTATCTTGCGTCAGCAGGGTCAAAAGCTAAAAAAATTATAAATGAATTCAAACCGGATATTGCAATAGGTACGGGAGGATATGTAAGCGGACCTGTTATAAAAAAAGCTGCAAGAATGGGCGTTTCGACGGCAATTCATGAGCAAAACGCCTTTCCGGGCGTTACTAATAAGCTTTTGGCAAAGGAAGTTGACAAGGTGATGCTTACTGTAAAGGAAGCGCTTGATTACCTTGATAAGGATGTTGACTATACAATTACCGGACTGCCGATAAGAGCCGGTATTGCTTCTAAATCAAAGCTTGAAGCCAGAGCTGAACTTGGTTTTGACAATGAACTTTGTATTTTGTCTTTCGGAGGCAGTCTGGGTGCAGGGTGTATAAACGAGACAATGGCAGAAGTAATAAAATGGCATACGTCAAATAATCTTAAAATTAATCATATTCATGGGTACGGAAAAATGGGCAGGGAAATATTTCCCAAAATTATGATCGAAAGCGGAATATCCATGAAAAATCAACGACTGAGAATCAGTGAGTATATAAATGATATGGATACATGTCTGGCTGCTGCCGATCTTGTAATATGCCGTTCGGGAGCGTCGACTCTTGCAGAACTGGAGGCGGCTGGCAAGGCTTCAATTCTGATTCCTTCGCCGATAGTTACAGGCAATCATCAGTTTCATAATGCAAATGTTTTGGGTAAAGCCGGGGCTGCAATAGTAATAGAGCAAAAGGACGTTACAAACGAACTTATGATCAAAACTGTCAAGGACTTGTATGAGCACAGGGAAAAGCTAAGTGATATGTCAGATAATGCCGTAAAGCTTGCTGTGAAGGATACAAACGACAGGATATATAAAGTAATAAAAGAGCTGATAAGTAAGACAAAGTAGCATTTTTACACCTGAAAGCATACTATAGAGTAAATACTTTCAGGTGGTGATGCAAATGAAAAGTCAGAGACTTATTATTGAGGGCGGCAATGCTCTCAGCGGTGAAATTAAAGTTCAGGGGGCTAAAAACAGTTCTCTTCCTATTATTGCGGCATCGCTTATGTGCAAGGGGGAGACGGTTCTTAAAAATTGTCCTTGCCTTACAGATACTTATGCGTCGTGCAGAATACTTACGCATCTTGGATGCACATGCCGTTTTGAAGGAAATACCTTGACAATAAAACCTGACGGAATAAACAAAACTGAAATTCCTGACGAATTAATGCGTGAAATGCGTTCGTCGATCATTTATATGGGAGCGCTGCTGGGCAGGTGCGGCAAATGCGGATTGTCATTTCCGGGAGGCTGCGAGCTTGGTCCCCGTCCTATAGATATGCACCTGAGCGCTATGAAGAAAATGGGCGCTAAGGTAAATGATGAGTATGGCACTATTGAATGTACAGCTGAGCATGGACTCAAAGGAACAAAAATTATATTGAAATATCCTTCTGTAGGTACAACTGAAAATATAATTTTGGCGGCTGTAATGGCAAAGGGCGAAACAATTATTATGAACGCTGCAAGAGAACCTGAAATTATGGATCTTGCCGCATTTCTTAATAAATGCGGCGGAAAAATAAAAGGTGCAGGAAACAGTACCATTGTTATCGAGGGAGTAAACGAACTTTTTGGCTGTACTCATTATATAATGCCGGACAGAATAGCGGCGGCTACATATATTTCCGCTGCGGCTTCAACTAATGGTGAAATTAGTATTCACGGTATTGACCCCGCATTATGCGACAGCTTTATGTGCGTATTTGAACAGATGGGCTGCAATATTTATGTATATGACGGGTGTATATATGTTAATGCTAAAAAGCCGTTAAAATCTGTGGGAAAAATAATTACTTTGCCTCATCCTGGATTTCCGACTGATGCACAGGCTATTATTATGGCGTCATTGTGTAAAGCAAACGGCATAAGTATTTTTGAGGAAACAATTTTTGAAAACCGTTACCGTCATGTTGATTCCCTTGTGAAAATGGGCGCCGATATAAAGGTTATTGGGAAAGCGGCAATTATTACCGGTGTGAAAAAAATTTACGGTGCAAAGGTTTCCGCAACCGATCTCCGTGGAGGAGCTGCAATGGCGGTTGCAGGTCTTGGGGCGGAGGGTATAACGGAAATTACTGATGTAGAGCATATTGACAGAGGATATGAAAATATAGAAAAAGTATTGACCTCTATGGGAGGAAAAATTACAAGAGCTTGAAAAGGAATGTTAAATGAGGGACGTTGTTAAAACTAATGTGAAGAGAAATCAAAACAGCAAGCGAGCCAGAAGAAGACGGAGAAATGTGCCTCTGTATTGCTTTTTGGTTATTATTCTGGTTTTGGGAATAGGAATACTTCTTTCTGTAACGCTGTTTTTTAATATTAATAAAATAGATGTAAAAGGAGATGTTGATTATTCAAGTGAAGAAATAATCAGAATTTCCGGAATCGGTAATGGCGACAATATGGTCAGACTGGACTCAAAAAAAGCAGCAGACAATATACTTAACAGTATGATTTATATTGAAGACGTAAATATTGATAAAAAATATCCCGATACTCTTGAAATAAATGTAACCAGATGCGTTGCAGCTGCAAATATACAGCTTGGCGATAAGTATATTATTGTTTCCCAAAAAGGTAAAATACTGGAAAAAGCAGACAGCAACCAGAGTGATCTTATAACAGTAACTGGTTTTGAGCCGTCATCTGAAATTCTTGGAACATATATTGAATCCAGTGATGAACAGAAAACAGAAATTTACTTTGAAATTTTTAATTATATAGCGGAAAATGATAATAAAATTGTAAGTATTGATATGACTGACAAATATGATATAAAAGTCAACTATGATAACAGGATAAACTTTGAATTGGGGAATTCTAACGATGTCACTTATAAATTAAAATTGGCAGAAACAGTATTTAATGACTTGGGTGATGATAAAAAGGGCACTATGGAAATGATTGGAAGTAATCAGATTTCATTCAGAAGCGATACAGCCAGCGACAAAAATACTTCGTCCGGAAACAGTATGACTAAAATTCCGATAGAGGACGAAAGTACCCCTGAAAGTACTGAAGAATCTTCACAGGACGATTATGAAGATGGTTATGAAAACTCATATAATGACGAAAATAATGATATTTATCAGGAAGATTACGAATATGAGGAAAACGGCGGATATGCAGATAATAACGAGGATTATTATCCACCGGAAGATTATGTCGAATAGATTGAAATATTGATGAATTTTTGAATAAAAAAATTTAAAATAGGTCTTGAAAAATCCCATAAAGTATGTTAATATAATAATATGTATTGTTAATATTAGAAATTATGACTGAAATATCAGGGATGGAAATAAATTTAGGAGGAATTGTAAATGACAGACTTCAATTTTGAGGACGCTTTTGATCCGCAGGTTAGCATTAAGGTAATTGGCGTAGGAGGCGGCGGCGGAAACGCTTTGAATTGTATGGTCGATGCCGGCGTTAAAGATATTGAGTATATTGCCGTAAATACTGACGCGAAAGCACTTAATAGATCTAAGGCAACTACAAAAATTCAGATTGGTACAAAACTTACAAAGGGCAGAGGCGCCGGCAATAGACCGGAAGTCGGTGAACGTTCAGCAGAAGAAAACAGAGATGAAATTCAGCAGTCGCTTAAAGGTGCAGATATGGTGTTTATTACTGCCGGAATGGGCGGCGGTACAGGTACTGGTGCGGCTCCTGTTGTTGCGGAAATTGCTCAGGAAATGGGACTTCTGACAGTTGCTGTTGTTACAAAGCCTTTTGCTTTTGAAAGAGAACAGAAAATGCTTCAGGCTGAAAGAGGTATTGAGGAACTGAAGAAATATGTTGATTCTCTTATTGTTATTCCTAATGAAAAGCTTCTTGACGGACTTGAAAAACAGCCTACAATGATGGAATCTTTCTCTTTGGCTGACGATATTCTTAAAACTGGTGTAAAGAGTATTTCTGATTTAATTACTGAGGATGGATACATAAATCTTGACTTTGCCGATGTATCCACGATTATGAAGGGCGCAGGATATGCGCATATGGCAATTGGTCATGGTTCAGGAAAGGACAAAGCGGCAGAAGCTGCAAAGGCAGTTATTTCCAGTCCGCTGCTTGAAACATCTATTTCCGGCGCAAGACGTCTTCTTATTAATATTACTATGTCCGAAGATATTATGGCGTCTGATGTTGATACAGCTACAAAGATGATTACAGATACAGCTGCTGAAGATGTTGAGTTTATTTTTGGTACAGCATTTAAGGAAGATTTGAATGATGAAATGACAATTACTGTAATCGCAGCTGGATACGGCGATGATGTTGCGACAGCAAGTGAAGATGAAGAAGTAATTCCGATTGATAACCCGCTTATTGACAATCCGGGCGATAAAAAGGATACTACTGAAGACGATCTTGATGAAATTCTCAGAATGCTTGAAAAATAAAAAATTGCAGCCGTTTCAGGCTGCTTTGTTTTGCATAAATATTAAAAAATTATGGGAGAATTAAAAATGTCAGAGCCACGAAAAATAAATGCTTCACAACTGAAAAAATATGCTTCAGAATTAAAATCCGGAGATAAAATACTGCTTACGGGAACTGTTTATACCTCCAGAGACGCAGCGCATAAACGAATTAAAGCGTTAATTGAAAACGGACAAAAACTTCCTTTTGAACTGGAAAACGCCGTAATATACTATGCCGGTCCGACTCCTGCACCGAAGGGTAAGCCTATCGGTTCATGCGGTCCTACAACGTCCGGAAGAATGGATAAATTTGCTCCTCTTCTGCTTGATTTGGGACTTGGCGGAATGATCGGCAAGGGTGAGCGCAGCAAAGAAGTAAGAGATGCTGTTGTAAGAAATGGTTCTGTGTATTTATGTGCTGTTGGCGGCGCAGGCGCTTTGGCGGCACATTGTATAAAAAAATGTGAGGTAATAGCTTTTGAGGACTTGGGTTGTGAATCTGTCAAAAAGCTTTATGTTGAAAATTTTCCGTTGATAGTTGCAAATGATTGCAGCGGAGGAGATATTTTTTCTCAGGGAAGAAAGCAGTTTGAAGAAAAATAATTTGTAATAATTAACAAAAATAAAGTGTAAAATATGGTTGTATTGCTGTTTTCTAGAAGATAATTATTTTTTTTGAAAAATCACTTGACAAAATCATAAATATAGTTTATGATTAATGTAATATAAATTTTGATTAATCTTGAAATTTATTATAGAATGAAACTGTTTTTAAGAAATAATCGTTTGTGTCACCTTACTGCTGATTTCTTTTACTTTAGCTTTATATGTGAAACTCCGGATTGTTTTATTGCATTGCAAATTGTTTTGACGTTTATTTGTTGGAAATTCCGCACTTTAAATTTGTTAAACAAGCAGTATCTAATTCTATTTAAGAGATGACCAGGTAGCTTAATTCCAGAGCGTTGTTTAACAAAGGTGTCGGTGTGAGTCCGTCCGGGGTCCAAAATACTAAAGCGAGGTAAAAAAAATGTACGAAGATAAGACATTGGTTTGTAAGGAATGCGGAGAAGAATTCGTATTTACAGCTGGTGAACAGGAATTTTATGCGGAAAGAGGATTTGAAAACGAACCTCAGAGATGTAAAGACTGCCGTATGGCCCGTAAAAACAACAACAAGGCTCA
>OGPA01000815.1_pt1 | contig 29102 bp, 26 predicted proteins | sample 1552841 | NCBI WGS metagenome assembly OGPA01 (sample SAMEA2579916, study PRJEB22360) | human gut metagenome | reverse complement strand
CCGCCGGCACACTGGTATTCAACACCTTTGCACCCGGCAATCTGCGGGAAGTCCGTCAGCTCACCGGTAAAGGCCTCGATTATCCCACGGCAGACCGCCTGACAGAATGGCTGACGGCAGACTACCACCTGCTTCACCTCCGGGAAGAAGAGATCACGCTGACCTTCGACACCCCGATGGATATACTCCGCCACCTGAAAAATACGGGCGTAACCGCCACCGGCAACGGCTCCTGGACACGCGGACAGCAAACGGATTTCTGCCGCCGCTACACCGCCCTGTATGGCACCGCCGACAATAAAGTAACACTCACATACCGCCCGCTTTACATCGTGGCAGTAAGAAAATGAATAACAAATGAAAGGAAAAGTACTTTTTATCTCAGGTATCGACACCAATGTCGGCAAGACATTTGCCACTGGTATCCTTGCCCGCCAGCTGGCCGCTGAAGGCCACAAAGTCATCACCCAGAAAATGATCCAGACCGGATGTACCGACGTCTCGGAAGATATCGAAATGCACCGCCGCCTGATGGGAATCCCCTTTACCGAAGAAGACCGTGCAGGCCTCACCTGCCCTTACATCTTCACTTACCCTTGTTCGCCGCACATGGCAGCCGAACGCGACGGTCGCCGGATCGAACTTTCCACGATCACCCGTGCGACACATGAATTACAGGAACATTACGACTACGTCCTTCTCGAAGGGGCAGGCGGACTGATGGTGCCGAACGATTTCGAATCGTTGACGATCGACTATGTGAAGGAGCAAAATTACCCACTCGTACTGGTCACTTCCGGCAAACTAGGTAGTATCAACCATACCCTGCTCAGTCTCTACGCCTGTCGGCAGCAGGGTATTACGGTGGACAGTGTCATATATAATCTATATCCGCAGATCGACCGGTTGATAGAAGACAACACCCTGGATTATCTGCGTCAATATCTCCGTCGCGAATGGCCGGGGACGAATCTCTTCCTCCTCTCGGAAGAAAAAGAAACAGGTACAGCAAAACTAGAACAGACCAATCTGTAAAGCCAGGATTGTATTTATGAGACTTTGCCGAACAATCTCGTGCATAATGGGCGGTCCACGAGCCGCCCATACAGAGGCTGTTACAGGCTTTTACACCCTATCCGTTCCCATAATCTCTGCCACGCGTTCATTGGCACGGGCTTTGATTTCCGGGGTGATGCTATCCTTGATCATGCTGATGACGAAGGTCATGACCGCAATATCGTCGGTAAAACCGATCACCGGAAGAATCCCATCGGGTATCAGGTCTATCGGCAGGATAAAATAACCGAGTGCACCGATGATATACGCTTTATGCTTCACCGGCACTTTCTCATCCTGCAATGTATAATAGAGTGTGAAAACAGGCAGTAGCACCGTAGAGCCGACCTTCTTCGCCACCCGTTCTATCTTTTTCCAAAAGCGGTTATCCGAATAATACGTACCGTACTTTTGTACTTCGTGCACCTCTTCGAAAGGCACATCTTCAATCCTATTTCTACTCATACTCATTCTTTTTTATCGTACAGGCAGTTTGTAAGCCACCCCTCCGCTAGCAAAGATAAATAATTTAGGCCGGAATACAAGTAGCAGAAATACGTCGACATTCAAACCTACGGCTAAAATAACTTAACAACAAAAATCCCGCCAAAGCCGAAGCCGCCCCCGGAAGAGCCGCATATTGATAGCTGTAGCCAGCTTCTATGGGCAGTCCGCCGCAATAAGCCCCCAGCGCATTCCCGAGATTGAAAGCGATCTGCACACTTGCCGCTCCAAGCATCTCTCCCCCCTTGGCATTCTGTATGAGCAGCAACTGTTGCGGTGCCGAAACGGCAAACAAACAAGTCGTGCCGACACACATCAACAAGACGGACATCCACGGATTGGCTGACCAAAAGAACAACATCAGTAAAGCCAGGCACATCACTCCCTGCGTAACAGCCGCCACGCGCCCCGGAGTATAAAGGTCGGAAAGCTTCCCTCCCAGCATATTACCGATGCACATACCCAGCCCGGCAAGCACCATGATAAAGGTCATGTCGGCAACAGGAACACCGGAAACATTCGTAAGCAGTGGCGTGATATAGCTGTACAGGCAAAAGAACCCGCCGTTACCGAACATCGTAGCAAAGATCAACAACCACGGAGCTGGGTTGCGCAGAAAACGAAACTGCCCCCTAAACCCATTATCCGGCAAAGCAGCCACGTACGGCACCCATCGCCAGATAAACCAAAATACCACCAGTCCCCAGCAGGCAGCACCGAAAAAGGTAGCCCGCCACGAAAGGGCATGACTTATATAAGTACCGAGCGGCACAGCCAGCAGGTTCGCCACCGTCATCCCGGAGATCATAATAGCCACCGCCTCCGACTTCTTCCCTTCCGCCGCCAATCGTTCCGCCACGATAGAGCCTACACCGAAAAAGGCCCCGTGAGGCAATCCGGAAATAAACCGCATCGCCATCATCGTCCAGTAGTCAGGTGAAAGCGAGACAAACAGATTCCCAACGATAAAGATAGCGACCAGCGCAAGCAGGATTTGCTTCAACGGTCGTGTACGGGCCAGTAAAACCAGTAAGGGAGCACCGGCACAAACACCCAGCGCATAAGCGGAGATAAGATGTCCGGCACTGGGGATAGATATACCCAGGTCATTCGCCACATCGGGCAGTATCCCCATCATCACAAACTCGGACAAACCGAGCCCCAGCGTACCGAACGCCAGGGCGATAAGACTTTTCTTCATAACCGATAACCTAAACTTTTCGGGCGCAAAGTTAACACATCATCGGGAAAAAGAGATTAAAATTATGTTATAAGTGTATCTGCAACCCGAAAGAAACCGGATGGAGTGCCGGGCCTTTGTTGTTCTCGAACATTTCGATAGGAGAATATTTGCAGTAAACGCCCATACAGCCGACACCCGCCTGGAAAAGGAGATCCATTGTCACGGGGCGTAGGTTCATGCCGCCATCCATCTTCTGCTTCTTGGTCTTTCCACTTCCGTCTTCATAAACAACTTTGGATGAAGAGGTTGTCTTGATTACGGCAACAACGCCACCGGAGATAAAGAAACGCGGGCGATGCCGTACCTTCTTGGTCTGCCACTCCAGCAGGACGGGGATGGTGACACTGGTCATATTCAGCTTGCTTTTCTTATAGGTGATACCATCGGCGGCAGGAACTAACAGAGTGACACCGTCCACCTCCTGAAAATGAACATTCCCGTCGATGCGGTAACGGTTCCAGCGCAGACCGGCACCGGTCACTACCGCCCAGTTGTAGCGGGAGAAAGGAAGGCTGAATTCCATAAAGTTAAGATTGTATTCCAGCGAGTTTCCTTTGCGCAGAGACACATCGTCTCCTGTGAAGCTGTTGAAGCCCATACCGAAGCCCGCCCAGTGTGCGGAGAAATCACGATCCCAAGTTGGAAGAGGAATGTTCAGCGTCTTGATATGTTTGCGTCGCTCATAGCTCTGGCCGTCACGGTATTGTCCTTCGAAGACCATTTCGTCATCTACCTCGGTGCCGTCTTCCTGTTCTTCATAGACGCGTACTTTCATACGGTCGCCGTTATCTTTCACTTCTATGCGTTTCTTTTCCAACCGGAAGATTGTATCGGCCGGCATTGGTCCGGCTTCGGCAGCCAGCAAGCCCATCACAGGGAGACAGGCTGCCACAATCAGTAATAATCTTTTCATCTTTGTATTGTTTTATTCGTTTATAAATCTTTTTTGGTGAAGAGGATCGTGATCAGGTCGTCGCTGTCCAGATCTCCTTCGATATAAACCAGGGTGATCACTCCTTTGGAGCTAACCTTGAAGAGGACGAAGCGGTTGATGTCTGCCTCCTTACCGGGTAGCTGGTAGTAGGCGGAGATAACGCCGCCATCGTCGGTCACTTCCTTAATCTTCCGGGCTCCCTTCTGGTCGGCTTCCAGGCATTGGCGGGTGAAGCGCAGGGCGTCGGGATCGTTCTTGATCGTGATGCTCTTATACCGGGTCATGCCGTAGGTTTCGAGCATCTCATTGGAAAGTTCGACCATCGTTACATTTTTCTTCCGGCCGTAACGCTGGAAAACATCCTGTATCTTCAGGTCTTTTTGCAGAACCTCTGCATCTGTTGCCCCTGCTCCGGAAGGGAACAGAAAAAGGGCAGCCAGCAATACGAGTAATGTGTATCTTATCTGTTTCATCGTTACATGTTTTTATTCGTCTTCACTAAATATGGAACCGAGTTCCTTTAACTGGTTATCAATAATCCGACGGTCGGCTTCATCGCTGTCTTCCCCGGGGAAATATTCGTCGGCAGGAGTGGCCACCTCATGCAACGCCTCGAAAGCAGAAGACCGTACCTTATGGATATCGGTATAGCACCGACCGTTTATCACCACATAATTATCCGAACAGAAACAGGGATCGGTCGGATATAACAACTGGCTGATCCCCAGCAGTGCCACCACACAAGCTACCACCGTAGACAGAAGATATACGATCGACCGTCGACTGAGTGTAAAACGCTTGGCTGGTTCTGTCGTGGCTGTCACTTCCGCCCATATCTCTTCTGCCGGATCATGCTGCACTGCAATCTCCTCATCAAAGTATGCGAACAGCGGACGGTAGGCCGACAGATGATCCGGAACGTTCGCCCCGGCAAAGAAACGGCGGAGTTCGCGTTCCTCGGCTGCCGAAGTTTCTCCTTCAAAATACCGGTTTAATACCTCTTCTATATTCATAACTGCTCCTGTTTGTTTAACTGTAAAAATTGTTCCCGTATCTTTTTCCTGGCCCTTGAAAGGTTGCTGCGGACGGCTTCGATGGCTGATCCTGTTATTTCCGCGATCTCGGACAGTTCGTAGCCTTCCACGTCTTTCATCCGGATGATAGTCTGCTGCACAGTGGGCAGTTGGGCAATCAGTTCCCGGATACGGGCGGCGGCATCCTTTTGTTCCAACTGCTCTGCCGGCGAACGGCTTCCCGAGTCGATCGACAAGGTGTCGATGTCGGGGCCTTCCGGACGGCGTGCTCTCAGTTTATCCAGCGTCAGATTCTTGGTGACTTGCATCGCCAGGGCTTCCACACTATGATAACCGTCCAGCTTCTCGCGGATATACCAGAGCTTCAGGAAAGCCTCCTGCACGATATCCTCGGCGTCGGCTCTCTCCTGCGTCAGTTTCAGGGAAAAGTTGATCAGCTTTTCCCGGAGTGGCAGTACGGTTATTTTAAACGTTTCAAGTTCCATTCTGTTTATATGACGGCAAAGGAAAGAAAACATAACATCAATATTCCAGTTTTTTGCCAGAATTATTGCATAACTTTGTAAACAAACAAGATAGCTCATGAAAATTCTGATTGTAGAAGACGAAGATTCTTTACGTGAAATAATGATCCGTTCGTTGGAGAAGGAACGTTACGTCGTGGAAAGTGCCGCCAACTATAACGAAGCATTACTGAAGATCAATGATTATGATTACGACTGTATCGTGTTGGACATCATGCTGCCGGGTGGCAGCGGGCTCGACCTGCTTGAAGAACTTAAAAAGATGCGGAAAAAGGATAGTGTCATCATCGTTTCTGCCAAAGACTCGATCGAAGACAAAGTGACGGGCCTCGACCTGGGTGCGGACGATTACCTGACGAAGCCGTTCCACCTGGCGGAACTGAATGCGCGTATCAAATGTATCATCCGCCGCAAGCAACAGGATGGCGAACTGCATATCAACCTGTCCAACATCACCGTCTACCCGGATCGTCGTACCGTATATATTAATGAAGAGGAACTGGCTTTTAACCGGAAGGAGTTCGACCTGTTGTATTATTTTGTCACCAATCCCGACCGCCTGATCAGTAAAGGAGCGCTTGCCGAGTCCATCTGGGGAGATTATATCGACCAGGCAGATAGTTTCGACTTCATCTACAGCCAGGTGAAGAATCTGCGTAAGAAGTTGAAGTCAGCCGGGGCTGTCCCGGAAATAAAAGCCGTATACGGTTATGGCTATAAAATGGTAAATGAAGAATAGCCGATGAAACTGATCCATTATACATTCCGCAACCTGTCCATCCCGCTGTTGATCATTCTAACGGCCTGGGCATGTTGTTTCTATTTCGTTATCATGCATGAAATAGACGACGAGACCAACGACAGCCTGGAAAATTACAAGGAAATCATCATCAAGACGGTACTTGCCGACAGCACGCTCCTGCATGACCAGGTGGATATAATGACTAAATATTATATCCGCGAAGTCCCCGAATCAGAAGCCGATCTGGATAAAGACGAGTTCTTCGATTCGACAACTTACATCGAAATAGAGATGGAAGATGAACCGGTACGTGTGTTACGTACCTGGTTCATGACAGCCGACCGGAAATATTACGAACTGACGATCGAAACCTCCACCCTCGAAAAAGAGGATATGGCGGAAGCAATCTTTGTGAGTATCATTATTCTATATGTAAGCCTTTTGTGTTGCATCCTGCTGGTATCGCATTTCGTATTCAAGTCCAGCTTCCGACCACTTTATACGTTGGTAAAATGGTTGAAAGAATACCGGTTGGGGAAACATACCACTCCACTGGTCAACAAAACACAGGTAGAAGAGTTCGATATCCTCAACAAAGCTATCCAGACGACTATCAACCGGAGCACGGAAATGTATAACCAGCAAAAACAATTTGTTGAAAATGCATCTCACGAATTACAGACACCATTGGCCATCTGCATGAATAAACTGGAACTACTCAGCGAAAATCCCGATTGCACGGAAGAGCAACTCTCCGAAATAGCCGGGATCAACCATACGATTCGGGGCATCATCAAGATGAACAAGTCTTTGCTGCTTCTTTCGCGTATCGACAACAAACAGTTCCCCGATACTTCCGAGATAGACTTCAATAAACTGATCAATAAATATTTGCCGGACTTCGAAGATATGCATGAATACAAGAATATACATGTCACCTATTCCGAAACCGGCACATTAATATATACAATGAATGAATCGCTGGCCTCTACCCTGCTCAGCAATCTTTTAAAGAATGCTTTTATACATAATATAGAAAACGGATCGATCGCCATTTCCGTAACCGGCCGGACACTGACAATATCAAACAGCAGTGAAAGCACCAGACTGAACGAAGCGACCTTATTCAATCGTTTCGAAAAGCAAACGCATAAGAAAGAATCGACAGGATTGGGACTTGCCATCGTTAAATCTATCACATCCATTTATGGAATAGATATAAAATATGAATATAACGGCCTGCATAAATTCATTTTAACATTCTAACGGATGGTTTTCCCAAATCTTTCCCAAATGTTCCCTTTTCTTTGCAGTATAAATTAAAAGAAAGATATTATGAAACAGTTTGGATTAATTCTGGTCAGTTTGTTACTGTCGACAATGGCCCTTTTTGCTGATAACGAAAAGATTACAAGAGACAAATCGGTATTACCTTCCGTGTCACGCAACTTCCTTTCTGCCAATTTCGGACAGACAGACATTTCTCACATCAAGATAGAAAGTAATCTGTTGGGAACGAAAGGATACGATGTGATCCTGACGAACGGAGTAAACGTAGAGTTCGACAAGGCCGGCGAATGGAAAGAGATCGAAGCACGTCATAGCTTTATCCCACTGACTGCTTTACCTCAAAGAATAGCCGATTATATCAGGAAAAACTTTCCCGACAACACGGTAATATCGGTAGATAAGGACACACGCGAATACGAACTCAAGCTAAACAACGACCTTGAACTCAAATTCGATCGTAACGGCAACTTCAAGAAATTCGATTAATAAAACAACAAAAAGAAATAAGTATGAAAACAAAATTATCCGTAGTAGCTTTAGCAATGTGCAGTTTACTGACTTTCAGCAGCTGCGACAATGATGACGACAACAACTACCTACCTGACCAGACAGTTACAAAAGCGTTCGATGAGAAATATCCGAATGCCGGAAAAGTAGAATGGGAAACAAAGAATGGTTACGAAGTGGCAGACTTCCATCTAAGTGGAAATGACACCGAAGCCTGGTTTGACAATAAAGGCAACTGGTTGATGACAAAGACAGAAATCAACTTCGGCCTGCTTCCCGAACCGGTACGCTTAAGCCTGAACAGCAGTGAATATAAAAACTGGAATAAAAAAGACTTTGACAAGCTGGAACGCTCCAACACCGCCACAGTCTATGTTATAGAGGTGGAACAAGGGGAACAGGAGTTCGACTTATATTACACTGAAAACGGTACCCTTTTAAAAGCAGTACCCGATGATGACAACAACTTCCAACCCGTTGTAATCCCGCAGGCCATAAAAGATGCGATCAACGAAATGTATGCAGGTGCAACCATTGTTGAGTTCGATCAGGAAAAGAATGGTTTCGAAGTAGATATCCTTCACAACAATATCTACAAGGATGTATACTTCAACTCTGAAAACCAATGGATCTATACGGAATGGGATATTAAAATAGCTGATGTGCCCACCATCGTCATGAATGCACTAAAAGCTTCTGAATATAAAGACTATAAGATCGACGACATCGACCTGATCGAGAAGCCGGCCGGTGTCTTCTACCTCTTCGAACTGGAACAAGGGGAACGGGAAATAGACCTGACCATCAGTGCCGAAGGAAATATCGAAAACACCCGTAAAGATTAACTATGTAAAAGAGAACTTTGCATAGCGTGAATTTGTTTCTTACGAGAATAAACTACACGAATACAATGGTGAACCTTCATTGTATTCGTGTTTTCTTTTTAAACAATTAAAGTAAAAAGTCATGAAAGGAAAACTATCTGTTTTAGCAGTTCTCGTATGTTGCATCTCGCTGTTTATCGGTTGTAACAATAATCAAAAGAAAGTAAAGAATACCGTTGAAGTCCCCCAGGCCATTCAAAAGATCCTCTCGCAAAAGTATCCGGACGCAACCATACTGGAATTTGACAAAGAAAAAAGCGGTCCGGAAGTCGATATACAAGACAAAGGCATTCGCAAGGAAGTCCTGTTCAATACTAACAACGAATGGATATATACCAAATGGGATATCCGTGCGGAAGATGTTCCGGTTGTCGTGATGGATGAACTGGCCAGTTCCGCTTACAATCAGTACAAAATTGAAGAAGTAGATGCCATAGAAAAACCCACAGGCATGTTCTATGTATTCGAACTGAAGATGGACAATAATGAAGTAAAGCTGACTTTCGACTCGGAAGGACAACTCATAGAATAACGAGCTTACAGTTTTGCCAAAGGCATGGCAGAGTTTTGCCAAAGGCATGGCAGAGTTTTGCCAAAGGCATGGCAAAAGGATTAAATGCCTAACGAACAAAATAGCCTCCCCGGTAAAACATGACTGCCGTACCGGGGAGGCTATTATTTATAAGTTACAATCAAATTCATTTAAAATGGTACTTCTCCCAGGTATATACTTTGGGAGATTCCTTTATAAAAGGAATTACCGCTTTCCGGTCCTCCCGGCTCAGGTATAAAGGAGTGGTATAAGTAGCTGTCAATGTCAGGTTATCCGGGCTCAAGGTATACTGTATCAGGTCCATATCCAAACGGGATGCGGCATCCTGAAACGCATTACTGTTTTTGTCGGTATCGTCTTTGATAAACCAATCTGCATCTACCGGTGTAAACAGGTCGGATACAGCCAACGGCTGCCAGTCTGTGGTAAAAAACTCGATCTGGCTGTCTGCTACCGGACCGTTTACCGTTCTTATCATACAGATAACATTCGTGTTATTCACCAAAGGTAAGAGCTTCATTTCTATTGAGCTCCGCTCGGTAGCCTGCAATAACAAATAATCCGAAGTCAGCTTCTTCAGCGAGGAAGAACCGTTCATTGTATTCTTCAACGTAGCATCTTTACCAGATTTATACAAATCAACCAAATCCTTACGCCAGGCATTTTCCAGCTGGGGAATGTTCTGGTCGGGCATCGAGATAAATAAAGCATCCATCTCCTGTGCCTTCACACCCAAAGCGAAAGCACAAATCAATATAGAAAAAATAAGTCGTTTCATATTCTAATGTCTATTTCGTCCCCAAATATAGGAATATCATTCCTAACAACACAAGGAATAAGTCTATCGCCTTGCTCTTTAAGTTTTTTTCATGGAAGAAGATCGCTCCGGCAATGAAAGTGACAAGTACGTTACTACGACGTATCATGGATACGATCGAGATCATCGAGTCGGGGAAACTTAAGGCGTAGAAGTAAATCCAATCGGCAATGATCAGAAAGACGGAGATAAAGACTATATTCCAGTGCCAAACGAACGGTGTACTCTTTTTCCGTTGAGGATACCACAGCAACAGCAGGATCGGCAACATGATAAAGCACTGATAAACATTGAACCAAACCTGCACCGTCATCACATCCATCGTTCCCATCAGGTGCTTGTCGTATAAACCGCTCATAGCTCCGGTCAGGATGGATATCACCGTAAAAAAGATCCATTTGTTATGAGTGAAGTGAATCCCCTCCTTCTTTCCCGAAGATGAAAGCAGATAGAAAGAAGCGATCGAGAGCAGTACCCCGATCCATTGATACAAATTCAGCCGTTCGCCGAATATAACCATTGCTCCGACCAAGGTTAGAACGGGCTGTGTCGCCTTGATGGGCCCCGTTATGGTTAGCGGCAGGTGCTTTAAGGCAAAGTAACCGGATATCCATGAGGATAAGACGATGACAGCCTTGATAAATACGGCCACATGTGTTTGGAAGGATACACGCGGCACATAAAACATCGTATCGTCCAATACGGATGTACTAAACGACAGGATTATAAAAGGAACGAAGATAAGACTGCTTATCAACGTATTCAGGAACAATACCGGAATTACGGCATTCCCATTCAAGGAAATCTTTTTATTCACCTCATAGCATCCCAGCAGGAATGCGGAGGCAAATGCTAATGCTACCCACATAAATATTAACTATTAAACAATTCTTCGGGATAGGTTACATCCACGAGATAAAGTGCATGCCCGGGCACGGAAGTACCGGCTTTGCATCTGTCTTTTGCCTCTATTACTTTACGAAAACCTTCTATTGTTAATTTGCCCCGTCCCACTTCCAACAGAGTGCCGACGATAGCCCGCACCATATTACGCAGAAAACGATCTGCCTGTACGGTAAAAACCCAGACATCCCCCTCCTGCTCCCATCCGGCCTTATAGATACGGCAGTTATTCGTCTTCACATCCGTATGCAACTTACTGAAACTGGTAAAATCGACAAAGTCGAATAAAACTTTACAGGCTTCATTCATCGCATCAAAGTCCAGTTTACCGGTCATTTTATAAACCAGGTCGTAATTGAACGGGTCTTTATGAGTAGTGATATAATATTTATAGGTACGGGAAGTGGCATCGAAACGGGCATGCGCTTCCGGCCGCACCGGGACGATCCGGTAAATGGCAATATCTTTCGGAAGCAGACGGTTCAGCTTCTCCGCCAGGAAAGGCAGATCAGCAATCGGCTCGTCCCAATCGAAATGAGCAATCATCGTACGGGCATGTACACCGGCATCCGTACGCCCGGCCCCAACGATGGGAACAGGACGGCGAAACAAAGTGGCCAGTGCCTCTTCTATGCATTGCTGCACGGTTATACCATTGGGTTGCACTTGCCAACCACTGAAATTCTTACCGTTATATCCAAGATATATAAAGTAGCGATTCACGTCCGGATCTATTTGCTTTTTATTATTCGGTGCAAAGGTAACAGAATTCTCGCCAGGAGATTGCCTGAACGCTCAAAAAAGTGTACTTTTGCGCTCTCAAATCGTTAAAACAAAACTATCTGACATGTTTGAAACATTGCTTCAGTCCTCCTATTTCTCCTTGTTCCTGATCGTTGCATTAGGATTCATTTTAGGCAGGATACAGATTAAGGGTTTATCACTCGACGTCTCTGCCGTCATCTTTATTGCACTTTTATTTGGTCATTTCGGAGTGATTATTCCTAAAGAACTTGGAAACTTTGGACTGGTGTTATTCATCTTTACCATTGGCATACAGGCCGGTCCCGGATTCTTTGATTCGTTCCGGTCGAAAGGGAAAACATTGATCATACTAACCTTATTGATCGTCGGCTCTTCCTGTATCACCGGACTCGTATTCAAGTATCTTCTGGATATAGATACGCCCAGCCTCGTCGGGTTGATAGCCGGAGCATTGACCAGTACCCCCGGTCTTGCCGTTGCAATCGATTCGACTCAATCATCCTCGGCATCCATTGCTTATGGTATCGCTTATCCGTTCGGGGTGATCGGAGTTATCTTATTTGTCAAACTATTGCCGAAAATATTACATATCGACTTGATGGCTGAAGCAAAAGCTCTCGAGGCTAAAAGAAAAGGGAAATACCCTCCCTTGCATACGGCTGCGTTTCGCATCGTAAACAGCAATATCTGTGGCAAGACACTGGCTCAGTTACAGATCCGCAGCATGACGGGAGCTGTTGTGTCACGTATCAAACATAACGAAATAACATCTATCCCTACTGCCCAGACTGTGTTGGTTGAAGGCGACCTGATCAAAGCCGTCGGTAACGACAAATCGCTGGAGCAACTGGAGATATTGGTAGGCGAACGCATTAAAGACGATCTGCCTTTCGGCAGCACTCAGGAGCTTCAGTCTATGCTGATCACGAACAAAAGTGTAATCAACAAGACACTCGGTTATCTGAATTTACAAGGGAACTTCAACTGTACGGTTACCCGCATCCGCCGAAGCGGTATCGATCTTCCTCCCGAACCTTCCCTGGCTCTGAAATTTGGTGATAAACTGATGATTGCCGGTGAAAAAGAAGATTTGATAGAAGTTGGACAGGTACTCGGTAATGACGAAAAAAGACTTTCCGATACCGACTTCTTCCCGATTGCCGCAGGTATTGTATTAGGCGTTTTGTTCGGAAAGTTGAACTTGTCATTCTCCGACTCGTTTTCATTCTCTCCGGGTCTTACCGGAGGTATTCTGATGATAGCCCTTATATTAAGTGCAATAGGGAAAACAGGTCCGATCGTTTGGTCCATGTCCGGATCAGCCAACCAATTGCTCCGTCAGTTAGGTCTGTTATTGTTCCTCGCTGAAGTCGGTACGTCGGCCGGCGTAAACCTGGTATCGACCTTTCAGGAGAGCGGATGGACCTTGTTTGGAGTAGGTATGGCAATAACCATAGTACCGATGCTTATCGCCGTCGGTTTCGGATACTGGGTTTTCAAGATCAACATCCTCGACCTGATCGGAACGATTGCCGGAGGTATGACTAGTACACCCGGACTTGCAGCAGCCGACTCGATGACCGATAGTTCGGCCCCGAGCATTGCTTACGCAACAGTTTACCCGATCGCGATGGTATTCCTGATCCTGTTTATCCAATTAATTGCCGGTTTGATCGTCTAATCTCTCCCCATTATAAAAAAACAAAGGCTTGCAAGCTTGATTTTTAGATTGTGAGCCTTTGTTTCATATTTTTTATCTTATATTTGCAGATACCATAAACAACATTTCTATGACTATGCAAATGAACCAACAATTTGACCTTGCCTTCAACTTCCTGCAGAACACCGGTACCCACCTCTTCCTGACAGGAAAGGCAGGAACCGGAAAAACAACATTTCTGAAAAGATTAAAAGAGGTCTCCCCCAAGCGAATGATCGTTGTAGCTCCCACAGGAGTAGCGGCTATTAATGCCGGTGGCGTTACGATCCACTCTTTCTTCCAGTTGCCTTTCGGCCCTTATATTCCTTCGGCCAACAAAGCCGGGAGCCAGTCGAATAACTTCTCTAATAAATTCAGCCGGGATAAAATCAATATTATCCGCAGCATGGATTTACTGGTGATAGACGAGGTCAGCATGGTACGTGCCGATCTGCTGGATGCGATAAGTGATGTACTTTGCCGTTACAAAGATCATTCAAAACCCTTTGGAGGCGTGCAGTTACTGCTTATCGGTGACCTGCAACAGCTTGCGCCCGTTGCCAAAGATGAAGAATGGAACCTGCTGAAAGAGCATTATGCTTCTACTTTCTTCTTCGACAGCAAAGCACTCTCCGAAAGTACTTATTTCAGTATCGAACTCACACATGTCTACCGCCAAAGCGACAGTGTATTTATCAACCTGTTGAACAATATCCGTGAGAACTGCTTCGATGACGAAACCCTCCGGATGCTTAACCAGCGGTATGTTCCCGATTTCAGACCTGATGACAAACTGGGGTATATCACTCTTACGACACATAACTATCAGGCCCAGCAAATCAACAAGCGGAAGCTGGCCGAATTACCCGGTAAATCATACAGGTTCACGGCCGAGATAAATAACGATTTCCCGGAATACTCCTATCCGACAGACGATAACCTGGAACTGAAATGCGGTGCCCAGGTGATGTTTGTGAAGAATGATTCTTCGGGCGATCATCGTTACTATAACGGGAAAATCGGAAAGATTGTCTTTATCAACCCAAACAAAATCACCGTCGTGGGAGAAGACGGAAATGAGATACAGGTTGAAAAAGAGACCTGGAGTAACGTTAAATACACGATCAATCCGGAAACGAAAGAGATTACGGAAACGATTGCCGGAACATTCAGCCAATATCCATTGAAAACGGCTTGGGCCATCACGATCCATAAAAGTCAGGGACTTACCTTCGAACATGCCATTATCGATGCTTCTGCCGCTTTCTCGCACGGTCAGGTATATGTCGCACTTAGCCGTTGCAAAACATTGGAAGGTTTGGTATTAAGCAGTCCGATCACCCGTAACGCCATGATCAAGGACTTACGGATACAAGAGTTTTCCTCTTCCGTAGCCGATAAGCAACCGGGGAAAGAACAGCTTGAAAAGGCACAGCAGCACTATTTCGAAGAATTAGTAACTGATCTTTTTAATTTCACTTCTATACAACAACGCCTGCAATATGCGGCTTATATGGTTTATACTCATTTGCAAAAGTTATATCCGGAACTCAACACACAATATGCCAATACCCGCGATGCATTCCGCGATGTAATAACAGAAGTGGGGGGACGTTTCCAACAACAGTTAAGTCGTATGATTTCGGGAAATCCGAATTACCAGCAGGATGAAATGATCCAGGAACGTGTCAGGAAAGGAGTTGCTTACTTCATAGAACACATCGACAGCCTGTGCTCTTCCCTGGAAGAGAACTCTGCCGTTGAAATAGACAATAAGGAGAGCCGGAAAGCAGTAAACAATGCGATCGGCAAATTCACTGAGGAGCTTCATCTGAAACAGGAGACGTTGAAAGCATGCAAAGAGGGTTTCAGTGTCGCCCGGTATCTCTCAGCCAGATCGAAAGCAGCAATCGAACCACCAGCTTCGGCAAAGAAACGTTCCGAACGTTCTTCGCAACCGGCTAAGGTGGCTGTCTCAAGCGACATACTGCATCCGGAGCTTTACAACAGTATCAAACGGTGGAGATATGAACTGGCAACAGAAAAAGAATTACCTCCCTACACAATCCTGCAACAAAAAGCATTACTGGGAATTGTAAACACGTTACCTACCAATTCAAGGGAACTACTGGCAATACCCGGGATCGGAAAGAAGATCATCGAAAACTATGGAAGTATACTACTGGGACTTGTAAAGGAATATACAAAAAAACAGGAGTAACATCTCCTCTTTATTTAACAAAAAAATCGTATATTTGTATGTCTTTTTCGGAAACTGTGAAGAAGATATACAAATAGAGATTTGATATGGAAATAAAAGAGATACTAAAGAAGTATTCGGTATTCATTTTGGGATTATACTTTTTAGCTGTAGGTATTGTACTGATTGTTCGTTCCGCTTTGGGAACCACCCCTATATCCAGTGTAAATTATGTGTTAAGTCTGAATACGCCCTTATCATTAGGGACATGGACATTTATAGTGAATGTGGTTTTGATTTTGGGACAATTCTGGCTTATCAGAAAAGACAGGAGCCGACAGGATATAATAGAAATACTTCTTCAATTACCATTCTCCCTTCTTTTTTCTGCATTTATCGACTTCAACATGGCGTTGACTGGCAATTTACATCCGTCCGGCTATGGAATGTCGATGGCATTATTACTTATTGGATGTCTTGTGCAGTCGGTCGGTGTTGTACTCGAAATTAAACCGAAAGTCGCGATGATGAGTGCAGAAGCGTTTGTTAAGTATGCCTCCCGTTGTTATAACAAAGAGTTTGGAAAGTTCAAGGTTTATTTTGATGTCACATTAGTTACTTTAGCTATACTAATTTCACTTATATTCACTCAAGGGATCGAAGGTATACGCGAAGGATCACTTATTGCAGCCTGTATAACCGGATATATTGTTAGCTTTCTGAATAAGAGGATTATGACAAGAAAAACGCTTTACAGGTTATTGCCTGGTTTAAAATAAATAGTATACAAAGAATCTTATTTATCGCTATTATCTAAACAGCTAAATCACAACAAAATACGTAAAAATCAACTTACCATAGTTCTCGAAGAACTATGTAGTTATTTCTTGTTCTTAAATTCAAAATAAGAAATCTTCCGTTGTTTTACAATCGATGCGACAAATATACAACTATTTATACAACAATTACCATATATAAATCAAATATTTTTTATTTATTGTAATATTTCATGCCGAAATATAAAATCAAAGCCACAAGATCACATAAAAACACAGTTTTCACTCTCTATTATCATATCCTCATGCCAGATTTGCAAAACCCGTAACAAAGCCATAAAAACGAGTCTCTATGTTTATCTTTTCAATACCCAAACATATCGTTTTCCAAAGAAAAAAGCAAACATTTTAATTGAGTTCTTCGAGAACTAAGATTCAACCATTTCAAACAATCGTGCATGTATCATTTATTATTTTTAACCTAATACATCATGAATATGGAAAGAAAGACTTGAGTACCAATTATCTACCCGTTGCCCTATTGGGTAACCCCTTCAGAGTTCACAACTCACATTCTGCCAACGTAGAATTTATTTACCAATCTAATTTAATACGAAATGAAAGTATGTATGAATAAAGTATTTATTTCTCTCGCTATATGTTATTTTCTTTCTGGGATAGGAAATCTCGCAGCCAAAGAGACAGAACCAAATGTTTCCTTACCTTCGATACAGCAGAAAAAAAACATTACAGGTGTTGTTTTAGATGCCAAAACAAATGAGCCGGTCATTAATGCCACTATACAGGTAAAAGGAACGACGACAGGTGTCATTACTGATATTGATGGTAAGTTCAATATCTCATGCTCATCCGAGAATACACTCGTTATTTCCTTTATAGGATATACATCCCAGGAAATAAAAGTCGGTAAAAATACCATCTTCACCATCAGATTAGAGGAAGACACCGAAATGCTTGATGAAGTCGTAGTCACAGCCTTTGGTGCCGGTCAGAAAAAGGAAAGTATTGTAGGTTCTGTCCAAACAATACGTCCGGGAGATTTAAAAGTACCGTCTTCCAACCTCTCCACCTCATTTGCCGGCCGACTTTCAGGAGTCGTTGCCTATCAAAGAAGCGGACAACCGGGAAGTAACAGTGCAGACTTCTTTATCCGGGGAGTATCAACGTTGAGCGGCATCACTTCTCCATTAATTATCCTGGATGGTGTGGAAGTCAGTTCCGCCGATCTTAATGCACTCGATCCTGAGATCATAGACGGTTTTTCTATCTTGAAAGATGCCACAGCTACTGCAATGTACGGAACCAGAGGTGCCAATGGAGTAATGATAGTCACAACCAAAAGTGGAGCAGACCTTGAAAAACCGATTATTGGATTCCGTATAGAAGGCAATGTGTCCACCCCGACCAAAGTACCCAAATTTGTCGATGGGGCCAGATATATGGAGATGTTTAATGAAGCGATCACCAACCAGGGAACGGGTGACGTCATGTTTACCGACGAGCAGATCTACGGGACCCGGAATAACCTGAATCCATATGTTTTTCCTAATGTCGACTGGTATGATGAAATATTCAAAAATCTGGCATTCAACCAAAAAGCAAATTTCAATATTCGGGGAGGTACCAAAAAGATCACCTATTTCATGAATATAGGTGTCAACCATGAAACCGGTATGCTAAAGAATCGTACTGCGGATCTGTTTTCCTACAACAACAATATAGACCTGAAAAAGTATGCTTTCCAGAACAACATCGATTTCCATATGAGCAGGACCTCCACCATTTCATTACATCTGAATGTACAATTAAATGACATGAACTCCCCTAACACCGCCGTCAACGATATATATAGTTCTATTATGAACTCCAACCCGGTCGATTTCCCGGTATCTTATCCAAAAGACAATTCTTCCAACTGGATCAAATGGGGTGCCTATGCCGGAGGAAACGACCAGGGAGCAACCAATCCAATGGCTTTATTTACCAATGGATATAAAAGCCTCTTCGAAAGTACCGTGCTTGCAAACATCGACTTCGACCAAAAACTGGACTTTATCACAGAAGGACTGCGATTTAAGGCACTGTTTTCCTTCAAGAATTGGAATAAGACCGAAACATTCCGTTCACAAGGATATAACCGCTATACATTAAACAGTTATAGCAAAAATGAAGACGGCACCTATTCGTATGAAATATCTCCGATGGGTAACCCGACTAAACCGACACTAAGTACAACCAGCAACGTTTACGGGGACCGTCGTATTTATGCACAGGCTTACCTGGATTATACACATTCTTTCGGGGATCATCATGTAAATGGAATGGCTTTATGGAACCTCGACCAATACGATAATAACGTACCGGGATCGGACCTAATACAGTCATTGCCTCGACGAAAAATGGGAATAGCCGGACGTCTTTCTTATGATTACGGACATCGCTATATGATAGAGGTCAATGCCGGATATAACGGTTCGGAGAATTTTGCATCCGGTAACCGCTGGGGATTCTTTCCGTCAATAGCTATCGGCTGGAATGTAGCACAAGAGAATTTCTTCAACCCCATAACCCCCGTTATCTCTAACTTAAAATTACGCGGTTCATATGGATTAGTAGGAAACGACCAGATCACCCAGGATAATGTACTCGTGCGATTCATTTATTTATCCGATATAAATTTACAAAACACGGCAGATTTCACCACCGGATATGGGAATAATAAAGTGTCGCACAAAGGACCGACTTACAACCGTTATCAAAACAATTCCATTACCTGGGAAGTCGGAGAAAAGCTCAATGTCGGAATGGATTTACAGTTACTGAACTCCATAAATTTTACCATCGATGGTTTCCGTGAAATAAGACGCGACATCTTCCAACAGAAAAAATCCATACCCAATTACCTGGGGACAGCCGGAACTGTCGTTTACGGGAACCTGGCAAAAGTCAAAAACTGGGGATTCGATGCGTCCATTGATTATGGAGAACAACTAACCAGAGATTTGTCGATTCAATTCAAAGGGACGTTCACTTTTGCCCGCAATAAAGTATTGGAATATGATGAAGCTCCGGGATTACGTTCCTCACTTTCACAAGTCGGCAAGAAGTTAAATACGTACTACGGTTACATAACCGATAAGTTATTTATCGATTATGCGGACATAGCCAACAGCCCGACTTCCACACTCGGAAATATAGCCATCGCACCGGGAGATATTAAATATGTAGACCAACCGGACACCGAAGGGAACTATGACGGAAAGATCACTTCAGACGACCGCGTGCCTTTGGGTTTTCCCACTGTCCCGGAAATAGTCTATGGCTTCGGTCCTTCCATCCAATGGAAGAAATGGGACTTCTCATTTTTCTTTCAGGGAGTTGCCAACACTTCGCTGATGATGAGTGGTTTCCACCCTTTCGGTACACAGTACAACCGGAATGTACTACAGTTTGTAGCCGACGATTACTGGTCAGATACCAACCAGAATATCAATGCGAAATATCCGAGACTGACAAAATATAACAACGACCATAATAGTCAGACTTCCGATTTCTGGTTACGAAATGCAGCATTCCTTAAATTGAAAAATGCCGAAATCGGATATTCTTTCAAAAACATGAGGATATATCTGAGCGGCACCAACCTACTGACTTTCGCTCCTTTCAAATACTGGGATCCGGAAATGGGAGGAGGAAAAGGGTTAAGCTATCCCACTCAAAGAGTGTATAATATAGGTTTTCAAATGACATTAAAATAATATAGATAAAATGAATATATTACATAGATTTTCAATATCGATACTGTTTGTTATCTGCTTTACTTCATGTAACTATCTGGACGTGGTTCCGGATGAGAAACCGACAGAAAAGGATGCCTTCGAAGACACTAATGCGGCAGAACGGTTCATGTACTCCTGCTATTCCTATCTGCCTGCTCCCAGGAGCGGTACCTCGTCACTCGACTTAATGACAGGAGACGAAGTTGTTACGGCCTTCGAACATGAAACATTCGCCTCTTTCCCCAAAGGAAACTACACAGCATCTACACCGGTTATTTCCTATTGGAATACGTTCTTCCAAGGGTTAAGACAATGTTACATCATGCTCAATAATATCGATCAGGTCCCTAATCTACCACAAAACACACGAGACGATTATGTGGCTCAGGCCAAATTCCTCATCGCCTATTATCATTTTCTACTCATACGTTGCTATGGCCCGGTCATTCTGATAAAAGAAGAACCCTCACTGATAACACCTCCTTCCGAATATCTGGGAAGAAGTCCGTTAAACGAATGCGTTCAATATGTGTGCGACCTATTCGATGAAGCAGCAGCCAGCCTACCGGATACACGTCCGGTACGACAGTACGGACTTGCCACGAATGTTGCCGCCAAAGCTTTAAAAGCCAAAATGTTATTATATGCAGCCTCACCACTGTTTAATGGAAACAGTGAGTTTTACAACAATTTTGTTAATAAAGACGGAACTCCACTGATGCCTCTCAGTTATGATGCCAATAAATGGGGTAAAGCCAAAGAGGCTTATAAAGAGGCTATAAATTTGGCAGAAACTGCCGGTCATGCTTTGTATACAAACACCGGATATAATGGTGGAAACCTGGAACCGACAGATCCTACACAACATTGCCTGCGCTACAATATCATAGAAGCCGGCAATAAAGAGATTATCTGGGCTGACAGCAGAGATGAAGGAGCTTACGGCATTCAGAATAAATCGATCCCATTCTGTAATGGAAGTGCCTGGAATGGCATCGCTCCGACTCTCAGCATGCTTAAACGATTTTATACGAAAAATGGGCTCCCGATCGAAGAGGACCCGGATTTCGATCTCTCTACCATGTTCAACCTGATAACAGTAGATGATGAACATGCGAATATCGCAGATAAAGGATCACAAACACTTAAATTCAATCTGAACAGGGAGCCCCGTTTTTATGCATGGGTTGCTTTCCAAAATGGTTTTTATGAAATACTAAGTGCACCAACCAATGGTGCCTATACTGATGATTCCAGCTACCAAAAATACAGTCCTGCCGACAACAAGGGGAAATTGGTTTGTGACTTCGTACTGGGTGGAAATACAGCACGCGGCAGCGTTGGAAATCTTCGTGCAAACAACTATTCCCCAACCGGATTTCTCAATAAAAAAGGAGTCGACCCAGGCTATGCCGTATCCAAGAGCCTGCAGGGACCTCTTGATTATCCGTGGCCAATCGTCAGGTTAGCAGACCTGTACCTTGGATATGCAGAAGCTTGTATCGAAACGAATGATCTTGTAAACGGAAAAATCTACCTGAACAAAGTTAGAGAACGCGCCGGTATACCGACAGTAGAAACTGCATGGAACAAAATCGCCACGTTGACGCAGGATAAACTGCGGGATATTGTTCGCCAGGAAAGAATGATCGAATTCTATCTTGAAAATCAGAATTTCTGGGATATGCGACGATGGAAACTTGCAGAAAAGTATTTCAATAATAAGGCACAGGGAATGAATATAGAAGCTGCGACTCTCGAAGAATATGCCAAAACAGAAGAAGTGATCTTTGAACGTAAATTTGAAAGTCCGACGCAATATCTATTGCCTATACCGATCAGCGACGTAAACAAAAACGAGAATTTAGTACAGAATCCAGGATATTAATCGATCAATTATATGAGAATAACTATAATCAACATATTAATCAGCCTGTTATATTTTGGTTTAGCAGGTTGCGAAAAGAAAGAGGAAATGATCCCTTCAGACATAACAAATCTACAAACTCAAAGCAGTCCGGGACAAATCTCTTTATATTGGGAATTGCCCAGTGATGAGACTATCCGTTACACAAAAGTATCTTATTATGATAAATTACAAGGGAAAGAGGTAACCAGGCTGGCAAGCATTTACAGCGACAGTCTCCTGATTCCGAATACCCGCAAAAAATACGGTACTTATTCATTCACAGTACAGCCGTTCAGTTATACGGATACCGGAGGGAAAGTACAAACAATCGAGGCGACTTCTGAAGCCGCTCCTATTACTGTCGAAGAAAAAAGTGAACAAATAAAACTCTCAGCCAACGATCTGAGTACAAATGCCCAGGAACCATCGGAAGGAAGTATCGAAAATTTACTGGATAACAATACTGCGACCTATTTCCATACGGCTTGGAGTATATCAGTCGAAGCACCTCATTGGATGCAAATAAATTTAAAACAAACAGTGGATGATCACTTTAAATTTTATTATGCTCCACGAAATAATGCGAGCAATAAGCCGACCGATTTCGATCTGATGGGTAGTAAGGATGGAATAAACTGGTTTTTAATCAAGAATTTTACCCAGGAAAACGACGGATTGCCAATTACCGCTTCAGATGACTATACATCCCCTGTCATTAAGGTTTCACAACCGTTTAGTTACATTCGTCTCATTGTGAATAAAACAAACAATAATACAGTTTATTGGACCATGAGCGAATTCAAGTTTTACAACGTAATACGAACAATCATCGATCCGGAAGCACCGGATACTGAAATCTAACCAAAAAGGGGATGTGTCAAAACTAAGGCACATCCCCTTCTTTTTTTGGCAAAAATAGTCGTTCCTCTTTTTTTGTCTATGCGACTATTTTTTCAGTAATTAGGTAATAAGGCTTAATATTCGTCGTATTTTGAGTCACACGTGGTCTGATAAAGATAAATATAGTGTGTGCACTCCTTCTCTTTCCTGCTTTTAGTAGTTTTGTACACATCTTTTTGATATTAAAAGCTATAGCAAAGAAGGCAAAGTCCATTGTAACCTTGTCTTCTCCCACATGCCGGAACCTTTTGTATGCCATGTTGTGTTTCATTTGTCCAAAAACTGCTTCCGGTTCTATACATCGCCTTCTCCTATGCCTGATGCCTTCTTCCGAGAGTAACCTTTCCCGTGCCTGCCGTTTGTATTGGTTTAACCGGTGGTTGACTTCTATAATACGGTTCCCCCGAGCTTTAAAGCAACTGCCACGCAAAGGACACCCTTCACATCTTTGTGCTTTATACCGGGCACTTTCGGTGATGTATCCGCTCTCTGTTTTGTCATGTCTGGTTCCTATACGGTTCATGTGCTGCCCCATAGGACAAACGTAATAATCCTCCCCCGCATTGTAATGGAGACTCTCCGCATGGAATGGATTGGGGGTATAACGGGGACGCTGTTCTTTATGGAAGTAGTTGTACTTGACAAAGGCTTCTATCCCATTATCTTGCATGAATCGATAATTTTCTTCCGAGCCGTACCCGGAGTCTGCCACACCGACAGTTGGTAAGCGGTTATAGCGTTGCTCAAAGGAGTGGAAGAAAGGTATGAGGGTCAGTGTATCGGTTGGGTTGGGAAACAGTCGGAAGTCTATGAGGAATTGGTTCTCGGTACCTATTTGCAGATTATATCCGGGTTTGGTCTGCCCGTTTCTCATGGCGTCTTCTTTCATGCGCATGAAGGTGGCATCAGGATCGGTCTTGGAGTAGGAGTTGCGTTCTCCAAGAGTATCAAGATGGTTGTCGTATTCCATCAACTTGTCACGGTACTCCTCAAGTTCCCGGACCTGTTTCTTCTTTTCCCGGATGACTTTCTTTTGTTCCTTGTCCTTTGTTACAGGCTGGTGTTCCAGCACCTCTTTAAGTTCATTCACTATATCTGAGAGCATGGCGGGAGTGAACTCTACGGGTGTGTCTTTCATGGAGTTCTCTTGGGCTATGACTTCATCCACCTGCTCCAGGAGAATGTGGATCTTATCCATCAGCTTTGTACGGTTCTTTTCGACTGTCTTGCGCCAGACAAAAGTATATTTGTTGGCTTTGGACTCAATCTTGGTACCGTCGATATACTCTACGTCAAGGTTGATGAAACCTTTGTCGGCAAGGACAAGAACCAACTGCGTGAATACGGTATTTATTTCCTCTTTTACACGGTTTCGAAAACGATTGATGGTAATAAAATCCGGATGTTCATTACCGGAAAGCCAGATATAATGAATGTCACGTAGGAGAAGCTTCTCTATTTTGCGGCACGAATAGATATTGTTCATGTAGGCGTAGATAATCACCTTAAGCATCATTTTAGGATGATAAGGACAACGACCGGTTGCTTTATAAAGCTTCTTGAAATTGTCAAGATTGAGAGTATCAACAACAGTATTAACTATGCGAACCGGATCGTTCGCTGCTATGTTTTCATCAATTCTTCCGGGAAAAAGAACTGTTTGGTTGGGAATGTAAGGACGAAAATGTAACTTTGCCATAACGAAAAACTTTATGCCTAAAGATATAAAAACTTTGGGTAATAACAAAGCCCGGGCTTGTGAAAGTCTGGGCTTTGTGCATAAAAAAAGGTTGTGCCAGAGTTTTGACACAACCTCCTATTTTACATTTATTTCTATTTCTTCAATTCAAACCCTAACATCATTCCATCGTACTCACTGGCCAATTTATTAACCATTTTCAACGTAGAGTTATCGGATATAGAGGATATTTTAGTTAGAAAATCAAGCAACTTATCTGCATTGAACAATAACGATAACTCATCGCCGGAGATAACGACATGAGCTGTCAAAGTGGTCACTTTCAGTTTTCCACCCAAAGCATATTTCAGTTCAACCGTCTTCTCATCCGGATTAACAGAGAAAGTACCTTTCAAGGTTTTCTTCTTCAATGCATTCGTAAATGTGCTGTCACTATTGAATACATAATTGAACATACCCTCAACGATACCAACCTTAGCACAATATGTTTTCAGCTTCTTTTCCAGTTCACCGGCAGCTACACTTCCGGCAACATTCTTCAAGGCGTTATCTCCTTCCAGCTGAACAGCCGGATTCGTATACGTCCAGGTTCCCGCCAGATTATCAACGGTCAGTTTCTTACCTCCCGTCACGGAAGTCACTGCATCTTTTACTGTAGACGAGTTCAACAGGTCTTTCAACGATTGTCCGTAAACCTGACCGGATACAGACAGCAGGCTGCATACTGCAACCATTATAATCCACACTTTTTTCATTTCTCTAGTTTTACTCTTTTTTAAAACATACAAAGATACAAATATTATCCCTACATTTGTTTCTTGCTTTTATTTACATAGGGGAAGATCTTAAACTTAATAACATAAGTCTTATGAGAAATCTAATTAAACGCACTTTCATCATGCTTATTTGCTCATTAGCGTATCTGAACGGACAAGCGGCAATCGACCCGTCAGTTGTGCAATCTACAATCAAGGCGCTGACAGCCAAAGACAACAGCAACAAATCCGGTATTGAAAAAGGTGTCACACAAGTAGCCCGTCTCTGGCAACAGGCAGATGGAGACAACGCGGCCTTCCAAACCTTCTGCGAAGCAAACTACATCGCCAATCCGGACGAGAAGTATCAGGTATTCCTCAAGATCAGTGACTACCTGGAAGGTATCGACGGACATTTCAACGAAATGTCTTTACGCCTGCAAAAAAGCCTGCATCTGGATAATGGCCCGCTGCTTCCTATCGACGAGAAGTTCGGTTCCTACAGTCCGTCGACTCACCTCAGCGACGATTTATATAACAACAAGATCGCTTTCATCATTGCCCTTAACTTTCCTCATCTTACACTGGAAGAAAAAGAGGCACTCGGTCCCGACCGTAAAGCCTGGGCCTATGCCCGCATGGGTGACTTGTTCACCGAACGTATCCCGGCTTCTCTGAAACAAGTAGTAGCCAATGCCGGAAGTGATGCCGACATTTATATTTCCCAGTACAATATTTATATGGGACATGTACAAAACAAAAAGGATCAGTTCTTGTTTCCTAAAGACATGATATTGCTATCGCACTGGAATCTGCGCGATGAGATCAAGGCTAACTATAATAAAGGAAAAGAGGGGCTGGATAAACAACGTACCGTTTATGAGGTAATGAAACGGATCGTATCACAGGAGATTCCGGTCGAAGTGATTAACTCGGGTGCCTGCGAATGGAACCCGTATCGTAACACGATCAGTCAGGACAATAAAGAAGTTAAAGCAACTCCTGAGTCGACTGTCCGTTATCAGAAAATGCTGAACAACTTCAAAGCAATGCAGGGTATCGATAAATATACCGGCGATACTTTTATCGACCGAAATTTCAACGACAACATGGAAGTTTCCCTTCAGGACGTTGAAAAGTTATTCGACGAATTTCTGTCTGCCCCTGAACTAAAAGAGGTCGGCAAAATGATTTCCAAACGGCTCGGACGAAAACTGGAAGCCTATGATATCTGGTACGACGGTTTCAAAGCACGCAGTAACCTCGACGAAACAAAACTGGATGCACAAACCCAGGCCCTTTATCCGGATGCTGCCACACTGGATAAGAAACTGCCGGATATCCTGATGAAACTTGGCTTCAGTGCCGAACGTGCCAATTATCTGGCCGACAAGATCATCGTAGATGCAGCTCGTGGTTCAGGACATGCTTGGGGAGCAGCTATGAAAGGGCAGCAATCACACCTGCGTACCCGTATTCCGGCAACCGGAATGAATTACAAAGGATACAACATAGCTATCCATGAATTCGGCCATAATGTGGAACAAACACTATCACTTTATGACGTAGATTATTATATGTTGAGCGGTGTTCCGAACACAGCCTTTACCGAAGCACTGGCCTTTGTATTCCAGAAACGTGACCTTGAAATATTAGGCATTACCGATCCGAATCCGGATAAAAAAGCGATGGATATCCTGGATAAGATATGGAGCATGTACGAAATATGTGGTGTTTCCATGTTGGATATTTCCGTTTGGAAATGGATGTATGCCCACCCGGAAGCAACTGTCGAGCAACTGAAGGAGGCAACAATCGGATTATCGAAAGAAATTTGGAATAAATATTATGCACCGGTATTCGGTGTAAAAGATGAAACAGTATTGGCTGTTTATTCGCATATGATCAGTTATCCGCTGTATTTGTCGGCCTATGCCTTCGGACAGATCATCGAATTCCAACTCGACCAGTATCTGGAAGGCAAGGATTTTGCCAACGAAGTCGAACGTATCTTCCGCCAGGGACGCCTTACACCGAACCAATGGATGATACTGGCAACCGGAAGTCCGCTCACAGTCGAACCCATGCTGGAAGCAGTAAGAGAAGTTATCAAGTAAATAAGATAAAATGATATTGTCAAATCACGCCACAACTGTAAATGAAAACGACGGATTGCCGTTACCCAAGCGTTACTGGGCCATCTTAGCCACAGCTTTAGGAGTAGGAATGTCGGTGATAGACGGAACCATTGCCAACGTTGCATTACCGACCATAGCACGCGACCTGGGAACATCACCGTCCGTAACGATCTGGGTAGTCAATGCCTATCAGCTGGCCATCACCATTTCGCTTCTCTCTTTCTCTTCATTGGGAGACATTTACGGTTATCGGAGGATTTACTTATCAGGAATCTTGCTGTTCAGCATCACATCTGCTATCTGCGCTTTGGCCGATTCGTTCTGGATGTTGACTGCTGCACGTATATTACAGGGATTCGGAGCTGCTGCCATCACCAGCGTGAATACGGCGCTGCTCCGGATCATTTATCCAAAACGTTTTCTAGGTCGTGGGATGGGTATTAATGCACTGGTTGTCGCAGTATCCATCGCCGCAGGACCAACTATAGCCTCTATCATTTTATCACTAGGTTCCTGGCACTGGCTCTTTGCAATCAATATCCCGATCGGGATCGCAGCTTTAGTGATCGGGATGATGCACTTACCCGCAAATCCGGTAAAGGTAACCGGCAGGCTCTTCGATAAAATCAGTTGTGTAATGAACGCTTTTACCTTCGGATTGTTGATTTTCTCACTTGAAGGTATTGCTCATAAAGAAAACCTTTCACTGATCATAGGAGGGATCATTGCTTTATGCGTGACCGGATATTTCTTTGTCCGCCGCCAGTTGAAACAGCAATTTCCATTACTTCCCGTCGACCTGATGCGTATCCCGATCTTCTCCATGTCGATCGGCACATCTATCTGTTCCTTCACCGGACAAATGCTAGCGATGATCTCCCTTCCTTTTTTCCTGCAAGGTTCGTTGGGACGTAGCGATGTAACAACCGGATTACTTCTGACACCCTGGCCACTGGCCACTATGATCATGGCTCCCCTTGCGGGACGCCTGGTTGAACGTATCCATGCAGGTATATTGGGAGGAATCGGCATGACCATATTTGCAACAGGGCTCTTCCTTTTAGCCATTCTCCCCTCTGATCCAACAAATATGGATATTGTATGGCGTCTGTTCATCTGTGGTGCAGGATTCGGCTTATTCCAGACACCCAACAACAGTACTATTATCTCTTCTGCTCCATCCAACCGAAGTGGCGGAGCAAGCGGGATGTTGGGAACGGCACGCTTACTGGGACAAACATTGGGAGCGACATTAGTTGCCATGATATTCAACTTAATCCCGACCAATAGTTCGCAAGCGTGTCTATATTTAGCTACCGGTTTTGCTGTTGTTGCCGCAATAGTCAGCTGCCTGAGAATTTCACAACCACGCCCATTGAAAGGATTCAAATAAAAAAGCCACCCTGCAAATGCAGAGTGGCTTCCTATATTTAATCTGTGTCTAGTCCTAAAATATCGTTACACCTAACA
>OGPA01000807.1_pt1 | contig 29224 bp, 23 predicted proteins | sample 1552841 | NCBI WGS metagenome assembly OGPA01 (sample SAMEA2579916, study PRJEB22360) | human gut metagenome | reverse complement strand
CTCCCGATCAACGACTGGAATATGAACTGAGCCTCTCCGTCGAACGTGACCTTTCTGCTGCACTCGATACTAGTTTTGACGACGGTATGGAGAAAGGAATAGAAAAAGGTAAGGCAGAAGGCAAAGTCGAAGGTAAGGCAGAAGAACAACGTCTTATTGCTGCCAATTTTAAAAAGCAGGGAATTAATATTGAAACAATTGCCCAATGTACCGGATTGTCGGTTGAAGAAATAGGCGAATTATAGTTTCTATTGTTTGTTAATTAAATCAGCCAGATTGTTTAATGCATAACAATCTGGCTGATTTTGTGATTATGTGCTAGATTATCAATTCTTTGGCAATCTTCGTTAATTTATTTTTTATCAGTTGTTTTCTTAATGAAGAAAGATTTCCTTGTAGTAATATGTCTGAATCTTTGGCATATAATGACGAAACTCCTATGCTCGCCTTTTTGTCTGATTTGGATAGTGAGGTAGAATTCTATATGCCGATTAAATGCAAAGGAGCTTGGAGGCAGACCGTTCTGGAATTTGCAGGCTGTATTCGATGATAGTGCAGGACTGATAAAAGAGATGAATAAAGAAGCAGATATCAATGGGAAACAAAGAGGTGCAGTTTCTATTGAAAGGCTGAACAGGGAACTGGGAGTAAACTATAAATGGTTAGAACGTAACTTCTCGGAGAAGTTAGGTATAACACCGAAAACATATATATCGTTACAGCGTTTTATCAATGCTTATGTTTCCCTTCTTGAAAAAAAAGAGGATTTGACTGACATTGCAGTCAATAATGGGTATAGCGATACGAACCATTTTATTAAAGATTTTAGGAAATATACAGGACAGACTCCTATACAATATTTACGCATGTATAAGGAGATTTGAGATAATAGCTCATTATCTGCCCTGTATAGGAAAAACAGATAATATTATCTGATAAAGTTCGTTATTTGCCGCTCTTCAGTTTCCGGCAATGGCTGTGCCCCGGCTTTTATGTTTTTCAGTAGCCAGGCCATATTCTTACCGAGTGTCCGCATGATTTGTAAACCTTCGGCATCCTGTACAGCCTCGCCGGGCAAGCGGCCGTGTATGATGTTCCAGTATTGCGAAGAGACGACAGGCATGTTGTTGATCGTAAAATATTTGTTCAGCCGGTCGATGGTAGCGCTGGCTCCGCCACGTCGACAGACTGCAATTGCGGCTGCCGGTTTGTATGTAAGCATATCCGAACAGGAATAGAATACTCTGTCAAGGATGGCACAAAGCGAACCGTTAGGCCCGGCATAATATACGGGAGAACCTACTATCAATCCATCTATATCCTGAAGATTTTCACGTATCTCTTCATACAGTTTATCTTTGAAAACGCATCTTCCCAATTCGTTGCACTTGTTACAGGCAATGCAACCTTGTACGGCTTTATTGCCAAGTTGGATGATACGGGTTTCGACGCCATTCTGTTCCAAAGCTGTTGCCACTTCTGACAAAGCCAGAAATGTATTCCCCTCTTTCCGGGGACTTCCATTAATAAGTAACACTTTCATATATATAATCTTTATTGGACAAAAGTAGCAGTTTTAAGACAATACCCTGTTCTTTATTCGTTCAAATTGTTTTTCTTTTTAGCTCATATATCCTTGCTATAATAAGTTTTGTTTCAACTGTTCCGTATATTTATCTATACGTAACAACTCTTTCGGAATATCGATGTTTTGCGGACAATGCGGATTGCACTGGTTACAGCCGACACAATGATTAGCCTGGCGTAACCGGGGAACACTACGGTCGTATCCGACAAGGAAAGCACGACGCGCTTTCGCATAATTTTCATCCTGCCGGCTTTCCGGAATATTTCCGGCATTGATACAACGGTTGTAATGCAAGAGGATTTCCGGTATATCCAGACCATACGGACAAGGCATACAATATTTGCAGTCATTGCAGGGAATGGTTGGATAGCGGAGCATTTGTACGGCAGTCTCTTCCAGAAAAGCCAGATCGTTATCCGTCAGCGGTTCCAACGGGGAATAGGTACGGAGGTTATCCTGCAGATGTTCCATATAAGTCATTCCGCTTAACACAGTCAATACACCCGGAAATGTTCCGGCGAAACGGAAAGCCCATGATGCGACACTCGACTCGGGACTGCGCTGTTTCAGTTTCGCTGCAATATGGTCGTGTACGTTCGAGAGACGGCCTCCCAGTAACGGTTCCATGATGATGGCGGGGATGTTCCGTTTCTGTAATTCGCCGTATAGATATTCAGCATCGGTATTCCGGGTGTTGACCTCTTTTGCATGTTTCCAGTCAACATAGTTGAGCTGTATCTGGACAAAGTCCCATTTAATTTCGTCCTGACGGGAGAGGAGGTAGTCGAAGACTTTGATATCTCCATGATAAGAGAAACCCAGGTTGCGGATGCGGCCTGCTTTTCGTTCTTCAAGCAGAAAATCGAGCATACCGTTATTTATATAACGTCCTTCGAAATCCTCCATGCCGTTTCCCATACCGATACCGTGCAACAGGTAATAGTCGATATAGTCGACTTGCAGCTCTTTCATTGAGTTACGATACATAGCCATCGAGTTTTCACGGCTCCATGTCTGGGGCGCGAAGTTGGATAATTTGGTGGCAATATAATAGGTATCACGCGGATAACGGCTGAGAGCGATACCTGTGGCATGCTCCGAACGTCCTTTACAGTATGCAGGCGATGTGTCGAAATAGTTGATACCATGTGCAATGGCGTAGTCGACCAGGCGATTGACCATTTCCTGGTCGATCTCGTCGCTGCTGTCCCTTGCACTGCTGTTGGAAACTGTCGGCCAACGCATACAGCCATATCCTAACAAGGATACTTTATCGCCTGTTGTGGGCGTGGTGCGGTAGGTCATTTCGGCAGGAATATCCCCGGAACCGTTTCCCCGGAAGGAAGCGTTTCTGTCCGGTTTGCAACTATAAAGTGAGGCTGTCGATGCCAGCGTACTGCCGCCTAATACTTTCAGGAATCTCCGTCGGTCTATATTCTTTTTGTAATTTTCTTCCATGATGCTTTGTTTTGATGATTTTCGGGTATATTAAATGATCCGGTGCATTTCGTGTCCTTCCACATAGATGGCACTCAGCGGACGGGAGGGACAAAGATGTTCGCAGGCCCCGCAACCGATACAACGTTCGGTATTGATAACCGGTATTTTCGGTGAGTCGAGTGCTTCGGGATCTTTGGGAACCATCTGTATAGCTGCTGTCGGACAATGGCGGGCACAGTTCCCGCAATCGACACCGTCGGTATTGACTACGCAAAGGTCTTTGATCCATACGGCATGTCCGATCTGAATAGCTGATTTGTCGGCTACGCTGATCGGCTGTATGGCACTGGTAGGACATACGTCTGCACATTTGGTACATTCCGGCCGACAATAACCGAGTTCATAGGACATTTCCGGTTGCATCAGGGTCATAAGGTTACCGGATGGACGCAGTACCTGGTTGGTACAAACGGATACACATAATTGGCAGGCAGTACAATGACCGGTGAAGTTTCGTGCGCTTAATGATCCGGGAGGTGTGATAGGAGTGCGGCGTTCCGGCTTTTGTTTGTCTTCGATCGGAGCTAAACCGCCATCTACATTCTTTTCGGGTTTGACTTGCGCCTTCAATGTGGCTGATACGGCAAACAGGGTAGCTGCCGATAAAAAGTGACGGCGTGAAGCAGAGGGTTTCTTAGGCAGCGATTGTCCCGGTACATATTTCAGGGCATTCCGGCGACATTTCCCGATACAATCCATACAAGTTACACAACGGCTGTAATCGATCCGGTGTTCTTGGGTATCGATGCATGCAGCCTTACAATTCCGGGCACATAATCCGCAACCGTTACATTTTTCGGTATCGATAACCGGTTTGAAGTAAGAATACCGGGCAAGGAAGCCGAGAATGGTTCCTACCGGACAAATGGTATTGCAGTAAGTTCGTCCGTTACGCCACGCCAATATAGTCAGTACGATAAATGTTATGATGGCTATAGTGAAAGTGGCTATTCCTTTCATCCAAACATCTACCGTATAAAAAGCATAGCTATCCATCCGTTCGGCGAGATAGGCGAGTCCATTGTTTGCCCATTGATAGAAAGGTGCGAACAGGTTGGAGGCGATCCGCCCATAGGCACTGTATGGAGCCAGCAAAGCCAATAGCGAACCGAAACCTCCAATCATCGCAAGTATAAACATAGCAAGTATCCCATAACGCAACCAGCTAACCGACGGTGAATACGAAAAACGGCTCTTCTTTTGTTTTCCGGCTATCCATGAAACAACATCCTGAAATACCCCCAGCGGACAAATAATCGAACAGTAGATCCGTCCGAACAGTAATGTCAGGACAACAAGCCCTATCACTATTCCTATATTCACCACCAGCAATGCCGGAAGGAATTGTATCTTCGCCATCCAACCGAACCACTGATGTATTGTCCCCGTGAAGTCGAGGAACAACAAGGTGATCAGGGTAAAGAAAATGACGGCGACAGTTAGTCTGATTTTTCTTAACATATACTTCTCTGAATATTTTGTTGATTATTACTGATGCAAAATTATTCTTGTTTTTCCCGTTAACAATTACACATATTACAGTTATATATACCATTATTACTGATTTGCCGTGACAGATGAAAAATGAAGCAAAAAACATCTAACTTTGTGAAAACAAAACAGAAAGCATATGATGGAAATTAGAGAAATGGATCACATTTATCAGTATAATGACCGGATGGGACTGGAAACACTACATCCGCTGATCAGTATTGTCGACTTTTCTAAATGCGAACTACAGGTAGAGAGTGCACGTATAAGATATGGCTTTTACTCAGTCTTTTTGAAGGATGTGAAATGCGGTGACCTGCAATACGGACGTAATTATTATGACTATCAAGAGGGTACGATGGTTTTCACAGCTCCAGGGCAAGTGGTAGGTGTTGCCCGGAAAGGTGAATATATCCAGCCGAAAGGATGGGCGTTGCTTTTCCATCCTGATTTGATCCGTGGTACATCTCTCGGTCGTAACATTAAGAATTACCGTTTCTTTTCTTATGAAGTATATGAGGCACTTCATCTTTCGGAACAGGAACGGCAGATAGTAATCGATTGCCTGAAAAATATAGAACTGGAACTACATCATGGAATAGATAAGCATAGTAAAATGCTGATCGTTTCGAATATCGAACTGCTATTAAACTATTGCGTCCGTTTTTACGACCGTCAGTTTATTACCCGTGAAAATGCGAATAAGGATACACTGGCAAAGTTCGAGAAGATTATGAACGACTATTTCCAGTCGGATAAACCGCAGAATATCGGACTGCCATCCGTTCAGTATTGTGCCGACCAGTTACATCTTTCGGCAAATTATCTGGGTGATCTGATAAAAAAGGAAACGGGTAAATCTGCGCAGGAGCAAATCCAGCTATATCTTATCGATATGGCAAAAGAGAAAGTGCTCGATACCAGCCGTTCCATCAGTGAGATCGCTTATGAATTAGGCTTTAAGTATCCGCAACACTTTACCCGTTTGTTTAAAAAGTGTGTGGGAACTTCTCCGAATGAGTATCGGATGCAGAATTAAGTTTTATTTCTTTTTACGGATAGCGAAAACTTTAGCTAAAGTGATCCATTCCCCGTCTTCGTTGATGGCAGTACTTCGCCAGGTAAAAGAATTGTCTGTAATATCAGAGAATATCCATTTCATACCTTGCGAAGTTATCTCCGTCAGGACAATTTCGTCCCCTTCTTTCCGGGCTTCCAGCCGGGCACATTCTTCCGGGCATCCGTAGAAGATTTCCCAAATACATTTTTCCGGATTAAATAACCTGAGAGTAGTCCCGTAAGCTGCGTCCGGTTGGATATCGATCAATCTTTCTGTTCGCGACGGAACAATAAAGACATCTTGTACTGCCATTCCGTCGAGTACCCATGAAAAGATCCATTCTCCTTTTACGCGTCTGGGAGTAGGTGTGTTGAGGTGGTCGTTCCAATCAAGATCCCATTCACCGATCACTTTACCAAAGAAATTGTACTCTTCCGGTATTCTTTCACTCTTTCCTTCGCTGACTAGTGCTGCTTCAAATTCTTTCATGATTCCTTATTTAATTTGATTCAAGGTTTAATATTTAACAAAGATAAGCGAAAATCAACAAATAAGAACAGTGATAAAGGTAAAAATATCAGTAATCCATATACCATACTTCTGAAAAAAGGGATGTACTTTTGTTTTATATAAAATGAGTTGATATGAAAATAAAAAAAAGAGGATATATGGTAGCAGGACTTATAATAGGTATAGTGATCGTTTTGGGAGTGGCAGTGGTCGCCTTTATCAATCGACCGGCTTTCGGACGTCTGCCGCAGGGGGAGCGACTGGAAAGGATAAAGCGTTCGCCCCAATATAAAGATGGAGAGTTTCAGAATATACATCCGACGACGTTAATGACTTCCGATAAAGGTCTTTTACACAGCATGTGGGATTATTTGTTCTTAAAGCCTGACGGACTGAATCCGGATGTTCCGGTTCCGGCGATCAAATCCGATTTGAAAAACTTGGCGGACGATTCGAATGTAATGGTCTGGTTCGGCCATTCTTCCTATCTGCTTCAATTATCCGGTAAACGAATTTTAGTCGATCCGGTGTTTTGTATGGCTTCTCCGGTTTCCTTTGTCAATAAGCCTTTTAAAGGAACGGATATATATAAACCGGAAGATATGCCGGATATCGATTATCTGGTTATTAGTCATGACCATTGGGATCATTTGGATTATCAGACGGTAATCCGGCTGAAAGATCGTATCCGTAAAGTAATCTGTCCTTTAGGTGTGGGTGAACATTTTGAATATTGGGGATTCGATAAGAGGAATATTATTGAACTGGACTGGTATGAAAGTGCGTTGCCGGATGAGAACTTTACGGTCCGTTGCCTGCCAGCCCGTCATTTTTCCGGTCGCGGACTGACATCGAATAAGACTTTGTGGGCTTCTTTTCTTCTGGAAACTCCTTCGTATAAAGTCTATATGGGAGGTGACAGCGGTTACGATACTCATTTTGAAGAAATAGGCAACCGGTATCCGGATATCGATCTGGCTATTCTGGAAAACGGACAGTACAATGAGGGATGGCGTAATATCCATATTATGCCTCAGTATTTGGGACAGGCAGCCAAAGATTTGAAAGCCCGTAAGGTTGTGACTGTCCATCATTCCAAATACGCATTAGCCTCACACCGTTGGGACGAACCGTTGAAAAACGAAATAGAGATGGCTAAAGAAAACTCTTTGGAGCTGATCGTTCCGGTGATCGGACAGGTGGTTGATATCTCTGCTACACATTACTGATAAATCAACTTTAATACTCAGGCTCGGAACAAGGACATTTAGTTAAGCGGGTGAAGCAGGCAAACAAAAATCCGCTAACTTTGTGTCGGATCGATTAAAAAAGGAAAGAAATATTTCAAGCGTATATAAATATGTCATCATCTAAAGAAACACTCGGGGAAATGTGGGCCCGTCAGCAGATATCGGATCAGGATGTTGATTATGGTTTGTGGACGAAAAGGAGAGAGGCTTTGCGACAGATGGCAGAGATGAGTCATAGTTGCCTGTTTACTGTAGACGTTTATAAAGAACAATACGATTTTGCATCAGATAGTTTTGCCGATATTTTTGGTTACAATCAATCTCATATAAGAACGATAGAAAGGCAGGGTGATCTTTTGGAAGAAAGAATACATCCGGATGACCGTGACAGAATGCTTGAATTGCAGATCAGGCATAGCCGGTTCATTTATTCTCTTCCTGTGGAAAGAAGAAATGATTTCCGGAATGTTTATCAATTTCGTATGCTTAATGCAAGTGGTAAATATATAAATGTGATCAGCCGTACCCAGGTTACCCAGCAAGACCGAAATGGTAAGGCCTGGATTGTAATGGGAATAATGGATATTGCTCCCGATCAAACACCATTGGAAACGGTTAAATATTCAGTACTGGATTTGAAGAACGGGGAGTTGATCTCTGTTCCGGTGATTGATAATGATGATTCGTTATTGACGAAAAGAGAAATGGAAATATTGAAACTGATCCGTCAGGGGCTGCTGAGTAAAGAAATAGCCGACCGGTTGAATATAAGCATATATACAGTGAATAATCACCGTAAAAATATCCTGACGAAACTCAAAGCGAACAATATTCTGGAGGCAATCAATCTACTTCATTCCTCTATTGCTTCGCGATAACGAGCCGGAGGCATACCCAGATGTGCCTTGACATACTTTCCGAAGAAAGACTGATTGGGAAAGTTGAATTCCTCCGCAATCTCTTTGATAGATTTGTCCGAGTGTTTCAACCGGTATTTGATATGTTCGATAGCACTTTCGTTGATCAGATCCAGCGGGGTTCTGCCACATGTGTTCTTAACGACCTTCGACAAGTATTTGGGGCTGTAAAAAAGCGAATCGGCAAAATAGGACACCGAACGGTGCATACCGTTATCTGCCGACAGTTTTTCAATGAACCTCCTAAGAATATAATCGGCCTGTTTGAGTCCTTCCTTCGATTGGTCGGAGTCTTTCTGGTGAGCTTCCTTACCGAGAGCTCCCAGCATTTCGCAGAAAAGTGCAGAAAACAGATGCATCATTACTTCCCTATGATAATGATGGGGAGCATCGTTTATTTTCTCGATGATTAGATTCTTGTAACAATTGAAAATCTCATTTTTATCTTCACCTACGTGTTTTACCGGATTGTTATGGATATAGATGGCGGTATTCCAGGTAACTTTCTCCATTTTAACAATACGTTGCAGGAAGCGGGTAGAAAAGCCGGCCATCCTGATCTTATTCTTAGGGCTTATCATCGTATGGCTGATAACAGTATTAGGAAGACCGAGTAGTAAATCGCCATCTCCCAACTGAAAGGTTCTGTTGTTTATATCGAGTTGAATATATCCTTCTATGCAAAAAGCCAGTAGAAAACATCCCAGTCTTACCGTTTCGTTACCGGTGGGAGCATCTTCCAGGCTGTTTATTATTGCAAAGTCATTATCCACATAATCGATGATATGTTTATTCGTTTTAAAGTCTTCTATGTCGACTGTTTTGATGTTCTTCATATTCATATTCTCTTTTTTGTTTCTGCAAATTTGGCGAATAACGGGATAAGTAATATGTTCTATTTCACGTCTTTAGTGTTCCATATCGCTTTGTGGTATGTAAAAAATGAGTTAAGAAATGGGAAAAGGGGAAAATGAAGCATTCTTGAGGGAAAATGGGGCACTACGGCTGTGTCCCTTTCGTCTACATTTGCTCCAGTTTTTAATAGCAAAAATATGAATAAAGTAAGCAAAAAATGGATACGGCTGATAGGGATTGTCGGTTGTACAGTGTGGATGGCATCCTGTAAACAAGCTCCGGATGCACAGGTAAAAGCCTCTTATGCAATCATGAAAGTGGCGCCTACGGATAAAGAACTTTCTACCCCTTATTCGGCGACGATACGTGGGCGACAGGATATCGATATATATCCACAGGTATCGGGGACTATCGAAAAACTTTATGTGACGGAAGGTGAAAAAGTACGTCGTGGGCAATTACTTTTCATCATCGACCAGGTGCCTTATAAAGCGGCACTTAAAACGGTTACCGCCAACGTGGAAGCAGCACGTGCTGCACTGGCTACTGCCGAACTGACCTACAACAGTAACAAAGAGCTGAATGCCCAGAAGGTAGTTTCGGATTTCAGCCTGAAGACAGCGGAAAACTCTTTTCTTACAGCCAAAGCACAATTGGCACAGGCGGAAGCCCAGGAACTGAGCGCGCGTAATAATCTCTCTTATACAGAGGTAAAAAGTCCCTGCGACGGTGTTGTAGGAGCATTACCTTATCGTGCCGGTGCTTTGGTGAGTCCCAGCATGATGCAAGCATTGACTACGGTCAGCGACAATTCGGATATGTATGTTTATTTCTCTATGACAGAAAATCAGTTGTTGTCACTGACACGCGAATACGGTAGTATGGATGATGCGTTGAAGAGCATGCCGGAAGCGGAGTTGAAGCTGAACGATAATTCGGTTTATGACAAGAAAGGTATTATAGAATCCATCAGCGGAGTGATCGACCGCCAGACAGGTACGGTAGTAGCACGCGTGGTATTCCCCAATGAATCGCGGTTGCTTCATAGCGGAGCATCGGGCACGGTAGTGATACCGAGCATTTATAAAGACTGCATCGTGATCCCGCAGGGAGCTACCGTTCGTTTGCAGGATAAAACCATTGTATATAAAGTTGTAGACGGCAAGGCTGTCTCTACCCTGATAACGGTATCCGGGATTAACGACGGACGCGAATATGTGGTATTGAGTGGACTGAAAGCCGGTGATGAAATTATATCGGAAGGTGCCGGATTGATACGTGAAGGAACTGTCGTAAAATAAAACAAGGAGAAAAAGAGTATGAAAGGTAACATATTTATAAAACGGCCGGTGATGGCTATATCCATCTCCGTGCTGATCCTGGTCATTGGGCTTATTTCGCTCTTTACGCTGCCGGTGGAACAGTATCCCGACATTGCACCTCCTACGGTATATGTCACTGCTTCTTATACCGGAGCCGATGCCGAAGCTGTGATGAATAGTGTCGTCATGCCATTGGAAGAGAGTATCAATGGGGTAGAAGATATGATGTATATCACTTCTACTGCCACTAATGCAGGTTCAGCGATCATACAGGTTTATTTTAAGCAAGGAACTGATCCTGATATGGCGGCTGTCAATGTACAGAACCGTGTATCTAAGGCACAGGGACTTTTACCGGCAGAGGTAACAAGAATCGGTGTGGCTACACAAAAACGCCAGACCAGTTTCCTGCAGATCGGAGCTTTGGTTTGTAACGATGAACGCTACGACCAGACCTTTTTAGCCAATTATCTTGATATCAATGTTATTCCACAGATTAAACGTATAGAAGGCGTTGGAGATGTAATGGAACTGGGAGATACCTATAGTATGCGTATCTGGTTGAAACCGGAGCGGATGGCGCAATATGGCCTTGTCCCTTCGGACGTAACGGCAATATTGGGCGAACAGAATATCGAAGCACCCACCGGTTCATTGGGGGAAAATTCGGAAAATGTTTTCCAGTTCACCATGAAATACCGTGGACGCCTGAAGAGTGTCGAAGAATTTCAGAACACAGTGATCCGTTCACAAAGCGATGGTTCCGTACTTCGCCTGAAAGATGTGGCCAGTGTGGAACTAGGTACATTAATGTATAGCTTCCGCAGTGAGATGGACGGTAAACCCGCCGTTATGTTTATGATTTTCCAGGTTGCAGGATCAAATGCAACTGCTGTCAACAAAGAGATAACCGCTCAGATAGAGAGAATGGGGGAAAGTCTGCCGGAAGGTACGGAATTTGTAACGATGATGAGTTCGAACGACTTCCTTTTCGCCTCTATTCATAATGTGGTGGAGACGCTTGTCATTGCTATCCTTTTAGTAATCCTGGTCGTGTATTTCTTCTTGCAAGACTTTAAGAGTACACTTATTCCGTCCATCTCTATTATAGTTTCATTAGTCGGAACGTTTGCTTGCCTGGTGGCGGCAGGATTCAGTCTCAATATCCTGACACTATTTGCCCTGGTGCTTGCCATCGGTACGGTGGTGGATGATGCTATTGTGGTGGTGGAGGCCGTGCAGTCTAAGTTTGATGCCGGATATAAATCCTCCTATCTCGCCACGAAAGATGCAATGGGGGATGTGACAATGGCTATTGTCTCCTGTACCTGTGTATTTATGGCCGTATTTATTCCTGTGACGTTCATGGGAGGAACATCGGGTGTGTTCTATACACAGTTTGGTATTACGATGGCCACCGCCGTAGGTATTTCTATGATTTCGGCTTTGACACTTTGTCCGGCTTTATGTGCCATAATGATGCGCCCATCGGATGGAACAAAGAGTGAGAAGAGTATTAACGGGCGGGTACGTGCCGCTTATAATGCTTCATTCAATGCAGTACTGGGAAAATATAAAAAAGGTGTCATGTTCTTTATTCATCATCGTTGGATGGTGTGGACATCATTGGCAGCTGCCGTTGTTCTATTGGTTTATCTGATGAGTACAACCAAGACCGGGCTTGTACCGCAGGAAGACCAGGGCGTTATCATGGTAAATGTCAGTACCTCACCGGGAAGCACGCTGGATGAAACGAATAAGGTAATGAATAAACTGGAGAATATCCTGAGCAAAACACCTGAGATAGAACATTATGCCCGCGTGGCAGGTTATGGGCTTATATCCGGTCAGGGAACATCATACGGTACGATCATTGTACGTTTGAAAGATTGGAGCGAGCGAAAAGGAGAGGAACATAGTTCCGATGCTATCACGGCACACCTTAACGCACAGTTCTATGAGATCAAAGATGCACAGATATTCAGTTTCCAGCCTGCTATGATCCCGGGATACGGTATGGGTAACTCCCTTGAACTAAATCTTCAGGATAAGACAGGCGGTGATATGACGGTATTCTATAATTCGGTGATGGAGTTCCTCGGAGCATTAAACCAACGGCCGGAAGTTGCTATGGCATATACCTCTTATGCAATGAACTTCCCACAGGTAACAGTAGATATCGATGCCGCCAAATGTAAACGGGCAGGTATCTCTCCCAGTAGCGTACTCGATGCCTTGGGTAGCTATTGCGGAGGAGCTTATATCTCCAACTTCAACCAGTTTGGTAAAGTATATCGTGTAATGATGCAGGCTTCTCCCGAATATCGACTGGACGAACAGTCGCTGGACAATATGTTTGTTCGTAGCGGAACGGAAATGGCTCCGATAAGCCAGTTTGTGACACTGACGAAAGTACTTGGACCGGAATCAGCCAATCGTTTTAACCTGTATAGTTCCATTACGGCAAATGTGAATCCCGCTGAAGGCTATTCATCCGGGGAAGTGCAAAAGGTTATCGAAGAGGTAGCTGCACAGACTTTACCGACAGGTTATGGTTACGAATACGGCGGTATGGCACGTGAAGAAGCCGGCAACAGTGGTGCACAGACCGTTTTCATTTATGCTATATGTATATTCCTTATCTATCTGATCCTGGCTTGTCTTTATGAGAGCTTCCTGGTTCCGTTTGCCGTTATCTTCTCCGTACCGTTCGGGTTGATAGGTAGCTTCCTGTTTGCCAGAATATTCGGACTGGAGAATAACATCTATCTTCAGACAGGTGTGATCATGTTGATCGGTTTATTGGCAAAGACAGCTATTCTGATTACAGAGTATGCGATAGAACGTCGCCGCAAAGGAATGGGTATTGTAGAATCGGCCTACTCGGCAGCCCAGGTTCGTCTGCGTCCTATTCTGATGACAGTGTTGACGATGATTTTCGGTATGCTTCCGTTGATGTTTTCCAGTGGTGCAGGAGCTAACGGTAACAGTTCGTTGGGAACAGGTGTCGTAGGCGGTATGGCTGTAGGAACACTGGCATTATTGTTCGTAGTTCCTGTGTTCTATGTCATTTTCGAATATTTGCAGGAGAAGATCCGTAAACCGATGGAAGAAGAAGCCGACGTACAGGTTTTGCTGGAACAGGAAAAGAGTGCAGCTGAACGTGGTACTATTGAATAATCAATAAATAGAAGGAATATGAAAAAGATAATTCTGCTAACAACTGTATCTGCTCTACTGAGTAGTTGCGGCATATACAGTAAATATAAACCTGCCACCACTGTCCCTGACCAATTGTATGGCGAGGAAGTGATGGTAGAGGATACCGTCAGCTTCGGCAATATGGACTGGCGCGAGCTCTTTACAGATTCGAAACTGCAACAACTTATCGAACAAGGATTGCAGAATAATACGGATTACCAGTCGGCACAACTCCGCGTAGAAGAGGCCGAAGCTACGCTGATGTCGGCTAAATTGGCATTCCTCCCTTCTTTCGCCTTTACTCCGCAAGGATCGGTGAGCAGCTTCGACGGGCATAAGGCAACGCAAACTTATTCGTTGCCTATCACTGCCAGCTGGGAACTTGATATTTTCGGACGTATGCGTAATGCAAAACAGCAGGCGAAAGCACTTTACGCTCAGAGCCAGGATTATCAGCAGGCCGTACGTACGCAGCTGATAGCCGGGATAGCCAATACCTATTATACATTATTGATGTTGGACGAACAGCTTTACATCACCCGGCAGACGGAAGAAGCATGGCAGGAGACTGTCGCTTCTACCCGTGCCCTGATGAAGGCCGGCCTGACTAACGAATCGGCCGTATCACAGATGGAAGCTACGTATTATCAGGTGCAAACTTCTGTTCTTGACCTGAAGGAGCAAATCAATCAGGTGGAAAACAGCCTTGCCCTTTTACTGGCTGAGACTCCACGGTATTACGAGCGTGGAGTATTGGAAAGTCAGCAGTTCCCGGAAAGTATCTCTACCGGTATTCCTATACAGATGTTGGCTAACCGCCCTGATGTACGTATGGCTGAACGCACATTGGAAGCTGCCTTTTACGGCACCAATCAGGCTCGTTCCGCTTTCTATCCTTCGATAACCCTGAGTGGTAGCGCCGGATGGACAAACAATGCCGGATCGATGATAGTCAACCCCGGCAAATTCCTCGCATCGGCAGTTGGTTCGCTTACACAGCCACTGTTTGCCCGCGGGGAGATTATCGCCCAACATCGTATAGCCAAAGCGCAGCAGGAAGAAGCTGCCCTCTCATTCCAGCAATCGTTATTGAACGCCGGAAGCGAGGTGAACGATGCCCTTACAGCTTGCCAGACCAGTAAAGAGAAGAGTCTCCTCCTGGAAAAGCAGATCGCTTCGTTGGAAGTAGCCCTGAAAAGTACTTCCCTATTGATGGAGCATAGCAATACAACCTATTTGGAAGTGTTGACTGCCCGGCAAAGTTTATTAAGTGCACAACTGACCCACACCGCCAATCGGTTCACAGAGATACAAAGTCTAATTAATCTCTATCGGGCTTTAGGCGGTGGACGAGAATAGGCCCACTGTTTTTATTTTTTTCTTACAATAAGAAGGACTGCCTGGAAAGTGATTTTAGGGCAGTCCGTTTTTTTGTTCCGGTTGTTTTGGATAAATTAATTTGAAATCTGTAATAATGGTATGTTATTCGGTTATTTATATAATACGGGATTATTTGGAAACAGATACTTTTGTATCAGTAAAACAATAAACGGTTAAAGATTATGAAGACAGTAAAATTAAACAATGGCATTGAAATGCCGATTTTAGGTTATGGCGTTTATCAGGTGACACCTGAAGAATGTGAACGTTGTGTATTGGATGCTTTGAGCGTAGGTTATCGCTCTATCGACACGGCACAAGCCTATTTTAATGAAGAAGGGGTAGGGAGTGCAATCAGCAAAAGTGGTATTCCACGGAACGAATTGTTTATAACAACCAAGGTTTGGATCTCCAATGCCGGATATGAAAAGGCAAAAGCGTCTATCGATGAGTCTTTGCGTAAACTACAGAGTGATTATGTCGATCTACTCCTGATACACCAACCTTTTGGAGATTATTACGGTACTTATCGTGCTATGGAAGAGGCTAATAAAGAGGGTAAGGCACGTGCTATCGGAGTGAGTAACTTTTATCCTGACCGTTTTGTCGACCTGGCAGAGTTCTGCGAGATAAAACCTGCAGTCAACCAAGTGGAAACACATGTCTTCAATCAGCAAATAGAACCCCAGAGGATCATGGAGGAATACGGAACCCGGGTCATGTCATGGGGACCGTTTGCAGAAGGTAAAAATAACTTCTTTACGAATGAACTATTGAAAACAATTGGTGAAAAGTATGGAAAGTCGGTTGCACAGGTTGCTTTACGCTATCTGATCCAACGGGATGTAATCCTTATTCCGAAATCTACTCATAAGGAGCGTATGATTGAGAATATGGAAGTGTTTGATTTCTCCTTATCAGAAGAAGATATGCAGGCTATTACCACGCTTGACCAAAAAAAGAGTCTGTTTCTCTCTCATACTGATCCGGAAATCGTAAAATGGATGATTAATATGGTAAAAAAGTAATCATAGTAAAATCTGCTTACTGTTTGTTATATAATCTATTACAGTTTCCTCGTAGTTCCTTGCTTTGGAAACTGCAGTTCCCTCGGCAGGGAACTGTAATTTCCTTAGGAGGAAACTGTAATTTCCTGCCGAGGGAACTAGCGTTTCCACCGCAGGAAACCGGAGTATCTTTGCGAAGAAACAGAAATGGGATTACTTCACCAATTATACGACTCTACATATCCGTCGAAATACTCTTCCAGAACTACTCCCAACTCCTTGGCAAGAGCGACAATATATTGTTGTTCGGCAGGTGATAAAGGTGATCCTCCTCTACGTTTCAGATAGTAATTTTTCCGGCCGAGATAGGAAATCATCCGTAGTCGGAAGGTATCTGCCACGCGAAGAGTCAGTGCATTCACGGTACGCATGAATCCTATTGCATTCTGTATTTTGGTATTGGGACGGTAGAGTTTACACGTCCCTTTCATCTTCTTTAATGTGTTTGGGTTCATTATTCGCAGGAAAGTTATATTTTCCGGAGCATGTTTTAAAGCGATCTGGCGTAGACAGGTTGTTGCTTTCGGGCAGTTCTCGGCTGCACACAGACCAAAATCATAAGGTACTTTTGAATAATCGAACGATTCTTTCATGATTGTAAAATTCAAGGTTTATTAATTCCGATAAAGGTACGATATATATCGGGTAAATGCCAAACATCAATGCATGAAAAGAATATCCTTTTTACATTAACTTTTTGTTCTGCTCCAATAACCCGACTATTTTCTCTAATCTTTTCAGGCGGGTGTCTTCTCTTTTTGCTTCAAAGTAGAAACCGACAAAATTATTTTGAGTCGACTTTGCTGTCGTAAGATAATTAGCATAAGCCAGATCATAGTCCTTTATCAAGGATTCAAACTCAGACTTTTGAGTATCGGTAACATTTCTGTCCCGTACCTTTTCCCATTCTCCGCTTCTTTTGGCTTCTTCGATGGCCTGCATTCCGAACCCGGTCATTCTTCCTTCTTTGATAAGCTTTTCTACAATCTTTTTATTCTTTTCCGACCATTTACTTCCTTTCCTTCTTTTGGAAAAGTACTTTTTGTATTTATGCTCATCGATAGAATTAATCAGCCCATCGATCCAACCGAAACACAATGCTTCTTCCAACGCCTCTTCTGCAGATAATGTTTTTAATGTTTTTGTTTTCCCGAATAATAACCAGACACCCTCGCTTATCTGGCCGTAATTCTTTAACCACTCCTGAAAATCTTCTCTTGTCGCGAAAATTAATTCTGTTTCCATTTTTATTGGTTTTATTTCGTGAGTATTATTTTAAGTAGATATTCCGGTATTCTGTCGGTGACGATCCGGTATGTCTCCGGAAGAAACGGCACATATATGACGGATCTTCGAAATTCATTTCAGCTGCGATGCTTTTAATAGACAAATTAGTATTGGAAAGATAAGTTTTGATCTCTACGATGATCATTTGTTCGATTATCTCTTTGGGGCTTTGCTCTATTCCTTTATAAGCTAATTTGTAAAGATAATCAGGTGTTATACAGAGTTTGTCTGCATAAAAACTTACTTCCCGGTGTTGATGGCAATGCTCAGCTAACAGACTGGCGAACTTTCCCAGGATAGCCCATGTCTGATCTCTTTTGTAGTGATCGTTGATTCCTATATTTTTTTCTTTCGCTTCACTGTCGATAGCCATAAAAAGGCTGTGAATGTTGTTACGTAACAGCGTCAGTTTATATTCTTGTGCACATTCGTCAATAATCCATTTTGTTTGCTGATACCACGTATGCAGTAGCATAAATTGATTTTCCGATAGATGGAGAATAACGTGGTCATATATAAAATACCAAAACGAAGTAGGAGTAATTTTATAAAAGACTTCTTCCATCACTTCTTCGGAAAGCGAAACATACAGGGCGGAAAATGTATCTGAAACTTCGATCGTAACGAATACTATATCGGTAAAGATAAAGACTGCATCTCCTTTTTTCATTATCCGCTTTTGAAAATTGGTAGAGACAGTAGCCATCCCCGCCGTACATAACAGGATTGTGCAACAGTTTGGATCCAACGGATGTCCTATACTTTCTTTCAGGTCGGTTATTCCGGCTGCATTTTCGTTTCCTGGTCGGTGTAAAGCGTATTTTATATTTGTCATATTTTATTCGGATCTTCTCCGCGAAGATAGTATGTTTTTTTAGAATCCCTCTTTAGTTTGTATTGAAAAGTACCCGATATGGCAGGATTATGATATGTGATCAGGTTACGACAAACTATATCTTTGCGCTCCGGTAAATCAGTTGTTACCGGAGATAGTTCCAGATAATGAAAGATTGTTCAAATTAGTAACCGTATGAAAAATTTATTTCTAATTATTACCATTCTCTGCTTTATGTTTCTGATATCTTGTAAGAATAAACAAGAAGGGGAGTTTCATCAGGCTTATCCAGTATTAACCGTGACGTCTGCTCCGGCGGAAATCAAAGAAGCTTATTCTGCCTCTATCCGGGGGCGACAGGATATTGAAATTTATCCGCAAGTGTCGGGTACGATATTCCGGCTTTGTGTTCAGGAAGGCGAAAAAGTGAAGAAGGGCGAAACTCTTTTTGTTATCGATCCGGTTCCTTACCAGGCTGCTTTAAGAACAGCGACGGCAAATGTACATGCAGCACAAGCACAAGTGGAAACAGCCCGGCTGACTTACGATAGCAAACAGGAATTGTTCCGTGAAAACGTTATTTCGGAATATGAGCTATCGACCGCTCGGAATGCACTGTCTATTGCGACCGCAGGATTGGAGCAATCTCGGGCGCAAGAGGTGAATGCCCGTAACAGCCTTTCCTACACAGAAGTAAAAAGTCCGTCGGATGGTATTGTCGGGATACTTCCTTACCGGACAGGTGCTTTGGTTAATCCGTCGATGGCTCAACCGCTGACCACTGTATCGGACAATTCACAAATGTATGTCTATTTCTCTATGACAGAAAATCGTCTCCGGGCATTGATCCGGCAGTATGGTTCGCCGGACGAAACGATAAAGCAGATGCCGTCGATCGAACTGCAGTTGAATGATGGAAGCATCTATGAAGAAAACGGACATATCGAAAGTATCAGCGGGGTTATCAACCAGCAGACGGGAACAGTATCGGTACGAAGCGTATTTCCGAACGAAAACCGTATGTTATTCAGTGGCGGGATCGGTAATGTCGTTATTCCTTATAAAATGGATGATGTGATTGTCATTCCTCAGTCTGCTACCTATGAATTACAGGATAAAGTATTTGCTTACAAAGTGCAGGAAAACGGAAAACTTTCCGCTGTTCAGCTACAGATAGAAAAGCTGAACGACGGTACTGACTATATTGTTCGCTCAGGTCTTCAGCCGGGCGACCGGATTGTCAGCGAAGGTGTCGGATTGTTGCAAGACGGAATGGAGATACTTGTCAAAGAAACCGAAAAACAATAAAATAAAAAAGTATGAACCTAAGATATTTTATAGACCGTCCCGTCTTATCGATTGTTATTTCCATAACAATTGTTCTGATGGGTATTATTTCTTTGTTTACACTACCTGTCGAGCAGTATCCCGATATTGCACCTCCTACGATCCAGGTCTTTACCAATTATCCGGGAGCCAATGCTGAAACTGTTCAGAAAAGTGTCATTGTTCCGTTGGAGGAAGCGATTAATGGGGTGGAGAATATGAACTATATCACTTCCACGGCTTCAAATAGTGGCGATGTATTTCTCAATATCTTTTTCAAGCAAGGAAGCGATGCAGATATGGCGGCAGTGAATGTGCAGAACCGTGTTTCTACGGCATTGAGTTTGCTGCCTGCCGAAGTAACTAAGATCGGTGTCACGACCATGAAGCAGCAGAACGCTGAGTTGAAGACTTTTGCTCTTTACTCACCGGACGATGCTTACGATCGCCAGTTCCTCAATAATTATATGAAGATCAATGTGGAACCGCGTATCAAGCGTATTGCCGGAGTAGGGCAGGTTATGCAATTCGGTTCCAATTACAGTATGCGTATCTGGCTCAAACCGGATAAGATGGCACAGTATAAACTGGTTCCGGGAGATATCTCGGCTGTATTGGATAAACAGAATATCGAAGCAGCTACGGGAGCATTCGGAGAGAATCATGATAATACCCACCAGTACACCATGAAGTATCGTGGGCGTTTCTCTACGCCGGAAGAGTTTGGTAATCTTGTGATACGTTCTTTGCCGGGGGGCGATGTGTTACGGTTACGTGAGGTTGCTGATATTGAACTGGGAGATGAGGCTTATAATTATGCAACGGAGGTGAATGGTCATCCGGCTGCACTGGCAATGGTGTTTCAGACTGCCGGGTCGAATGCTTCAATTATCATTAATGAAATCGATGCCACACTGGAAGAGATAAGCAGTGATCTTCCTAAAGGAATGGAGTTTATAACACTGAATGACACGAACCGTTTCCTGTATGCTTCGATCCATGAGGTGATAAAAACGTTGTTGGAAGCTATCTTGCTGGTAATCCTGGTGGTATATGTCTTTTTGCAGGATATACGTTCTACGTTGATCCCGACTATTTCAATTTTTGTTTCCATTATCGGTACGTTTGCCTTTATGTCGGTAGCCGGGTTCTCGATCAACCTATTGACATTGTTTGCTCTGGTATTGGCCATTGGGACGGTGGTGGATGATGCGATAGTGGTGGTCGAGGCTGTCCAGGCGCGGTTCGATGTGGGATATCAGTCCTCTTATATGGCAACGAATGATGCAATAAAAGGAGTATCTTCGGCTATTCTTACCTCGACCTTGATCTTTATGGCTGTATTTATACCTGTGTCTATGATGGGAGGAACTTCGGGGGCATTCTATACCCAATTCGGTATAACAATGGCTGTTGCCGTCGGTATTTCGGCAATCAATGCTTTTACATTGTCTCCGGCACTCTGTGCATTGTTATTGACTCCTTATATAGATGAAGCAGGAAATGTAAAGGATAATTTTGCTGCCCGTTTCCGTAAAGCGTTTAATGCAGCTTTTGACGTGATGACCAAACGTTATGTGCAAGGAGTATTATTGTTTGTCAAACGTCGTTGGCTGATGTGGAGTACATTGGTGACTGCACTTGTTTTACTTGTTTTTCTGGTACAACATACCAAGACAGGACTGATTCCAGATGAAGATACGGGAACCGTAATGATCAGCATGAACTCCAAGCCGGGTTCATCTCTGCCTCAGACTCAACGGGTGATGGAGCAGATGAACGAACAGCTTAAAGGGATCCCTGAGGTAGAATACAATGCCAATGTGGTAGGTTATTCATTTTCCGGTTCGGGACCTTCCATGGGGATGTATTTTCTTTCGCTCAAACATTGGGACGAGCGAAAGGAAGAAGGCCAGTCTGCAGCCGATGTAGTGAATAAGATTTATGGTTTGTCGACTGAAGTTCCGGATGCGCAGATATTCGCTATGACGCCACCGATGATCCCTGGTTATGGTATGGGTAGCGGTTTTGAACTTTACATACAGGACAAGACTGCCGGTGATTTGAACGCTTTCAAGAAAGTGACAGATAATTTTGTGGCCGCACTTAGCCAACGTCCCGAAATTGAAGCCGTTTATTCTGCTTTCGAGACAAACTATCCACAGTATTGGGTAGATATCGACGCCGCCCAATGCGAACAATCAGGAATTTCACCGGGTGAAGTCTTAGAAACGCTTTCAGGCTATTATAGCGGTGGATATGTATCCAACTTCAACCGTTTCTCTAAATTGTACCGTGTGATGATCCAGGCAGATCCTGAATATCGTGTCACACCGGAGTCGCTGAACCATCTTTATGTAAGGGTCGGTGAGGAAATGGCACCGCTGAGCCAGTTTGTGAAGTTGACGAAAACGTATGGCCCGCAGGATTTAATGCGTTTCAACCTCTATAATTCGATCTCGATCAACGGTTCACCGGCAAACGGTTACAGTTCGGGAGATGCATTACAGGCCATTAAAGAAACGGCGGATCAGGTGTTGCCGAAGAATTACGGATATGAATTCGGAGGTATCTCACGTGAAGAAAGCAAGACGACTAATAATGTCGTTATTATTTTCGGTATCTGCCTTTTGTTGGTTTATTTGATATTAAGTGCTTTATATGAGAGTTTTCTTATTCCGTTCGCAATTATTCTTTCGGTGCCTTGCGGATTATTAGGCAGCTTTCTGTTTGCCCAGCTGTTTGGATTGGGAAATGATATTTATATGCAGACCGGATTAATCATGCTTATCGGATTGCTGGCTAAGACTGCTATTCTTCTGACGGAATATGCGACTAAACGTCGGGAAGCAGGAATGTCACTGACGCAGGCTGCTCTCGCTGCTGCAAAAGTTCGTTTGCGTCCGATCCTGATGACGGCTTTGACAATGGTATTTGGCCTGTTGCCGTTAATGGTGGCGCATGGGGTAGGTGCAAACGGAAGCCGTTCGTTGGCGTCCGGTGCGGTAGGCGGCATGCTTGTCGGAACGTTGGCTTTATTATTCCTTGTCCCGGGTCTTTTTATTGTATTTCAATATCTACAGGAGAAAGTCAGACCGATACAAACCTCTAAGGGGGATGCCGACTGGTCTATACAAACGGAATTAGAAGAAATAGGAAAGAAAAAGTGAGTATGAAACAGTTATTTATTTTAAGTCTTGCAATCTGTCTGATGACAGGTTGCAGGATATATAAACCTTATTCTCGTCCGGAGGTTAATACGGACGGACTGTATCGGGATATGACAGTGGAAGATACGGCAACAGTCGCTTCTCTTTCCTGGAAAGAACTTTTTACGGATAATTTATTACAGAACCTGATCGAAAGGGGATTGGAGTATAATACCGATCTGAATATCGCTCATTTGCGGGTGAAGGAAGCCGAAGCTGTCCTGATGAATGCCCGTCTTTCCTATCTTCCTTCTTTATCGTTGAATCCGGAGGGCGGAGTTAGCAGCTTCGATGGCTCTGCTCCTGGTAAGACGTATAATTTAGCTTTGTCGGCAAGTTGGGAAATAGATGTTTTCGGTAAAGTAACGAATGCGAAAAGAGGAGCGAAAGCTGCACTTGAAGGAAGCCGTGCGTATGAACAGGCTGTACAGACACAGTTGGTGGCTACCATCGCGAATAGTTATTATACTTTGTTGATGTTGGACAGACAACTTGTAATCAATAAAGAAACATTGGAAAGTTGGTCACGTACGGTAAAGACTTTGGAAGCATTGAAACGGGCAGGGGAATCGAATGATACTGCTATCCTTCAGGCAAAGGCAAATCATTTGGCACTCGAAGCTTCTATTCTATCCATACAGAAAAGTATCCGTGAAACGGAAAATAGTTTGTCTGTTTTACTGGCTATGGCACCACAAACGATTGAACGGAAGACGCTGGAGGAACAGTCGTTTCCGGAAGAACTAAAGATTGGGGTTCCTTTGCAGCTTTTATCTAATCGTCCCGATATTCGGCAGGCGGAATTTAACCTGATGCAGGCTTTTTATTCAACCAATGCGGCACGCTCTGCTTTTTATCCGAACATAATGCTTTCCGGTACTGCCGGATGGACAAATAACGGTAGCGGTGTGATTATGAATCCCGGTAGTTTGTTATTGAGTGCTGTAGGATCGTTGACACAACCATTATTTAATAAAGGTACGAATATCGCTAATCTGAAAGTGGCGAAAGCGCGGCAGGAAGAGGCCTCTCTTTCATTTCAACAATCTGTTTTGAATGCAGGGAAAGAAGTGAACGATGCTCTGGTGCAGTGGCAGGTTGCCCAACAAAGGATAGAGATCGGGAAGCAGCAGGTTGGTGCTTTACAGGAAGCTGTACATAAAACGAAGTTATTGATGCAATATTCTTCTACGAATTATCTGGAAGTATTGACTGCACAAAAGTCTTTATTGGATGCGGAATTAGTACAGGCGCAGGATCAATTTGATAAAATACAAGGGGTTATAAACCTGTTCCATGCACTTGGTGGCAGTAGATTCCAGTAAACATAGGAATGGAAAGTTAACATTCTGATATATTTTATAGGACAATAAAAGGTAGATTTAAGTAATTTATTCGTAAACTTGTAACCCTAAATAAAAACGTTAAATTTAAAATTAAATCTCCAGTTTTATGACAGTAAAATCGTATATAGAATCCAATAAAGATCGTTTCCTGGAAGAGCTGTTCAGCTTGATCCGTATTCCGTCAATCAGTGCAAAACACGAACATAAACCGGATATGAAAGCTTGTGCCGAACGGTGGACAGAGTTGTTGTTGTCTTCCGGTGCGGACAAAGCGGTAGTTATGCCCACAGAAGGAAATCCGGTGGTTTATGGTGAAAAGATTATTTCACCGGATGCTCCGACCGTACTTGTTTATGCTCATTACGATGTAATGCCTGCCGAACCGTTGGAGTTGTGGAAAAGCCAGCCGTTCGAACCGGAAATACGCGATGGTCGTATCTGGGCACGTGGGGCCGATGATGATAAAGGCCAGTCGATGATGCAGGTGAAAGGTTTTGAGACTGCGTTGAAACTCGATTTATTGAAATGTAATGTGAAGTTTATCTTTGAAGGAGAAGAAGAGATCGGTTCTCCCAGCTTGGAAACCTTCTGCCGCGAACATAAGGAATTGTTGAAAGCAGATGTGATCCTGGTATCCGATACCAGCATGGTCAGTGCCGAAACACCTTCATTGACAACTGGCCTGCGTGGCCTGGCATATTGGGAAATCGAAGTGACAGGTCCTAATCGTGATTTGCATTCCGGTCATTTCGGTGGGGCAGTAGCTAACCCGATCAATGTTTTATGCAAATTGATGGCAGATATAATCGATGCCGACGGACGTATCACGATCCCCGGATTTTATGATGATGTAGAAGAAGTTTCTCCGGCAGAACGGGAGATGATTGCACAGATCCCGTTCAATGAAGAAAAATATAAAGCCGCGATCGGTGTGGATGCCCTGTTCGGTGAAAAAGGATATTCGACGTTGGAAAGGAACAGTTGCCGTCCGTCATTCGACATCTGTGGTATCTGGGGCGGTTATACGGAAGAAGGAAGCAAGACCGTGTTGCCATCGAAAGCCTATGCTAAAGTTTCCTGCCGGTTGGTTCCGCATCAGGATCATACGAAAATATCTCAGCTGTTCGAAGATTATATAAACCAAGTGGCTCCTGCTTGTGTTAAGGTAAAAGTCACACCAAAACACGGTGGACAGGGTTATGTTTGTCCGATCGACCTGCCTGCTTACCAGGCAGCGGAGAGAGCTTGTACGGTTGCTTTCGGAAAGAAGCCGCTGGCTGTACGCCGTGGAGGAAGTATTCCTATTATCTCCACTTTCGAGCAGGTATTAGGTATAAAGACCGTCCTGATGGGCTTCGGGCTCGAACAGAACGCTATTCATTCTCCTAACGAGAGTTGCATGTTGGACTTTTTCTATAAAGGGATTGAATCGGTTGCCGAATTTTATAAAGAATATAAATGACACAAAATGAGATCGTAGCCCGTGCCTTATCGAATACAGGTATCGAGGCGTTGAATGAAATGCAGCAGGCCGTGCTCGATGCCGGTACAACCAAAGATATGGTTTTGCTTAGTCCGACGGGATCAGGTAAAACCCTGGCATTCCTGCTGCCTTTGCTTACTACATTGACTGACGAGGAGAAAAAGATACAAGCGCTTATCATCGCTCCGTCGCGTGAACTGGCTTTACAGATAGAGACGGTATTCCGTTCTCTGGGTGCCGGATATAAGGTGAATTGCTGTTACGGCGGTCATCCGATCCGGACGGAAAAGAAGAGCCTGGAACATGCGCCGACTGTATTGATCGGAACTCCGGGACGAATCCTCGACCATCTGGAACGGGGTAATATCGATTTGGATACCGTCCGGACATTGATTCTGGATGAGTTCGACAAATCTCTGGAATTAGGCTTCCAGGATGAGATGAAAGACATTCTGGCACATCTTCCGGGCGTGCGTCGCAGGGTGTTGACTTCGGCAACGGAAGCTGTCGAAATACCGCCTTTTACCGGTATTACGGCACCGGTACGTTTGTCATTCCTGACAGGTGTAAAGGAAGCGAAAGGCTTGACTTTGCGTATCGTACAATCTCCAATCAAGGATAAACTGGAAACGCTATACAAACTTTTGGGCGAACTGAAAGGCGAATCGGCTTTGGTGTTCTGTAACCAGCGTGAGTCGGTGGAACGTGTCAGCAATTACTTGACCGAGATGGGGGTGGATAATGAATATTTCCACGGTGGTATGGAACAGCCGGAACGCGAACGGGCTTTGTCGCTTTTCCGTAATGGCAGTGCTTCCGTCTTTATTTCCACCGATCTGGCCTCCCGTGGACTGGATATTCCGGAAGTGAAAAATGTTATTCATTATCATCTCCCGATCAATGAAGAGGCGTTTATCCACCGAAACGGACGAACGGCCCGTATGAATGCGGAAGGAAATGCCTTTATGATCCTGAACGAAGTGGAAACTGTCCCTGAATATATCACCCGTGAACCGGATGAATTTTTCCTGCCGGAGAAGGCTAGGAAACCTCTTCGTTCGGAATGGGTGACACTGACGATCAACCGCGGTAAACGGGACAAGCTGAGTAAAAAGGATGTTGTCGGTTTTCTTTTCCAGAAAGGCGGTTTGGAGAAAGACGATCTCGGCGTAGTCGAAGTAAAGGAAAGTTGTGCTTATGCGGCAGTAAAACGTGATAAGAAAGCAGACTTGCTGGCACGTATCCGCGATGAGAAGATAAAGAATATGAAAGCGAAATTTGTATGAATATATTGATTAAAGAGGTTGAACTGAATGGAATTGCTACCGATATTTATATAGAAAACAAATATATCAAACAGATAGGCGCAAATCTTCCTGTAACAGCCGATACTGTTATAGACGGTCGTCGTAAAGCCGTAATTCCCGGTTTTGTGAATACACATGGTCATGCTGCAATGACCTTGTTTCGTGGCTTTGGTGACGATATGCCGCTGATGCCCTGGCTGGAAGAAAAGATATGGCCTAACGAAGCCAAGCTGACAAAAGAGGATGTTTATTGGGGAGCCAAACTGGCTTGTCTGGAAATGATAAAAAGCGGGACAACCACTTTTTTTGATATGTACCATAAGTTTCATGCAACCGCAGAGGCTGTAGAAGAGATGGGTATCAGAGGCGTTATTTCCAGTGCCTGCTTTGACCACTTTCAACCGGAACTGGCAGAGAAAAGTAAAAAGACCGTCCAGAAGCTTTATGACGAGATGGACAGATACAGCAAGCGTGTTCAGTTTTCTGTCGGTCCGCATGCTATTTATACTGTTTCCGGTGAATTACTACAGTGGGTGCATGCTTTTGCAACAGAACATAATGTTTTGATTCAGTTGCATCTGGCGGAAACGGAAGGAGAAGTGGAAAACTCTGTAAAACAATTCGGACTGACGCCGGTACGTTATCTGTATAAATTGGGTGTATTATCTCCCAAACTACTTATTTCACACGGTATTTATATCGATAATGATGAAATAAGGATGCTGGCAGATCATGGAGTTAAAGTTGCCCATAATCCGGCTTCCAATATGAAGCTGGCATCAGGTATGCACTTCAAGTACAATGAAATGCTGAATGCCGGAATTACAGTCGGACTAGGGACGGACGGTTGTTCTTCCTCTAACAATCTGGATATGGTTGAAGCCATGAAGTTAGCCTCTTTGTTAGGAAAGGCCTGGCGGAAAGATCCGGAAGCTGTTACAGCCGGTGATATCTTTCATTCAGCCACGGAAAGTGGTGCTGTTATTGCAGGTCTTAAAGCAGGTCGGATAATAGAAGGTTATCTTGCCGATTTATCTTTGGTCGATTTGAATATACCTGCATTTACTCCGAACTTCAACTTTATCTCAAACCTGGTGTATGCAGCCAATGGTAATTGTATCGATACGGTTATCTGTAATGGAAAAGTCCTGATGCAAAACAAGAAAGTACCCGGTGAAGATGAGATCATAGAACGTGCGGCTCAAACTGCCTATGATTTAATGAAACGATAAATAATGTGATACGGCAATATGGCAATGTGTCGATAATAGAAATATTATGAACTATACGAACGAACAATATCAGGAAGCGGCAGCGTTTATAGCTGCACGTATTACCGGGAATCCGGAAACAGCTATTATTCTGGGTAGTGGATTAGGGTCTTTAGCCGACCGGATAGAGGAGGCTATTGTTATTCCTTATGCCGAAATCCCTCATTTCATGCATTCGACTGCTGCAGGACATAAAGGAAACTTTATCTGTGGTAAGTTAGGCGGAAAGCAGGTACTTGCCATGCAGGGACGCTTCCATTATTATGAAGGCTATTCCATGCAGCAGGTGACTTTTCCGGTTCGTGTAATGAAGTTGTTGGGTATTAAGAATCTGTTGGTGTCGAATGCTGCCGGTGGAATAAACAATACTTTCAAGGTGGGTGATCTGATGATCATTCGTGACCATATTAATATGATGCCGAACCCGTTGATCGGTCCGAATAATGAGCTGTTTGGAACCCGTTTTCCGGATATGACCCGTGCTTATGATCGCGAATTTGTCCGTTTGGTGGAGGAGATTGCCGATTCACACGCCATTCCTTTGAAAAAAGGAGTATATGTCGGATTAACCGGTCCGTCTTTTGAGACTCCTTCCGAATATGCTTTTTATGGTCGCGTAGGAGGGGATGCCATCGGTATGAGTACGGTCCCTGAAGTTATTGTAGCGCGCCACGCCGGGTTAAGAGTATTTGGAATGTCGGTTATCACGAATGAAGGATATCATTTTGCAGACGATTTTGTGAATGACGGAGCTGACGTAATCGTTGCAGCGAACAAGGCTGCAGCTGTTATGACAACTTTGTTCAGTGAATTGGTTTCCTGTATCTGATTTTTTTTTCAACTGGAAGTTGCTGTATTAAAATAAGATAGGATTTTGAACGGGTGAAGAAGGAAAAATTAGTATAAAAAAAGTATCTTCCGGTTTTGGAAAATAAAAAAATACCTATATCTTTGCACCCGTTATCGCGAAAGTAGCTCAGTTGGTAGAGCATAACCTTGCCAAGGTTAGGGTCGCGGGT
>OGPA01000798.1_pt1 | contig 29428 bp, 15 predicted proteins | sample 1552841 | NCBI WGS metagenome assembly OGPA01 (sample SAMEA2579916, study PRJEB22360) | human gut metagenome | reverse complement strand
TACGGGGAAAGACTACGCTTTAAAAATCCGAAACTCGCTTCGCCGGGGACAGCGAACGTAGGATGCGAAGTAGCGAACCAGGTGCAGCCTTGATCTTTTGGCTACTTTTGGATCAAAAGTTAGTTTAAAACTTGCTAAATTTTTACTCACCTTACTAAAAAGCCAGACGGACGGATTGTGCAAAATAAACGCCTTATTTTGTCAACATGACAATAATAGAGTCTTTTTACTTTTGTGAAAGAATCTTTTATAAAGTAATATAGTCTCTAATAAACAAGTAATCATGCATAATACGTGGAAAAAGTGGAATATTATTATTCCGATGGTAACCTTAGTCATCTCTTTCTCTTCGGGCTGTATAAGTTCGAATGATATGGAAGATAATACGATGAAGCTATGGTATAAAGCACCGGCAGACGCTTCTGTAAAAGATAATCCCCGGGAATGGGGCAACAATAAGAGCTGGGTAAAAGCATTACCGATTGGTAATGGTTATATGGGAGCGATGGTATTTGGTGATGTTTTTACCGAACGGGTACAGTTAAATAATAAAAAACTCTGGTCGGGGAGTCCACAGGACGGAGATAATCCGGAAGCCTTGAAAGCCCGGCCGGAAATACGTAAATTACTTTTAGCCGGGAAATATAAGGAGGCAGAAGCATTGGCCAGCCGTACGCAGATTTGCCGGGGAAAAGGCTCTACTTCCGGATCAGCAGCCGACAGTCCGTTCGGTTGTTTCCAGACATTAGGAGATCTCTATATTGATTTTGCCGATAAGTCTGAATATACAGAGTATTATCGGGAGCTGGATCTGGAACGGGCTATGGTGAATGTTTCATACAATGTAAACGGAAATAAGATAGAACGTTCTTATTTCGCAAGTTATCCGGATAATGTTATCGTTGTGAAAATTAAATCTGCCCAGAAAGGAAAACTGAACTTCTCTGTCAGGATGGACCGTCCGGAACGGTATGAGGTTGTTGAAGACCAAGGACAACTGGTTATGAGAGGAGCCATGAATGACGGATATGGAGGCGACGGAATGAAATATTGGGCACGCTTGGACGCTTCCCTGAAAGGAGGGGATAAGCAGATTGAAAACAATCAACTGACCATTCATAATGCCGACGAAGTAATTCTATATCTGACATCTGCAACAAACTATACGGGCTATCCTTCTTATCTGGACATTGCTTATGAGGAAAATACATCCGAGCTGTTGAAGAATGCTATGGCGCAATCTTATGACAAATTGCTGGATAATCACCTGAAGGATTATACAACCTATTATGACCGTGTATCCTTTAGCATTACTGAACATCTGAAAGATACTATACCTACCGATCTCCGGCTGGCGGAAGCAAGAAGCGGCAAGGAGGATTTGCATCTGCAGGAATTGTTATTCCAGTATGGCCGATATCTATTGATTTCTTCCTCCCGCGAAGGTTCTTTGCCTGCAAACTTACAAGGTGTTTGGGGTGAAAAAATACAAACAGCTTGGAATGGTGACTATCATATGAACATAAACCTTCAGATGAATTATTGGTTGTCACAGAGCACGAACCTGCCTGAAATGTTCATGCCTTTTGTTGATCTGCTGGAAGATATTCAGGTATCGGGCAAGAAGACAGCGCAGGTACATTATGGATCGGAAGGGTGGAGTACCCATACAATCGTTAATCCCTGGGGATTCACTTCTCCGGGAGAAGGTTTCGGTTGGGGTTCTCATGTCGCATCAGCCGGTTGGCTTTGTCAGAATCTTTGGGAGCACTATGCTTTTACCCGGGATAAGGAGTATCTGAAGCGCATTTATCCGATCCTTAAAAATACAACTCAATTTTACACAGACTGGCTTTATTGGGAGCCGGCCACCGCAAAATGGATTTCCATTCCTTCCACCTCTCCGGAGAATACCTTTATTTCACCAACCGGAGAAGGGGCTCATATCTGTGCCGGATCTGCACACGACCATCAGGTGATAGACGATCTGTTCCAGCATTATGTTACTGCATCAGAGGTTTTATCTGTTGATAATGAGTTGTTAGGGAAGGTTCGGGATATGTTGCCGAACCTGAAGAAAACGGAAATAGGTTCGGATGGACGTTTGATGGAATGGGATAAAGAATATGAAGAAGCAGAGCCGGGGCATAGACATATATCTCATTTATATGCATTGTTTCCCGCCAATCAAATCAATAGAAATACCCCTGAGTTATTTGCAGCAGCCCGCAAAACATTGGATCGCAGAATTGAATATATGCATGGTACTGTGGGATGGAGTATGGCTTGGATGACTTCTTTGGGGGCTCGTTTTTCTGATTCACAGCTAGCCTATTCTTCCGTAAAAAGATTGATACAAAACTGTGTATTGGATAATATGTTTACAATTGCGCCGCCTTTCCAGATAGATGCCAATTTCGGTATCACTGCCGGTATTGCTGAAATGCTGATTCAAAGCCACGAAGGGAAAATCGTTTTATTACCGGCTTTACCAGAAGAGTGGAATTCAGGTTCTGTGAGAGGCTTGTGTGCCCGTGGTGGTTACGAAGTGGATATGGATTGGAAAGATGGAAAATTACTGAATGCTAAAATAAGATCGAAAGCGTTGGATGGTGATGTTATACTTATTTATGGTGGAAAAGATACAACAGTATTTTTAAGAAAAGGGGAAGAGAAAAAGTTATTTTGAGATTTACAATAATGTTAGGCAATATGAAAAAACAAATTTTTATAATATTGTTGTTTATGAAGCTGTCAATGCTGTTCGGGAGGGACGACGCGTACTTTTGAGAATCCGAAACATTATCTGTTTCCGATACCTCAAAGTGAAATTGATATAAACGGAAACCTTGAACAGAATCCGGGATATTGATGGTTTAATGGTTGATTTTGAGAATTGGTGAAACAGTTTCTCTATATGAGCCCCGAAAGTTTGATTGACGCTTTCGGGGTTTATTGTATAGTGGCTATCATAAATACAATATTATTGTTCCTATAACAAGAAGTTTTTTATCGAGTTCCTAATTTGATACATTTTTGAAGAATCCGTTCCGAATTTAAAAGGTTTTGTTTCAAATATAATACTAACTGATAATGAGATAGTAACTTCCTTTGTAATCGTGAATCTTTTACAAATAAAGTATTATGTAACGTGGTTTTATTAAACATTGTTATTATGGAAAACAAAAAAATGTGTGTGTGGAAACGAGGGGGATATTTGTTTCTTACAACTTTGTTAAGCACAAGTCCTTTCTCTAGTCATGTTTATGCCAGAACTGATCATGATCAGTTCAACTCGGTCAGAGATCGAGTTGAACTATGGTCTAAGCCAGAAAAAAGAAAAAAAGATAACCGGGACGGTTGTCGATGAAACAGGTCTTCCTGTTATTGGAGCCAATGTAGTGCAAAAAGGTACTACTAATGGTAGTATAACGGATATAGACGGTCGTTTCTCTTTAAATGTTCCGGATGATGCAATTCTGGAAGTATCTTATATAGGTTACTTGGCGCAGTCTGTACCAGTAGGAAATAATTCTTCTTTTCAAATTACTCTCCGGGAAGATTCTCAGAAACTAGATGAGGTTGTGGTAGTTGGTTTTGGTACTCAGAAAAAGGTGAATTTGACAGGAGCCGTCTCCACTGTTTCCTCTGATGTCTTTGAAGGGCGTTCTGTGTCGAATGCTTCACAAGCCTTACAGGGAGCAATGCCGGGATTAAACATTCAGCAGACTCAAGGCTACCTGGACTCATCTCCTTCTATTAATATTCGTGGTGTCGGGACAATTGGTGAAGGATCTTCGGGGAGTCCGCTGGTATTGATCGACGGGATGGAAGGGGATATGAACCGTTTGAATCCTCAGGATATTGAAACAGTATCTGTATTGAAAGATGCTGCGGCATCATCTATTTATGGGTCTCGGGCACCTTTTGGTGTTATTCTGATAACAACGAAAAAAGGTAAAGCCGGCAAGATGTCTGTTAATTATAATAACTCTTTCCGTTGGAGTAAAGCCACAAACATGCCGCAGACAGTAGACTCTTATACTTTTGCCAATTATTTTAATGAAGCTGCGACGAATGCTGGAAAAGCAGGGCATTTCTCTCCTGAACGTTTACAAAAGATCAGAGATTTTATTGATGGCAAGCTGACTGGAGGAATCGACCCTGACCCGAACAATCCGTCCCGATGGGCTGACCTGTATGATAAAGGCTATGGAAATACAGACTGGATCAATATGATTTTTGATGATTCTGTGTTCTCTCACGAACATAACCTGAGTGTATCTGGTGGTAGTGAAAAAGTTCAGATGTATGCATCAGTAAATTATCTCGGACAAGATGGTTATATGCGTTTGAATCCAGAAAATAACCAGCGTGTGGCTACAAATCTGAAAGTAACATCGAAGTTAAATGATTATATAAGTATTAATTATAATATGAGGTTTAATCAGATCGATTATGAAAAACCGACTCATTTGACTGATGGCTTATTTTCAAATTTATCGCGTCAAAGCTGGCCTACTTTGATTGCATATGATCCGAATGGAAATTTATATGAATATGCGACTCATGCTTTACGGTTGCGTGATGGCGGGCGGACAACAAAGAAAACATATGAAACGACTCAACAGGTGAATATTGTTGTGGAACCGATCAAAGGATGGAAAATTATCGGTGATGTGAATTATCAATTATATAATGAACGGGTACATGCAGATATCCAGAAAGTTTATAATTACGATGTAAACGGTGAACCTTATCAATCTACGCTGGGTGGTGCCAATTCAAGTGTTTCAGAGAATTATAAAGGAACTAAATATTTGAATATAAATGCATATACCGAATACGTGAAGGAGTTGAGCGGGCATAACTTCAAAGTGATGGTTGGTATGCAGTCGGAGCAACTCTGGCAGGATGTGACAAGTGCCGGGCGTTTGGGTATTATTGTTCCCGGAACAAATGTAATAGATGCTACCTCAGGGAATGATTCAGACGGAAAGTCGGTTCCTCCCACGGTAGGCGGAGCATATGATAAATGGTCGACTGCAGGTTTCTTTGGACGTTTGAATTACGATTATAAAGGTCGCTATCTGATAGAAGGAAATTTACGTTATGATGGAACATCACGTTACCGTTCGGATCAACGTTGGCGCTGGTTCCCTTCTGTGTCTTTAGGGTGGAATATGGCAAATGAAGAGTTTTTTAGTTCATTGTCGGAATATATATCAACCTTTAAGTGGAGAGGTTCTTACGGATTATTGGGAAATCAAAATACAAAAGTTTGGTATCCGACTTATCTGACAATGCCTATCGGTTCATCTAACAGTGCATGGCTGATCAATGGAAATCAGCAAAATACTTCTTCTGCACCAGGTCTTATCAGTATGACGATGGGATGGGAAACAGTCAAAACTACTAATATTGGTTTTGATGCAAATGCTTTGAATAACAGGTTAGGATTAAGCCTTGAATGGTTTACGAGAAAAACCGAAGACATGATAGGCCCGGCTCCTGAAATGCCTGTGATTTTGGGTACAGCAGTTCCTAAAACGAATAATACGAGTTTACGTACAAATGGTTGGGAACTGAATGTGTCATGGCGTGACCGTTTGAAGAATGGACTAGGCTATAGAGTAGCTTTCAATTTATCGGATGCACGGACTGAAATTCTGGAATATCCTAACCATACAGGAACTGTTACAGGTTATTATTCCGGTAAAGACATGGGGGAGATATGGGGATTTGAGACTGTTGGCATAGCCAAGACCCAGGAAGAGATGGATGCTCATCTGGCCACTTTGCCTAATGGCGGACAGAATACGATGGGAAATAACTGGGCTGCCGGTGATATAATGTACCGCGATCTGAATGGTGACGGAAAGATCGACTGGGGGAATTCAACTTATGATGATCTGGGGGATATGAAGGTTATAGGTAACGAAACTCCCCGATATATGTTTGGCTTGAATCTGGGAATGGATTATAAAGGCTTTGATGTAAGTGTATTCTTCCAGGGAATTATGAAAAGGGATTATTTTACTGGTAGTTCAGACTTTTGGGGAGCTAGTTCCCTCTGGTCTTCTACTTTCTACGAACAACACATGGACTATTTCAGAGCAGATGAAAACCATCCGTTAGGTATGAACCTGAATGGATATTACCCGAGACCTCTGTTTGATTCCAGTAAAAATAAACATGCGCAGACACGTTATCTGATGAATGCAGCCTATATCCGCTTGAAAAATCTCAGTATTGGATATACGCTTCCACAAGCATTGGTAAATAAATGGAAACTACAGAACCTTCGGGTGTATGTAACCGGTGAAAACTTATGGACTGGAACCAGTTTGACTGATCTGTTCGATCCGGAAACATTGACTACAGATCCGGCAGGTATGATTAAATATCCTTTGTCGGCTGTCTATTCATTTGGATTGAGTATAACTTATTAATAATGGAAAATTCACAATCATGAAATATCAAGGAATAAAATATATAATCGGTGCTTTTTTCCTGGGCTGTACTTTAACGGCCTGTAATGATAATCTGGAAATTACACCTCCGTCTTCAATAATACCTGAAGATTATTTAACGGAAGAATCTCAGTTAGATTCTTATATAATTAACCGATATACAGCTTTACCTAATTCCGGTGGAGGTGTCGGTCTGGATAATGGAACGGATAATGAGGCTGGTATGAATTTTTCTTCCAGTTATACGGATGGCGACTGGAAAGTGGGGGAGACTGCCGGTGAATGGAACTTTGAGGAGATTTATCAGTTGAACTATTTTTTTGACAAGGTATTACCCTTGTATAAGAATGGAAAAATATCCGGTGTAAAGGAAAATATTGAACATTATATTGGAGAAGCTTATTTCCTTAGAGCAGTGGCTTATTATAATAAGCTGGTGTCATTGGGTGATTTTCCGATCGTACGCCATACGTTTGTAGACGATAGGCAACATCTGACAGAGGCATCCAAGCGTATGCCGCGTAATGAAGTTGCCCGCTTCATTATTTCTGATCTGGATTCGGCTGCCATATTGATGAAGCCGACTGCTCCCGATGGACGCAAAAATCGTTTGTATAAAGATATTGCTTATCTGATGAAATCAAGAGTAGCCTTATTTGAAGGTACTTGGCTGAAATATTTTAAGGGTACGGCTTTTGTTCCGAACGGAGAAGGCTGGCCGGGGGCAAACAAAGAATACAACAAAGGTTACCAGTTTCCGTCAGGCAGTATTGACAATGAAGTCAAATGGTTTTTGGAGCAGGCTGTAGAAGCTTCGGATATTGTAGCTTCCAAATATCAGTTAACAACAAATTCCGGTGTGTTAATGCAGGGAGCGAGTGACACGAATCCCTATGTCGAAATGTTTAGCGCAATGGATATGTCCGGCTATAACGAAATTTTGCTTTGGAGAGACTTTGATAAAGGTAAAAACATTGTCAATAATCGGGCAGTAGATGCTGGGACGACTTGTACGGCTATCGGTTTGACCAGGGGAATGATTCAAAGTTATTTAATGAATGACGGCTTGCCTTATTATGCATCTTCACTCTATAAAGGGGATAATTCATCCCAAAACGTAGTTGAAAACCGGGACGATCGTATTCGCCTATTCCTGAAACAACCGGGCATGATCAATATCTGGTTGAACGTAGGGCAAGGAACGCATGGTGTTCCCGTTGAGCCTGCCTTACCGGACATTATAAATGGTGTGGGACAGTTGAGAAATAATACCGGTTATGTATCACGTAAATATTGGTATTGGGATCATCTCTATTGTAATAACTGGCAGGGTGAAACTGGTGTACACATTTTCCGTGCAGCAGAGGCTTATCTGAATTATATTGAAGCTTATTACGAATGTTATGGAAATCTGGATAGTAAAGCGGATCAATATTGGAAGACATTACGCCGTCGTGCCCATGTCAATGAAGATTATACTAAAACAATACAGGCCACTAATATGCAGAAAGAAGCAGAACTCGACTGGGCTGCTTATTCAGCCGGAAATATATTGAATGATGCTACATTGTTTAATATCCGCAGAGAAAGACGTAATGAATTTTTGAGTGAAGGTTTCCGTAGTCCTGATTTGAAACGCTGGCGTTCGATGGATCAATTAATGACGAAAAAGTATCATATTGAAGGATTTAAACTATGGAATACCGATCTTCCTGAGAAATATGCTATGGCTGGTTATAATCTGATTTATGATCAGGATCCGAATTCCAATGTATCGTCTCCATCAACCGGAAATTATTTACGTCCGTATGAAATTTTGAAGACAAACCGGGCATACGAAGGATATGGCTGGCATATGGCACACTATCTGAATCCGATTGCCATGCAACATTTTATGATCACTTCAACAGAAGACAGAGATACCTATTCCGATTCTCCGATCTATCAGAATCCATATTGGCCCGTAAAAGCTAATTATCCTGCTGAGAAGTAATCGTGAACCCTATACGAGTGAAAGCGAAGTATATGTTTATGGTAATTAGATGAGAACAAAGAGCCATTTTTCAACTTAATAGTAAGTTAAGAATGGCTCTTTTTCATTTATTATACCTGTAGTTCCGAATTTGATGCATTTATTGCAAATTAGTTCCGAATAAAAGTTTTATGTTTATACTATTATCAGGGCCGAAAAGAATAAATATCGTTAATTTGCAGATGTAAATTGTATTAATATCATTTAAACACAAAGTTCCTATATGAATGTAAGAAAACTTTTTTACTTACTGGTTTCGGCCATATGTCTGCAATCGGTTTGTGCAACAGATTTCGTTATTCCACGTCTTTCGCCTTTGCCTACAAGAGTAGAGAAGGAGAAGGTCTTGTTGGCGGGTGACTGGCAGTTCAACCCTTCTCCGGAAAAGAACTTTTGGGAGAAAGCGAAAGTGAATAACTGGAAGAATATCGAAGTTCCCGGCGAGTGGGTCATGCAAGGTTTTGAAGTAGAAAAAGGAAAAGCGGCCGGTTATTTCCGTACGTTTACAGTTCCTGCTTCCTGGGCCGGACAACGGATAAAACTACGTTGTAACGGGATATATAGTGATAGCCAGGTTTTTATAAATGGCAAAAAGGCCGGTTCTCATTTGGGAGGTTTTACTGCTTTCGAACTGGATGTGACAAATCTGGTGGAAACAGGTAAAGAAAATAGAATAGCGGTTTCAGTAATATCGGAGAGCCTTGCCGATTCAACATCGAGCGGGTCTCAGTATGCCGTTCATCCGTTGGGAGGTATTACACGCGATATCTATTTGTTTACATTACCGGAAGTGAATCTGGGTATGTTTCATGTTTCCACTTCATTTGATTCGACCTATACGGATGCAACTTTAAAGACAGAGGTAGAGATAATGAATGAATCTCCAGCTATGGCTAAAGGCTTGTCTCTTTCTTTTACTTTGAAGGATGCTAGTGGAAAAGATATTCCATTGAAACGAAATACAGTCCCTGTCGGTGCGATGACAGCCGGAAATACAGAAAAGGTGCAACTGTCATTTGATATTACCGATCCCCATAAATGGGATTCCGAACATCCTTATCTGTATACTTTTACCTGCCGGTTAAAGGACGGAAAAGAGGTATTGCATGAAACTACCCGCCGTGTCGGTTTCCGCCAGGTGGAAGTGCGCGGTAACCAGATGTTTATTAACAACATGCCGGTAAAACTTCGCGGTGTATGCCATCATGAGGTTATGCCGTTGCGCGGGCGTTCTGTGAACGATGATATGTGGCGTAAGGATGTGGAGTTGTTCCGTCGCGGAAATGTGAATTATTTTCGTACTTCCCATTATCCGCCCGATGAGGCCTTGCTGGAAGCATGCGATGAACTGGGTATGCTGGTTGAAGTAGAAGCTCCTTTTTGTTGGGCACATAACACGAATGTGCCGGAGGAAATGCACGATGCCGTATTGGTTAATCAGCATGTCGAAATGGTAAACCTGAACCGTAGCCATCCTTCCGTCATTATGTGGTCAATGGGTAACGAATCATTGAAATATGATGAATATTTCAAAAAAGCATCGGGAATAGTCAAACAAATAGATCCGACCCGTCCCCGTATCTTCAGCCAATGGGGACCGGATGCGGATAACGGTGAACTGGAAGTAACCAATCATCACTATCCGGGACCAACCGGGCCGGATAAATATCGCAACAGCAAACGTCCCGTCACCTTCGATGAGTTCTGCCACCTGAATGCTTACAACCGCCTGGAGCTGGCTGCCGATCCGGGACTGCGAACCATGTGGGGACCTTTATTGGATAAGATGTGGAACGATATGTATCATAGCCAGGGCGTTCTGGGAGGAGCTATCTGGGCAGGTATCGACGATACTTTCTTTTTGCCGGGCGAACGTGCCGTCGGTTACGGAACCTGGGGCCCGGTTGATGGCTGGCGTCGCGAAAAACCGGAGTACTGGAGCATGAAGAAGGCTTACAGTCCCGTAAAAATAGCGTTGAAAGGGAATATGACAGAAGACGGACTTGTTCGTTTCCATGTAGAGAACCGCCATAATTTCAGTAATCTGTCCGAATGTACGATTGAATGGAAAGCAGGAGGTAAAACCGGTAAGATTACAGCTGTTGTTGCTCCCCGTTCGGAAGGCGAACTGGAAGTGAAACTGCCGGAGTCTTTGCGTCAGGCAGAAACAATGGAGTTGACAGTAACCGGTGTACGTGGATTTGTTATCGATCGATATAACTTCCGCATCCTGCCGGAATGCGAACAGCCGATGCAACGTCTGACGGGAAAACTTTCCTGCCGGGAAAAAACGGACCGGATCGAGGTGGAATCCTTAGCCGGACATTTCACGATTGATAAACGTAACGGCTTGTTATCTGCTGATCGTAATGGAAAAGTCCTATTGCAACAGTCACCGTCATTAATGGTATTACCCCTGAACGGTGAAGGTGAAGGTATTCAGATGACAGGAAAAGACCAGAAGTTCACTCCGTTTAACCCGCTTTGTGAAAACTGGGTGGCACAGTCCGTCTCCTGCACATCGGGGGAAAAGGAGATCAGTGTCAGAGTAACCGGAGCATATAAGGAGGCTGAAGGTTCGTTTGAATATCGTTTCCATAATAACGGAGAAGTTGATTTCATTTACGATTTTACGATGCTCCGGGAAGTTTCACCGAGACAGACCGGATTGGTCTTTACTTTGCCGTCTTCCTTTACCCGCCTGGATTGGAAACGTAAAGGATATTGGAGTGTTTACCCCGAAGACCATATCGGTGCTTTGGAAGGAAAAGCGGAAGCCTTCAATGCTTCTTTGCCCTTGTCCGGTCTTGCCGGTCCTTCAAAATCGCCTTCGGTGTCATGGTCGCTCGATCAGACGGCTGCAGGTTCTAACCTCTTCCGTTCGACAAAAGAGAATGTCTACTCCGTAAACCTGAAGAATCAGGAAGGAGAAACACTTACGGTCATTTCCGACGGTTCACAGCATACCCGTTCATGGATAGACGGAGAGGCCATCCGTTTATTGGTAGCCGGCTACAATAATGCAGGCAAGGAAAACTTCCTGATCCCTCATGCTGAGAAAGAATACAGGCCTTTGCGGAAAGGGGACAAGGTAGAAGGTAAGATCCGGATTTCTTTTCATTCCGGAAGATAAAGACAGGAGCATTTTAAAGGTCAGGTCTTTTGAAATGTTAAGACAGGACTTTTGATGATAAAACAAGGGGCTTTTGAATTCAAAAGCCCCTTGTTTTTGTTTCTTTACAGATAGATATGAAATATCTAAATTCATTTTTTTTATGTCTTATATTAAAATGCCATGTTGTACGCTTGATTTAATGAGGAATCCAGCTCCCCGGCAGATAGGGTAACTTCATTTGTTGTTATTCGACGTTTGTTATTTTGCCGAGGCAAGGAAATTGTATGGTGGGGAGATACCCCTCCCGACAAACTGGTCGACCTTAACTAGGTAAGTTTATTTGTCTGAATTCATAGGGTAAACTGGCTTTATTTCGTCTAGTAAGAAATAATTTAAAGTTTTATACCATGAAAATTCTAAGTAAAGTATTCTTGCTTTTTTGTTTTTTATCTTTCATATCCTGTCAGAAAGATCCGCAGATACAGGCGGCTTACGACCTGATCGAACGTATCAGTCCTGGGTATGGTAAACAGTTTTGTCTGGAACTGATCGAGCCGGAGAACGGAAATGATGTCTATGAAGTGGCCGGAGAGAATGGCAAAGTGGTGTTGCGCGGTAACAATACCGTATCGTTGGCAACCGCCTATAACCAATACCTGAAATATCACTGCAAGGCCCATGTCTCCTGGTTCGGCGATCAGTTAAGTTTACCGGAAACATTGCCTGTTCCGACAGAGACAACACATCGGATTATTAATGGAAAGTATCGTGTCTATTTTAATTATTGTACGTTGAGCTATACCGGTGCCTGGTGGGATTGGCAGCGCTGGCAGCGGGAGATCGATTATATGGCTATGAACTCGATCAATACGCCTTTGTCGGTTGTCGGCCTGGAAGGCGTTTGGTATAATACACTGCTTCGTTTTGGTTTTACGGATGAGGAAGCACGTTCTTATCTGGTCGATCCTGCCCATTTTGCCTGGCAGTGGATGCCTAATATCGAGAGCTTTGGCGGACCGCTGCCAAAATCATGGATCGATTCGCATATTGCTTTGGGTAAACAAGTGGTAAATCGTCAGTTGGAATTGGGAATGACACCGGTGCAGCAAGGTTTTTCCGGTGCTGTACCTCGTAAGATGATGGAGAAGTTTCCAGAGGCAAAAATACAAAAACAACCTGATTGGTACGGCTTTGAAGGTATCTGCCAGTTAGACCCACTCGACCCGCTGTTTACGGAACTGGGAAAAGCCTTTCTGGAAGAAGAACAGAAATTATATGGGACTTACGGGCTCTATGCGGCTGATCCTTTTCATGAAAGCCAACCGCCTGTGGATACTCCCGAATATCTGAATGCCGTAGGTTCTTCTATCCATCAATTGATGAAGGCTTTCGACCCGAATGCGCTGTGGGTGATGCAGGCCTGGAGCTTCCGTAAAGATATTGCTTCCGTCGTACCGAAACATGACCTGCTTGTATTGAGCCTGAACGGAGCGTTAGGGGGAGATGATCATTTCTGTGGCCATGATTTTGTAGCTGGTAACCTCCATAACTTCGGCGGACGTGTCAATCTTCACGGAGATCTGCCGCTGGTATCATCCAATCAGTTTATGAAAGCAAAGCAGGAAACGCCGAATGTGGTGGGATCCGGTTTGTTCATGGAGTCGATCGGACAGAATCCGGTGTTTTATGAATTGGCCTTTGAAATGCCGGTTCATCAAGATTCGGTGAAGCTGAAAGAATGGCTGGGTAAATATGCGGAACGTCGCTATGGAGCTTTTTCGGATGCTGCCTGCAAAGCCTGGGAATTATTATTGGCAGGCCCTTATTGCGCCGGGACGAACGGGGTCGAGTCCAGTTCGATCATCTGTGCCCGTCCTGCTGTGGATGTGAAAAAGTCGGGACCGAATGCAGGTTTTAATATTCCTTACGATCCGCAATCGTTGATAGAGGCCGAAGCCTGTCTATTGCAGGATGCGGAACAATTGAAAGGTTCCAAACCTTATCGTTTCGATATTGTAGATGTACAGCGTCAGGTCATGTCTAACCTGGGGCAGGAAATACATAAAAAAGCAGCCGAAGCATTCAGGAAAAAGGATAAAGAGGCGTTTGCATTACACTCCAGACGCTTCCTTGAGTTATTAAAAGATGTAGATATCTTGCTTCGTACGCGTACAGAGTTTAACTTTGACCAGTGGTTGACGGATGCCCGTGCTTGGGGAACAACTGATGAAGAACAAAATTTGTTTGAAAAGAATGCCTCTTCACTGGTGACTATCTGGGGGGGACAGGTCGATGTTCGTCAGTTCGATTATTCATGGCGCGAATGGACCGGTTTGATCGAGGGGTATTATCTGCAACGCTGGAAACAGTTCTATGATATGTTGCAGGGACATCTTGATAATGGAACGACTTATAGGGAGGAAGATGCAAAGATGGATTTAGGTCGCCAGGCTTTCCGTGCGAATGAGTTTTATGATTCGTTGGCTGACTGGGAATTGGCTTTCGTCAATCGTTCGGGTAAAGCCCGTACTCCGATAACGGAAGGAGACGAAGTCGTTATTGCCCGTCAGATGTTAGACAAATACAAACAATTAGCAAAAGAATACTACAATGTTGAGAAAACAAATTAAGTACCTGATGGTATATTCGCTTCTGACCCTGCCTTGTGTTATGCAGGCGCAGGATGATGTAACGAATGCTTTCGACGATTTGAAAAGACAGGGGACGGTAAACGAGCAAGACTCGGAAATGCGCCTTGTAGCCTCACCGGATGCAGTGAAGAAGTTGATACAGGAAAATCCGGTAGCCGGTTATTTTTGTTTTACGGAAGACCGGGAGCACGATATCCGTATGACGGATGCGATACCTTTGCGCTGGGTGGAGCGGACGGCCGATTCACGGACAAAATTCAGGGGTGATTGTCTTCCGGGCGAGTTCTATACCTGGCAGGTAGGAATCTTTGCTCCGTATAAGGACATGTCGAACCTGTCCGTCACCTTTTCTGACTGGAAGAATGAAAAAGGGAATAAGATACCGGCTTCCGCTTTCCGTTGCTTTAACCTGGGAGGAACCGATACGAACGGTAGGACTTTTAAAAAGACGGTAAATGTTCCTAAAGGAAATGTGCAGGCGTTATGGATCGGTTCCGATGTGCCTGTGACGGCAAGCGGTGTTTATAAAGGGACGGTTACAGTCAAAGCTGCCAATGCCAAACCGGTAGAGATCGCCTGCGAATTGACCGTGCAAGGTTCTCCCATTGCAAACCACGGAGATAATGAAGGTTGGCGTAAAACCCGCCTTCGCTGGCTGGATTCTTCCATCGGAAATGCCGATGAGCCCACGGCTCCGTATATTCCGGTTCAATTACGGAAGCAAACGATCTCTTGGCTGGGTGGGACGATGGAGTTGTCGAAAGAAGGGTTGCCTCAATCCCTTTCTACCCATTATGATCAGGGCAACCAATTGAACGACCAGAGCAATAACCCTGTTTTGGCCAGTGAAATGCGGTTCGTGATCGAAACGGAGAATGGCGAAGAAGTATTGAAGAGTGGTTCGCTGCGAATCACCGGACGGAATAATGCATTGGTAAATTGGACGGCCGGCCGTAAGAGCCGTCATTTCGAAGTACAGTGTTCCGGAAGTTTCGGCTTTGATGGGCTGGTCGATTATCGGATACAGGTAAAATCCCTGGGAGACGTAAAGGTGAAGGATATCCGTCTGGAAGTGCCTTACACTGCTTATGCCGCCAAATATATGATGGGCTTAGGCCATAAAGGCGGTTTGCGTCCGGATTCGGTGATCAACTGGCAATGGAACGTGGAGAAACATCAGGATAAGATCTGGATGGGAAATATAAATGCTGGTCTGAACTTCTGCTTTAAAGATGAAAACTATAACCGTCCTTTGGTAAATATTTATTATGGATTAGGTAAATTGAACCTGCCAGCTTCGTGGGGAAATGCGAATAAAGGCGGTATCGACATTCTGCCCGGCAAAGATGGTACAGTTCTGATGACAGCCTACAGCGGTGAACGCGATATGAAGAAAGGCGATGTCCTTCATTATAATTTCAATATGCTGGTTACTCCGGTGAAACCGCTTAACCTGCCGGAACTCGCCGAGAAGCGTTTCTTCCATTCCAACAGCGACGTGAGTGCCGGTTATATCCCTGCCGCTTTGGAAGCGGGAGCCAACATGATCAATGTACATCATAAGAAAGATATTTATCCGTTCATTAACTACCCGTATTATGATGAAGCCGTTCCGGATCTGAAGCGTTTTATCTCGGATGCACACAGTAAGGATTTGGATGTCCGGCTTTATTATACGACCCGTGAGTTGACGGTGAAGATACCTGAGTTATGGGCGTTGCGTAGCCTGGGCAGTGAAGTGATCCATGACGGTCCCGGAAAGGATGCCCGTACATTGATCCATCGCAATGGCCCTCACGAATGGTTGAACAAAAACCTGACGACTCATTTCATCCCGGCCTGGTATAACGCTTTTAAAGAAGGCAAATATGCTGGCGATATGGATATCTCGGTCATAACAACCCCTGATTCCCGTTGGAACAATTACTATCTGGCAGGCCTGGACTGGATGATAAAGAACCTGGGACTGGATGGTGTCTATATCGACGACAGTGCTTTGGATCATCAAACGCTGCAACGTGCCCGCCGTGTAATGGATGCCGACGGCAAACGCCGCCTGATCGATATCCATTCCTGGAATCACATGAACCAGTGGGCCGGCTATGCCAATTCGCTGCATCTTTATCTGGAGTTGCTGCCTTACGTAGACCGTACCTGGATCGGTGAAGGCTTCCCTGCAAATAATACATTGGATTTCTGGCTGGTGGAAATGTCCGGTATTCCTTTCGGATTGATGAGTGAAACGTTAGATGCCCGGAATGTGTTCCGTGGAATGATCTACGGTATGCTTCCCCGCCTGCCGTGGAGCGGGAATCCTGTTCCGCTCTGGCATCTTTGGGATGATTTCGGTATGAAGGATGCCGTGATGAGAGGCTATTGGGACGAACGTTGTCCGGTAAAAACGGATAATGCGAATATTCCGGCTACCGTTTACATCAACGGAGATAAAGCGCTTGTCGTACTGGCTAACTGGACTGATCTTCCCCAAACGGCAAAGATTTCCCTGGACGAACAGTTACTGGGCTTTAAGCCGTCTTCCTATCTTTTGCCGGAAATCAGAAACACACAATGGGAAGGTAAGATGTCTTCCCTGACCCAGTGTGAGATTATGGGACGGGGCGGCATGATCATTTTACTGGAAAAATAAAAGAGTAAATTAGGTAATACCGTTTTGTATAAGTTAAAGGGCCGAATGATACCATTTCGGCCCTTCTTTTTTCTTGAAAGTGTAAAAATCGGCTCTCTCTTTTTCCATATCTTTGTTCCATACATGTAGAAAAAGAGAATACTATGAGTAATACAACAGAACAATCCCTCTGGGGACTCCTGGAAGGGATAACGGACAACCTGAAACATAAACGGCTGGCGGATGTATTTCGCTTTGTCTCTTTTCAGCCGTTTGAAACATTCGGACCACACCAGCATTTGCGTATCGAGATCAACTATGTGAAGAAGGGTAATTGTATTCTGCACCTCGAAAACGAAAGTATCAGCTTCAATGAGAACGAGATGATGATCGTCTGCTCGAATGTGGAGCATACCTTCGAAGCCGGTTCGGAAGGCACTACACTGATGCAATTGGAATTTCTGCCGGAAATATTCTCCCGTTTCAATCCGCATGCACAGGATGAGACAGGCGAGTTGACTCCCGTTACTATCTTCTCGGAGGAAAACCGCCTGATCAAGATCGTAAACAATGTTCGTATCATGCGGGCCGTTCAGCGTATCGTCAACGAGATGAATCTGAAAAATAAATACTATCAATATCTGGTGGTAATGTATTATGCGGAACTGCTTATTCTAATCTACCGCTATATGGATGAATCCTATCTGCCGATATGTACAAACGAATCGCTGAAAAAGGCAATTTCTTATATTCGTATGAATTATCAGTCGGAAGTGACGATCAGCGATGTGGCCGGGCAGACCGGAATAGGGGAGCGCTACTTGCGTAAACTGTTTGCTCAGTATCTCAATTTGTCTCCATTGGATTATCTGAATCAGATACGGATCAATAAGGCGATCGAATTGTTGCGTAATACAGAAATGTCGATCAAGGAGGTTTGTTTCACCTGCGGTTTTAAATCACCTCAGTATTTTTCGAGAGTTTTTAAACAGCAGATGGGAATTACTCCGAGGGAGGTTACGAAATAGTTTTCCGTTTTGTACACTTTTTCCCCTTAAAAGGTCCTACTTGCATACATTGAAGATCGGTTTTCCTATTCCCTTTTTGTATACTCCGGCTAACTTTGTGATCAGTAGAATGGAATATATGAATACTGATAAACTATAGTAAAAATGAAAGAATGGAAAGATGATAAAGCCCTGTTCTCTTTGATAAAAGAAGAGCTTTATACCGCAGTGATCGGTGACATTATGGATAAGATGGGATATACCCGTCAGTTTCTTCCCCCGCAGATACGTCCGCTTCGTGACGACATGCTGGTTGTCGGACGTGCAATGACAGTGCTGGAAGCAGATGTGTTGGAACATGGAAAAGAATGCGGGGAGAATCCTCTATTGAAACGTTCTTTCGGATTGATGCTCGAAGCGTTGGATGATCTGAAAGAAGATGAAGTCTATGTTTGTTCCGGTTCGTCTCCCTGTTACGCCTTGTGGGGCGAGTTGATGAGTGCCCGGGCTATGCAGTGCAAAGCAGCCGGTGCTGTGGTGAATGGTTATTCACGCGATACGAAAGGAATCCTAGCACTCGACTTCCCTTGCTTCTCTTACGGACCTTATGCACAAGACCAGGCACCGAGAGGAAAGGTGATAGATTATCGCGTGCCTATCGAAATGGATGGTGTGCGTATTAACGATGGCGATATGCTGATAGGAGATATAGACGGCGTATGCGTTGTTCCGCGCAGCATCGAAGAGGAAGTCTTTACCCGCGCATTGGAAAAAGCCCGTGGCGAACGGATGGTATTAAAGAAGATACAGGAAGGAATGAAGGCTCGCGATGCCTTCGATCAGTTTGGAATCATGTAATAAAATCAGATAGACAATGAAAATCACAGATGTTAAAGTATGGTTGGTACAAGGTATCAAATACAATTGGACGTTACTCAAAATATATACGGATGAAGGGTATACCGGAGTAGGTGAAGCTACAAACTGGCCGGGAAGCCCGATCGTTTTCGAAGCAGCCAAACATGTAGGGCAGCGCATCATCGGCCTTGATCCGATGAAGACGGATTTTATCTGGACGAAGCTCTATCGCGATCTTAACTGGATCGGTCCGTACGGTGCCAGCTTATGTGCTATCAGCGGTATCGACATGGCTTTGCTCGACCTGAAGGCAAAAGTGATGGGTGTCCCCTGCTATGAATTGTTGGGCGGTGCTTACCGGAAAGATATATTATTGTATGCGAACTACTGGTTTACCGGTGGCGGACATAATGCAAAAGATTATACTGAACAAGCATTACGGGTAAAAGAAGCCGGTTTTACCGGACTGAAGTTCGACCCGTTCGCACATACGAACTATTTCTACGGGGAAGACCTGGCTTCCAATCTGACTCTGACGGCAGAACAACAAGACCTGGCTTTCGACGTATCGAAGGCGGTACGTGATGCGGTGGGACCGGAGTTCGATATTATGATCGAGACGCATGCCATGCTGAATTACCGGGTGGCGGTGAAGATGGCCGAACGTCTGGCGAAGCTGGATATTACCTGGTATGAGGAACCTGCCGGACCGGAAAGTTCGCAGACCTTGCGTGCCATGCGTGAACGTATCCCTTCCGATGTCGCTATCTGCGTAGGGGAACGCCATTATACCCGCTTCGGTATCCGTTCTTTGTTGGAAAAACACGTGTGCGATGTCATCATGCCGGACATTACCCGTTGCGGCGGACCGTCTGAAATGAAGCGGATGGCAACGATGGCAGAGGCCTACAACGTCCTGATCGCTCCCCATAACCCGAACGGGCCTTTATCGACGCTTGCTTCTTCACATGTGTGTGCTGCAATTCCTAATTTCTTCCGTCAGGAATTTATGTTCAATGATGTTCCCTGGAGAGATACGGTGATCGATCATCCGATCGCTGAGATGGTGTACGACGGTCATCTGCACTTATCCGACCGTCCCGGTCTGGGAGTGGATCTCGTAGAAGAAGAGATGGAAAAACATCCGGGTATAACAACGAACGCTCCTGAAAACTTCTATATTTAAGCATATGAGTTTTACAATAGATTATAAAGATAAAGTAGTGCTTGTTACCGGCGTATCATCCGGTATCGGTCTGGGTACTGCCCGAGAGTTTGCCCGGGCAGGAGCTCATGTTGCCGGATGTGCTCGAAAAGCGGCGGAGGATCAATCGGCGGTCGCTTTCCGGGAGGCTGTCGAATCACAGGGAGTCCGGGCGCTGTATGTGCAGACCGATGTGACTTGTCCCGAACAATTGGAGCAACTGGTGGAGGAAACGATACGTACTTTCGGACGGTTGGATATTCTGGTTTCCAGTGCAGGAATGAATGTCTTTGAAGGGGCGGGAGGATGTACGGAAGAACGCTGGCAGTATAACCTTGATTTGAACCTGGCATCCCATTGGCGTTTATCGAAGTTATGCAAGCCCTACCTGGAGCAGAGTGGGGAAGGTGTTATCCTGCTGATGACCTCCAATCATGCTTTCGGAACGATTCCCGGATGCTTTCCGTATAGTGTGACAAAAACAGCGATCACCGGCCTGGTTCGTAACCTGGCGATCGAATGGGGACCGGCTATCCGTACGGTTGGTGTCGCTCCGGGCTTCATCGATACGGCAGGCAACGATACTTGGTTCGACTCTTTCCCGGATGCCCGGGAGGAACGGCAACGTACGATCAATCTGCATCCGGTCAAACGGATCGGGACAGTAGAGGAAGTGGGTGATCTCTGTGTCTATCTTGCATCGCCTATGGCACGTTTCATTAGTGGGACAACGATCCTGATGGACGGCGGCCGGTCGGCTCTGATGCAAGATGAATAGGGTTTTGCCATACTTGTGGCAGAACTCTGCCATGCCTTTGGCAGAGCTTTGCCACTGTAATGGCAGTGTTTTGCCAAAGGCATGGCAAAATAATTAGATAACGAATATTAATACCATGAACACAATAGATCTGATTGTTTTTATTGCTTACTGCGCCTTGATTCTTTTTGTCGGACTGTTTGTCTCACGAAAGAAAAAGGGAGAAGAACGGGATGCCGGCGATTATTTCCTTGCCGGACGCGGACTTGCCTGGTGGGCGATCGGTGCTTCGATCATCGCGTCAAACATCTCTGCCGAACAATTTGTCGGTATGTCCGGTTCCGGATATGCGATCGGGCTGGCAATGGCTACTTATGAATGGATTGCCGCATTGGGGTTGATCATCGTTGCCAAATACTTTATACCGATCTTTCTGGAGAAGAAGATATTCACGATGCCGCAGTTTCTGGAAGAACGTTTCGATAAACGGGTAAAAACGGTCATGGCTATCTTCTGGCTGGCTGTCTTTATCTTTATCAACCTGACTTCGATTCTCTATCTTGGAGCACTTACCATCGAAAAGGTGATGGGTGTCCCGCTGTTTTGGGGTGTGGTCGGGCTGGCTGCTTTTGCCGGCATATACTCTATCTACGGAGGTTTGAAGGCGGTAGCTTTGACTGATGTGGTCCAGGTTATCTTCCTTATTGGAGGCGGATTGATAACGACCTATATTGCTTTAGACTTGCTGGGAGCCGGTGAAGGAGTGTGGCAAGGCGTCACGAACCTGTATGCACAGGCTGGAGATAAGTTCCATCTGATCCTTGATAAGTCGCATCCGAGTTACAAAGACCTGCCCGGTATTTCTGTTATTATCGGGGGACTGTGGGTGGCAAACCTCTATTACTGGGGATGTAACCAATATATTATTCAACGTGCCCTGGCTGCCAAGTCGGTAGGAGAGGCGCAGAACGGGATGCTGTTCGCCGGATTTATCAAACTGCTGGTACCGTTGCTGGTAGTTATTCCCGGAATTGCAGCCTTTGCATTGAATGCTCCGCTGGAAAAGTCGGATGAGGCTTATCCCTGGCTGCTCAGCAACCTGCTTCCGGTAGGCGTGAAGGGTGTCGCTTTTGCGGCGCTGACGGCAGCGATTGTCAGTTCGCTGGCTTCGATGATGAACAGTATATCTACGATCTTTACGATGGACATTTATAAGTCTTTTTTCCGTAAGGAAGCCGGACAGCATGAGCTGGTGAAGACCGGAAGATGGGCTAGTTTCCTGTCGCTGCTGGTTGCCGTATTGATCGCTCCGATGTTGTCGGGACTGGATCAGGCTTTCCAGTATATTCAGGAATTTACAGGATTTATCAGTCCGGGTGCCTTGTCTATCTTCCTGGCCGGGTTCTTCTATAAACGAGCTACGGCAAACGGGGCGCTGGCGGCTGCTTTCGGATCGTTTGTATTCTCTACCTTGATGAAGTTTCTCTGTCCCGGTTTGCCGTGGATGGATCGTATGATGATCGTCTTCTTCCTCTGTTGTGGATTGATTGTCCTGCTGGGTAGTCGCAAGCCGATGGAGAATGTTTATACGACGCACCGGCCGGGGTTGTTCCATACGAGTCGCATGTTCAATATCATGTCACTGATCGTGATAGCTATATTGATAGCATTCTATTGGTTCTGGTGGTAATAATTAAAACAACATACATATGAATAAGACATTTCTTCTTAGTGCCTGTCTGTTTATGGGGCAGGGTTTATTGGCGGCCGATACTTCCGGGACATTGTCTCCGGAGTCGGCTTACCTGATCCCTTGCGAGATAAGCGGGGTGAACAACTCTTCGATATTATTGAGCGGTACATGGCAGTTCCGTTACGATGACAAAGGAAAGTGGAGTAACGTACAGGTTCCCGGCGAACTGGCTATGCAAGGCTACGCCATTAAACATGATACACCTTATCTGTATCGTAAATCGTTCACTCTTCCAGCCGATTATAAAGGGAAACGTACGATACTTCGTTTCGACGGCGTTTACAGTCATGCGCGCCTTTGGGTAAACGGCAAGGAGGTTCGCGAACATCATGGCGGTTTCACCCGTTGGGAAACCGATGTTACCGGGTTTGTACATCCCGGAAAGAAAAATGAGATACAGCTGGAGATCACCGACCGTATCGATGATATTTCTTATGCTTCCGGCTACGGACATCATCCGATCGGCGGTATTTTGCGCGACGTTACGGTTTTTGCCTTACCGGAAACCTGTCTTTACGATTTCTCGGCCGAAACTCATCTCGACACTCTTTATAAAGATGCCGTACTGAAAGTTTCTTATCAGGGTAAAACATCCGGTAATGCCGAAGTGGCTTACACGCTGACTGATCCTTCGGGCCGCAACGTTTCATTGCCGCAAGCAACTTTCCCGTTGAAGGAAAACGGAAATAGCAACGAGCTGTCCGTACGCAATCCCTTGAAATGGGATGCCGAACATCCGAACCTTTATACCCTGGCCGTATCCATCCGGGAGGGAGGCAAGGAACTGACCCGTTTCAGTAAACGGATCGGTTTCCGTGATGTGAAGATAGTAAAAGACCGTATGCTTGTAAACGGCCTTCCCGTTAAATTACGTGGAGCCTGCCGCCACGATATCCATCCCACGCTGGGACGTACCACGACTGCCGAACTCGACAGTCTCGATGCCATCCGTTTTAAACAATCGAATATGAACTTCGTGCGTACTTCGCACTATCCCCCTTCTGAAAAGTTCCTCGAGTATTGCGACCGGTTCGGTATCTACGTAGAGTGCGAAACGGCTGTTTGTTTTGTCGATACCTATCGTCAGAAGAACTATGCTCCGGGTAAGACACAAGACAGTGCCGAGTTTACCCCCCGCTATCTTTCCCAATGCCGTGAGATGGTAAAGTCGTTCCGTTCACACCCGTCCATCCTTTTCTGGTCGATCGGCAACGAAAGTGTCTACGGCAAGAACTTCCAGCTCTGTTGGGACTGGGTGAAGGCAACCGATACGACTCGCCCCGTTATCTTCAGTTATCCGGGGTCGGTAGGCGAGAAGAAGCCTATATATGATATTCTGAGCATGCATTATCAGGATGTGGATGGAAATCTGAACCAGTGGGGACGTGCCACCCGTAACTTCCAGGGACATGGTATCCCGGCTCTGTTCGACGAATGGGCACATCCGGCTTGTTATACCTATAAAACATTGCAGGACGATCCGAATATCCGCGAGTTCTGGGGTATCTCCCTCGATAAGATGTGGAGCGGCCTGTTCGATGCTCCCGGTGGTCTGGGCGGTGCTATCTGGGGATATATCGACGAAACATTTATGTTGCCCGAGCCTAAAAAGGGTACTTCCTTCTGGAAAGAATTTGCCCGTACCGCCAAACCCGAAGATTATCAGGGAAACTGTGTAGGTTACGGTGAATGGGGAATTGTAGATGTATGGCGCCGGGAGAAACCGGAGTTTTGGTCTACCAAGAAAGCCTATTCGCCCATCCGTCTGTTAACGGAACAGGTTAGCGACTTTACCACCGGAGAACGTTTGATCCTTCCAGTCTACAACCGTTTTGACCATACGAACCTCAATGAAGTAAAAGTCCGCTATACATATAATAATGGTGTAGAGAAAGAAGCCGTATCTCCTGTCGTCGAACCGCATCAGAAAGGCCTTCTGGTCATCCCGTCGGAAGACTGGAAAGCAGGTAGCGATTTACTTGTCAGCTTCCTTGATGCCGACAACGAACTTATCGATGCCTTTCTTGTTACGCTCGGACAGCCGGTAGTTGCTCTTCCGCAGCCAACTCATAAGGGAGCACTTCAGCTGGAAGAAACCTCCGATCGCTTCGTGGTGAAAGGTAACGGCTTTGAAATCCCCTTCAGCAAGGAAACCGGACTGATCGACAACGCCACCGTCGACGGTAAGACCCTTATCGAAAAAGGCCCCTTCCTGAATCTCGACATCAATCTGAACCATCTGACCGGAGCCGAAGTACGCAAGAGCGCAACCAAGTTCATTACTTCGGAGGCAGACTGGAAGAAGGAAAATATCACCTGTGAAAAGCGCGGCAGCAACATCCTTGTCTCTTTAACAGGCAGTTACCGGAACGTCCGTACCGACATCCGTATCCTTATCTCGTCGGAGGGGAAAATGGAAATCAACTACCTGACTGACGGGCAACCTAACGGCTTCCTGCGTGAAACCGGTCTCTCGTTCTACCTGCCCGAAACAATAGATCAATTGTCATGGAAACGTAAAGGCCACTGGAGTTATTACCCGGCCGGTGAATTTGCAGGTAACGAAGGCAGCACCTCCCTTTACAATCCTAATAAAGTAGCCTATGGAGCCCGTCCCGATCAACCCTGGGCCGATGATACCCACGACTACTATTATTGGGCCGACGCCGGAGCCAACTGTGACCGTCCGCTCACCCGGAAAGCCAAAGGCATGAAGGAAAACATCTACTTCTACACCCTTTCGCCAGCTACCGGAGACGGACTGTCCGTTATCTCCCCCGATGCGTCCGTAGCCTGCCGCTCCAATAAACGAGCCGACGGCCAGTTGATCCTCTATGTGAATAACCGCTGGGACTACCCTGAAATAGCTTGGGGTAACTATTGTAAAACTCTTGAAGCTACTCCCTGTTACGGAAAGATAGAGATCATTTTCTGATCCGGTATATAAATAGAAAGGTGAAAGTTAACCTTAGCCAAACATTCCGGCAAAGGTTAACTTTCACCTTTTTTATTTATAGTAAGATAGTATAAGACTTTCGCAATAAATGAAAGCATTTAATCCTTAGCAATAGAATATCTTTGCACCAAATAAGAATACAAATAATATGAAAAAGAAACACTTGTTACTAATGACCCTGTGCAGCGGTTTTATCGCCTGTGCAGGCCCCACTCCCACGCAACAATTAGCAAAAGAAATCCGTAACGACAATACACTACATGTAGTCGACAGTATGGCCCGTGCCGTGATACGTAGCGGTTTCAATGCCGGAAGCGGTTACTCCCAGATATGGGCACGCGATATGAACACATTTATAGAAGTAGCCTGTGAGGAAAGCAACCCTGCCGACCTTCGTAACGCTATCCTTCTTTTCTTTGCCCTTCAGCAACCCAACGATGAAATGATCGACGGCTACGTGTTAAAGACTGACTTCACCTGGGGTGATGACCACCCGTATTATTCGGAGGCAGCGCCCGACCATGTCGCATTCAAGAATACGGTCGAAACCGATCAGGAATCCTCATTGATCCATATCGTAGGAAAGTATATACGCAAGACCGGAGACACCTCTATTCTGAATGAAACGGTTGCCGGTCGTACCGTCTACCAACGCATGGTCGGAATGATCGACTATCTGATGAAAGAACGGTATAACGAGCAATACGGCCTTCTCTATGGTGCTATGACGGCAGACTGGGGAGACGTACAGCCCAACGACGACTTCGGTTGTGATATGAACGAACTGTCAGATCCGGCCATCGACGTATATGATAATGCCATGTTCATCATCGCTCTCAACTATATGGACGAGATAACTACCGATGAAGCCGATAAGCTCCGTTGGAAAGAACTCCGCCAGCATATTGCCGACAATGTACGTAAGCACCTCTGGGATGCGCAACGTCAGAAGTTCATTCCACATATCTATCCCGAAAAATCTCCGATACCCGAAGGTTTCAATGAATTGGACGTGCACTATCACGGAGGAACAGCCATTGCTATCGAAGCCGGACTTTTATCACCGGAAGAAATTGCAACCGTCAATGCACAGATGCTCGAGAACGTCCGCCTGTCAGGTATGCCGAGTATCGGCTTAACCCTATATCCCACTTATCCGGAAAACTTTTTCCGTGGAGGAATGTCGAAAGCCTATATCTATCAGAATGGTGGCGACTGGACCTGGTTCGGCGGTCGTATGATACAGCAGCTTATAGCCAACGGTATGGTAAAGGAAGCTTATGAAGAAGTACGTCCTATGATCGACCGGGTGATCAAAAACAAGGGTTTCTACGAATGGTACGGCATGGGTGGTGTACCCAGCGGTTCCGGTCATTTCAAAGGATCGGCAGGGGTACTGGCAAAAGCTATCGAGATGTTTAATGAATGGTCAGAAGAAAATAAATAAGATAATGAGAAAGAGTAATTATGATAAAACTCCCTCGACAACCGTCGGGGGCAGGCTCTGGAAAGGCTGGGAGTCTGTTTTAGATAAGTTGAAGGAAGTGTGCAACGGCCCTGAGTTGGCGCATAGAGTCGTTGTTGTAGAATGCTATCAGGGTATACATCCGGAAGAGCTAGCTAAACACCTGGCAGCATTGCGGCCTTCACTGATAATTCATTCGGAGAAATTCTTCAAAGGCGTAGAAGAGATCGAAACGATGACCTATCCTTATCTGACGGACGACCGCCTTTTCGGTCGCCGGGCAGCTTTCCGTTATCCCGACTTCCTGGATGAAACCCGGATGGAGGAGTGCCGCAAGGAGATATATGCGGCAAGCGGATTGGTTATTGTCTGGGGACCTGGTGCTGCCGAGTTGGTGGCCGAGCCGGATATTCTTATCTATGCCGATATGGCACGCTGGGAGATACAGCAACGTTTCCGTCGTAAGGAAATCGACGGGCTGGGCGTGAAGAACCGGGAAGAAGCTCCTTCCCTGCATTACAAACGTGGTTATTTTATCGATTGGAATGTATGTGATGAATTAAAGAAACGGTTACTTCCGAAGGTGGATTACTGGCTGGATACCCATATCCCCGGAATGCCTAAAATGATAACCGGCGAAACAATGCGTGCCGGACTGGAAAAGACGGCTCATCGTCCTTTCCGCGTGGTTCCCTTCTTCGACCCGGCTCCCTGGGGTGGACAGTGGATGAAAGAAGTATGCGACCTGGATAAGAGCCGGGATAATTTCGGCTGGTGTTTCGACTGTGTGCCGGAAGAGAACAGTCTTTATCTGAAAGTAGAAGGGGAGCTGTTCGAAATGGCTTCAAACAACCTCGTGTTCTATCAGACCCGTAACTTACTGGGAGCGCCGGTAGAAGCACGCTTCGGACAGGACTTTCCGATCCGTTTCGATTTTCTCGATACGATGGGAGGGGGTAATCTGAGTTTGCAGGTACATCCTACGACGCAATATATACGTGATACATTCGGTATCTATTATACCCAGGACGAAAGCTATTACCTGCTAGATGCCGGTGAAGGTGCCACCGTCTACCTCGGTTTGAAGGACGGTGTCGATCCTGATGAAATGATTGCTGCCTTGAATGAAGCGCAGGAGTCGGGTACCACTTTCGATACCGATAAATATGTCAACAAATGGCCTGCTAAGAAGCACGATCATTTCCTGATACCGGCCGGAACGATCCACTGCTCCGGCTCCGAAGCGATGGTTCTGGAGATCAGTGCCACACCGAGTATCTTTACTTTCAAACTCTGGGACTGGGATCGACTGGGACTGGACGGAAAACCACGCCCTATCAATATCGCTCACGGCTCTCACGTGATCCAGTGGGAACGGCAAACCGAGTTCGTACGCGACCAGCTGGTCAACCATTTCGAACCCCGTGCCGAGGGAGAAGACTGGCGTGAAGAACGTACCGGCTTGCATGAAAATGAGTTTATCGAAACCCGTCGCCATTGGTTTACCGGAAAGGTGCCGCACAATACGGGTGGGGGTGTCAACGTTCTGAATGTAGTGGAAGGTGACGAGTTGATCGTAGAAAGTCCGACGAATGCGTTCGAGCCTTTCATTGTCCATTATGCCGAAACGTTTATCGTTCCTGCCATCGTCGGCGATTATACGATTCGCCCATATGGTATTTCCGAAGGAAAGAACTGTGGAACGATAAAGGCGTATGTGAGGACAAAAGGGTGAATTAGAAAAATGTGCAACATGCAAATCTGACAAGAATCAAATATCAATTAAAACACATATATATATAATGTATAGTAACGATAACCGAATAGTAATGACCCTCGACGCCGGAGGAACCAACCTGGTCTTCTCTGCCATCCGGGGTGGCGAGGAGATAGTGACACCTATCACCTTGCCCTCCTGTGCCTGCCACTTGGATCAATGCCTGGGGCAGCTCCTGACCGGCTTTACCCGTGTTTGTGAGCAGCTGCCGGAAGCCCCGGTAGCGATCAGTTTTGCCTTTCCCGGTCCGGCCGACTATCCCGCCGGGATTATCGGCGACCTGCCGAACTTTCCTTCTTTCCGTGGAGGAGTGGCCCTGGGCCCTTACCTGGAAGAAAAGTTCGGCATCCCTGTCTTCATCAATAACGATGGAGACTTATTTGCTTATGGCGAAGCGCTGACCGGCGCCTTGCCCGAGATCAACCGCCGCCTGGAAGAGGCCGGAAGTATCAAACGCTATAAGAACCTGCTCGGTGTCACGCTGGGTACAGGTTTTGGAGCGGGTGTCGTACTGAACGGTGATCTGCTGGTCGGTGACAATGCCGCCGGGGGCGATATCTGGTGCTTCCGCAATAAGAAATACCAACAGTATATTGTGGAAGAAAGTGTCAGCATCCGTGCCGTGCAACATATCTACCGGCTATTGTCGGGCGAAGCTTCTCCCTTCACTCCCAAAGAGATCTTCGATATAGCCGAAGGTACGCATCCGGGTAACCGGGAAGCTGCCCGCGCTGCCTTTGCCGAACTGGGCGAA
>OGPA01000796.1_pt1 | contig 29476 bp, 28 predicted proteins | sample 1552841 | NCBI WGS metagenome assembly OGPA01 (sample SAMEA2579916, study PRJEB22360) | human gut metagenome | reverse complement strand
AAGCAGAAAGAAGAAAAAACTGAATAAAAAAGAGGACTAAGAAGTATCTGATCCTAAATCAATGAAGGTGCTCTCTGGAATTATTCCGGAGGGTGCCTTTTTCAATTCATTCGACACTGTCAAGCATTTTATCAAAAGTCTGAAAGGACATTTTGAACGTAATCAATACAACAATCGAGGAGGATTTATCTATGAGAACTATGGGAAAAACCGAGAATAAAAAGAATATGCATGAGAACGAAATGAAGGTAGTAAGCCGTATGAAGGCTTATCAGAAACTGGCGGAAAGAGCAATTTCCAGAAAACGTCCGAACCGCCACATGATCAGAAGGGGGTAATAACATATGATGAACAGAAAAGAATTTCAGCAGTATCTGCAGGAGACTATTAAGGATTATCTGCCTGAGAGTTATGCAGATGCGAAAATCACTTTCAACGAGGTGATAAAAAACAATGATACACATCTTACCGGCATTTCCATTGCAAAGCCTGGTGAGCATGTGGTACCGAATATTTATATTGAGAACTTCTGGAACGATTACCAGAACGGAAAAAATATCGACGAGATTGTAGGAGATATCGCAGATATGCGTATTGAATACGACACGCCGGGAATTGGTCCGGAGGTGACACAGAAGCTTATGAATTATGACGCTGTAAAGGAAAGTCTCCAGATCCGTCTTTGTGATACACAGGAGAACCAGGAAAGACTTGCCAATCTTGTGCACACAGAGCACAGTGATTTCTCTGCCACTTATCATGTCAATCTTCAGGAAACAGAAGCGGGAACAGCCAGTATGGCAGTCACTCAGGATCTTCTTGAAACGTGGGAAGTCAGCGTGGATCAGCTCCATCAGGATGCGCTTGCAGCGGATATGAATCGTGATCCAATGTTCTGTGACATGGGCAGCATGATGGAGAGCATGATGTTTGGTGCAGAACCGAAGAACCTTTTAGATGGTAACCCTGATCATGGAGGCGGTATGGGCATGTACTGTCTTACCAATAGCGCTAAAATCGATGGTGCCGGCTTAATCCTTCAGGAAAATCTTATGCAGCAGATCGGAGAAATCGTAGGAGGAGATTTCTATATCCTTCCTTCCAGTTGTCATGAGGTGCTTGTAGTACCGGAAGCAGTGGATATTGAGTTAAAAGAACTTTCTGCCATGGTACAGCAGATTAACCGGACAGAAGTATCCAGAGAGGATCGCTTATCCGATCACGTCCAGCATTATGACAGCAAAGAAGCCGTCATGGAAAATGCAGAGAAACGCGCATCCCGTCTTGAAAAAGAAAAGGCAGAAACAAAAGCTGCAAAGAAGAGTATTCATGATCGCCTTGGAGAAAAGAAACAGCAGAGCGCTGCGAAGAAAGCAGAGAAAGCTGTTGAGAAGGCGGTGAAGAAGGATAAAGGGCAGGAATTGTAAAGAATAAAATAGATTCAATAGAGTCAAAGCAACTATAAAGGTGATGGCATATAAGGTTACTTTATGATAGAATAAATGTATTATTATGTCGAATTATGGAGGGCTAAATATGCCATCATTGAGTCAAACAGTAATAGCAAATGTTGATGCTGGATATATAGAAACATATTTAAGAGAGTGTAAAATCACCCGAAACGAAGATCAAAAAGGAATGCAGTTGAAATATTGGGTTGATTCCTTGTTTGACGAAGGAAAAATAGATATCGTTGATTTTGAACAATTTCTTTTTAATGAATTGTTTTGGGGCAAAAGAAAATATATTCGTTTTTATCAATTGGAAAAAGTTAACAAAATCAAGTTGCCAGAAGATTGGTTTGAATTTTTTGATAAAAATTTTAATTTGTCTCAGCTAGATACAGAGTTAGAATATTGTAATATTTTAGGAACAATTGCGGATTCAAAGGAAACTAGAAAAGTTGCAGCAATAAAATCAATAGAAAACAATAAGGGCGAGTTGGATAAAATTCAGATATTGTTTTCTACGTACATCGAAGTACTTTCAAGTAGAAAAATAAGTGAAGAAAACACATATTTTCCAGTTGAAATTGATTTTAATAAAAGACAGTTGACTATTAAAGCATGGGTCAGACAGGGATTAAATGATTATTATAAGATAGATGCTTTAATGGACAGCCTAATTACTTTTCTATGTTCAACATGCGGGATTTCTTGTAAATCATATGAACAAAGCCATAAGAAAACCTTGTTTAGAATGAGCCAAGGACTTATAGATCAGATATATACAAATATTCCTTCATTTAGCAAGATAGAGAGTATATCAAGTCTGATAAATAATTTTACTCAAAGTGTATATGAAGGATTGCCATTGAAAAATGTCAAAAAATCAGAAGGTAAAACAACTATTTCAAAAGGAGTTTTAGATTTTGAAGATGAAATCTACAAGGTTATTGAAAAATTATGTGTGAGTGACTTCTTTTATGATGTTCCGTATGAAGATATATGGGGATTAACTGGTGTAGAAGCAGTTATTTCCAAAATCAGATTTAATGATATCGAACATGTATTAACATCATTAAGTGGGGAAGATAGTTCAGTACCGATTTTTTGTACAAAAACATTTATGGCATTGAAAAAATCGTTAGAAGATGCAGAAATGGTTGAAAGGTTATGGGTTGAAAAAAGTCGTAGCAAAGGAAGACTAAGTCTTTCTTTTGATGCAACTAAAGAAGAGTATTTCAGCGTAAGAGTTTTATCAGGAATTCGATTTAAAGAAGAGGATTTAATAGTAGCAGAGGAGATATATAAACAATATGAATCAGGAGATATTGCAGAAACTTGGAATCAAGATAAGCGAAATGTCGTGTAATAGTTTAAAAAGAATATATTCTTCTCAAATTCAGGAATGGACAAATACTTCTGGTAAAGATGCTGCAGCATTTATCAGTGATTTAGTAGATGAAAGATTAATTTCATGCAAATATGATTTTCAATGTGAATGTGGAAATCATTGTACAGCATATGTCAGAAAGATTGAGAGATCATCTTACAAATGTCCTGTATGTGAGAGAAGTTATTCGAAAGATGCTATTCATAAAATAGGAACACTTTTATTTGAAGTGGATAAAACGTCGATACTGGAATATTGTGAAGACGGAAATGTAGATAAAAACATAAGAGAAAATATTAAAGTAGTACCTATGACGAAACGAGGAGACAATGACAAAATGGAGATTTTTATAGGTAGTTCATCTGAAGCAGCAGATTATATGGATCAAATTTCTTTGATTTTAGAAGGATATAATGTGGATCCATTACCATGGAATGCAGTTGGGAAAAATATATTTGTACCATCAACCAATACTATTGATGCATTATTTGAGATAACAAAGAGAGTAGATGGAGCCATTTTTATTTTTAATGCTGACGATAAAACATGGAATGATAAATCTGCATTAGAGTCGTGTGATGTAGTGAGAGATAATGTACTTTTGGAATATGGTTTATTTGCCGGCTCTTTAGGAGATAAAAGTAAAGTGTGCTTTATTTGCAAAGGTAAACCTAAAATTGCATCAGATTTAAAAGGTGTAACTTATATTGATGGAGATAAAGGCGATATACAGACAAAAATCCATTTAAAGGAATGGTTAGACAGATTGAAATAGTAAAAAAGTGTTGTAATATTACATTTGCGATGATTCTGCGGGATCATCGCTTTCTTTTACAGGGGTGATTTACAAGATGAGGACAAGGAAACTGATCGTGCTGATGCTCTGTTGCAGCATGATCGGTGTATGTGGGAAATACCTTTATGATTACTTTGCTCAGTCTGCGGAAAACAAAAATGCCTATGCAGACATCATAGACATTGGCTTCTCGGACAGCACAGATAATCAGCATGTGGATGGTCACGAAGGTGAAACAGAGAGAGAAACGGAGGTCAGTGATTTTGATTATGATTCCTTACTGGCCATCAACAGTGACTGTGTTGGTTGGATCCGTGTCGATGGAACAGATATAGATTATCCGGTTGTGCAGGCGGCAGATAATAGTTTTTATCTTCACCGTAATTTCAACCAGGAGTCTGCAATCTGTGGAGCGATCTTCATGGATTACCGCAATGACATTGATCTGGCCAGAGAGCATCTGATCCTTTACGGACATCAGATGAAGGACGGATCTATGTTTAAGCAACTGAATGGATACAAGGATAAGGACTTCTATAAGGAGCATCCGGAAATAACCTTGTACCTTCGTAATCAGAAATACAGCTACGATGTGGTGGCGGTCTATGTGACCAATATTGCAAGGAGTGGAGGCTATTACAATTACCTTCACGGGAATACCAGAGAAGAACAAATTGAATATTTACAGAATAAGATGGCAGCTTATCAGCTCTATGACACAGGATTTACTGTGACACAGGATGATGAGCTGCTTTCTTTATCTACCTGCGAGTATTCCAGTACCAATGGACGACTGATCGTCCTGGCGAAAAGAAGGTGTAAGGATGGAAAAAAGAGAGTACAGGAATAACGAAAAACCGACGCTTTCCAACGTGATTCGACAGAATCTGCAGGAGATAAAGGATCAGGAATTCATTATTCAGATTTTCCTTAGAAAAGAGGTGACTACGGTTGAACGAGAAGTACGGACTTGATCAGGTTTCCGTTCGTATGATCCTGGAGGCTCCGCTTTATAGTGATGAGGAGATTCAAAATCCGCAGGATGCTATCCGCATTCTGGGTGATGCATTCAAAGATTATGACAGGGAAGTGGTCGGTGTGGTACATCTTCGAAGCGATAATGTACCGATCAATATGACAATCGTAAGTATGGGCTGCCTTAATCAATCCATCGTTCATCCAAGGGAAATGTTGAAGGCGGCCTTTTTGTCGAATGCCGCCGCGATCATGATGTTTCACAATCATCCAAGTGGCAGTCTGGAGCCATCCAGAGAGGATATCGCAATCACTAATCGCATGCAGCAGCTCTGCACGATGGCAGGCATTCCCGTGGTGGATCATATCATCCTGGGACAGAACAATTTCTATTATTCCTTCCGGGAAAAGGGTGTCCTTCCTATGGATGACATCCATTATTCCACGGATCTTTCCGATGTGGATCTGAAGGTGGCCGAAAAAGAAGCAGAGAAATACGGATATAAGAAAATAGAAACTGCAAAGCCGAAGAAGTCCATCAAGGTTTCTTTGGCAGAGAAAAAGAAACTGACGCAGGAAAATGTTCGCAAGACGTCAGGTATCAATAAATCAAAAGCACCGGAATTATAGCCGGTCGGAAAGGAGAACAAACAATGGCAAATAGATATACATTAACCAATGAACAGCGTCAGCAGCAGGTTCAGGATCTGACGCAGCAGTTGGAAGAAGGCGTGAAATCTGTCTTTGAATCGGAGAAATATGCCCAGTACCTGAAGGTGATGTCGCACTTTACTCATTATTCGGTGAATAACACCATCCTCATTGCCATGCAGACAGGCGGGCAGGCTTCCATGGTTGCCGGTTATACTGCCTGGCAGAAGAACTTTGGCCGTCAGGTAAACCGTGGTGAAAAGGCAATCAAGATATTTGCGCCGATGACCTATAAGAGAAAGAAGGAAGTGGACATGATCGATCAGGCAACCGATCAGCCCCTTCGCAATCCGGACGGATCTGTTCGCAAAGAAATCATTGAGGTAACAGTACCGTCGTTTCGAGTAACAAATGTATTTGATATTTCTCAGACCAGTGGCCCGCCTCTTCCTACTCTGGTGGATGAGTTAGAAGGAAATGTGGAAAGATATCAGGATTTCGTGCAGGCTATCCGGAACATTTCACCGGTACCGGTGGGATTTGAGGAGATGGAAGGAAAGGATGGCTACTATCATCAGGTAGAGAAGCGTATCGCAATCAATGAAGATATGAGTGAGACGCAGACTATGGCTGCCATGATCCATGAGCTGGCCCATGCCAAGCTTCATGCACTGGATCCCAATAACTTGAAAGAATCTGCAAAAGCCAGAGGAAAAGATCAGAGAACCATGGAGGTTGAAGCTGAAAGTATTGCTGCCGTAGTCAGTTCTTACTTTGGTATTGACACCAGTGCCAACAGCTGGGGCTACGTGGCATCTTGGTCCAGAAATAAAGAACTTCCTGAGCTTACAGCATCCCTTCAGGTGATCAAAGATACAGCAGGTGAGATCATCACCGGCATCAGTGAAGAGATGGAGGAAATGCGCTTCACCTATATGGACAAGGCAGATGCTCTTGAAGCAATTGCCCTGGGGCAGACGGTATATACATCCGTCAGCAAAGGAAGATTTGAAGAAGTTACCGCGGATCAGGTTATGGAAATGCCGGATGATTCCTGGCTTCGAATGCCGAAGGATCAGATGAGAGTATATGTGGAACTTCGAACAGAAATGGATCTGCATGAGGAGATGGTTACTCTGGAGGAAACGCAGCTTCTTTATATGCCTGAGAATCAGTTTGGTATCTATCAGATTGATCCGGAAGGTAATGGAAGAGAATACATTTTCCTGAGTCATGATTTCATGGAGTCAGAAGAGATGGAGCTTAATCGAGAGGATTATCGTCTGGAATATGTGGCTCCACTGACGGAGGCAGATACTTTGGATACGATCTATGAACGTTTCAATATTGATCGCCCGGAAGATTTCAAGGGACATTCACTTTCTGTCAGCGATATCGTAGTCATGAACAGAGAGGGTGAGGTTAAGGCATATTTCGTAGACAGTTTTGGTTTTGCAGATGTGACCGAGGAATTCCTGGAGCGTTTTTATGAGCGTCCGGAAGAAATCAGCGAAGCAGCATTTCAGATTGAAGACCGATATCTGGAGATTCATGAAACAGATGGCGGTTATGATTATTCAATTTATTCAGAACACTATCAGCTGATTGATGGTGGCAGATATGAGAGTGATGTGGATCTTATGAGAGCTGCAAAGGACATCGTTCAGGATTTACGAGAACCTGTTTTCAATGCAGAGACAGGAACTTATACCCGATTACCGGTGCAGGGAAATATCGATGGCAACAGCAGGGTGATGCGTATTTCTTTTAGTCATCTTCATGAGATGACTCTTGAATTCAATCGAATTGATCCGGAGAGAATGGTCGGAGCAGTGCAGGAAACTTCATCGCAACAGCAGTACCGTCTCCTGGCAAAGGTGGAGGAAATGGAAGAACAGAACTACAACATGGTTGATAACGTTCTGAACAATGGATATGGCGAGAAGGAACGACGAGAAATGATCCGTGTGGAAGCGGCCAGATATCAGGAACAGACCGGAGCCAGCATGACATTTTATGCTGCTGTTTGCGAAGAGTTCCACAGTATGCAGGCCTGTTATGAGGGTTTGACTTTTGCAGAAGCAGCAGATAAATATAAGGAGATCCGCCAGGATCCGAGACTCGCCTATTATGGAAATGCCATGGGTGTGGAGATTCACGATGAATCTTTGGAGCATTACGATGGCTATGCATTTCCGTTGGTTGAAGGATCTGTCATCGAAGGTGGAAACCTGGATTTTGTAAAAGCACTGGCAGTTCATCCACTTGCAAGAGAAGCTTTGGAACTTATCAGAGAAGCATTTCCAGAGTATCGATTCGTAGCACCTGAGGAGATCAAAGAAAGTTTTTATCCGGATCATATGACGACGGATGAACTCGCAGGAGCATTGATTGATCTTGCAAAAGAATTCGATGCCTATGAATTTATGGATCAGGTAGAAAATTCTGAAGATGCGTTGATGGAGATTAAGTATAACCTGTTGGTCGGAAATGGCATGCAGGAGTATGCGGCATTTCTGAAGGATGTGAAAGAAGAAAGCAGAGAGCTGGCACCAAAAGCAGAAGCCTTACTTGGAAAACTGAAAGAATATAGTCCGGAGCTTACGGAGGATATTCAGCCGATGGTGAAAATTCAGTTCAGTCAAGATCCGGTATTCAAAGAAGGAAGTATGATTCCTCTGGCAGAAGCTGATGAAAGATTCCGTGCAGCAGATGAAAGACAGGCAGACTTCAATGCCGATCATTCAGGAGAAGCCAGAGTGTTGATTGTATCTTATGAGATCATTTACGCAGAAGAGGATCAGATGAAGAAGGTGGCGGGTACGGCATTTATCGGTGATGGACGCGGCGGTATTCTTGAAAATCTGCAGCAGGAAGTGGAAGAGCATCTGCACAATCAGGACTGGCTGGACTATAAGAAGGGCCAGGGCGCAGATAACTTCCAGTCCTATATAGCAGAGCTTCGTGATACCCAGGAACATGCCCTTCCTTATCTGCAGCAGTTTGTCAGTCTGGAGGAAAGAGAAAGCACAGCTATCGTAGAAGAAAGTACTAAGGCTACTCCTTCCGGTAAAGAAGGTAAAGCTGCGGTGCAGACAAAACCTGCAAAAGCCGCTCCGATTGATGAATCTCCAAAGAAATCAATCCATGCCAGATTACAGGAGAAGAAAAAAGAAATTGCACAAAAGCCGGGAAAAGATAGTCCGCAGAAGGGAGTTGAGTTAGCATGGTGAGACTTACAGAAGAACAGAAAATGATCCTGAACTGTTATGAGGGTGGCAAGACAAAAGTCATCCGTGAAATGTACAGATCCATGGAAGAACTGGAAAGTACAGGGGAAGATCCGGGGATGTTAGAACTCCTTGATGATCTCGTGGCCCAGCTTAAGAGCTGCACGAATCGTGAATATTTCCAGGCAAAGAGAGAAGCGCTGATCGATCCTGTCAGCGAACTGGATGAACAGGAAATGGCAGATGTGCCTGTTGACGAATAAGAAGAATGCTCGTTATAATAAAAGCAACCTATAGAGAGTGCGCGAGAGACAAGCTCGATGACCGCACAGCAACCTATTGGTGATAAGGACAGCCTTGTTTTGTGGCCCCTGATGGATCATGAATCGGACTGAACTTATTCTCAACAAGGTGCTAAAGCTTGACCGATGGGCGTTATGTATTTGAGAATTATGGCTCCTGTCGGAAACGATGGGGGCCTTTTCCTTTTGCCACTCTTCATAGGATCATAGATTGAAGAGGAGGCATGAGTACATGCGTAATGTAATTGAATTATCAAAACTGAATGGGAAAGTGTATGTATATCTGAGAGGTGAAGTGATCGCAAGAAGGTTTCTGCAGGATGCAGAGAATGAGGGATTCACTTTTGGAGATGGAGAAAAGCCAACAGCCAGACCTGGAAATAATCTCTATGTGGTCAATCGTGATTGGACGATCAGCCATGTAGGATGGGCTGGCCATATGGCGTTTCAATCAGCGAAGCGTATCGGTGGGCAGGAGATGATCCGTGTGGATTATGAGAGATATTTGCTTGGGGAAGAAAATTTCGTGATTAATAAAAATAATGCTTGACCCTGACATAATGTCATACCTTATTATGAACTTACCACGACAGGAAAGAAGGTTTGATATTGATGATGACGGTAAATGAAGTAAGCAAATTATCAGGGGTGAGTATACGATCCCTGCATCATTACGACAAGATTGGTCTTCTGCCGGCCACGGAAGTTACAGCTGCCGGCTACAGGCTTTATGACGATAAGGCCCTGGAGCGATTGCAGATGATCTTGTTATTCAAAGAACTTCAGTTTCCATTAAAAGAGATTACAACGATTCTTGATAATCCGGAGTTCGATCGAAGCAAAGCACTGGAACAACAGATAAAGCTTTTGGAACTTCGGAAAGAGCATCTGGAAAACCTGATCGATCTGGCTCGTGGAATAAAGATGATAGGAGTTCAGAAAATGAGTAAAATGAGTTTTGATGCTTTCGATACACGAAAAATTGATGAATATGCAGCCCAGGCAAAAGCATCCTGGGGAACTACCGATGCCTATAAAGAGTTTGAGAAGAAGTCGGCTGGAAGAAGCCGCGAAGAAGAACAGGTACTTGGTGTTCAGATGATGGAAATCTTTGCGGAGTTCGGTAAGATCAGAAATAAGAAACCGGAATCAGAAGAAGCACAGTCCCTGGTAAAGAAACTGCAGAACTATATCACCGAGCATTACTATACCTGTACCGATGAGATTTTGGAAAGTCTGGGACAGATGTATGCAGGAGGTGGAGATATGACATCCAATATAGATAAATACGCAGGTGAGGGTACTGCAGTCTTTGCTAACGAAGCGATAGAAGCCTATATCCTGACAAAATAATTCTTGGAAATTCAGAGTATAGGCACCTTGTGGAGTGAAATATCATCATTCCATGAGGTGCCTTTTTACTTTTATGAGATTACTTCTTCTCTGATTAAGCCTCCAGGCTGTCGCTCAGGAACATCGATGCCTGCATCTCGAAGCATCGTTTCATAGTTGTTTTCGATAATGCCCAGGGTCTTCTGTTGTTTTTGGAGATCCTGCTTTTCTTTTTTGGCAGAAGCCAGTTCTTCTTCCAGTTCCACCTGCTGTCGCTGCAGCTTTTTGGCAGACGGAAGTTTGTGAATGCCAAGCCCAGCCAGTTCTTTTAAAGTGACATCATGCAGCTGATATTCTGCCTGATGCTGCTTGCGGTAGAGTGCTTTGTCCGGAGCATCCTTCTCAGCACGAACCACATCACGACATGCACGATAGACTTCACAGTGCTTCATAATAATCTTCTGATTTTGAATAGATTTTTGTGTTTGCAGGATCTGATCATCCGCAGCTTGAATAGAAGCCTCCAGATCAGAAATGTGATTTTGGAATTCTTCATAGTTCAATAGATTGTGCTGTGAAAGATAACTAAAAGTCTTGGCTGCCTCTTTCAGATTATTTTTTCTGGCCCACTGATCAAAGCCGGGGCGATTGCCGTCAGCGACATAGGAAGTCATCTCCACAAACATCCTTACTTTGAATGATGCATTTTGAGGAATGCGGGCCTTATGACGATTCTTCTCCAGACGTCTCAGGATACTGTCCTCTACATAATAGGCCCCCAGAGTTTTGACATTGGTGAAATGTTTCTGATCAGGAGCCCGGAAAGCCAGATACTTTCCCTGCCGGATTTCATATCCTGCTTCTTTCATCTTCATCAGAAATTCATCAAAGGAAACGGAAGACCAAATGGCACGATCCACGTTATATTTGAGTTTTGCTTTCCAGCTATTTCCTCGTTTGTACTCCATATTTTCTTTATATGATTTTGCTTTCTGTCCGGTGGGCATGGACTCTTCCAGACCATATTCCCGGCAAATGCGATTGCTGAGTTTACAGATCTTGTGATAGTTCCGTTTGTTGGAAACGTATTTGTGGTAATCCACAAAATTTGTTGCGTTAAAAATCAGATGGCAATGGACATGATCTTTATCAATGTGAGTGGAAAGAACATACTCATGTTTCCCTTTCAGCGTTGCATCAGCAATTTTTGTTGCAACTTCATGAGCGACATTCGGATCTGTAATTTCACCTGGTTTGAAGGAAATGATCATATGCCAGGCAAGGTTGTCTCCCTTCTCCATCACATTATCTTTTCCAAGCTTTGCAGTCATAGCAAATGTCAGATCGGCAGTTTCCGGTGAACAACCATAGGAAGAAATCAGATTATGGTCATCGGTCTTATCAGGATTCGTGATGTAATCGACGGCTTTCTTTACTGTAGATTTGATGCCGAAGATCTTAATATATGCCATATCTCTTGTATCATTCCCTTCAATTCTTTCATTTCTTCCGGTGTCACAGCACCAGTGGAATTGGCAAGCCTTGCCAGCTGGTTCACGTTCACACCGATCTTGTGCATCTCATAAAACTGTTTCTCAAGGTAAGTTGTATCTGTGTTTACGATGATTCCATCAATAGCCATCTTGCGAAGATAAGCTCCCATATTTGCTGTTCTGGACAGGATCATTTTCTTACGAATCATCTTTTTCTCTTCCGCGGTTACAAAAAACTGAATTGGGATATCTCTGGTTCTGTTAGCCATGTAAATCTCCTTTCTGAGGGATAGAGCTTTCACCTCGATTACGCTGCGCTTCATCTCGGCCACGGCTGTCGCCGTATGAAGCCATCCTGACTTGTACAGTTGTAAGCAAGCTTCCAATGTACAATCAGGCCGTCTTCGCAAAGCTCGTAGCTTGCGTGAAGATTGGGTAGGGTCCCGGTCTTGTGGCGAATGCCCGGAAGTGGAATGTCATGACACTTCCTGTCCTTGCTATTCTCTATCCCTCAACTACTAAATACAAAAATGTCAGGGGAAGTTTAGACACATTTTTGAAACTGCTCTGAGAAAATGTCCGGATAGGGTAGATTCGGGCACAAAACCCGCCCGGAGACCGGTTGGCTGTCGGGATTTTTGCACAGCTATTTGTTGTAAACTGGTAGCATCAGAAAAGGAATCAAGGAGGACGGCAAATGAAGGGATATGTTACAAGCAACGGATACATGGGATACGTAGATGGCAAGTACATTTTATTTGCCAGCGATAAAGAATATTTTGAGTTCATGGAAGACTAAGGAGGAAGGGCAATGAGTAAGATTTATTTCACACTGACAGGAACCAAGTATTATCACGGCAATGAATTCTTGAAGCCGGGAATGAAACTGAAACTTAAGAAGGAACCGGATAACAAGTTCGATAAAGAGGCCATCGTTGTAAAAAAAGAAGGACTTGGTGAAATCGGACATGTGGCAAATAGCGCACACACTGTAATCGGTGAGAGCATGAGTGCCGGACGCATCTATGACAAGATCGGCGATACTGCAAAGGCCAAGGTTGTCCTGGTAACACCACATGGAACGATCTGCAGTCTCAGTAAGAAGAGTCTGATTGATAACAAACATAAGAAGATGGAGGAAGCAGTCGATGAATAAAGTAATCCTGATGGGACGTTTGACCAGAGATCCGGAAGTAAGGTATGGCGCCGGAGAGAATTCTACTGCAGTTGCAAGATATACTATCGCAGTTGATCGCAGATTCAAAAGAGATGGCGAGCAGAACGCAGACTTCATTGGCTGTGTTGCCTTCGGGCGTAACACAGAATTTGCAGAGAAGTATCTGCGCCAGGGAACAAAGATCGTATTGACCGGAAGAATTCAGACCGGCAGTTACACGAATCGTGATGGTCAGAAAGTTTATACAACGGACATCGTTGTAGAGGAGCAGAAGTTTGCAGAAAGCAAAACAGCTGCAGGTAATGGCGGTCAGAATAATTACAGCAGACCAGCAAGTAACCCAACAGATGCTGATGGATTTATGAACATTCCGGATGGCATCGATGATGAATTACCATTTTCATAAAGAGATTTGGGAGGATAAATTATGTTTGGATTTGATAAGATGTTTGATTTTAACCGTGATGGACGTTTGGATGCATTCGAGAGAGCTGTACAGTTTCAGTTCATAGATGAAATGATGAAGAATGGAGAATCAGAAGCTTTCGAGGATGATGAATTCATTGAAACTTCGCGCAGCATATTCTTTAAGAGATATAATTAAATATTTTTTCAAAAAGGATATAGTTTTTGACTATATTTCTTTTTTTGTGGATTTATAACTATTTACACGGATTTGCATATGGTTATTGTTGATACGAGTTGATTTGAATGTTATAGTAGTTATAGAAAATTATAACGGTATAGAAATGACATGGAGGATTACTCGTGAGCGAACAAACTATAGAACGATGGTACACATTAAAAGAAGTTCAAGAATATTTAGGTGTAGGTAGGGAAAGTATTTTGCAATGGATTTCAAAACGAAATATGCCTGCATATAAAGTTGGCCGTTTGTGGAAGTTCAAATTGTCTGAAGTTGATGATTGGATTAGGTCTGGTGGAGCGGCTGATGATGGTTCTGATTAGTAAGACAATCAGTGTCAATAATAATTTGAAATATTGTATGGATGAAGCTTCCATAGAGAATAGATGGGAGATTGATTATGTTTGATTTTGGAAATGCTAATGATGCTCAAAGAGAAGCAATATCAACATCGGAAGGCCCTGTTCTTATCACGGCTGGTCCGGGAACCGGTAAAACATATACCCTTGTTCAAAGAGCAATTTATTTAATAGAAGAAAGAAAGGTGTTGCCAGAGCAAATATTTATCGCTACTTTTACAGAAAAGGCTGCGAAAGAACTTGTTACTCGAATTACAAATGAATTGACAGCACGAAATATTACCGTGAATGTAAATGAAATGTATGTAGGAACATTTCATTCGCTTTGTTTGAGGATTATTAAAGAGCATCTTGAATATACAAGATTAAAGCGAAATTATAGATTATTAGATACGTTCGATCAACAGTATTTGGTCTTTAGGAATATTCATAAGTTTAGAAATATTGATAACATTGAAAGCATTATGCCGAATGGTGGTTCTTGGAAATGGGCACAGGCAATTTGCGAATTTTCAAATACGCTGACAGAGGAGCTTGTAGACATCGATGCAATGGCAGATGATTCTGATTCTGAAATTGCTGCATTAGCTGGTATGGTAACGTTATATCAGGGGCTGCTTGCAGAAGAGAATTTGATTGATTTTTCAGCAATACAGACAGAATGCTATAGGCTCCTTATGGATAATCCGGAAATTCTTGAAAAATTACGAAGTTCTATTAAATATATCATGGTTGATGAGTATCAGGATACAAATTACATTCAGGAACAGATTGTATTTTTGTTAGGAGCACATAAAAATATTTGCGTCGTTGGAGATGATGATCAAGGCCTGTACAGATTCCGTGGAGCGACAATCAGAAATATTCTGGAATTCCCTTCAAAATTTAGTGATGGAGAATGCAAGATTGTGCCGTTGGTCGTAAACTACCGTTCTGATAGTGATATTGTTGATTTTTATAATAAATGGATGCTGACAACATCTGGTTCACGATTCAAATTCTCATGGGATAAATTTAGGTATTCTAAGAGAATTGAACCACATGAAAAAACAAAGATTAAGAGTCCATGTGTGGTAAAGCTGTCTAGCAGAGATGACGAAGATGAATGGCATGATAAGGTATTAGCATTCATTGTCAATTTGAAAAAGACAGGTCATTTACAAGATTACAATCAAATAGCTTTTTTATTTAGCTCAGTGAAACATCCTCGAGTTACTACGTTGGCAAATTTCTTGGAGAATAATGGAATCAATGTGTATTCGCCACGTTCAGATATGTTTTTTAAGAGAGATGAGGTGCAATTAGTACTTGGTTGTTTGATGCTGATGTTTCCCAAATATGTTAATGGGTTAGAAAAAGGTGACTATAAATTTTTACAGCCTGAAACTTATTTTTATTTCCGAGACTGCATTGTAACAGCTAACCAGGCGGCTAAACAACCTGAAAATAAAGAATTACTTAAGTTTATTAGAGCACATGGGAAAGAGCATGTATTTTTGAGCACTCATGGCGGAACAACCGATTATACTTATTCAGGATTGCTTTATCAATTATTTATGTATGAGCCTTTCAAAAGTATTCTTGATATAGATTTAAGTGTTGGAGTGGTTGATATACGTCCAACAAGAAACCTTGCGCTTCTCACTCAAGTGGTAGGTAAATATGAATATCTTCATAGAGTAGATGTACTTAACGGAAAAACGATTGACAGCAATACAGAACGTTTTTTTAATTTGTATTTAAAATTAATGATCGATGGAGGAATAACTGAGTACGAAGACGATGCAGAGTATGCTCCAAGTGGTTGCGTGTCATTCCTAACAATTCATCAGTCAAAAGGAATGGAATTTCCTATAGTATTAGTAGATTCCTTGGGGAATACTCCAAGAAAGAGCTATAAAGATCTATTAAGCAAGGTTGAGGATAAATATTATCATCGTCCAGCATTTGAACCGTATGATGATATGAAGTTTTTTGACTTTTGGAGATTGTATTACACGGCATATTCTCGTGCACAGGATTTATTAGTGTTAACTTGTGACGAAAATACCAGAACTCCAAGCAAGTACTTTGTAGATTTATATAATGAGCTTCAAAGGGTTGATGTTGTTGATTGGAATGAATTTAATTTTAAGACAGTAAAAAAAGTGAACTTGAAAGATACATTCTCTTTCACAAGCCATATTACTGTATATGAAACCTGCTCTTTACAGTATAAGTTCTATAAGGAGCTAGAATTTTTGCCAATCAGACAAGGAGCGATGTTATTTGGTACTCTGGTACACGAAACGATAGAAGATGTTCATCGAGCGGCCATCCGTAACGAAGAGGATAAAATTACAAAGGATAATATTACACAATGGTTTGAGAGTAATTATATATCACTCGTAAAGTCTGAACATGGGTATCTTGCGGAACCACAGAGATTGGCAGCATTAAACCAGGTATTTAGATATGTTGAACGTCAAAATGGAAATTGGAGTAGGATTCAACAGGCTGAGGTAGATGTCAGTCTTGTTCAATCAGATTATATTATTGAAGGAAAAATAGATCTTGTAAAAGGAGCAGATGGAACTGTTGAACTCATTGACTTTAAGTCGGAGAAAAAACCGGACATGGAAAAGATGAGGGATAGATTAGAACACTATCGAAGACAGCTTCATATTTATGCTCATCTGATAGAACAGAGAACAGGACAAAAAGTAAGCAAAATGCATCTTTATTACACAGGTGAAGAAAACGGGAATCCGATGGTGACGTTTCCATATACTAGGAGTGCGATAGAAGGAACTGTAAAAGCATTCGATGATACAGTACATAAAATTATGCGCAAAGAGTATAAACACTGTGCTGATAATCCTACAATATGTCGAAACTGCGATTTTCGTTATTATTGCCAGAATAGATAAAGAGATAATTTGAACAATTGGAGGACAAATAAATGGAAGATCAAATGACATTTGAATTTGCACAACGCCCTACGATTAAGGGATTTCCCGAGTTACGATGGACCGGAAAAAGACCTTATCGCTCAACACAGTATTATCCAGCTCAATTAAAAGAGCGTTACGGAGAAGAAAAAGACGGATGGATAAATAAGATATTCTGGGGTGATAATCTTCAGGTTATGAGTCATATGCTTAAAGAATACAGAGGCAAAGTTGATCTTATTTACATTGATCCACCATTTGATAGTAAAGCTGATTACAAAAGAAAAATCACTATAAAAGGTATTGGAAATACGGTAACCGATTCAACAAGTTTTGAAGAAAAGCAATATGGAGACATTTGGACAAATGATGAATATATTCAATTTATGTACGAACGGCTCTTACTTTTAAAAGAACTTATGTCTGACACGGCATCGATTTTTGTTCATTGTGATTGGCATAAAGTACATCATTTAAGATGCATAATGGATGAGGTTTTTGGGCCCAATATGTTTTTAAACGAAATTGTTTGGAAAAGAACTCGAGCTGCTCATTCAGATGCTACATACTTTGGCAAAGTACATGACACCATACTTGTGTATAAAAAAGGAGGACAAGCTAAATTTAATCCGTTATTTACAGAGCATTCAGAGGCTTATTTGAAAAGATTTACAAAGGAAGAGAACGGAAGAAAGTATATGCTTGTTCCGTTACATGGACCTGGACAAGGAGTCGCAAGAGAATTCTTTGGCAAAATGATTGCACCTCCAGCAGGACGTTGCTGGCCTGTACAGGCTAAAATAGACGAATTGATAGCGCAAAATAGAGTTGAACTGACTTCAAATGGCACCCCTAGTAAAAAGAGTTATTTGGATGAAAACAATGGCAATCCCGTTTCAGATTGGTGGGATGATATTGTTCCTTTGAATCCAGTTGCAAGCGAAAGAACGGATTATCCTACACAAAAGCCAGAGCAGTTATTAGAAAGAATAATTAGAGCAGCAACGAATCCTGGTGATTTAGTATTTGATAGTTTTATGGGAAGCGGAACGACGCAAGCAACTGCAATGAAACTTGGTAGAAGATTTATAGGAGCTGATATAAATCTTGGAGCTATTCAAACTACAACTAAAAGACTTATTAATATTGCAAATCAACTTGAAAAAACTGATGACATGTACACTGGATTTGAAGTTTACAATGTGAACAATTACGACTTTTTCAGAAATCCTATTGAAGCTCGTGATTTGTTAATTGAAGCACTTGAAGTACAGCCATTCTCTCAGAGCGATGTTTGGGATGGAGAACTTGATGGGCGTATGGTTAAGATTATGCCAGTAAATAGAATTGCTACCAAGGCGGACTTAGAGGAACTGAAAGCAAATCTTCCATACAAGACATATGAAAAACGCAAAGCGGAAAATCCAAGGCAACCAGTTGAAATGATTACTATCGTATGCATGGGACATGAGCCAGATTTGAAGGCATCCCTTGAACAAGCATTATCTGATTATAAAGTAGATATCCATGTTGTTGATATTCTTCGCGATAAATCAGATCTGCAGTTAAAACGGGAAGCTGAGGCAGATATTGTTCGTGAGGGAGAGAAACTTGTGATTCGTGCTTTCTATCCGATGAATCTTTTACAGAAGTTATCACTTCAGAAGGAATATGTTGAAGATTGGAAACAATTGGTTGAATCTATAATGATTGACTGGAATTTTGATGGTGCTGTTATGCAACCTACCGTTACAGATGTTCCGGGAAAAAATAAGATGGTTGTTGGAGTATATGATATTCCGGAAGATGCTGGAAATATCAAGGTGAAGATTACAGATTTGCTTTCAGAATCTATTGAAGTGGAGGTATAGCCACATGGCAAAGAAAAGCAAAACATTTATTGAGGATTTTGCCTTTTATGAGCAGTTATGGTTCTACTACACTACAAACCGAGGAAAAATCCGATCAAGATATAATGATTTGACCAAGAAGTTTTTGGCTTACAATGATAAAAAAGAGAATCCAGATGCATTTTTGCGAGAACCACAGTTTGAAGCTTTGGAGATGTATGTTTTCATCAAAGAATTCATGAACAATGCACATATATATGAACTTTTTGATGATTGGAGAAAGCGACAGAATAAATTCTCAGATGCGTCTTATTATACTGTGCACCGAGGCGGACAAGGTAGCTTATTTGATCTGGGTAATGATCAGAACGAAATCATTTTTAAGCAGATGAAGAAGTTCAAAGAGGATTATCCAAACTATATCTATGCTCTTACTATGGGATTAGGTAAAACAATTCTCATGGGAACTTGCATATTCTATGAGTTTTTGCTGGCAAATAAATATCCGAAAGATAAAAGATTTTGTCATAATGCTCTTGTTTTCGCACCAGATAAAACGGTACTAGAATCTTTGCGAGAAATCATGACCTTTGATAAGACTAAGGTTGTGCCTCCTGAGTATGCGTGCGTACTTGATGCAAATATTAAATTCCATTTCCTTGAAGACAGTGGAATTACTCTTCATACGATTGATGATTCTGATTTTAATATAGTTATTTCTAATAATCAGAAGATTATAGTTAAGAAAAAGCGTAAGGAAGACAAACCAGCAGATGTTCTTTTTGGCAGTGGTTCTCTTCTATCAGATATTTATGGTGATAGTGAAGAAGATGATAGTGATGTATGGGATGATGCTTCTTTGATGGATAATCAGAGATTTAAAAAGCTTTGTCGTTTGCCACAACTTGGCGTATATGTTGATGAGGCTCACCATTTATTTGGTGCAAATCTTGAAAAAGAACTTCGTTCAGGAGGAGCAAATAAGACTACGCTGAGAAATACTATCAATATGCTTGCAGCAGCAACATCAATTGTCGCTTGCTATAACTACACAGGTACGCCATATGTAAACAAGCAGGTATTACCTGAAGTAGTATATGCATATGGTCTTAATGAATCTATTCGTAATGGATATCTGAAGGATGCAGACCCAATTGGATTCGAAAATGTTAAAAATGAAGAGTTCCTGAGAAAATCCATTACAATGTTCTGGAAACGGTATGGCGGAAAAATATATGAAAATCTTCCACCAAAGATGGCTATTTTTGCAGCAAATGTAGCTGAGGCTACGGATGTAGTTAGACCGATGGTTGAGAAAATATTGAGCGAATTGAATGTTCCGCTCGATACAATTCTGGTCAATACTGGAGATCCTACGGTGACGAAAGACGAAGATATTAGAAACTTTAATAATCTCGATGTCGTTGGAACTGTAGGCAGTAAAAAACAGTTCATCATTCTGGTTGAAAAAGGCCGAGAAGGTTGGAATTGTCGTTCATTATTAAGCATTGCATTATTCAGAAGTCCAAAGTCAAAAATTTTTGTTCTTCAGGCAACTATGAGATGTTTACGAAAACTTACAGATGATCAGCTCATGGCAACTGTGTTCCTGTCAAAAGATAACTATGACATTCTTAATGATGAGCTACAGAAGAACTACAATATGGAAATTTCTGATTTAGGTAAGTCATCCACTAAGAGCAAACAAAAATATCAGGTGCGTGTTCTTCCACCACCTCGTACTGTTCACATGAAACGATTATGGCATGAGTATTCATTGGTTGAGAAAACATACAAAGACCCAATCGATTTTGAACTGGATGGTCTAGATGAGACAAAGTACGAGGCTACTATGTATGAAAAAGGTAGCCTCCGTTTGGGAATGTCTACTAAAGAAACGAATATCGACGATGCGAAAGAACAGATGAAGTATAGTCCGTTTTCATTAATTGGCGAAATATCGAGATATATGAATGTTCCATGTCTGACTATTTCCAAAATAATTAATGAAGCGATTGACGGAGTAGATGAGATTGTAGCTGCAATCAATCGACATAATGAGATTTTGAATGATGTTATTATTCCAAAAATATTCCATGCATTATATGACGTTAGAGCGGTTCCAAAGAGTACAGATATAGAGGTTGAATTATTGCGTGAACCGAAAGATGCCGGATATTATGAATTTTCAGCAAATCCTGAATTAGTTGTTACGAAAGAGCATAACAATTTTACGCAGGAAGAGATAGCCAAGAGTTTCCATGCCGATACGTATTGCTTTGATTCAAAACCGGAATTAGAGTGCTTTCTGCAGTACATTTCTAGTAAAAAGGTTAAAGAGGTGTATTTTACTGGTATGTTTACAGCAAATCAGGGTGATTTATCGGTACAGTACTATGATCCTGAATCTAAGCGAATCAGACAATATTATCCTGATTTTTTAGCGGTAATGGTTGATGGAACATACCAGTTGATTGAGGTTAAAGGTGATAATATGATTGACGATGCCGTAGTTAAGGCAAAAGCCGAAGCTGCTGAAGAGATGTCTATTGCCAGCGGTATGCGTTATAAAATGTATGCGGGTAGTCTATTAATGAAGCAGAATGTCCTTGAGCAGCCGCAATCAACATACACATTTGAACAATCTACAATGTCAATGGTTGCTGAAGATTCCGTACCATATAATGCTAAATAACATAAGATTTTGGATAAAAATCCAGCCAATAGGTTCAAACTACTAAATCTGATCAGATTTAGTAGTTTGAAAAAGAGAAGGATGAATGATAATGGCAAACTATGATGTAAATAACTGTGCAGTAAGTTCTTTACTGCAAGTATAAAAGCAGGAGAAATAGCATTAACAGAGATACAGAGACCGTTTGTGTGGGACAGCACAAAAGTCAGAGATTTCATTGATTCTTTTCAACGGATTTCCTGTAGGATATATCATTGTTTGGCAGAACCCGGATGTTAAATTAAAGGATAGTCGTATCTCACAGGGAAAGAAGGTTTTGATTGATGGCAACAAAGAATTACAGCTTTAACTGCGGCTATTGTGGGTAATGAAGTAATAAATAGCAATTATAAGCGTGTTCCTATTAGAAATTCCTTTAATCCGTTAGAAGAGAAATTTGAGGTTTCCAATCAGCTATTCAAAAAGGTTGCATCTGGATTCCAGATATTTAAAAGGTATTTGAATGATAAAAGAAAGCAGAGGGTAAAGAATCTGTTTAAAGGATATAAAAGATTAACCGGAACAATGAAGCAGGAGCTTATGAGCCTCGGATTTCATATTATGGATGATGGAAAGCATTACAAGATTACGTGCAAAGGGGACCCTCGTTATATGGCGACCATCGGAAAGACACCAAGTGATAATCGTGCAGGTAGCAATAATGTAGGTATGATTAATAAGATTATGATTTAGCGAAAGTTTAGTAGAAAAATGATCTATACAGTAAAACGAATCGATAAAGACCTGGATTTCGGATGCGAAGAACGAGTAGAAGATGCCCCTGTTATGGTGATAGTTACTCTTATGGGTTCTTCTGGTGAAGAGATAAGGGTTAAGGCAGAAGATGCCATGCTCTATGAGCGTAATATCAATGAAGGAGACAAAGTTTGTCTCGATGTAAATAATAAATTGGAAAAAGCAGAATGAAAGCTACAGGGAGAAAGTAAATGGTAAAGCAAATTGTAAGAGACGTTTTCTTTTTAGGCCAGCCATCCGACCCAGCCACGAAAGCTGTAAGACGGATGCAGCAATGCTTTCCAAATATGTTTTCATTGTCAATCGTCCGAAGACAGAGAATGAAGCGGTTTATTACAATGTGGATTACATTCATGCGGCCATTTATGAGAACAAGGAAATCACTTTCTAGTATGCAGAGTGGACCGTTAAGAAGGAACTGAAACTGAAAAAGGATGGCGCTTTTTACGTTGTCAGACCGTGGGCAATGACGTGGGATGATGAAAATTATTATCTGGTGGTTTATGATGCAGCATACAGGGATTCTGGAAGCAGAGCGTAAAGGCTGCATATAAAGATTATCTGCAGGGAGTTCTTGAAAATTATTAATGCGCCGGTCAACAATTTTTAATGAGGATAGTTATCACTGAGCGAAAGGAAGTATGAAAATGGATCCTACGATTGATTACTACAACCTTAATGCAGAGAACTTCATAGAGAATACGCAGAATGTTGATATGCATCTGGCCCAGGATAAATTCCTTCATTTGTTGAATGAGGGAGCCGCTATCCTTGATTTTGGATGCGGTTCTGGCCGTGACACGAAATATTTCTTGGATAAAGGTTATCAGGTAACAGCGATCGATGGATCTGCAGAACTTTGTCGGTTGGCCAGTTCTTTTACCGGTATTGAAGTGAAAGAAATGCTGTTTCAGGAATTGGATGATATGGGTACTTACGATGGCATATGGGCTTGCTCATCTATTTTACATTTGCCGAAGGTCGAACTATTGTCGGTTATCTGTAAGATGTGCATGGCATTGAAGGATAGTGGCGTGATTTACACATCTTTCAAATACAGTGATTTTGAAGGCGTGCGTAATGGTCGGTATTTTATAGATTTTACTGAGGCTTCCTTTAAGGAATTCATAGCAGAGATTCCGGAACTTACGATAGAAGAATATTGGATCACTGACGATGTCAGACCAGGAAGGGGTGATGAGAGGTGGCTCAATTTGATACTCCGCAAATAGGATATTCCTTACATATCAATGGAGAGTACCACAACACCTTGGATATAGAAGGCTTCTCTCAGATGATGAAGGATCCGTCCTACTGTTATAAATTTTACTGGTTGGAAGCAATCGTAGATATCATTTCGAAGGGGATTCAGGATACTACCTTTGATGCGATTATTGATGAAATGATCTGTAATGCATGGTATTCCGTAAGGGAATTTCATATTCACCTTAGTGGCATGCAGGCAGATGGTCTTGTCAGAGACGGTCTGGAACGTGCGGTTCTTAAACTGACAGAACTCAGTGATTTGCCGGCAAATGCATCCAAAGTGGAAATCAAAAATGCGATTCGGGAGCACAATGCCGACCTGAAACTTGCTAAGGAACAGCTGACCAATATGGTTCCCGGTCGGGCATTGGCAGGGTTTTTCTCAAAAAGCTCAGAAGAAGTGCCGTGGGGAAGTATTCGCAGATTAACCGAGTATATCAGACGAATCGATAGTACTGTAATTCGCCTGCCTTATACCTTTGGAGATAGCAGTAAACTGAAAAAGGAAGTTCATTTCAATCCAGATTGGATGCGCATGATTCAGGACAATACGGTAAATATTCTGGGATGGATTCAATACGAAAAAGTGAAATGGCTGCAGAATAATAATCCAGAGGTTCCGGGCCTGATCTACAAGCTGGCCCCGATGGATGAAAAGATGCGAAAGCTGAATAACGTACGTAAACTTTGGGAAGGCATTCTGGAAGTAAGAGAAGTATGCGATGTCTTTACGGGTAAGCCGATTATAACAAAGCAGTATGATGTTGATCATTTTATACCATGGTCTTTTGTGATGAATGATGAACTTTGGAACCTGATGCCGATGGATTCTTCTTTGAATTCGTCGAAGAGTAACAAGCTTCCCAAGTGGGATCCGTTCTGTGCGGTATCAATCGCGGAAGTGAAAGATGGAAAAATACAAATTTTGCAGGAAAATGTGACTTATTATAAAGAGTCAGTGCAGGACTGGTAGAAAGTTATTTGATGTCCTAAAGGCTTTCTGATGAATTGCTTAACTAAGAAAAACTCCCATCCGGAGAAAAGTGAGTCAATTAAAACTCATTTTTTCTCCGGATGGGAGTTTTTGATGTCAGATAAAATTCATCGGTATATTTAGGCAGATAAGAATCTATTTTTTAATCGCTTTACACGAATTCCGGACAACCAGCTTACACGGCAGTTTGATCTTAAGTGCAGGTCCCGGATGCTCCCTCAGGAGATGCTGCAGAATAGAAGCACCGTACATTCCCATATGATAAGCCGGCGCACTGACCGTTGTCAGCGGTGGAGCAGAAAACTGTGCCATATTGATATCATCAAAGCCTACGATGGAAATATCCTCCGGAACACGAATCCCGTGTTCGGTAAAGGCTTTGATCGCACCAAAAGCGATCGGATCCCTTGCTGCAAAGATCGCCGTCGGCAGTTTGCCGCCGTTGATCAGATTGCATGCCATCTCATAACCAGAAGAAATCTGGAAGACACCCTCCTGGATATAAGGCTCATAAATCAGATCGTGTGCATCACAGTAATCAATAAAGACTTTTTTCCGGTAATCCGGATAGAGATGATTTTCGCCGATATATTCTTTTCCGGTAAAGAAACCGATTTCCCGATGCCCAATCCCGGTCAGATAATCCAGAGCCTCTGTAACTGCCTCACCGAAATCCGGAATGATCGTGGAAATCCGGTCATCGTTTACCGGCATATCCAGGAACAGGATGCACGAATTCATCTCATACAGATAAGAAATTTCCTCCTGGCTGAATTTGCCGATACAGATCAGACAGTCTACATCCTTCAGAACGTTCATGTAATTGATGTCGCTTTTGTAGGTGCGTACAATCTGGATATTGTGTGAGAGGCAGTAATCTTCAATTCCCTGACGGATCAGAAGATAATAATTATCCTCCAGTTCCTGCTGGGAAGAGAACCATTGAACGATCCCAAGGGTAAAAAGTGATTTGACAGAAGGACGTCCGCGCTTTACATAATGCAGCTCTCTTGCAGTATCCAGTACTTTCTGTCGGGTTTCCGGTGAAACATTGAGTGTCTCGTCATTATTCAGTATACGTGAAACTGCTGCGGCAGAAACACCGGCAGCAGAAGCAATATCTTTGATTGTTGCCATAAGCGGCCCCCTTGTTAAAAAATTTCTGATTCTTCTATTATAACAGAGGAGTAAAAAAATGGAAAGTGAAAGAATTATGTAGAACTGTACAAAAATTCACTAGTAAATTTATCGAAATATTTAGTAAATATATATTGCAAATTTACTAAATATATTTTATAATACAATTATCAAAGCAGAATCGAAAATGTATTTGGAGGAAATGAAGATGAAACAGCTTACAAAACTTATGGAAGAAATGAAACAGGGCGTGTACCGTGATACATTAAAAGATATTTATATTGATGAAAGTGTGATTGCACATCAGGAAGAACGCTATGTAAAAGCGATGGCAGAGTATCAGAAATTGTATGGGGACAGAGAAGTAGAAGTATACAGCGCACCGGGACGAAGTGAAGTTGGTGGAAATCATACAGATCATCAGCACGGAATGGTGCTTGCAACTTCTATTAATCTGGATGCGATCGCAATTGTAAATAAAAATGAAGATATGACCGTCCGTGTGGTATCTGAAGGATATGATATGATCGTTATCGATGCAAATGATGTAGAAAAGGTTGACAAAGAAGAAGGGACATCGATCGGACTGATCCGTGGCGTACTTGCAGGACTGAAAGAACGCGGATACAAGATTGGTGGATTCAATGCTTATGTGACAAGTGATGTGCTGATCGGAGCAGGACTTTCCTCATCTGCAGCATTTGAAACAATCATCGGAACCATCGTTTCCGGACTTTACAACGATATGCAGATCAGCATGGTAGAGATTGCACAGATTGGTCAGTATTCTGAAAATGTTTACTTTGGAAAGCCAAGTGGTCTGATGGACCAGACAGCCTGCGCGGTTGGTGGACTGATCCACATTGATTTCAAAGATCCAAAGGCTCCGGTTGTAGAAAAAGTAGATGTAGATTTTGAAAATCATGCATGCAGTCTGTGCATCGTAGATACCAAAGGTTCTCATCAGGATCTGACACCGGATTATGCACAGATTCCGGCGGATATGAAAGCTATTGCAACATATTTTGGAAAAGAAGTTCTCCGCGACGTAGATGAAAAAGAATTTTTCGCAGCGATCCCGGCACTCCGTGAGAAGCTTGGAGACCGTCCGGTGCTTCGGGCTATGCATTTCTTCGGTGATAATGCGAGAGTTGCAGCACAGGTTGCATCCCTTCGCGAAGGAAGATTTGAAGATTTCCTTAATATGATCAAAGCATCCGGAGATTCCTCTTTCAAATATCTTCAGAATGTATATACCAACCGTGACGTGCAGAACCAGGCAGTATCCATTGCCCTTGCAGTCAGCGAAAATGTACTTGGAAACCATGGAGTATGCCGTGTGCATGGAGGCGGATTTGCCGGAACCATTCAGGCATTTGTGAAGAATGATTTTGTAGAAGAGTACAGAAAAGCATTGGATGCAGTATTTGGAGAAGGTTCCTGCCACGTATTAAAGGTTCGTAAATATGGTGGAATGAAAGTAATCGCGTAAACGAAAATATGCTAGCTGTCAAGGTTAGACATAAATACAGATTTTAGTTTGCTATCTGCATAAATAGAGGATGCGGTGCTGAAAAATGTGCTGCATTGAAAATGGATGGATATAAGACGAGCAGAAAGATTTGGAGGAAGAAAAATGATCGATCAGGCAATTACAGAACTGGTACAGTATGGATTAGATACGGGGCTTGTAGCACCGGAAGATAAAATATTTGTTACCAATCAGATTTTAGAGGCACTTGGGCTGGAGTCTTACGAGGAGACACCAGGAAGCAGGGGTGCAGAGGAGCTGGAACAGATTCTGAAGGAGATTACAGATTATGCGGTGGAAAAAGGATTGATTAGTGATTCGATTGTGTACCGGGATCTGTTTGATACAAAAATCATGGGAAAACTGGTCCCGCTGCCGAGCATGGTAAGCCATAAATTCTATGAACTGTATCAGGAAGGACCGAAAAAAGCGACCGATTATTTTTATAAACTCAGTCAGGACAGCGACTATATCCGCAGATACCGGATTAAAAAGGATCAGAAATGGATCACAGAGACACCATATGGGGAAATGGAGATCACCATCAATCTGTCCAAACCGGAAAAAGATCCGAAAGCGATCGCGGCAGCAAAAAATGCCGCGCAGAGCGGTTATCCGAAATGCCAGCTGTGTAAGGAAAATGAAGGCTACGCCGGTCGCGTCAATCATCCGGCAAGACAGAATCACCGGATCATTCCAGTCAGGATTGATGGAAAAGACTGGGGATTCCAGTATTCACCGTATGTGTATTACAATGAACACTGCATCGTTTTCAACGGAGAGCATGTGCCGATGAAAATTGAGCGTGCAACCTTTGCAAAGCTGTTGGATTTTGTCAGCCAGTTTCCACACTATTTTGTTGGCTCCAATGCAGATCTTCCGATCGTAGGCGGATCAATTTTAAGCCATGATCATTTCCAGGGCGGAAATCATGAATTTGCAATGGCAAAAGCTCCGGTTATTAAAGAATATGTGATTCCGGGGTATGAAGATGTGCGCGCCGGAATGGTAAAATGGCCAATGTCTGTTATCCGTCTGCAGTGCAAAGAAAAAGAACGTCTGATCAGCGCGGCTGACCATATTTTGACGTGCTGGAGATCTTATACAGACGAAGCAGCATTTATCTTTGCTGAGACGGACGGAGAACCGCACAACACGATCACTCCGATCGCCAGGATCAGGGATGGGTATTTTGAACTGGATCTTGTTCTCAGAAACAATATTACGACAGAAGAACATCCGCTTGGCGTTTACCATCCTCATGCAAAATTACATCACATCAAGAAAGAGAATATTGGTCTGATCGAGGTAATGGGACTTGCAGTGCTGCCGTCAAGACTGAAAAGTGAGATGGAACAGCTTGCAGATGCAATCCTTGAAGGAAAGGATATCCGCAGCAATGAAGTGCTTGAAAAGCATGCAGACTGGGTAGAAGAATTCCTTCCAAAATATACAGACATTACGAAAGAAAATATCATGGACATTCTCCATGAGGAAATCGGACAGGTATTTAACCAGGTGCTGGAAGATGCCGGTGTTTATAAGCAGACAGAAGAAGGCAGGGCAGCATTTGAACGGTTTATTGGAAGCCTGTAATATAGAGAAAAAAAGAATATACAAGGATAAAAAAAGGACTAAAACTCGGGTGTCGGGCCGAACTTCAATTGTTCGGGGGAACTACCTGAGTTTTAGTCCTGATTTATTATACATTAGTCTAAATGTAATACCAAGATAAATATTTAGTCATCTTGTTCTTCTGTATTCAGATCCAGAATTGCCTGTCTCTTTGCAGCAGTTGCGTCAGACGCAAGGTATTCATCGTAAGTTGTGATCTTGTCGATCATCTTTCCACCCGGAAGAATTTCCATAATACGGTTTGCTGTCGTTTCAACGATCTGGTGGTCTCTTGAAGAGAACAGAAGTACGCCAGGGAACTTCTTCATTCCATTGTTGAGTGCAGTGATGGATTCCATATCCAGGTGGTCAGTAGGCTCGTCGAGGATCAGTACGTTGGCACCGGAGATCATCATCTTGGATAACAGACAGCGTACCTTTTCCCCACCGGAAAGAACTTTAACCTTCTTCACACCGTCGTCACCGGCGAAAAGCATTCTTCCAAGGAAGCCACGTACATAGGTAACATCCTTTTCTTCCGAATACTGAGTCAGCCATTCTACGATGGTATCGTCATTGTCAAATTCTTTTCCACTGTCCTTCGGGAAATATGCCTGTGTAGTGGTGATTCCCCATTTATAAGTACCTTCATCCGGCTCCATTTCTCCGATCAGGATCTGGAAGAGAACAGTTTTGGCAAATTCATTTCCACCGACAAATGCAACTTTGTCATCCCGGTTCAGCGTGAAGGAAAGATTGTCCAGAATCTTTTCCCCATTGATGGTTTTGGATAAGCCTTCGACCATCAGGACTTCATTACCGATCTCGCGGTTCGGTTTGAAATCAATGTAAGGGTATTTACGGCTGG
>OGPA01000795.1_pt1 | contig 29480 bp, 16 predicted proteins | sample 1552841 | NCBI WGS metagenome assembly OGPA01 (sample SAMEA2579916, study PRJEB22360) | human gut metagenome | reverse complement strand
AGTCAATGTCCGTAGTCCTTTTGGTTTTTCCCTGCGTTAATATTGACAGGTGCATTGATTCGAATAGCGAACCCGAGAAGTGCTATCCGACAAAAAGAACTATCGGTAGCCTTACTATCGCAATCAGAACTGAACGATATAACAGAAGCACATTAAACAAAAGACTTTTATATAAAAAGCGGAACGTGAAACCCACGTTCCGCTTTCTCGTATATCCTGTTAAAATCACAGTATCGTAAACACCGTACCTGCAACAATAAGCACAAGCCCCGCAGAAGACATCGCCGTGAGCTTTTCTTTAAGGAATATCCTTGAGAACAGCACAACTGCCAGTATACTCAGCTTGTCGATTGGTACAACTACCGATGCGTCGCCGATTTTCAGCGCATAATAGTAGCACAGCCACGATGCCGCAGTAGATACGGCGCTTAGTGCAATAAACACAAATGCCTTACCGCCAAGCCCCGAAAAAACATTCTTCTTGCCCTTTGCCGCAACAACTATCCACGCCATTACAAGAACAACAGCCGTTCTTATGGCAGTGCCGAGATTTGAATTGACATTCTGTACGCCTATCTTTGCGAGAATCGAGGTCAGTGCGGCGAATATTGCGGACATCCACGCAAATATCATCCACCTGCCTGCCTTTGACCCTCTTTTTCCGGTATGTATGCTCATCATCAGCGTTCCGATGCCGATAAGCACCATCGCTATGATCTTATAAGCTGTTAGCTGTTCGCCGAGAAAAATAAACGACATCAGCATAGCGAGTACGGTCGAGGATTTGTCGATAGGTGCGACCCTGTTCACATCGCCCGTTTTCAGAGCCTTGAAATAGCACAGCCACGAGCCGCCCGTCGCACAGCCCGAAAGTATCAGAAACAACAGCGTCATTCCCGTTACATTAGGAAGGTCGTGCCATTCCCCCGTTATCCACACGACCGCTATCGACAGCACAAGCACTATCGTTGTACGCAGTGCCGTTGCCGCATCGGAGTCAGCGTCACGCAGTCCGCACTTGCACAGTATCGTTGTTATAGCCGCAAAGAATGCGGAAAGCAACGCTATAAGTATATACATCATAGATCAGAAGCTTCTCCTGCAATAATCTCTCGGTGTTACGCCCTTCATACTCTTGAACACCTTTATAAAATAGCTGTAATCGTTGAATCCGCACTTCATCGCAATATCTATCAGCTTCTCATCGGTACTTGCAATAAGCTCACAGGCAGATTCGATACGGAAATAATTGAGATATTCAACAGGTGTCTTGCCCGTATATTCCTTGAACGCACGGCAGAAATAATTCCTGTTCATTCCGCACTCGTTCGCAAGTTCCTCAAGCGTTATGTTCTTACGGTAATTCTGCTCGATATAGCTTATAACATTCTTGAAACGGCGTACCTTCTTTATATCGCTCGCCGCTGTTTCTCCGCTCTGATAATGCTCCTGCCTTGCCACAATGTGACCGAGCATACACAAAAGCCGTCCGGGTACGGTAAATTCATATCCCGGTTCTTTTTCAAGCATTGCGTCTATAACCGCCTTTGCATCCTTTGCAGGCTCGCTATCGGCGGGAAAGAAGGTGATAAACCGTCTTTCGTGGTTGATTATCGACTGAAGATGCAATGTGCATATCTGACTTGATTTAAGCAAAGCCGCCATATCAAACACAAGACAGTCATATCTGCAGTTGTCCTTCGGCGTACCGCCGTGCATACTTCCGCCTATTATCAGCGAACAGCAGCCTGCATCTATCCTGTGTGTATGACCGTCAAGAAAAAGCTCGAAATATCCGCTCCTGACATAGATAATCTCGCACTCGTTATGCCAATGCGGTATCATATTATAACGGGGAAAATTCTCTGTCACTCTGTAGCAGGCATACGGAAATTCCCTTGTGCCATGCTCACGTTTTTCTCGGTATTCAATGTATTTCATATTACGTCCTTTGGCTAAGTTGTCAAAATCGTCATATTGTTAATCGGAGCAAAGTTTAATATCATGAAAAACTACTCCAAAATACAAATCATCAAAGAGTTTATATAATTTTCGGTGAGTGGGGTTTGGGGCGTAGCCCCAAGACAGGTCGCAGGGGCGTCAGCCCCCGTATTCTCCCCCGGCACTGATGCCGGGCGTGTATGCACAAAGGCTCTGCACGATGCAGAGCCAACAAAGCATACACAGCCTTTCACCGGGGAAAGGGGGTAAGGGGGATAGGGATAGAGAATTTTTGACTATTTTTAATAAAATGTACTCTTTCGACAATTTGTATTTGAAATTATTATATCATTTTTACACCATATTGTAAAGCAACTCCAAAACAAAATATCAATATAGTGCAACTAATCGTCACAATGCACTAACACAGCCCGTTTTTTTGTGCAGATTGCGGATTTTTACTTTTCACAAAAATTTTTATTTTTAAAACGATTACAGCCCTTGCTAAAAAAATTCATTTAAGATATAATTATCATAGACGTTTCTGTAACGTTGTAATTTTTTCGCTACAGGAACAAAAACATTAGGAGGATTCTATGAAATTCGGTTATTTTGACGATAAGAACAGAGAGTATGTCATTACATCTCCCAAGACCCCTTATCCGTGGATAAACTATCTCGGCACACAGGGCTTTTTCTCGCTGATCTCTAACACAGCAGGCGGTTACTGCTTCTACAAGGACGCAAGACTTAGAAGAATTACACGTTACCGCTATAACAATGTTCCCATTGATATGGGCGGACGTTACTTCTACATAAACGACGGCGGTCATGTATGGAACCCCGGCTGGTCGCCCGTTAAGACAACACTTGACAGCTACGAGTGCCGTCACGGTATGGGCTACACAATCATAAAAGGCTCATCAAACGGCGTTACAGCCACAGTTACATTCTTCGTTCCCCAGAACTTCAACGGAGAGATCCAGAAGGTTACAATCAAAAACGATAGCGATAAGGAAAAGAACTTAAAGCTGTTCAGCTTCCTTGAGTGGTGCCTCTGGGATGCAAACGACGATACAACAAACTTCCAGAGAAACTTCAACACAGGCGAAGTTGAAATTGACGGTTCTGTTATCTACCACAAGACCGAATATAAGGAAAGACGCGATCACTACGCATTCTATTCTGTAAATGCACCTATCAACGGTTACGATACCGACAGAGAGAGCTTCCTCGGCTTATACAACGGCTTTGACGCTCCTCAGACAGTATTCGCAGGCGCACCCAATATGTCTGTTGCTGACGGCTGGTCACCCGTTGCTTCTCACTATATCGAAATCAAGCTCCAGCCCGGCGAAAGCAAGGATCTTGTATTCTGCCTGGGCTATGTTGAGAACAAGTTTGAAGAAAAGTTTGCTCCCGACCTTGACGAGAACAGCACGATTATAACAAGCGGCGACAGAAAGAAGAACATCGTAAACAAGGCTAAGGCTAAGGCTATGATGGCTATGTGCGATACAGCCGAAAAGGCTGACAAGCTCCTCGCAGAGCTGAAAGAACACTGGAACAGCCTGCTCGGTCAGTACAGCGTTAATTCTCCCGATGAAAAGCTCAACAGAATGGTAAACATCTGGAACCAGTATCAGTGCATGGTTACATTCAATATGTCACGTTCCGCATCTTACTTTGAGAGCGGTATCGGCAGAGGTATGGGCTTCCGTGATTCCAACCAGGACTTACTCGGCTTCGTACACCAGATTCCCGCAAGAGCAAGAGAAAGACTTATCGACCTTGCCGCTACAATGCTTGAGGACGGCGGTGCTTACCACCAGTATCAGCCCCTTACAAAGATGGGCAACCACGAGCTTGGCTCCAACTTCAACGATGACCCGCTGTGGATGATTCTCGCAGTTGCGGCTTACATAAAGGAAACAGGCGATGTTTCTATCCTCGACGAGAAGGTTCCTTATGAGAACCGTGACGAGCTTGCAGACACAATGCTCGACCATATGAAGAGAGCGTTCTACCACGTTGTTAAGAAGGTAGGTCCTCACGGACTTCCTCTCAGCGGACGTGCCGACTGGAACGACTGCCTTAACCTCTCCTGCTTCTCAGACAAGCCCGGCGAGTCATTCCAGACATACAACAACAAGGAAATGTTCAAGGAGCCTCCTTACTACAGCAAGGTTGCAGAATCTGTAATGATTGCAGGTATGTTCTGTGCAATCGCTCCCGAGTACGTTGAAATGTGCAAGATGAAGGGTGACATAGCAGAAGCTGAAAAGGCTCAGGCTGAGATCGAAAAGATGAGAAAGAACACCCTTGAATACGGCTATGACGGCGAATGGTTCCTCCGTGCTTACGACCACTACGGCAAGAAGGTCGGCTCACACGAGTGCGAAGAGGGCAAGATATTCATCGAGCCTCAGGGTTGGTGCGTTCTCGCAGGTCTTGGCAAGGACAAGGGCTACGATATTCAGACCCTTGACAGCGTAGACAAGTATCTTAACTCAAAGCACGGTCTTGTTCTTAACAACCCTGCATTCACACACTACTACATCCAGTACGGCGAAATCTCCACATATCCCGGCGGTTACAAGGAAAACGCAGGTATCTTCTGCCACAACAACGCTTGGATAATCTGTGCTGAAGCCGCCGTAGGCAGAGGTGACAAGGCATTCGAGTATTATTCAAAGATTGCTCCCGCATTCAGAGAGGATATTTCCGATCTGCACCGCACAGAGCCTTATGTATATGCTCAGATGATTGCAGGTAAGGACGCTAAGCGTCACGGCGAAGCTAAGAACAGCTGGCTCACAGGTACAGCCGCTTGGAACTTCGTTGCGGTATCTCAGTACATCTTAGGTATCAAGCCCGAATACAACGGTCTGAAGATTGATCCCTCAATTCCTCACGAGTGGGACGGCTTCACAGCTTCAAGACTGTTCAGAGGCGCAACCTACGAGATTACTGTAAAGAACCCCGATCACGTTTGCCACGGCGTTAAGTCCGTTACAGTTGACGGCAAGGCTGTTGACAGCAATGTTATCCCCGTATTTGAAAACGGCACTCACAAGGTTGAGGTTGTTTTAGGCTAAGGGTTACAGGGTAATATAATAAATGCGAACTCCCCGCCGTGTTGGCGGGGAGTTTTTGCGTTCTTATGCAAATAAATACAGCAAAAACCGTATGAGCGTTTGGTCGCCATACGGTTTTAATACTATCCGTCAGATACCCAGAACCTGCTTTTTCTTCTCTGTAAATTCTTCTTCGGTGATTACACCTTTATCGTAAAGCTCTTTCAGCTTTTCAAGGCCATTATAACCGTTATCAACAGGTTTAGCTGCATATTGCATTGCTGTTGCCACAGCAGGAGAAACACTGTCAGCCATTATTACGCTATTCAGCTTGCTCTGCATAAGTATAGGCGGTAATATAGGAACGAACAGCGACAATATAAGACTCAGCGTTGCAGTTTCACCCTGTATGCCTTTTTCATATCCGAGCATATCTATACGGTGTGCGCTTTTATATGTCCAGTATATCGAATAGAACGGAACAAACATACACAGTAACAGCTTGTTTATAGGAGTACGGTATTCCTTGTTCTTGCAGGCGTTAAGGCTGTCGGTGGTGCGATATATCCACACGAGATAATAAATACCGCAGGTGAAAAGCAAAAGCAGAACGTGAGGTACAAGGGATTTGTAGCTCTTACCGTAAGCCGTACTGCTTGCAGGTATGTTGAGTTTTTTCGGGGTTATTATCATTGACAGGGATAATATAAAAATTCCGGCTATCAAAAGAATTTGCTGGAGATAATCGCAAATTAAGTCAAAGTTAAGATAGGGCGTGCCGTATTTCAACCAAGTGTAAAAAATATAGTAAATATAAATAAAATATTTATAATGAAGCGCTATATAAGCTATGAGCGGGATTACAAAAATACACCTTCCGACAGCGATTAGTTTTCTTTTGTTCTTTTTCTGCGCAAGGATAAGCAGGAAAATAATTACAAAATAAATTGCAAGGCACAGGTTAGCCAAGATAGGTAGAGTGCTATCTTCAAAAGAATAAACAAGAGTTTCGTCAACGTAAACTTCGGTCTGATTTATTGTATAATATATAGCTCTTGCTAAATATATTCCAGATATAATTAACGAGCATATCGAAAAAAAGATTTTCTTCTGAATTATGCACGCTATGGAGAAGATTATTTCAACTACTAATAAAGCTATATCGATATATCTATACAAAAATATGTAGTTATGATAATAAATATAATAACCGGAATTGCGCCATTCGAATCCATTTATGAGTTGTACCACTGCCAACAACGCAAACAGCACTCCGGCAATTCTCATCATCAATTTAGTGTTTTCCGTTATTACGGTTGCGTTTTGACTTTCTTGAATATTTTCCATGCTTATCACTCCTTTTGCTTTCTTCCCCTATAATTCGGTCTTGGCTCGTCTATGCTTATTCTCCACGGACTACCCGCTTTATCGTGTTCAGCAGATTTGATTTTCCCCTCACGACAATATTTAGCTATAGTATCTCTTGGTATTCCCCATTTTTTTGCTGCCTGTAATGTGCCCATAAACTCCAACAAAATCACCTCATTATAACTCAAATTTCCACATATTTTGTAGAAATTCATCATTTTTCTTAGTATAACACAGAATTTTCTATCTGTCAATAAGAATTTCTATTTAACAGGCGGTTTTTATTTTCCTCAAAAACTGTTATTATTGTCTTGAGGTGATACTATGAAAATTGACTATACCGCTCTCGGAAAACGCATAGCAAAGCGCAGAAAAGAACTCGGCTTGAAGCAGTACGAGGTCTGCGAACTGATAGACGTGAACTATAAATATCTCTCGAATATTGAAACCGGCAGGAGCGCACCGAGCCTTGAACTTATAATGAGCCTTTGCTCTGTGCTGAATGCGACACCCGACTATTTCCTGCTCGGCACTGCTTCCGCAGAGCTTTATGACAATGACATCGCCTCAAAGATAACCCCAATGACAGATGAACACAAAAGGCTTATCAGCGGTATGATACAGCTTATCACCGAAATCGAAAACAACTGAATATAAAACGCCGCCCGTCTGACTATGCAAACGGGCGGCTTTATTCTCCCTATTCAATTATCATTTATCCGTCAGCCACTCTACAACATTCTTCACCTCAATGCCGTCATAATTTCCGACAGTGAATTTATCAAGTGTCAGAACTCTCTTGCGGTAGTTATCCTTTATAGTTGTAAGCGGTGCAAGTTCCCTGTCGAAAGTTTCCTTAGCGGTCATATCGGCAGTTACCTGAATATACTCAAGTTCTCCGTTTCTCTCTGCCACAAAATCTATCTCGGTATTTCCGTACTTGCCCACGCTCACCTTGTACCCACGTCTGAGCAGTTCAAAATACACTACATTCTCAACCGAAAAGCCAAGGTCATAGCTTTTCTTAGGCAGTATAAGATTTCGTATGCCGAGGTCAACCATATAATACTTCGTGTTGGTTTTAAGAAGTTGCTTTCCCACAATGTCAAAGCGTTCCGCTGGGTAGAATATGAATGATTCGGTCAGTGCATTAACATAATCGCTCACCGTATTCGGAGAAATTTTCCGTCCCGATGAAACAAGATAATTTGCAATGCTCCTTACTGTCACAAGACTTCCGATAACGCTTGAAAGGTACTTTGCGATAGTTTTAAGAAGCGATATATCCGTTATCCTGCCTGTATCGCTGTTATCCCATTCCTTACGCTTCTGCCTGTCCTCAATATCCTTAACGATAACCGTATTGTAGATACCCTCAAGATAGGTGGTTATCTTTTCTTCCGTCTTTTCTGCCGTAGCAATGAAAGGCATACCGCCGTATCTCATATAATCAGCAAATGCACTGTCCTTGTCCTTGCTGTTTACCTGCAAATACTCTGCAAACGACAGCGGAAGCATTGATATTTCCACATAACGACCGCTGAGAAGTGTAGCAAGATCGCCCGACAGCATATATGCGTTTGAGCCGGTGATATAAATATCAGTTCCTTGTTTTACATAAAGACTGTCTATCACCTTTTCAAAATACGGCACTTTCTGTATCTCGTCAAGAAAAATGTAAGTCGTTTTATCACTGCTTAGCCGAGCCTTTATATATTCATACAGCTTTTTATAGTCGCACAGTTCTTCGTATTCCAGTTCTTCAAAGTTTATCGCAATTATTCTGTCAGCGTCAACTCCGCTTTGTTTAAGATAGTCCTGATACTGCATAAGCAATGTTGATTTTCCGCATCTGCGTATTCCCGTCACTACCTTTATGACCTGTTCGTCCTTCCAGAGCTTCAGCTTTTCAAGATATTCTTTTCTTTCAACCAAAAAATCACCCTCTTATCGTTCTGTACTATTATATTATATGCTCATATTAGCACAAAATGCTCAGAAAGTCAATAAAAATTCTCATTTCAGCACTTTTTCCGAATTTCTCAAAATAAATTCTCATTTCAGAATTTTCTTTTCCGCTCTTAAATCTCTTATTTCTCCCAATTTCCGCATATTTAAGTTTACTGCTTTTGTCAGAATGTCAATAGACAAACCGCTTTTTTAATAGTATAATCATATTGTGGCAAGAAAAAATACACTTAAAAAGTGGGGTGTCGGTTTGAAGAATAAAGATAAAAAGGAAAAAGAGCAGATAAAGAAAACGAAGTTTTCCGATATAGACCTTTTTGAAGAGGGACATGAGGAAGAGCCGGACGAGCTTGATCTTATAGACGGGCTTATAAAAGATCCTGCCACAACGCAGGACAAGGAGCATAACGCATATCTGCGCCTTATGCACGAATACAAGGCAGAATACGCAAAACGTGAAAAATGTATCAAGGTCGGGATACTGCTCATTATCATCAGTGCAGTTGTATTTCTCGCCCTGATGTTCAGCCTTGACAGCAAAACATTCTTCTTGACGCTGTGGATAATCTTCATTATTTCGGGTATTGCGGTAATGACACGGATAGATTACCGTTGCTACAAGTACGAAAAGATACTCGGCATTAAAAACACCGACAAGGAAGACGACCTTGAAAAGATGAAGAACGATATCGACAAGACGATAAGCAACGCAAAAACTGAGCTTGAAAACGCAAAGGCTAACATAGAAACCACAATAGAATCGGCTAAAAAGGACATCAGCCGTCTTTCCGGAATGAAAACGAGGGAGCAGGAAAACAAATGAAGACAATATTCAGGATATTTTTAAGCGATATAAAAAAGATACGCACAAATCTTATGGCTTTTGCGGTAATGATAGGTATTTGTATACTGCCGGCGCTGTATGCGTGGTTCAACATTGCGGCAAACTGGGATCCGTACTCAAACACAGGCAATATCAAGATTGCGGTCGCAAACTGCGATAATGGCACTAAGCTTGCTTCAAAGGAAATCAACATCGGCAATCAGATAGTGGATAATCTTAAAAAGAACACGCAGATGTGCTGGACGTTCGTAGATAAGGAGCAGGCGGAAAACGGAGTAGTAACAGGCGAATATTATGCCTGCGTTGTTATCCCCGAAAATTTCAGTGAGAGCTTCACAAGCATACTTTCGGGCAAGCTGACACGTCCGCAGATAACCTACACGCTCAACGAAAAGAAAAACGCTATCGCTCCGAAAATCACCGACAAAGGTGCAGAGGCGATAAAAAATCAGGTAAACGAGAGCTTTATTGACACGATTACCACCGAGCTTGCAGGAATATTGAACTACACCTCCGAGCAGGGCAACAAGAAATTCACCGAGATAACAGACAATATAAAATCAGCCATAGGCGACGTTATCGACAATCTTTCCGCTTTCCAAAGCTCAATTTCGCTGATAAGCACAACACTTGACAGTGCAGATACAATGATTGCAAACACCAAAAAGTCTATCCCGGATCTTGAACAGCTTCTTGCTCAGTCAGGAACGCTTACCACATCGGCAAAGGATAGCATTACGGCAGTACAGGCGGTATCAACACAGATAACCGCCGCTACAGATACCGTCCTTAATTCAATCGACACGCTTTACAGCAATACGGAAAGCAGTATTTCGGGCATCACGGGTGAAATCGCCGCCGATGCCGACAAAGCCACCGAAAAGATAAGAGCAACAGCGGAGATAAACAGAAAAACAATTGATGCACTGAATAATATCCGCACCCATGTTGTAACAGTCGGTGAAAAACTCGGAATTGATGTCAGCATTATGACCGATGCAATCGACAGGAATATCGAAAAGCAGAACGCAATCATCGACATATTAAATAACGGTGCAGACACTGTCAACGCAACAGGTCACGCCCCCGATAATTTTGAAAGTGATGTAAACAAGCTGATAACCGATTCAAAGAAAGATTTTGACGGCATAAAAACCACTTGGAACACTTCTGTCAAAACTGCTATGGATACCGCCGTAAATGAAGTGTTCAAGACGCTTGACGGAATTTCCGCACTGCTTTCTGACGCAGGAACATCTGTTCCGAATATCGAAACGGCTCTTACCGATGCTCAGAACTCGCTTGCAAGCCTTAAATCCTGCCTTACCGACCTCGATAAAATAATCGGCAACGCAAAGGATAAGCTCACCGATATGCAGAAAAAGGTCGATGATATAAGCAACGATCAGGCGCTTATAGCTTTTATCGAAGAGATTTCAAGTGACCCGTCATCTCTCGGCGAATTTATGAGCTCACCCGTTGAAATTAACACCGTCAAGGTTTATCCTGTAGAAAATTACGGCTCAGCCATGACGCCGTTCTACACGATACTCGCTATCTGGGTAGGCTCGATCGTACTTGTCGCCGTACTGAAAGCAGAGATCAGCCGCCGTGACATCGAAAAGCTCGGCAGTAATGTAAGACCGATACAGGCTTATTTCGGCAGATATATGATTTACCTTATGGTATCAATAATTCAGGCGATAATAATCGCACTCGGCGACCTTTTATTCCTGAAAATACAGTGTGAAGACCCGCTGTTGTTCATCATCGCCGCCGTTGTATCTTCTATTGTATTCTCACTGCTCATCTACTCGCTGACGATCACATTCAGCGTAATAGGAAAGGCTCTTGCGGTAATTATCCTTGTACTTCAGGTTGCAGGCTCGGGCGGTACATTCCCTCCCGAAGTTCTCCCCGAATTTTTCCGCAGCATTCTTCCCTATCTGCCCTTCAGATACAGCATCAACGCAATGCGTGAAGCGGTCGCAGGCGTATATGCGCAAAGCTATATAGAAGACCTGCTCTACCTGCTGATTTATGTTGCGATAGCCCTCTTTATCGGCATAGTGCTGAGAAAACCGTGTATTAGAATAATGAAGTTCTTCAATAAACGTCTTGAAGATACCGATCTGATCATATAGCAATGCAATCCCCGACGAACTTTTCAAATCGTCGGGGATTGCATTTTTGGCTATATTATGCTAAAATATTCGCTGAGGGAAACCTTGGACGATAGGCGGTCAAATTCATCTCCCGAAGTGCGAAAGCACTTTGAAAGGAGGTGAAGCTGTGTACATAACTCTGGACAACTTAATTCAGATTGGTATTTTCCTAACGGGATTTACCGTTATGATATTCAGTATCATTTCTTTTGTTATAAATTTTACAAATAAAAAGAAATAACCGCCCCTAGCTACCAACTAAAGCGGTTATAACTTTAACTTCTATTGGGAGCGACCGTCTGTCGTTTCCCTCTTTTTGTATCTATAATATAACATAAAATCAAGCCGGTGTCAAGTATGCCCTTGTCGGTATCTCTCAGTTTCCTCAGCGCAAAAGCAAGCCTGCGGTATCTCATATAATCCCTGAGCTTCATTCCCGATATTTCGCCGAATTTCCTTGAAACATAGTATTCCGAGTAGCCGAGCGTCTGCGACAGCCTGCCGAGCGTCAGCTTTTCGTCCTCACCGCTTCTGATACACCTGTCTATGTCGTCAACGATATTCTGAATATTCATATACCATTCGTTTATCCCGTTCATCTGTTTTTCTCCCGTACAGCTTTCTTCCATCTTTTCGACTGTATTCATTTTATCACAAACGAGCAAGCCGAAACTTGATACGGCTTGCTGTTTTTACTGAAGGCAGCACAGTATTTTCATATCAGATCAAGATAAGTCTTGAGATCGCCGACAAACTGATTTCCGCACCGTGCAAGCTCACCGAGCACTCGATCGGTTCCTTTTTCGGTCGTATACCAGTTTTCTTTGGTGATGTTATAGCAATGTACGGGGCAGACCGTCATATCAACATTCGGGAAAGCCATTTGATACAGCATTAAGCATCGGCGAGCATGAAAGGCTTTACAAACAATTATACCGCTTTTTATCATTATGCCCTTTTCATCAACGGCTTTACGAGAAAGAAATGCGTTATCACGGGTATGCCCCGACTTGCTTTCTTCAATGATCGCAGTCTGCGGAACGCCGTTTTTTACGAGTACATCTGTAAAAAACTCGCAGTCTGACCGGTAATCGCCACTATAAATTTCCGCTTTTGAGCGGACGCCGTGCCATTTTTCCTCTTTAACGCTTACTCCTCCTGACGGGACTATCCAATCAGTCAAACCTTGTCGGTATAATTCTGCGGCATATTCGGGCTGTTCGGGGTGTGAGCCGCCCGGCAGAAAAATCGCATCGACCTTTTGAGGTTCTCCTGACACAAAGATATAATCTGAAATATCTGTGATGATCCGGTTTGGCATAGGGGTTCTCCTCTTAGTTTTTTTGTAAAAGAAAAATGCGTGATCGATACAGCTTGCTGTTTTTACTACTCTTCCGGCGTAAAGAACACATTCCCGTCATCGTCGGTCGTAAACACCGTGAAGCCGGTATAGCACACATTTCCGTAAATGTCGTTTATAACAAAGCTGTATCTGTAGTCGCCTGCAGGCAGATTGACAAACTCTATCATATTGTCGCCGCTGTAGGTGCATTCATCACCCTCGGCTTTGCCTGCAAAGTTACCCTCGCTGTCGTAAGTATTGAATATCGGCACTATGACATCGCCCTCTTTAAGCGGAACAACGCTTCTTGCCGACTCGCCGTTTTCGTTTACGCCGTCCCATGTTCCAAGCGCCGTTATGTCATACGCATTGCCGTCCTGCGTCATAGCTATACGCAGATTTGTTTCCTTGCCATTGAGCTTTATAGGTGATGTGTAAACCGAGCTGTTTCCGTTCTTCTCCACTATGAACATAGGGATAAGATTATTCTCAATCATATACCACTGCCCGCTGAAATTATCCTCGACCAGTCCCGATGAGAAATCGACCTTTGTACTCTGGTCAACACCGAATTCGATAAGCTCACCCGTTTCCTCGTCAACACGGTAAACCGAGCAGTTTACGCTCGCAAGGTTGTTTATAGTATCGTCCGTAACATTGAAGTAGAACGTTCCCTCATCGTCAAGCACAGGTCCGACATCTATCTGCACACTGCTCTTATCACCGCAGAAGCCCATGTTGTCGGTCTTGTTGTTGTAATGCTCCCAGTTGCTCTCGTAGTCGGAATAATCCCCGTCGCTCCAGTACACCGCACCGTCCGCAAGCCATGTTTTTTCACCGCTGTACCCGTCCGTACTGCCGTTTTGTGCTCCGTAGGCTATTCTGTCAACAAACGTCATATAGTACGGACTTACGCACACCTTGCCGAATGTTGCAAGCTCGGCAGAGCCTGAAACGCCGAACGGATAGTAGGTCGAAAGCCCCGTTGAGCCGTCCTTGTCCTCGCCGTAGATGTTATACACTACCGCCTTTTCAAGCGCCGACATAACCTTGTCCGCCTTGTCGCCCGATACCGTAGCCGCTATCATAGAGCCGAGATCCACCATGTTGGTATATCCCTCTGTATCGTTGTTACTGCCGTATGCTCTTACGGTATAGATGCTTCTTACCGCATTCGCAAGCAGTGCAGGGTCAGAAGAAATATCGTTCATTTCCTCGGCGGCGTCATTCACCGCCTTTACAAGTTCGTCTATTCGGCTGAGATCCGTTATCGAAAGCGTAGCCTCGCCGCCTGCGCCGATAGCCTCGCACGATGCCATAAAGCTGTCAGCGACCGTCTTTCCGAGTTCTGCTGTATCCGCTGTCGGATTACTTTCCATAAAGCCTGCTATCTCGGTATAATCCCAGCCGTATCCCGGTTCCGTTTCCTCAGACGCAAACATATAGTCAGCGTGCGGAACAAGCATATTCGCCGTTTCGACCGTTGCCATAAGGCAAGCGTCAAAGCCGATGAACGCAAACTTATCCGTCATCTTATCGTATATTGATGTAAGCGCAGTGTCTATCTCCTCAAGCGACAGCGAATCGTTCTCGTTAAGCTCGTCGAAGCACACGCCGCTTATACTTCCTCCGCCGTGGTTCCAGAAGATAAGCCCCATTTTAGCCGCCGCATAGTTTTCTATACCCCAGCCGAGAAAATCGACAAGCACATCCTCCTTGCCCATATTGACAGATTCTTTTTCTTCGACAAGGCTTATTTCTCCGCCCGTTACAACATAACGCTGTGTCTTTTCGGCAGAGATGCCGTATGTATCAGCCCACGCTCCCGCACCGCCCGTCTGAATGACGAACTTCACGTTCTCGCTTTTTGACCCTGCGATCATTTCCTCAATGTCGCCGCTCGCAAGCCCGTTCTCGCTTTCAAGGTCACTTCCGCACATATAAACGAATACCGTCTGTGTGCCGTCCTCGCCCATAGGCTTTTCGGCTTCACGCTGTTTTCTCGTAATGCTTATCCCGTCCGAACCGCTGAACGTCAGCTTTGACGCACGACTGCCCGTAACATTCCCGTCATATTTATTATCACTGCCTTCACTGCCTTCACTGCTTTCCGCAGTGCCGCCGTCGCTCGTCTGCCTGTTGTCGCTTGCCGTGCTGTCGGAAATCTCCTCCTCATCGTCAAGGCAACCGCTCGATAGCACAGCCGTTGCAAGTACCGATACCGCAAGCAGTGCCCGTAATATCTTTTCACTTGTTTTTCTCATAAGCTCTCCTTTTCTCTTAGCCGTAATTATAACCATATTCTCACATATTAATTATAATCGTTTTTCACTGCAATTGCAATAAAAAGGCACAAAAGGCATTTATTCGGCTGAAAACGGTAATCCCCCTCGCCGCCCTAAACTTCCAAAACCGCACTATCCCTCTCACTTTTCGTAATGCTAACATCTGTATTCTCCGATATGATTCTGTATCCGCACTATCCCACCCACTTTTCGTAGGGCGAGGGGCTTGCCCCTCCCGTTGCACCGTAGTTATTGATTTTCTCAGCGTTTTTAATCTATCAATCATCAATAGCGGATTGCAATCAAATTTTCATTTTTATATATTAACTTGATTTTTGATAATTGCAATGATGTTTCGGGAGGTGCAAGCAAGGCAAGGATGCCTTAAGTGTGTGCCCAAAGTTTCGCACGGATGCGAAACCAAAAAGCACACACAGACACTCCCCTACGAATATTCCTACAATTCATCACAACCGCATATAAACTGCAAACACCAAACTTGGCTTATAAACACTTTGCCGGTTTCGCAAAATGTAGCAAATCGCTATCACCCTTGCCTCCCCTCGAAAAAGGGGAGGTGGCTTGACGGCAAGGCACAAGCCTAAATTTTACAGCGTTTTTATGCGATATATCCGACTTTTATAATTACTAAGTCGGTCTGCCGTCAAGACGGTGGGGATTGAAGTTGATAGAACTTCTATCCCTAAAACTTCTAAGCGTTCACAATCACAACTCGCCCCTCACCAACCCTTCCAAAACCTCGCCCTTTTTAGTAATCCACAACTAACCCAATTTCCCCAAAAAAATTTTCAAAAACCTCTTGACAAATGCCGAAGTATCGGTTATAATAAAACCAACAAATCAGTAAACGTTACTGATTTCATTAAAAACAATAAGAAAATAATGATTTTATCACTATGAAAGGATAGGTAATTTACTATGAAAAAGTGGGTATGTCCGGTATGCGGTTACGTTCATGAGGGAGATACACCTCCCGAGTTCTGCCCCCAGTGCAAGGTTCCCGGCAGCAAGTTCATAGAGCTTAAGGAAAGCGAAAAGCTTGTATTTGCAGACGAGCACAAGGTAGGCATTGCAAAGGCAGTTGAGGATGAAGAGATTCTTGCAGGTTTAAAGGCTAACTTCGAGGGCGAATGCACAGAGGTAGGTATGTATCTCGCTATGGCAAGAGCCGCTCACAGAGAAGGTTACCCCGAGGTAGGCCTTTACTACGAAAAGGCAGCTTGGGAAGAGGCTGAACACGCTGCAAAGTTCGCAGAGCTTTTAGGCGATGTTGTAAGTGCATCGACTAAGGAAAACCTCGAAAAGAGAGTTGCCGCAGAGCACGGCGCTACACAGGGCAAGCTTGACCTCGCAAAGAGAGCAAAGCAGTTAAATCTTGACGCTATCCACGACACAGTTCACGAGATGGCTAAGGACGAAGCCCGTCACGGTAAGGCTTTCGAGGGTCTGCTGAACAGATACTTCAAGTAAGCGGCGGCTGTGAGCCGCACCGGATTCGCCTTTTTCAAAATTCTGCTTACCGCAGGACAGCGAAACGGCGGCATCATAAAAAGCAATAAACAAACTACAGCCGTAAGCACCCTTGCTTACGGCTCAGTTTGTTCTTATAGTAAAAACGCATCTGATACACAAAAGAGAACACCGGTCGCCCGGTGTTCTCTTTTTTTACTGTCAGCTTATTTGGCTGTCTTCACATTTGCATAAGTATAAGTGCTTGTATTTGCACCCTTATAAGACGCAATCCTTACCTTATACACGCTTCCGGCCCTGAGTCCGCCAATAGTGACAGTAGCATTCGTACTGCCCTTTAACGTCTTTTTGACCCACTTGCCGCCTTTGTAAATTTCAACCTTATATCCGTCTGCACTGGCGTTTTTACCCCACTTAACGGTTATCGAGTTGCTTTTTGCCGATACAACCTTGATATTGGTTACCGGTGAAAGCACTGCAGTAACCGTAGTATAGCTGTAATCGCCGTACAGATTGTCCTTATACGCTCTTACCCTTACTTTACATGTGCTGTAAGGTGTAAGTCCGCCAAGCACAGCCTTTGCTGTCTTATTATCGGTTATGGTCTTTTTGACCCACTTACCGCCGATATAATATTCTACGTTATATCCGTCAGCGTTCGCATCCGCATTCCATATAACTACTGCTTTTGAGTCAACTGCGCTCTTTACCTTAAGACCGCTGACCTTTGTCGGAGCGGTAGTGATATAAATATCGTCGAATGCACTCTCAAGCTCACCCTTATAAGCCTTTATTCTGACCTTGTAGGTTTTGTAGCCCTTAAGCGAGCCTATTGTAACGGTAGTTTTGTTATTGCCGGTCAGCGTCTTTTCATTCCACTTACCGTCTGCATAGTACTGAGCGGTATAACCGTCCGCACTTTCGTTCTTATCCCATTTAAGCGTAAACGAAGAAGATGTTACTGTCTTCGTAATACCCGTAACTTTTGACGGGAGCGTATCGATATAGCCATATGTATACGGACTGTAAAGGTCGCCCTTATATGCGCTTACCCTTACTTTATATCGTGTTCCTGCACAAAGTCCGTCTATAACCGCCGATATATTATTGTTGCCGGTAACAGTCTTTACGGACCACTGATTATTAATGTACCACTCTACCTTGTAGCCGTCCGCTCTGGCGTTTCTGCTCCAGCTTATTCTTACCGTTTCATCGGTAGCCTTCACCGTATTTATATTCCATACGGGAGAAGGAACAGTATCAACATAGAAACATCTGAACTTGGCGGTGAAGCTTCCTGCATAAGCCGCTATCCTTACCTTATATTTAAGACCTGCAGAAAGACCGCTCAGCTTTGCCGCTACTCTGTCGCCGTCCGTGCTGAAGCCGATCTGCTTCCACTGATTGCCGACATAGCATTCGACATAATATCCGTCAACGCCGCTTATATTCTTCCAGCTTATATCGACTTCATTGTATGTTGTCTTTTCAACCGCTATTTCTTCCACATCGGGAATAGGCTTTACGGGAACACGGTTTCCGATATATGAATCCTTACATCTTGTGCATTCAAATACGCTGTAGCCTTCGTTGCGATAGTCAGGCTCAACTACTTTGATTACAACATAGTCGTGACCGAGAGGTTCGCCATACTCCGCACCGCATATTTCACACTTTGCCTTTTCGGTGCAGGTAGCCTCTCCTCCGGAATGCTCACATTCGGTTATCGTAGCCGTTACAACGTCCGACGCCATCGAAACTCCCGCCGTTGTAGCATTGCTGTAGGTAAGACGGCAGTAGTACCTGCCCGTTGTGAGATTTTCGAGCGACAGCTTTCTGTCTGTAGCGCCCTCTATCACTGTTTCGTAGCCGTTTTCATCAATGGCGAACCACTGATAAGCAACTTTTGCGTCAACCTCGTTTGAATACCACGGCTCTGCATTTATTTGAAGTGACGGTATGTCGCCTGGATAATAACCGTTGGTGTAATATACAGTATCAATCGGCTTGATTATCTGCATCGGACATAACCGTACCGTAAGTCCGTTTGTCGATGATGCCGTTGCCTTATTAAGACTGTATATATCTATCCACTCTTTTGTTCCTCTGTCCTGTACCCAGAAGCCGGGATCGATATAATCGGCTATCACCTTATTCGGGGCATTAGTTATGATTTCGGCAAACCCACCTGACGAAATGGATACATTACCGCCGTTTATTGTAAGGCAATTTATATTGTTTGCGGCCATTGTAACATTTCCGCCGTTTATGGTCACATTGCTGCCTGTAGCAAGCCCCTCAAATGTGACATCACCGCCCTGCACTATAAATGCGTCTTGATTCTCAAACGCTGTCACCGCACAACGTCCCGTAACCGTCAGCTTTGCCTTGCCGTTTATGATGATCGGACGTGAGAACGCTGTACGAACTGCGTACTTGAGCGTGAAGTTACCTTCGGTTATGACTAACTGACCGCCGTATCCGTTCTTGTTATAAAGCGGATATAAGGTACAGCCCTCGTTTTCGCTCTTCTGAGCGTCTTTCGCAGCCTCGTCAAGATTGTTATAATACTTGACATCGTCGCCCTTTGTTATCTTTGCATTGAACTTGCTCTCGCATATCTCGCAATATGTCGGCTCGGTAATATTACCTGCGGTTTCCTTGTCCGCTGTAGGATCGACCACCTGAGAATGATCACAATCAACAAGGTCTATACTTACAGTGTTCGACTTTATTTCATAGCCGTCACCGGTAGTAACTACGAAGTATATCTCGGCAACATCGCTGTCGCCTGCCTTATCAATTATTTCGTCTGCCGACAATTTAGCGTCCTTTACAAGTGCGCTTAAGCTGCTATAAATTATATCTCCGCTTACATAGGAGTTTATACCGTATCTCTTACTTACATACGAGTCGTTCAGGTTCGAGCCGTTAGCAAGAGACAGGTTGAACTTCAGCGTGGAATTTGCGTTGCTGTTGCGATACAGCTTGTTCATTTCTGTGCTAAGTGTTGCTTGTACTATCGGTGCCTTAGCAACGGTAACACCGCTTGCTTCCGACACCTCACGTTCTTTAAGCGTCAGCCATGCACCGCCCTCTGTTTTCTTATACGCATAGCCGTTGCCGAGAATATCTGTTATCTTGCCATCTTTTACCGTAATGTTATCATATTGTCCGCCGCTGAGCTTAACATCTCCGCCGTTTACGGTGAGATATGCGATTCTTGTGGCTTCTTCGGCAGTCAACCTGGAGCCCGGCTCGGCAATTACAGCGAAAATATTGGCGTTGCCTCTAAGTGTCAGCTTACCGCCATCGGCGACCTTTACTGTATTATACAAGATGGCGTTATCGCCATTTGCAATAAGTGTAACATCACCTGTAACAGGGAGGTAGTCTGTATCATAAGCGGAAGACATCAGCATTGTTATTGTTGCAATTGCAACGCTGTTTGCCTTGGCAAACGCCTTTCCCAGATCTTCCTTAACAAAATATTCTGTCTTTTCCGCTCCGTTCTCGGTATAGCTTACGCTTGCAGCGATCAATGAATTGCAGTATATGCAACGGTTATCTCTGCCCACACCGTCCGGGTGGTCGCATCTTATTATTCTTACGTTATCGAAGTTTGACGAAGCGTTTGCTTTCAGATCGCTGTACAGCTGAGAATCGACACGGCTGCCGCTCGCTAAAATTTGATAAAGATAAATTTCACTTGAGCAGTCTATATTAGCGATATTAGCATTCGTGATACTTGCCAGCTGTTTAAGCAGAACACCGTCTTCTAAAATCAGCGTGTCAATTTTCAGCGTTTCAACATAGGAGGAGAAATATGTGGCATTTAATTTCACATTCTGGCAAACTACGCTGACCTCTCCCGAGAAAGTAACAGTGCCGCCGTCCATGCTAAATCCATTTTCAACCCCAAAAGTACACTTACTGTCACTGCGTATAGTGATTTGGGTTCCGGATCCGTTAAAGCTATTGATATAGACACCAAAGCCGTTCATATCGACAGTAAGTTCTCCGCCGTTTACGTTAATGTCAGTATTTCTATCGAAGAAATCTCTGAGCATTTTCAGCGTACAGCCTTTGTTTTCGTTCTTTGCCGCAAACTCAAACGCTTCCGTAAGTTTTGTAAAGTATTTTACCGTTGTTCCGGTCTCACTCTTTACAGTGACTGCAGCATACATCTTTGCATTGCACTCGTTGCATACACCTTCCGCATTGATCTCACTGTGTGCACACTGATAACCGCAGCCGCACCTTCCTGTTTCGTCATACTCATGCTTGCTGTGGTCGATTACCGTAAGTGAATTATCGCTTTCCGAAACCTTGCTTGCGTCAAACAGCTTTCCGTCGCTTGTCGTAAACGCCTTGTTCTCGCCGAGCAGATCTTTCAGTGCCTTGCCCTCTGCGCTTACATCTATGCTGCTGAATGTACCGCTGTTTATAGTGACCGTACCTCCGCTGACGCTCAGCTTATTATAAGTACCGCCGTTTATAACAGTCTTGCCGCCGCTTACGCTGATACTGTCATCATTGATAGTTATGTCATCAAACGTTACCGTGCCGCCCGTTACAGCTATGAGATATCCCACCGAGCTTCCCGGATACTTCGATAATGTACAGCCGTCATCTCCCGTGATCTTGACATTTCCGCCGCTTACTTTGATCACAGCAGATGCACTTCCCGTTTTCTTGAATAAAACGGTAAAGCTGCCCTGTGTGATCTCACAGTCTCTGTTCACACCTCTGTATAATTCTAATGTACAGCCGTTGTTCTCCTCAAGCTGTGCCGCTTCAAATGCTTCGGGCACATTGTCGGTATAGCATGCCTTGTCGCCGTTTGTTTTAACAAGTATCGCATTTATGCTGGCATCACATAACGAACAACGATAGTAATCATGCTCGTCTGTCGTTAATGCGTCATACGGATGCGTACAGGTCGCCATTTCAAACTCGACATCATCGGTCACATATTCGTATCCGTTTAACTTGATAACAAGATGTGCCTTTACAGTGCCGTCAGTATCGGAAATTTCATCTGCATTTGCAAACGTATATGAATTTCCGACGAAGTCGAGCTCTCTTATTAAGGTATCGCCTACATATAAACCGACTGTGACCTTATTGGCATCGCTTATCGTGTATCCGTCGCTTGTATTAACATTGAAGTTAAATAAGATCTGCCGTGCACCTCCGCCGTTGCGGTACAGCACAGTCTTATTTGCTGTCGCCGTTGCGCTCTTTATCGGCGCTGTCCTTACTTCTACATTAGCTATATCCTGCTTTTCACGCTCTGCAATAGTAGACCAGATGCCGGAATCGATAAAACTCCAATAGGCATAGCCGTCCGCAAGAAGCTGTCCTACGTTTCTGCCTTCGCCTGAAACCTGTAAGCTGTAGAATTGACCGCCTTTAATTACAGCGTTACCGCCGTCTTTAATTATGAAGTCAGAGAGAGTACCACCGTTGATTTCCGCATCGCTGCCGTTGCAAACGGCAACACGTTTTATTAAGCCACTGCCGTTAACGGTCAGCTTACCGCTCGTTACTTCTATGGAATACCATACATCAGTACCGGGTTGTGAGAGCCTTTTACCGTTAAGTTCAAGCGTAACATTGCCTGTAACAGCTATCGTATCTGTAATATCGTCCGTGATGTTCTTCTGCAGCGTTACAGTAGCCGTACCTATCTCATTAGCCCTTTCAAAAGCGTCATAAATATCGCTGAACAGATCCGTATTTTCGCTTCCGCCGGCAGTATGCTTACAGTTGCAACAATTTCCTCATTGCAGTAAGGACAGGGATTACCGTCAAGCACATAACTGCCGTTTTTGTCCTTATGGTTGCACTTATCAACAAAAATTCTATAGGTACTGGTCATGGTCTGAATAGCTTCGTATGTGTAAACAGTAATGCCATTCATACTATCGGCCGAAACTACGCTTCCGCTCGCAATTGCCCTACCTAAAGTATAATTGCTTCCATTTTCGCAAGTGAAACTGCCGAACCTACCGCTTACGATAGAGATGTTATATTCGCTTCCACCGGAGCGGTTGTCACACATAGCTAAAGAATCGGCATTAACATCATTGATGACCGTGTCTCCGCCGTTAGCTTTCAGTGCATCAATATTTGCACCGTTTATAACAGTCGCTCCGCCATTTATTGACAGTGCATCAATATTTGCACCGTCTATAACAGCATTTCCGCCTTCTATTGACAGTTCACCGATATAACCATCGGTACTGTTTACTGTAAGCGTACTGCTGATTATTCTTACTCTTCCCAGCTTGATTTTACCGTCAATTGTAACCTCAGCGTCAGTTCCGTTAACTGTGATTCCGCTTGGCAGATTTTGATTGCTCACGTCCTGTACTGCCGAAGAAGTGAAAGTCACGTCACCGCCGTTGACAGTGAACTGACAATATGCCTCTTTACCGTTAAAGTCAACAGTAAACTTACCGCCCGTCACGGTAATGGACGCAGGTACTCTTTCCGAAATCAGCTTTACAGTGCTGCCCTCGTTCTCCTGTGCCAGCTTTATGGCACTCTCTATATCCGCATAACCTAACGACTTGCCGTCAGCATCTACTACCTCGGCTTCTATCAATAAATCACATATACCGCAGAATACCAAACCGTCGGTTTCGTTATTAAAGCTATCCTCAGGGTGCGAGCAGGTCGCAAGTGTAAACTTAAGTGCATTCGACTTATATTCGTATCCGTCACACTTCAGTACAGTGTAATATTCAACCTCACCGTCTTCCGCTACAATCTCACCGATTTTATAACCGAATACCATATACCAGTTAACAGAAAGCTTAGAATCTTTACTGCGATTATTGCCGTTTACATAGTCCGAATAGGTTATCCGCTTTGAAGTGTCCGCCACATCGCATATAACATTGACTTTTAATTTTTTCGCTCCGTTACGGTATATAACAGGCGCTTCTCCGCCTGCCCACGAAATACTTGCGCTCTTTATGGGTGCTTCTTCTACGGATAACGCTCCTTTAGAACCGCCCAAATAGCTATCTTTTTCACGCTCATCAATCGAAAGCCAAGTGCCGTCAGCATTTTTATACGCATAACCGTCTGCCAGTACAGATTCAAGATTGCCGTTAAATATCTCGATGTCGTTGAATTTACCGCCGCTGAGTTTTACGTTACCGCGAACGGACAGACCTTGTATAGTGCCGCCGCCTATTTCTGCGTTGCCTCCTTTTTTAACTGACACAGAATTGAAGTATCCACCGCCGTTAATGACTAATTTTGAGTTTTCATTAACGTAAATAGGTGTATCCATATCGCCATCGCCGTTTACAGTAAGCGTGCCACCGTCAGATACCGATATACGCGCTATGCCATAACGACCACCCAGTGTTTTACCGTTCAGTTCAAGCGTTACATTGCCCATAACGGTAATCTCCTGTGTACGTTCGCTGTCTGTAATATCCTTATACAGCGTTACTGTAGCCGTACCTATCTCATTAGCCTTGTCAAAAGCGTCGCATATATTGCTGAACAGCTCTGTCTTTGCACTTCCGTCAACCGTATAGCTTACGCTTGCGGCAAACTCAGAGTTACAGTATTTGCATATACCGCTGTCATTAAAGGCATAACTGCCGTCCTCATTCTTATGCTCGCACTTGGTAAACAGATAATAGCTTACAGTATTGTTTTCGGAGTCAAAATTATTTTTTTCGGCTATATCGCTGTATAATAAAGCCTTTGCTGTTTTCTCAGCAGTCGGATCTGTCGGATTGTCGTAGCTTATCACACGCACACCGCTTGCGATTACGTCCTTTAATTTAAACTGTCCGAGATAGACATTGCCGTAAGTACCGCCGCCTATAGTAAGCTTTGCGTCAGTTGCGTCTTCGCTTACAAATAAATTATCAGCACCCGCATTATTGTCAACATTGACGCCTTCGCTGACAGTTACGGTACCGCCTGATATAGCAATACTATCAAATCCGGCGCCTGAGCCCTCAGGCAATGTAAGAGATCCGCTCTTCACATTAACCTTGCACCTGATGAACATATAACCTTCAGCAATAACATCTGCACCGTCAATAGTTATTGTCTGGTTGTAATCATAGATAGTACCATAATTACTTGTGGTAATAGTAAACTGACCGTTTGACAGCCTAACCCCACTATTGATCTTACCGCTTGTTACAAGAGTGAAAACACAGCCCTTGTTTTCAGCCTTATCGGCATATAATAAGCCTTCTTCAATGCTGTCAAAATATTCGTTAGTAGTACCGTCGGCTGATGTCACCTTTGCATAAAGCACAGCACCGCACGCACACTTTGTCTCTGTTTCGGTGTATGTATGAGTATGCTTTACAACTGTGACATTTCTAATTCCTTCGCTGAGTGTCACCGCACTGCCGTCAACTATACTTTCGGGGAGATGTGTGACACTGTTTAAGATCGCAAACGCATAGCCCTTTGCAAGCAGAGCGTTTACGGGTGTGTTGCTTTCCTCGCCGCAGATGGTGTTGTACCTTCCGCCGTATAAAGCTACACCGCTTGCGTGTGCAATATAAACATTCTCAAATATGCCGCCGTATATTTCGACACACTTAGCACTGTTAATGACTAAATTGAGTACATCTGCGGCTGAACTGCCGCCGTCTGCAGTACCGTTTATAAGCGTACCGCCGTTTACACTAAAAGGTGCGTCTATGCATCCGTAGTAGGTGCTTTTCCTGCTGTCCTTAAGGTACAGCACACCACCGTTATTTACACTTATATCTGCCTCTCCGCCGAGTGAACATCCGTTCACATCGACAGTAACCGTTGTATTGCCGATTTCTACGTTCTGTGTAATCTCACAGTTCTTATACAATGTCAGCGTACAACCGTTGTTTTCCGCCGATAATGCCGCAGTAAAAGCGTCGTCTATATTATCGAAATACTTCGCTGTTCCCGCGCCCGAAATGCCCGCAGTAAGCTGATATTTGCAGGTAGAGCATACACCTGTTTTGCTGTCAACATCCGTATGACCGCACCGCTTACCGCAAATCGTACACTTGCCCGTTGTGCTGTCGTAACTGTGACCTTCATGTGGTATTACAATAACAGGTGTTGCAAAACCGTCTTTCAACAGTGTTTTTGAGCCGTCTATCGGCTCAGGATTGGGAGACTTCATAAACATACGGTTCTCAGCCAACAAAGTCAGTATTTCTGCGTTTGCTCTGTCCCCGCCGCCGTTATAGCATATTGTTTTGAAAGCTCCGCCGTGAAGAATTACGTCACTGCTTGCATCGTTTATATTGAGTGTTATAGAAAATGTACTATAGCAGTCAAATGTACCTGCACCTACCGACACAGTTCCCATAGCGCCGCAGTTTTCGTCAAATGTCAGCTTACCGCCGGCCGCTACATTGAAATCGCCATAAATACGATTATTTTTTCCCGATCCCGTAACGGTTATATCTCCCGAAACAGTTAACGTACCTACATTGGCTTTCTCAGCGATCCACAGCGTGAACTTACCGCTGAGTGTTGTATAGCTGCCTGTATAATTCTTGTATACTCTTAATGTACAGCCGGTGTTTGCGTCACTGTCAGCCGCTTCAAAAGCCGCTCCCATCTCAGTTTCCTTATAAACAGAAGCTACAGCCCCATCCTTTACGATAACAGCCGCATACTGATATTCACACTCGTTACACTTACCCGTTTCGCTGTTAACATCGCTGTGAGGGCAAACATATCCGCAGCCGCACTCGCCGTCAACATAGGTATGGCTGTGGTCTTTGATTGTCAGCGTTTCACTGCTTGATATTTCCTTAACATTTGCATTGAAAAGAGTTCCGTCAGTCTTGAAGAAAGCCTTACCCTCTCCGAGCATATCGTATAATGTCTTGCTGTCCCTGGCGTAAAGTCCGGCTGGATATGCACCGGCTTTCAATATAACCGTACTCGAATCATATACATAGATCGAAGTGTCTAAAACTACATCGCCGTCTATTATAAGCGTACCGCCGGCGTATGAAGCGTCGTTTGTCGGATATACATTACAACCGAGCATAACCGGATTGCCGCTGTTTTTGATCGTAAGCTTTCCGCTTTTGCAAGGAGTAATACTCCGGATTTTAAATTGGCGTCCGTTTAAGTCAATTGTAAGTTCTCCGTATAAGTCATACTGAGCGCTTGGTTTAGAATAATCCTTAAACAGCTTTATCGTACCGCTTCCGTTGTATTCATTCAGTAAAGAGTGAAGCTCATCGGTATCTACATACTTTAAGCTTCCGTTCTTGTCTGTATAGAGTGCGACAGACACAACCGCACCGCAGATTGAGCAGATGCCGTTGTCCGTGTTTATATCACCGCCATGCTCGCAGGGCTTTCCGCACTCCTCGCACTTGCCTGTTCCAGTGCTGTATTTGTGGTCAGCGTCAGTATGCTCTACAACAGTAAGCGCAACGGAATAACCCATACTTCCATATTCTTTATAAAGATCAAGATAATTGCCGTTATCTTCACGTCGCAGTGCCTGCCGGGTAACATCAAGAAGATTGCCTAATTTCAGAGCGCCGGAATTGTTTTGGCGATGATATGTCAGCCCACCTAACTTCATTCCCGTAGCGAGCTTTACAGATGTCGTTGTAGTTCCGTCATCATTCACGGATGCTATCACAGTCAACTGTTCTGTAGTTACTTTTGCGCCATCGTTTACAGCAAGCCGTGCACTGTCCTCAACAAAAATTGTATTAAATTCTACATTTGCTTCGCTGTCAATTATGAATGATCCGCCGCCTTTGCGAACATACACCTGCGTAACATAACTGCCCGCTGTGCCGGTTAATGTAAGCGTGACGTCTTTGTTGACCCCAAGTTTGTTGACCCCAAGCTTGATATTGTTCAGCTTGTGACCGTTAAGGTCGATCATAACATTGTGTTTTACATCTATAGTATCTAAAGTTGCAGTTGCCGATGCATCGCCGATATCCTGATAGATCTTTACATAGTTTTCGGTATCGGCAGTAACACTGTTAAGGCAGTCTGCGAGCGTGTCATAGCCTGTCGGCGCATTGCCGTCTGTGCTGATTGTAGCAACAAACTGATGCGCACACTCGTTACACTTACCCGTGTCAATATCAATATTGCTGTGATCACATAACGCTCCGCAGTTTGTGCATTTACCGTCGGAATAACCGTTTTCATGTGCACATTCTTTATATGTAAATGTAAATTTTTCTGTAACAGTTTCTGTGCTGTCACCGTCTGAATAGGTTATATCGCAATACAGAACATAATTTCCGGCAGGAATATTATCCGCAAGCTTGAATTCGCCGTTGCTTCCGGATACTGCCGCACCGAGCTCATCTGCACTGTATGCACTGTTCGTACTGTACCAGTTATAGCTTATGCTTTCACTGTCAACCGTATAGGTGCTTACAAGCTTGTAATTGTCCTTCTCTTCCTGCGAAGTGTTTGTATAGAAAACCGTTCTGTTTGTGTTGTCACCCTGTGTAACCTTGTTGAAACGGTTTGCATTCGACTTTACCTGAACGGTATTGGATACAATATCTCCGCACTTTATTGTAAGAGTATTATCAGTGTCGTATGTAACCGAAAACTCGGTATCGCAGACCATGCACACCCAGCCGTAATCGGTCTTGATTATGCTTGCTAATAAATCGGGTTCATCGCCGCCGAAACAGCCTCTTGCGTCTGCAAACTCTTCATCGCTCATATTCTTCAGAGTAATATCAAAGTAAACCGTACCCTTGAGCTTGATATCAGTCATGTCCATGTCTTCAATTATTTCATACTCTTCAGTCTTGAATATTCCGATTTGGTTTCCGAGTATTATACGGGGAGAAGTATCAGGCTTTATAACTACCGTCTTAGCGTCCGCTCTGCCAATCTCATAATAGCCGCTGTTAAACTCGGCATTGGCTGTCACTGAGCTTTCCTCAGCCTTGAACTCAGTCGAACCCTTTACTACAAATTCGTCCTCGTTTATTGTCGGTACAGTTTGACCGATAGCGTATGAACCGCCCGTAGTGTAAACCGAGCCTGTACCGTTCATTATAAGGTTTACTTTGTAAATGCCATACTTAGTACCGTAAGCAGTGACCTTACCGCCGCTTATTTCGGCATCCATTCCGTCGCCGTTGTTTCCGCTGTAGTATATTCCGACTCTTGCTGCATTGCCTTCAGGCAAAGTAATACTGCCGTTTTCGCTGACGGAAATTTTGTCACCGAAATTACTGGTAAGCAATATTGCACTGTTTAACGTAGATTCATTAGCACAACCTACTGCAGTAAGACTGCCGTTGCCGTCAACAGTAATGCCGCCGCTGACATTGACAGCCACACCCTCAAAAGATGCAGTTGTCGCATTTGCGTTCAGCACACCGTCATTATGTATTTCAAGCGAATTTGTCTTTACAGTACCTGTTGCGTTTACTGTACCGCCGTTCAGGATTATTGATCCGCCGAGAGAGCGTGCCATACTGTCTGTAGAGCGGTTCTCTGCATTCAGCACACCGTCGCCGCTGATTGTCATTGTGCCGTCACAATTGACCTCTTTATTATTTACGGCACTGAGAACATATGTATCACTTTTGCCGGTATCGGTCTGTACGATAGTATTGTTACCGTTCAGCACTATCTCCGTACCGTCGGGGACTGTTACGACGCTCATACTGTCGGTTGTCGCCTGAATGTTCACTCCGTCAAGCGTCAGCGGCTTTGTGTCATAATCCCAGCTCCAGCCGGCACCGTTTTCGTCCGCCGTCTTTTCTCTGAAATCAAGCGGTGTCGTGATGACATTGCTCTCGCCGTCATGCGTATGTGCCTCGCCCTCGGCAAATGCCGATAACGGTACAGCCGTCAACGTCATTGCCGCAGACAGCACCGCACTTATGAGCCGTACAAATTTTTTCTTCATGTTTTTCCTCCTGTAGATTTACCCGTGCTTATGCCATGCACCTGCACTTATGCAGTGCCTCCTTCAGCTTTTCAAGCGGTATC